>CENV01016919.1_pt1 | contig 10748 bp, 10 predicted proteins | sample 530231 | NCBI WGS metagenome assembly CENV01 (sample SAMEA2619815, study PRJEB7988) | marine metagenome | biome: marine biome (ENVO:00000447); feature: surface water layer (ENVO:00002042); material: "saline water (ENVO:00002010), including plankton (ENVO:xxxxxxxx)" | depth 5 m | reverse complement strand
GCCCACAGCGCCCATCTGCAGGAAGAGAAACAGCTCACCCGCCAGCGCGATGCGCTCAGCGAAAAGCGTCGGCAACTGCCCTGGCGACGCCTTGCGCAGGACTATCGCTTTCACGATACCAGCGGCGCGGTTCGCCTGAGCGAGCTGTTCGAGGGTCGCAGCCAGCTGGTGATCAAGCACTTCATGTTCGGCCCGGACTGGACCGAGGGTTGCGTCGGCTGTTCGTTCGAGGCCGATCATATCGGCGGTGCGCTACTGCACCTGCTGCAGCATGACGTCAGCTTCGCCGCCATTTCCCGCGCGCCGTTCGAGCGGCTGGAAGCGTTCCGCCAGCGCATGGGCTGGCAGTTCCGCTGGCTGTCGTCGGCCGGCAGCATGTTCAACCGCGACTTCCACGTGTCCTTCGATGCCGAGGACATCGTCGAGGGCAAGGTCTTCTACAACTACGCCTGGCAACCCTTCGTCTGCGAGGAGCTGTCGGGCTTCAGTGTTTTTTACCGCGACCCGCAGGGCGACATCTTCCACACCTTCTCGACCTATGGTCGCGGCGCGGAAGAACTGCTCGGCACCTATGTCCTGCTGGACATGACGCCCAACGGGCGCAACGAAACCGGGCCCCAACACAACCTCACCGACTGGGTACGCCTGCATGACCGTTACGACAGCGACGATCGCGTTGCCCCGAGCGGACGCTCAGAGCCCGCCGGCTGCTGCCACGAGCAGGCGCGACGCTGAGGCTACTGCCGTCGAATGAAGACGATCTGCGGGTCCATCTCGCCGTTGCTGAAGCGGAACTCCACCGCATCGCCCACGGCCAGCCCGCCGAGCTGTGCGGCGTCCGCCTTGAACGGCATCACCATCGCCGGCCACTTCAACTCCGGCACCGGCCCGTGGGCGATGGTGACGCTGCCCTGCCGGGCATCGATGGCGCGGATCACGCCTTCGGCCTGGTAAGCGGGCTCGGCCTCCAGGCTGTTGCCAGCCGCCACATCATCGACCGGTGGCGGTGTGGTGGAGGGCTTCAGCAGATCCTCGGCAGAGGCCTGGCCACTCAGCCCGAGGGTCGCAAGCAGTACGAGAAACACGGTTTTCATGACGACTCACCCCGATCGATCGGTCGTGCTGACCTGCAGCAAGCGTAGTCCCCATGGCGCGGTTCGCCCTCGCCCGAACGGTGCATTCGCAGCCGCCTGGCGACGTTCAGTTTCGTTTAAGCAAGCCCCCGTAACCTGTGAATCGTCGAAACCAACCACAGGAATCAAAACCATGAAAACACTGACTACGCTGTTCACCGCCGCCACCCTCGCCCTCGGTGCCAACCTGGCCATGGCCAAGGACATCGGTCCCGACGAAGCACTGAAGCTGCGCGATGCCGGCACCATCCAGTCGTTCGAGAAGCTCAACGAAGCGGCACTGGCCAAGCACCCCGGCGCTACCGTCGAAGAGACCGAGCTGGAAGAAGAGTACGGCCGCTACGTCTATCAGCTTGAACTGCGCGACGACAAAGGTGTGCAATGGGACGTCGAGCTCGACGCCAAGACCGGCGAAGTGCTGAAGGACCATCAGGACGACTGAGGCCATCCATGCGTGCCCCCCTTTTCATAACCGTTCCACTGACCCTGCTGCTCGCTGCCACTCCGGCGGCGAGCCGCGACCTGGACCAGGATGAGGCCCTGCGGCTGCGCCGCGAGGGCCTCATCATGCCGCTGGAAGCTCTGCTCCAGCGCGCCATGGAGCGCTATCCGGGGGCCAGCCTGCTGGAAGCGGAGCTGGAAGAGGAGGATGGCATCTACGTTTACGAGATCGAATTGCTCACCACCGACGGCGTTGCCCGCGAGCTCGAACTGGATGCCCGCGACGGGCGCCTGCTCAAGGATGAAGAAGACTGATGCGTCTGCTACTGGTCGAAGACAATGTTCCACTGGCCGATGAACTGGTCGCCAGCCTCAGCCGCAACGGTTATGCCATCGACTGGCTGGCCGATGGCCGCGACGCCGGATACCAAGGCGCCAGCGAGCCCTATGACCTGATCATTCTCGACCTCGGCTTGCCTGGCAAACCGGGGCTGGAGGTGCTGCGCGACTGGCGTGCCGGCGGCCTCACCACACCGGTGCTGATCCTTACCGCGCGCGGCTCCTGGGCCGAGCGCATCGACGGCCTCAAGGCCGGCGCCGACGACTACCTGACCAAGCCCTTTCATCCCGAAGAACTGCTGCTGCGCATCCAGGCGCTGCTGCGCCGTGCCCACGGCCTGGCCAACCAGCCCATGTTGCAGGCCGGCGGCCTGGAGCTGGACGAGTCGCGCCAGTGCTGTCGCAAGGACGGCCAGGACATCGAACTCACCGCCGGTGAATTCCGCCTGCTGCGCTATTTCATGCTGCATCCAGGGCAGCTGCTGTCGAAAACCCAGCTGACCGAACACCTGTACGACGGTGAAACCGAGCGCGACTCCAACGTCATCGAGGTGCATATCAACCGGCTGCGCGGCAAGCTCGGCCGCGAACTGATCGAGACGCGCCGCGGCCAGGGCTATCGCTTCGGCGGCCAGCCGTGAAGTCCATCCAGCGCAGCCTCAGCCTGGCGCTGATCGCCACCCTGCTACTGGTCGCGCTGGTGCTGGTGCAGACCAGCCTGTGGCTCTTCGAGTCAGGCCTCAGGCGCAGTCTGGAAACCGATCTGCGCGAGGAAACCGAGGGCCTGCTGATTGCCCTGGTGAAGGGGCCGAACGGCGATCAGCTGGACGTGCAGCGCCTCAACCCGCGCTATCAACGGCCGTTCTCCGGCCACTATTTCAAGATCGAACTGCCCGAGCGCACCTGGCGCTCCCGCTCGCTGTGGGACGCCTCGCCAGAATGGCCGGAACGCGCGGGCCTGGCGGACGAACTGCTCGACGGCCCGCAGGAACAGCGACTGCTGGGTTATCGCGCCGAGTACCGCCGCGACGGCCAGCCGATCATCATCAGCGTGGCGCAGGACTACACGCCGGTCCTCGAAAGTTTTGCCCGCGTGCGGCTGAGCGGCCTCGGCCTGGTCGGTTTCGCCCTGCTCGCCCTGCTGCTGTTGCAGCGCTATGCCATGGGACTGGCACTGCGCCCACTGGAGCGCGCGCGGCAGCAGATCGCCCAGCTGCAGCAGGGCCAGCGCCAGCAGCTGGACCAGCAGGCGCCCGTCGAGCTGCAGCCGCTGGTCGAGCAGATCAACCACCTGCTCAGCCACACCGAAGACACCTTGCAGCGCTCGCGACACGCCCTGGGCAACCTCGGTCACGCGCTGAAGACGCCACTGGCAGTGCTCGGCAGCCTGGTGCAACGTGAAGAACTCGCCGCCCACCCCGAACTGCAGGCCAGCCTGCAGGAGCAGCTGGAGCAGATCCAGCAACGGGTCAGCCGCGAACTGGGCCGCGCGCGGCTATCGGTGGACGTGCTGCCCGGTGCGCATTTCGACTGCGACGCGGAACTGCCGGCACTGTTCGATACGCTGGCGATGATCCACCGCAGCGGCCTCGACCTGCGCTGGCAGGCGCCCGCCGGCTGCCGCCTGCCGCGTGATCGCGAGGACATGCTCGAGCTGCTGGGCAATCTGCTGGATAACGCCTGCAAGTGGGCCCGTAGCCGCGTCGAGCTGAGCATCGAGCGCAGCGGCGATGGCTTCGTCCTGCTGGTGGACGACGACGGACCGGGGATCCCGGCGGCACAACGCGAGCAGGTCATCAACCGTGGCGTACGGCTGGACGAGTCGGCGGAAGGTCACGGCCTGGGGCTGGGAATCGTCAGCGATATCCTGACGGCCTGGCGTGGCGAGTGGAGTCTGGAAGAAAGCCCGCTGGGCGGTTTGCGGGTGCGCATCGCACTGCCGGCGACGCGCTGAGCATCATTGCGGACGAGCCAGTTCGTTACGCATGTCTTCGAGTATGGTTTCGACCAGCAGGGTGTTCTGCACCTGGTGCCCGGCCATGATGCGCGTGGCGTGGGTGCCATTGATCGGGTAGCCGACATGCACCAGCAGGCGACCGTCCGCTTGCGGCTCGACGCGCGTGCGGTACTGCGAGGTGAAGGTTTCGGCCAGGTAGCGGGAAAGAGTCTTCATGAAGCATCTCTAGCAATGAGCCTGAGACAAAGACCCTGTTCATCGCTCGGAGATTCATGCCGTCCATCGGGAATCCACTGATCTTCATAGAACTGTAACCCTCATCACCCCTTCCGATCGCCGCTGCCATAGGCCAGCCAGGCCAGAAACAGCATTACAACGAACGCCATGCAGGACATCACCAACGCGTTGATCATCAGGCTCATGTCAGGGTCTCCTCATCCACCGGATCGAGTTGAAACATACCCCGAATATATGTAGCGTTGCGCGACACGTCGACCTGCTCGACATAGGCATGTAAATCTTTGGAACAGGTGCAGAGGCGATGAAACGCAAGCAATCGATCAGTCAGATTCGCTGGGACCTGGCGCTGCGCTACCGGCTGATCGAGACCATCGCCTGGTGGGAAGGCCGCCTGACCACGGGCCACCTGATGCAGAGTTTCGGCATCAGCCGCCAGCAGGCATCGAAGGACATCAACACCTACCTGAACGAACATGCGCCCAAAAACCTGACATATGACCGCCACCTGAAAGGCTACAAGCCGACCAAAGGCTTCCAGCCGCTGTTCATCGACGGCAGCGCCAGCGCCTATCTGCATTTACTCGACCAGAACCGTGTGCGCGCCCCGCATATCGAGGGCCTGGCGCTGGCCTACGCGCATACCGAAGTGCTGCAGGTGCCGGACCGCAGTATCCGACCCGAGGTGCTGCGGCCGATCCTGCAGGCCTGTCGCGAGGGGCTGCGGCTGGAGAGCGAGTATGTCTCGCTGGCCAATCCCGAGGTGGAAATCCGCGTGATGGCGCCGCACACGCTGGTGTTCACCGGCATGCGCTGGCATGTGCGCGCCTACTGCGAGAAGAACCGCGAATACCGCGACTTCGTGCTCAGCCGCTTCCGCGGCGAGCCGGACCTGATGGACGCCAGCGAACACACCCGCGAACAGGACGAGGCATGGAACACGCCGGTGACCGTGCTGATCGAGCCGGACGCACGATTGAGCCCGGCACAGAAGGCGATCATCGAGGTGGATTTCGGCATGGTCGAGGGCCAGCTGCCGGTCGAGACGCGCGGAGCGCTGGTGCAGTACGTGCTGCAGCGCTTCGGTATCGATCCGAATACCGTGCAGGCCAATGCGGCGGCGCAGCAGCTGCAGGTGGGGAATCTGCAGGCGTTGAAGGAGTGGTTGTACTCGTGAGGGCTCTTGGGGGCGCTCTTGGCCGTGAAGGGCGTCGGCACGGAGCTCGGTATGTGAGCGGCGCGATTTCCTTGGCGTTTGGCTCAGGTTTCGCCCTGCTGGGCGACTCACTTTTCTTTGCACGCGCAAAGAAAAGTAAGCAAAAGAAAGCGCGCCCCTACATCCGGCCCTGCGCTACGCGCAGGGTTCGTTCGCTTCATCGCCGCTCCAGGGGTCGGCTTACAAGGGCCATCCATGGCCCTTTAAGCCTTTCGCCGCATCCATGCGGCTCACCCCCTTGCGCAACGATTCCGCTCTCCCTACTGAAGGGGAATCTGGTGCTGCCTGTCAGGCCGCGCATGGAAACGCACAAAGCAAAGTCAACTGCGAAGCAAAGCGTAGTTAGCCTTCGATCCATCAGGCGACCCGGACTGGAATCCGCCTCAGGAGGCCGAACTCAGCCCTTGCACAGCGGGACGCGAGCAATGGACGCCGAGCGAGGAATGACGGGACAGGGACGTACCGTCATGACGTGTCCCGATATAAGGTGGAACACTGATCAACATTTTCCACCGCTGGCTTCAAGCAAGGTGTTGCCGGACCACGGCGGGTTACTTTGCAAACCGGTGGGTAAGCGTCGCGTTACCCAAGCTACAGACAACGCAACCAAGCAGAGCGTGGGTTCGGCCATTTACAGCGCCCCCTGCCCATCCCCAATTGCACGACCTTTCAGGCAACACCAAACGCCCCTTTCAGGAGGCCGAGTGCAGGTGGCGTGGAAAGGGTTGAGCGGCATGGATGCCGCGAGAGCTGCGATGGGCCAGGGATGGCCCTTCGCAGCGGGCCCTTGGAACGTCACCGGAACGAGGGAACCCCGGCGCAGCCGGGGCCGGATGGAGGGGCAAGCGTTTTTGCTTACTTTTTTCGCGACTGAAAAAAGTGAGTCGCCCAGCAGGGCGAAACCAGCGCGTCATACCAGCACGATAAGTGACAGCCACATCCAACCGCGCCCACAAGCCTTTACATCCGACGCAACCACCCACCGCCCATCCCACGCCAGCGGTTCGCCACTGCACCCGCCCACAATGAGCCTGAGCCCATGCGCCTGATCCACACCTCCGACTGGCACCTCGGCCAGACCCTCCACGGCCAGGACCGCGACTACGAACACGCACAATTCCTCGCCTGGCTGCTCGACCAGTTGATCACCCACCGCGCCGACGCCCTACTGATCGCCGGCGACGTGTTCGACACGGTCAACCCGCCACTCAAGGCCCAGGAGCGCCTCTACGATTTCATCGTCCGCGCCCACGAAAAACTCCCGCAGCTGGACATCGTGATGATCGCCGGCAATCACGACTCGGGCGGGCGTATCGAACTGCCAGCGCCGCTGATGAAGCGCCTCAACGCACACGCCGTCGGTCGCATCAGCTGGGTCGCCGAGGGCCAGCTGGGTCACCAGCGGCTGCTGGTGCCGCTACACGACGCCGCTGGCAACACCGCCGCCTGGTGTCTCACCCTGCCCTTCCTGCGTCCGGCCGAAGTCACCGGAATGACGCTGGGCGACGACTACATGACCGGCATCCGTCAGGTCCACGAGCGGCTGATCGCTGCTGCCGAATCCGCACGCCAGCCCGGCCAGGCGCTGGTCGCCATGAGTCACGCACACATGGCCGGCGGCGCGGTCTCGGAGGAGTCCGAGCGCAATATCGTTATCGGCAACGCCGAGGCCCTGCCAGCCAGCCTGTTTCCCGAATCGGTCGCCTACGTCGCCCTAGGCCACCTGCACAAGCCGCAGCAGGTCGCCGGGCAGGCGCGCATCCGCTACAGCGGCTCGCCGCTGCCGCTGTCCTTCGCCGAGGTCAACTACCCGCATCAGGTGCTGCTGGTCGAACTCGATGGCGAGCAGCTGGCGCAGGTCGAAAGTCTGCCGGTGCCGCGCGCGGTGGAAATGATCCGCATCGGCCGCGCGCCGCTGGCTGACGTCATCACCGCGCTGGATGCACTGCCGCCCACGGGTCTGTTCGACGACAACCTGCCCTGGCTGGAGGTACGCGTGCTGCTCGACGAGCCGCTGCCGGACCTGCGCCAGCGCATCGAAACCGCGATAACCGGCAAGGCCTGCCGGCTGGTGCGCATCGCCAGCGAATACGCCGGCAAGCGCGGCGAAACGGAATCGGACGTGCTGCTCGGCCTCGACCAGATCACCCCGCAGGAACTGTTCGCCCGCGCCTGGGAAGAACAGTACGGCAACCCGGCGGACGAGCAGGCGCTGGACGATTTCGCCACTTTGCTGCAACGAGTCGAGTTCGCCCATGAGGAGGACGACCGATGAAAATCCTCGCCATCCGCCTGAAGAACCTGGCCTCCTTGGCCGGCGAACAGACCATCGATTTCACCGCCGAACCCCTGGCCAGCGCCGGACTGTTCGCCATCACCGGGCCTACCGGGGCCGGCAAGAGCACCATTCTCGACGCCCTGTGCCTGGCGCTGTTTGGCAGCACACCCCGGCTCGACAGCGTCTCACCGCTGAACAAGGTTCCCGACGTCGAAGCCGAGATCGGCGGTGGCGACGAGCGCAACCTGCTGCGCCGCGGTTGTGGCAGCGGCTACGCAGAGGTGGATTTCGTCGGTGTCGACGGCCACCGCTACCGCGCGCGCTGGGAGGTCAGGCGTGCCAAAGAGAAGATCGACGGCAAACTACAGGCCAGCAGCCAGAGCCTCACCGATCTCGACAGCGGCACGCTCCTGGCCAGCGGTAAAAAGCGCGAGTTCAAGGAACTCCTGGAAGCGCGCCTGGGGCTGACCCTGGCCCAGTTCACCCGCGCCGTGCTGCTGGCGCAGAGCGAGTTTTCCGCGTTCCTCAAGGCCGACGACAACGAGCGTGGCACCCTGCTGGAAAAGCTCACCGATACCGGCCTCTACAGTCGCCTCGGCCAGGCCGCGTTCGAGGCCGCCAAGCAGGCGAAGGAGAGCCTGACTCGCCTTGAACAGCAGGCCGGCGGCCTGCAGCCGCTGGAGCCCGAGCAGCGTGAAGTACTGGAGCGCGAACATCAGGCCCAGCTCGAAGAATTGAAGAAGCTGCAACAGCAGCTCAAGGAGCTGGAAGCCCAGCGGCAATGGCTCAGCGAACTGCAGCGCCTGGAAAACGAGCGCGAAGCAGCGCGCCAGCAGCTGCAGGGCGCCGAAGACGAGCGCGAGAATCTGACCGAAGCCCGCCGTATTCTCGACCTGTTCGAACTGCTCGCGCCGCAGCGCCATCGTTTTCTGCGCCAGCACGAACTCGAACCCCTGCTGGGCAAGGCCGCCGACAGCCTCACTCGCCTGCAGCACGAGGCGCAAAGCCTGCAGCAACGTCTCGACACCTTGCAGAGCCAATGCAGCGCCGCCAGCGAGCAACTGCGTTCGGCCGAACAGGCGCGCCAGGACGCCGAGCCGCGGCTGGCCCAGGCGCGCCGTGAAGAGGAACGCCTCAGCCATCTGAACGCCGACCTAACCTCGATCCGCGAAGAAAGCGTCCAGGCCGATGCCGCGGCGAGCACCGGCGAGGCAACGCTCAAGCAGCTCGGCGAGCAGCAACAGCGCGCCGCCGAACAGCTAGCAACGCTGACGCAGCAACTCGAGACGAGCGCAGCGCTGCAACCGCTCTGTGCAGCCTGGGGCGGTTACCGTCCGCGTCTGCAACAGGCCGTCCAGCTGGCGGCACGGCTGCAGCAAGGTCAGGGCGAACTCCCGGCACTGGAAGCGCAGGCCAAGGCTGCCGAAACCCGGCAAAGCCAGGCGCGCGAGGCGCTGGACAATCTGCAACGCGAGCGCGACAGCGAACTAGGGCTGGCCGAACAGCTGGCCCAGCTGCATCGACAGCTCGACGAATGGCGCCAGGCCGAGCGCGAAACTGAGGCCCTGCGCGAACTCTGGGCGCAGCAGCTCACGCTCACCGCCAGCCAGCGCGAACTGAGCGACGCTCACATCCGCCAGCAGGCCGAGCTGGACAGCCTGGTACCGCAGGGCAAACAGCTTCGCAGTGACCGTGATGCTGCCGAGCAGGCGCTCAAGGTCACCCTCGCCCTGCTTGAACGCCAACGCCTGGCACGCAGCGAGAATGTCGAAGCGCTGCGTGCGGCGCTCGTCCCCGGCGAGCCCTGCCCGGTCTGCGGCAGCGACGAGCATCCCTGGCAGCGCACCGATGCGCTGCTCGCCAGTCTCGACCGGCACGACGACAGCGAGGCCGAGCGCGCTCGCCAGTCGCTGCAGGAACAGGACCAGCGTCTGCAGGAACTGCGCGATCGCCATGTCGCGCTCAGCACGCAGTTGCGCCAGACGGAACAACGCCAGGGCGAAGTCGAGGCGCAGCTGCAGGCCCTGGCACCGCGCCTGCTCGCCCTGCCCGCACACTCGCGATTGCTTGAGCAGTCGGAAGCCGAGCGTTCGCTATGGCTGGAAGCGCAGCTGACGACACTCAAAGACCAGATCGCCAACGCCAGCCAGCGTCAGCAGCAACTGCTCGCGCTGCAACAGCGCAGCGAAACCCTGCAGCAGGCCTGGCAGGCCGCGCGCGAGGCCTGCGTCGAGGCGACCCAGCAACTCGCCCGCCAACACGATGCCCTGGCCCGCGACAGCCAACAGCTCGAAGAGGAGCTGGCGGCCTTCTCCGAACTGCTGCCCACCGAACAACTGCAGCGTTGGCGCGAAAATCCGGCGCAGACCTTTATGCAGCTGGACACCAGCATCGCCACGCGGCTGCAGCAACTGCAGGCGCAGACCGAGCTGGCCGATGAGCTGCGCCAGTGCGAGCAGCGCCGCAGCGACGAGCAGTTGCAACAACGCCATCGCCAAGAGAAACAGGAAAGCTGCAGCGCACGACTGACCGAGCGCGAGAAACTGCTGCTGGCCTGCCAGCAGGCGCTGCGTACCAGCCTTGGCGAACAGACCAGCGCCAGCGCCTGGCAACAGCAGCTGGACGCGACCATCCAGGCTGCGCGGCAAACCCAGGCCGAGATCAATCGGCAGCTCAACGAGAGCAAGGTTGGCCTGACGCGACTGCACAGCGAGCAGCAGAACTGTCGCCAGCGCCAAGCCGAACTGGAACAGGAACGCGACGCGCTGAAAGCGGAACTGGCCACCTGGCGCACCAGCCACCCGCAGCTGGACGACGCCACCCTCGCCCAGCTGCTGCACATGGATGACCAGCTGATTGCCGAGGCGCGCCAGCGCTTGCGAGAGAACAGCGAAAACCTGACCCGCTGTCGCGAGCGTCTCGACGGCTGCCTCAACCGCCTGAACCTGCACAAACAGCAGCAGAGCGAAGCCCTGGATGCCGAGCAGCTGCAGCAGCGCCATGCCGAGCAACTGCAGCAATGCGAGCAGGCCGACCAGCGCTGCGCGGAAACCCGCGCCCAGCTGATCGACGACGACAAGCGCCGCAGCCAGAGCCAGGCGTTGCTCGCGCAGATCGACGCCGCACGGGCCGAGCATCAGCGCTGGG
>CENV01032509.1_pt1 | contig 10774 bp, 8 predicted proteins | sample 530231 | NCBI WGS metagenome assembly CENV01 (sample SAMEA2619815, study PRJEB7988) | marine metagenome | biome: marine biome (ENVO:00000447); feature: surface water layer (ENVO:00002042); material: "saline water (ENVO:00002010), including plankton (ENVO:xxxxxxxx)" | depth 5 m | reverse complement strand
CCGCCCCGCCGGTTGCGGCGGCAATCCCGTGGCGTCGAGCCGCCGGGCCATCTCCACCCAGACCGCACCGCGCTCCTGCATTTGCCTGTTGATCTGAGGCCCCACAAAGGCTTCCAGCCGCTGGATCAGCCGCGAGGGATTGGCCGGCGATGTCCCGGCCCGCTCGGGCAGGGTAAACACGATTTCAGGCCCGCCCGCCGCCATCAGAAAATCATGGGCTGCCAGCCCATGCAGCTTTTCGGGCGGCTCCAGCCCGGCCGCCAGCCGCATGCCCCGGCTCATCCACGGCCCCGGATTGGCCACTTCCGGCCACACCGTTTCGATCATCCCGGCCAAAATCACCCGGTCGGCATCCATCAGCCGCGCTTCCAGCCGCCCGAACAATTGCACGTCCTCGGCATCGGGCTGGCGCGGCCGCACGCTCTGGCCGGCCATCAGCCCCTCCAGCGCAAACGCCAGCCCGCCGCCCGAAAGTCTTGGCCCCCGCGCGCCCTGCCGAGCCGCCAGCTCGATCCAGCGTGCCAGTTCGTCCTCGCCCTCCAGGGGCGCGACTTTTTCGTCTTGCGGTACGTCCCTCAACCGCCCGATTGTCTCGCCGATCACCTCAGCGACCGCGCTCGCCGCAATTCCGTCCCGCGCCATCAGTCCGGCCAATGGCGCCAATCCCGCCTCCAGCGCATCGATCAATCCAAGAACCGCCTGCGCCTTGTCCGTATCGAGCTTGAGCGCCGGACGCCTGGTGATACCGTCGCGATTGTCGCTGACGGCGCGCCGCAAACCATCAAAGCCGGGCAGGGGCCTTTGCCCGCGCAGGATCCCCAGATCGAGCCATTCGCTCGCCGGCGCCACCGCTCCCCGCCCCAGTCCCAGCGCCACATGCCGGTTGCGCAGCAGCGCCATGATATCGACGGCGTTCAGCCCATTGGCCAGAACGCTCACCGCCTGCCGCACCAGCCGCCCGGCGCGCGAGAGCAGCAATGGCGTCCCCGCCGCATCGTCCAGCGGCACGCCAAACCGCGCCAGCTCCGCGCAAATCCGCCGCGCCAGCGTCTGGTCGGGCGCAATGATCGCCACCGATTTGCCGTGTTCCAGCGCGTCATGCACGCACACGGCAATGGCCCGGGCTTCTTCCTCCGGTGTGCGCGCCACGACCAGCGACAGCCCTTGTGTGCCTGCCTGCAGCTCTGCGCCCAGATCCTGCGCAACCGCCTGCCATTGCGCGGTGGCCTCCGGCAGCCCCAGCGCCGCGTTTAAAATTTTGGTGCGCGGCGCGTCCTCAGGCGCCAGCTCGGTCACCGCCTCGGGCAGCGTGCCCACCCGCTTGAGCAGACGCGCCAGCCCGTATTGCGGATGCCCATGCGGATTGCGCTTCGGATCGTCCAGTGCGGCAAGGGTGCCGCCATCGATCCGCGTATCGAGCCCGGCCAGAACCACGGCCCCATTGGCCAGCTTTGCCACCGAAGCGATCAGGTCCGCCGTCGCCGGGATCGATCCGGTCGAACCGGCCACCACCACGGGCCTCTCCCCATGCACCAGCGCAAGTGATGCCGCCTTGCGCTCAAGCAGGATATTGGTGCGTTCGGCCGCCTCCATTTCACCTTCACCGGCCAGGATCTGCGGCCAGGCGTCCAGAACGAAGGTCACGAAATCGATGTGCTCTTGCCATTGCGCCGGCAATTGATCGCTCTCGATGCTTTTCAGCGAACGCGGATCGCGCTGCGCAATGGTGAAATCGTCGATCAGCATGCCCAGAGAATCGGCCAGCGCAAAGATTTCCGCTCCGTTGGGCGCTCCGGAAACCCCGCCCAAACCCGGCGCCGAAAATGCGCCCTCGCCCGTCACCGCCAGCCAGCGCTCGATGATTTCAGCCAGCAGCAGCCGTCGCTTGAACCTGTTGATGGCGCCCGGCAGGTCCACCGGCTCATAGGGCGGAATGAACGGTTCCTGGCTCGGATCGTCCCCGCCCAGCGGCCGAATGTCAGCCAACAGCATCGGCGCGTCGCCCAGCCGGTCGGCCAGGATGCGCGACAGCGTATTGGCCGCCCTGCGCGTCGGCAGATAGATCGTGAAGTCAGAGAGCCAGAACGGCCCCTCGCGCCGCCAGCCCGGCGCAACCCGCCCCTCGATGATCGCGTCCGCCAGCGTAGCGAGAAACGGCGCATGCGGCGCGATGGAAAAAATGGTGCCCGAGCGCGCCATCACACGAGCGCGCCGATATCCTGCTCGGTGCGCTCGAGCGCCTGCCGGTCGCCAACGTGGAACCACGGCGCAGCGATTTCAACGCCCCAAAGCCGCCCCGCCTCGCGCGCGGTTTCAAAATGCCGATAAAGCGAAAACGGCACATCCGGTCCCGTCGCGGCCAGCGCCCGGGAAATCAGTGCCGCACCGGCATAAACCATCGGCCGCCCATGGGTCTTGCTCAACCGCCCGTCTGCGTCCATCAGATAGTCGGCGCCCTTGCGAAAGCCTGAAGCCTTGTCGGGCGCCACGCACAACAGCACGACATCGGCCCCGCCCGCCTCGAAACATGCCTGCATCCGCGCAATCGGGGTGTCGCTGCCAGCCAGCCAGAACGTATCGGTGTTGAGCGCCAGCACCGGATCGGACCTCAAAAGCTCAAGCCCCTTGCGCAGCCCGCCGCCCGTATCGAGCAGCCTCTCTTTTTCATGGCTCACCGCAAATCCCAGATCGGGCAGGGCGCTTTCGAGCCGCGCAAAATGGGCGGCGATCATTTCCGCCTTGTGATGGGCATTGACCACGAACCGCGTGCACCCCTCGGCCAGCGCCGCATCGATGGCGTGATCGATCAGCGGCTTGCCCGCCACCTCGATCAGCGCCTTGGGCCGCTCGAAGGTCAGGGGCCGCATGCGCGTGCCCAGCCCTGCGGCAAGCAGCATCATGTCGGGCACGGAAATGGGTGGCACGGGAAAGGAATCGCTCATGACCTATTGTGTCTCCTCGACCCGCCACGGCGCAAGCGCATCGGCCAGCCCCTCGGGTTCGCGGCCTCTTGCCGTAACGCTCAACACGCGCCCGTTGCCCGCAGCCCCCATGCCGATGGCAATCCCCAGCCCCGGCCGCCGCATAAGCGAGGGCGCGCGCTCGGGCCATTCGACAAGCACGATATCGTTCTCGTCCTCGATCAACCCCAACTCGTCGATTTCCGATTCATCGGCCAGCCGGTAAAGATCGGCATGGATGATGCCACGATAAGGCTGGACGATGGCGAAAGTGGGCGAGGGGACTTCGAGGTTGGGTTCATTGAGCCGCGCCCTGATGATGGCCCGCGCCAGCGCCGTCTTGCCCGCCCCCAGATCGCCCTCGAGCGTTACGATATCGCCCGCGCGAAGATGGGCGGCAATCGCCGCCCCGATGGCGTCGGTTGCTGCCGCATCGGGCGCGAACAGCGCGATCATGGCCCTATTCGCCCGCGTTCTGGGCCAGCGCGGTGTTGGCCGGGATGATCACCGTCACCCGCGTGCCGCGCGGCTGGCGGCCCTCGATCAGAACCGAGCCGCCATGCAGATTGACGAAGGTCTTGACGATCGCCAGTCCTAGCCCGGCGCCCCGCTGGCGCCCCTCGACCGATTGCCCCTCGAAGCGCTGGAACATCGCATTGCGCACATCCTCGGGGATGCCAACCCCGTCATCCTCCACGGCAAAGGCGATCCGCTCATGTCCCCGCGCCGAGACCTTGAGCCGTACCTGCGAGCCAGGATCGGAAAACCGCGCCGCGTTGGACAAGAGATTGTAAAGCACCTGCACGATCCGCGTGCCATCGGCGACAAATGTCGGCAGATCATCCTCGATTTCGACCGCCAGATCGACCTTTTCGTCCCCGCCCGAAAACGTCGCATCGAGCCCGGCCCGCGCCTTTTCGATCAGCGTGGAAATGTCGAGCACTTCGGGATTGAGCTGGGCAATCCCCGCATCGACCGTCGCCAGATCCAGAATGTTGTCGATCAGCAGCCCCAGATTGGCGCTCGAAGACCGGATATAATCGGTATAGGCGCGCTGCCTGTCGGTCAGCGGCCCCACTTCGCCCGAGGCCAGAAGATCGGCAAAGCCGATGATATTGGTCAGCGGCGAGCGCAACTCGTAGGACACGTTCTGAACGAAGGTATCTTTCAACCGATCCGCCGCGATCAACGCCTCGTTGCGCTCTTTCAGCACCCGCTCGTAATTGGCGCTTTCCGAAACATCGACGAAGGTCATCATGGTCTGCCCGTCGGGCAGCCGCACCACCGCATAATCGAGCAACCGCCCGTCGGCGCGCGTGATCCGCCCCTTGGTGTCCGACCGGGTCGGGTTGAGATCGATGATCCGCTGTTTCAAATCCCCCCAGATGCGCCGCCCGTCCTCGGGGAACGCTTCGGCGCAGACCCTTGCGACCTCGTCGATATGGGGATGGTTGCCCAGCGTGTTCATGGGCAGCTTCCACAGCATCGAGAGCCGCGGGTTGTGCAGTTTGAGCCGCCCGTTGGTGCCGAACACGGCAACGCCCTCGGTCAGCGCATTGAGCGTTTCGCGCTGCACATGCATCAGCGCATTGTGCCGTGTTTCCAGCGCCAGCCGTTCGGTCATGTCTTCAAAGACATAGATCACCCCGCCCGTGCCGGTGGCCGGTGCCGCGATCACATTGGCGCAGCGCCCGTCGGGCAGATACCAGGGCACCTCGCGCGGCGCGGTCAGCGCGTAGCTCATCAAATGCTTGCCGCGCCAGTCGCGATAATCGGTTTCCGCCGGCAGGGCCCCTTGCGTGCGCAATTTGTCCAGGATCGCCTTTTCATTGGGTTCTGTGTTGAGCCAGCCCGTGTCCAACCCCCAGAAATTGGCGTAAGCGGTGTTGTAATGGGTCAGTTGCTGGCGCTTGTCGAACACGGCAATGGGCGTCGCCAACGCATCGATCACCGTGGTCAGATGCCCCAGATCGGGCTCGGGATCCTCGGTCTCGGCCGGCTTGGCCCGCGCCACGGGCAAGTAGCAATAGCCCGCGCTGCCGCCCGAAAGCGGAAACAGCACAAGTTCGAGCCCCCCGGCAATGGCGTGCTCCTCGGTAAAGGCAATCGTATCGGCCGCATCCTCGATGGCCTTCAAATGCCGCTCGCGGGTCGCCACGTCGAAAATGTCGGGTGCCGTGCCGCGCTCGCCCTTGAGCCCCAACGTGCGGGTGAAATGAAGATAGGCCGCATTTGTGTAGATCAGCAGCCCGTCCTTGTCGCGCAACCAGGCCGGGATGGTCAGGTTCGCAAGGATCGCCTGCGCTTCGCCCGGAGAGGGCAGGCGGGTCAGATCCGCACCCTTGAGCGGGGGTTCCACATTGGCGCCCGAGGGCCGCAGCCGCACGACCGCCGCGCCGCCCACCAGTCGCCCTGTGGCCCGGATGATCCGCCCGTCGCGCGCGGTCACCGATGTTTCGAAAACCCGCCCCTCGATCCGCAGATCGGTCAGCCGTCCCGCCAGCGCACGCGCCGCCTCGTCTTCGAGCCATGAGCGGAATTCGAGCACCGCATGGGGCCGGTTTTCCCCCGGCAAGAGCGCCGTGATCGGCCCGATCACCGAAGGCTCGATCCCCGTGTCGCGCCAGATGATGGTGACTTCGGGCATCCCGGCCAAAAGCCCCTCGAATTCATCGAGCGCGGCGCGCATCGCGCCCAGCTTTTCGCTGGCATCGAGCTGCGCCACTTCCGCCTCGCGCCGCCATTTGAGCGCTAAAAGCGTCGCGACCAGCCCGAACCCGGCGGCGCCCAGCGCCATCGTATAGGGGGCGGCGCCCGATATGGCGGTGGCTGCAAAGGGAGCGGCAAGGGCCGGGGAGGCGGCAAAAAGAGCTGCGCCCGCAACGCCAATGGCCATGAATCCCGTAAATTTCCGGAATCCTGCCGGCTGCATTCCTGATGCCCTCTTGCTCAATGATTTGCCTTGACTGCCCCTGAGGTGGCCGGAAAGCCCCCCGAATCAGTTAACCATAACCGGGCCGCGAATCGCGAAAAAGAGTCAAACTGACGGCCCGTGGATAACTTAGGGCTTGCACAGTCCCGAGCAGCCTTTCTGATCCTGATTTGTTCCTCAAAAGGTTAACAAAAGGGGCGCCGAAGCGCCCCAGATCCGTTCATAAAGGTTAACGCGCCGGCCCTCAAACCCTCTGCCATCATCCCGGCCCTGAGCCGGGACTCAGTAACCGGCAGCGTCAAGGGTTTCGGCCGCAGTGCCTCAATAGCGGTAGTGATCGGCCTTGAACGGCCCGGTTGCCGGCACCCCGATATAATCGGCCTGCGCCGCCGACAGCGTCGTCAGCTTGGCCCCCAGCTTTGCCAGATGCAGGCTCGCGACCTTCTCGTCGAGATGCTTGGGCAGCACATAGACCTTGTTTTCGTAGTCCTCGCCCTTGGTCCACAATTCGATCTGGGCCAGCGTCTGGTTGGAAAACGATGCGCTCATCACAAACGAGGGGTGCCCGGTCGCATTGCCCAGATTCACAAGGCGCCCTTCGGACAAAAGGATCATCTTCTTGTCGCCGGGAAACTCGACGATATCGACCTGCGGCTTGACGTTGGTCCACTTCAGGTTCCGCAACGCGGCAACCTGGATCTCGTTGTCGAAATGCCCGATATTGCAAACGATCGCCATGTTCTTGACCCGGCGCATATGCTCGATGGTCAGAACATCCTTGTTGCCGGTCGCGGTCACAACGATATCGGCGCGTTCAATCGCGTCTTCGAGCGTCACCACCTCATAGCCGTCCATGGCCGCCTGCAGCGCGCAGATCGGGTCCACTTCGGTCACCAGCACGCGCGCCCCGGCGCCGCGCAGGGATTCGGCCGAACCCTTGCCCACATCGCCATAACCGCAAACAATCGCCACCTTGCCCGCCATCATCACGTCGGTGCCCCGGCGGATGGCGTCCACAAGGGATTCCCGGCAGCCATATTTGTTGTCGAATTTCGATTTCGTCACGCTGTCGTTGACGTTAATGGCCGGGAAGGGCAGGTCGCCCTTTTCCTGCAGCTGGTAAAGCCGCATCACGCCGGTCGTGGTTTCTTCGGAAACGCCTTTGATCGATGCGCGGCATTTGGAATAAAAGCCCGGCTCTTTCGCCAGCCGCGCCTTGATGACCCGGAAAAGCTCTTCTTCTTCCTCGTTGGAAGGATTGGCCAGAACCGAAGGATCGGTCTCGGCGCGCGCGCCGATCAGCACCAGCATGGTTGCGTCCCCGCCATCGTCGAGGATCATGTTGGCGACCTCGCCATTGCCCCAATCGAGAATGCGGTCGGCAAAGTCCCAGTATTCGGCCAGCGTTTCGCCCTTGTGGGCAAACACCGGAATGCCCGCCTCGGCAATCGCGGCGGCCGCATGGTCCTGGGTCGAAAAGATGTTGCACGACGCCCAGCGCACGTCTGCGCCCAGAGCGACGAGCGTTTCGATCAGCACCGCTGTCTGGATGGTCATATGGAGCGATCCGGCAATGCGCGCCCCCTTGAGGGGCTGGCTGGCGGCATATTCGGCCCTTATGGCCATCAGGCCCGGCATTTCGATCTCGGCCATCTCGATTTCCTTGCGGCCATAGGGGGCCAGCGAAATGTCCTTGACGGCGTAATTGGATGCGGCGCTCATCGGCCCGATCTCCACGTCTGATAACTGAAAAAAGCGTGGGCCGCTTATACAAGACAGAGGGCCGCTCCCGCAACCGGGATATAAAGAAAGTTTTATATCCTTAAAAACGAGCCGATGGTGAGAGCCGGATCTCCCCTTCAGCCGTCATCCCGGGCGAAGACCCGGGACCCGGCATGGCTCGCGTCTCCGGCCGGGACCGTTCCTCTTGCCCCAATACAAATCGACGGCGTGACGAGGCAGCGCCTCCCTACATCCGCTCGGCCCGGCTGATCCTGACCCGGCTCCGCCGCCTGCGGAACGGTGCGCCGAGCAGGCTGGCCAGCACCCAGAAAACGAAGAACCCCAAAGCCAGCCCGAAAATCACATAGGCCAGCCCCGCAATCGTCAGCGGCACGGCCGGCTCGAAATCCTCGAGTGCGGCTGCGCCCACTTCGGTGTCGAAATACTGCGCGATCTCGAAAAGCTGGGTTCCGGCCGGCGCCTGGCGCAGATCGGCCAGTTGGGTGGAAAGCCGTTCGTGGCGGTTGAACACCGTTTCCATGGAAATCCCGCGTTCGGTCAGAAACCCGTCGGCGCTGGCCTGATAGCGCTCCAGCCCCTCTTGCCGGGTGAGCCCGAACCGGGCGGCGTCGGCATCGAACTGCGCGATGATCGCCGTCAATTCATCGACGGCACCGGCAAGGCGCTGGGTGTATTGCTGGGAATATTCCGGGGCTTGGGACAGTGTTATGCCGCCGAGCGCGGCACCGATCAGGCAGACAATGCGCTTGAGCATCTTTTGGGGCGTCCTTTCGCCGGCGCTGAAAGTACCCTCAGGCCCCCGGTTCGCCGTCCTGGTCCTCGTCGAACCCGCAACTGACCAACTCGGTCAGCGCTTCGACGGCCTCACGGGCCTGGTTGCCCGTCGCCTGGACCAAAATCGTCGATCCCGGCCCCGCCGCAAGCATCATGAGCCCCATGATCGAGGTCCCGCCCACGGTCACCCCATCGCGGGTCACACTGACCTGCGCGTCGAAATGATCGGCCGTGCGCACGAAACGCGCCGAAGCGCGCGCATGCAGGCCGCGCTTGTTGCAGATGGTCAGCCGCTGGCAGACGGCTTTGCCCGGCTCGGTAACTGTTGTGCTCATTTTCCCAAAACGTCGTTGGCGACGTTAATGTATTTACGGCCGGCCTCCGCTGCAAGGCGCACCGCGTCGCGCATTGCCATTTCGGGCCGGATACGCGCCAGCTTGACCAGCATGGGCAGGTTCAGCCCCGCGAGCACCTCGATATCGCGATCCTGCATCACCGAAATGGCCAGGTTGGAGGGCGTGCCGCCGAACATGTCGGTCAGGATCACAACCCCATCCCCGCTATCGACCGATTCCACCGCGGCAATGATGTCCTGCCGCCGGCCTTCCATATCGTCTTCCGGACCGATGGAGACCGAAGCGATGCCGTCTTGGGGCCCCACGACGTGTTCGAGTGCCGATCGGAATTCCTCGGCAAGCCTGCCATGGGTCACGAGGACCAAGCCCATCATGATCGCTTCGCTACCTTTTTTTGTCCGCGCAACCGGGGCGGAGTCTTGATCGGGACGGTAAAGGTTTCAAGTCTTTTCGGCCCGCCATCCCGCGAAATCGGACCCGACATGCCCTATATGGCGCCTAGCGCCCTTAATGCAGCATGAACCAGAAACCGCTGGTGCAGCCCGTCGATCCGCCCGCGCCGCGGAACCGGGCAGCGCGGCACCCAGATGCCTTCGATTTTGGTGGTCAGCGCCGATTCCTCGAGCAGGCGCTCTTCGTCTTCGACAAGGTCGACGACCAGATGGACATGGGCCTTCTTGGCAAAAGGCAGCGTGATGATACCGCGCCCGCGCAATTCGATCATGCCCTCGATGGTCTCGGGCGCTTCCATGATCAGCCCGTCCTCATCGCTCGACAGCACCACCCGGTCATCGGAAATCAGCAGAGCCGTCTCGCCCCGCAGCCGTGCCTGTTCGAGCAGATCGAGCGCCAGAAGCGATTTGCCGGCCCCCGAAACTCCGGTGAGAAGGATGCCGTGATGGCCGATCAGGATGCCGGTGCCGTGGGCGTTGTGCTTTTGTGCGCTCAAGTTTTCGCTCTGGGTAGGGTGAGGGTAAACACCGCTCCAGTTGCATTGCTTTGGTTGCCTGCGTCAAGCGTGCCCTGATGGGCCTGCGCGATCTGGCGGGAAATCGACAGCCCCAGCCCCGAATGGTCGCCAAAGCTCTCGGCTTCGGGCCGGTCGGTGTAAAAGCGCTGGAACACTTTTTCCGTGTCGCCCAGCCCCGGCCCCTGGTCCTCCACCCGGGCAATCACGCTCTCGGCCCTGGTCGAAATCCTCACCGTCACCGTGCCCCCGTCGGGCGAAAACGAGACGGCGTTGTCGATCAGATTGGTAAAGACCTGCGCTAGCCGCGTATCGTGGCCCTTGACCAGCGGCCCATATTTGCTGTCCTCGATTTCGAGCACCACCGACACATCGCGGCTGGCCGCCAGATCGGCCTGGATCGAAACGATGGCTTCTGCCAGTTCGCCCAGATTGACGATTTCGGTGTTTTCGCGCGCCAGTTCCGCATCGACGCGGCTGGCGTTGGAGATGTCGGAAATCAGCCGGTCGAGACGGCGCACATCGTGCTGGATGATGTCGGCGAGCCGCTTGCGGTCCTTTTCGGTCCTGGCCAGCGGCAGGGTTTCCACGGCGCTGCGCAACGAGGTCAGCGGGTTTTTGAGCTCATGGGCCACATCGGCGGCAAACCGCTCGATGGCTTCTATGCGGTTGTAAAGCGCGTTGGTCATGGCCCGCAGCGAGCCTGAAAGGTGCCCGATCTCGTCGGACCGGTCGGTATAATCGGGAATTTCCGCCCGCGCCTTCATCGAGCTTTGCACCCGTTCCGCCGCCGCCGAAAGCCGCCGCATCGGCCCGGCGATCGTGCCCGCCATCAGCGCCGAAAGCGTGCCCGTGACCAGCGCCGCCACCAGCGCCAGCCGCAGGATCGACCAGCGCTCCTGAGCCACGATGGCGTCGATTTCCCCGGGGCTCGTCGATAACAGCAACGCGCCCACCACCGAGCGTTGGCGCTGTACGGGCACCGCAACCGACACCACCAGCTGCCCGCGCTCATCGACCCGCACGATATCGGCGGGCGAAC
>CENV01040052.1_pt1 | contig 10775 bp, 9 predicted proteins | sample 530231 | NCBI WGS metagenome assembly CENV01 (sample SAMEA2619815, study PRJEB7988) | marine metagenome | biome: marine biome (ENVO:00000447); feature: surface water layer (ENVO:00002042); material: "saline water (ENVO:00002010), including plankton (ENVO:xxxxxxxx)" | depth 5 m | reverse complement strand
CCTTGGCGCGCGAACCAGCCTGCACGGTTCGCGCCCTAGGGCGCCCCACGGAATAAGCGCCCTTACACCGACAGGTAACGACTGATGGTCGCCTCGTCGGCATTGGCTGCGCTTTCCTCCAGCACGAAGCGGCCCTTCTCGATGACCAGGAAGCGGTCGGCGATTTCCATGGTGAAGGACAGCACCTGCTCGGAAACCACGATGGTCAGATCGCGAAGCGAGCGGATCTCCTTCAGCGTGCGCGCGATGTCCTTGATGATCGACGGCTGGATGCCCTCGGTCGGCTCGTCCAGCAACAGCACCTTGGGATTGGTCGCCAGCGCCCGGGCGATTGCCAGCTGCTGTTGCTGTCCGCCGGACAGATTGCCGCCCTTGCGCTTGCGCATGTCGTGCAGCACCGGGAACAGCGCGTAGAGATCATCCGGCACCTTGCCGCCTGCGGCTGCCGGCAAACCCGTTTGAATGTTCTCCAGCACCGTCATGCTGGGAAAGATCATCCGCCCCTGAGGCACGTAGGCCACACCGCTGGCAACCCGCTGATGGGTCTCCAGCCCGGCGACTTCCTGCCCATCCACCTGCACGCTGCCTGCGGTCTGCGGGACGATGCCCATCAGCGTCTTGAACAGCGTGGTCTTGCCCATGCCGTTGCGGCCCATGACCGCGACGATTTCCTGCTTTTCGACCTTGAGATTGAGGTCATGAAGGATCTGGCTCTGGCCGTAGCCCGAAGCGAGGCTGCTGATCTGGAACATGCTGAACTCCTGTTTGTACCTGTCGGGTGCGACACGCGTGGACATGCCTGCGGCGATGTCCACCCTACGGTGCGCGGGCCAGCCGTCGGCGTAGCGTCGATAACCGCAAAGCGTTATCCACGCGTGCCAGGGCCCGCACCGCCTCAATGCCCGAGATAAACCTCGATGACCTTGGGATTGCTCTGCACCGCCTCCATGCTGCCCTCGGCCAGCACCTTGCCCTGGTGCAGCACGGTGACCTTGTGGGCGATGCTCTTGACGAACTCCATGTCGTGCTCGATCACCAGCACCGAGCGACCCTGGCTGATGCGTTTGAGCAGTTCGGCGGTCTGTGCCCGCTCGCTGACGCTCATGCCCGCCACCGGCTCGTCGAGCATCAGCAACTCCGGGTCCTGCATCAGCAGCATGCCGATCTCCAGCCACTGTTTCTGGCCGTGTGAGAGCAGTCCCGCTTCGCTGTACAACTGCTCGCTCAGACCGATTTCCGCGGCGATTTCCTCGACCCGGGCGATGACCTCGGCGCTGCGTTTGAAGAACAGCGCGCCGAACACCTTGCGCCCGGCCGGATAGGACATCTCCAGGTTCTCGAACACGCTGAGGTTTTCGTAGATCGACGGGTTCTGGAACTTGCGCCCTACCCCGGCGCGAACGATGTCGAACTCCTTCATCTTCGTCAGCTCGCGCCCGTCGAACTGGATCGAGCCGCCGGTGGCGCGGGTCTTCCCGCAGATCAGGTCGAGCACCGTGGTCTTGCCGGCACCGTTGGGGCCGATCACCACGCGTACCTCGTTGCGGTCCAGATAGAGGTTCAGGTCATCGACAGCCTTGAAACCATCGAAGGAAACGGTCAGGCCCTCGATGGCCAGCACCGGTTTGGGCATCTGAAATCCACTCATGGCGTGCTCTCCAGTTGCTTGGCGGGAACCGCTTCAATCGTCGCGCCGCCCGCACCCGGCTGCTCTGCCGGCGGCTTGGGCTTCATCAATGGCTGGCGCCGATCCGGCAGCCGCACACGCGCCAGCCAGGGGCGGGCATGGCTCTGCCAGAGGCCTGCCAGACCGTTGGGGAAATACATGACCACCGCGATGAACAGGCCACCCATGAAGTACAGCCAGAGTTCGGGGAAGCTCTCGGAAAACACGGTCTTACCGTAGTTGACCAGCAGCGCGCCGTACACCGCACCGAGCAGCGACATGCGCCCGCCCACGGCGGCGAAGATGACCATCTCGATCGACGGCACGATGCCGACGAAGCTCGGCGACATGAAGCCCACCTGCAGGGTGAACATCGCCCCGCCGATGGCCGAGAAGCTCGCTGCCACGCAGAACACGAAGATCTTGAAGCTGGCCACGTCGTAACCGGAGAAGCGCACTCGCTCCTCCTTGTCACGCATGGCCATCAGCAGGCGCCCGAGCTTCGAGGCGAGGATGAAGCGCCCGATCAGGATGCAGCCGATGAGCAGCGCCGCGTTGACGAAGTAGAGGATGCTCTTCGCCTCGTCAGTGCGAATGTCCCAGCCGAGCAGCGTCTTCAGGTCGGTGATGCCGTTCACCCCGCCGGTCAGGCCCTGCTGGCCGATGATCAGGATGGTCAGGATCGCCGCGATGGCCTGGGTGACGATGGAGAAGTACACGTCACCCACCCGGCGCTTGAACATCGCCACACCGATGATCAGTGCAAGAATCGCCGGCACCGCGACCACGGCAAGCAGGGTGAAGCCGAAGCTCTGGAAGGGCTGCCAGAACATCGGCAGCTCGGTGATCTGGTTCCAGTCCATGAAGTCCGGGATGCCGGGCGTGGACTGGATCCTGGTGCTTTCCGGGTCGGATGCCTCGAGCTTGAGGAACATCGCCATGCAGTAGCCGCCGAGGCCGAAGAAGATCCCCTGCCCCAGGCTGAGAATGCCGCCGTAGCCCCAGCAGAGCACCAGTCCCACGGCAACGAAGGCGTAGGTCAGGTACTTGCCCACCATGTTCAGGCGAAAGCTGTCGAGCAGCAGCGGAAACACCAGCAGGAGCAGCGCCGCGAGGATCAGCAGACCGATGCCACCCTGCTTTCCGCCGAAGAATTTATCGAGTGTCGAGTTCATGTCTTGGCCCTCACGTCGTTCGCCATCGCCACCAAAAAACTGTTCATCATTTGCGCACCTTGGCCGTGAACAGCCCCTGCGGACGCAGCATGAGGATCAGGATCACTGCCGAAAGGGTCAGCGCCTTGGCCATCGAGCCGCTGATGAAGAACTCGGCCATCGATTGCGTCTGGGCGATGGAGAACGCCGAGGCAATGGTGCCGAACAGACTGGCCGCGCCGCCGAAGACCACCACCAGAAAGGTGTCGACGATGTACAGCGAACCGGAGGTCGGGCCCGTCGAACCGATGGTGGTGAACGCCGCGCCAGCGACCCCGGCCACGCCGCAGCCGAGGGCGAAGGTCATGCGGTCGACCTTCTTGGTGTTGATCCCCACCGAACGTGCCATCACCCGGTTCTGCACCGTGGCGCGCACCTGCAGGCCCCAGCGCGAGCGGTACATGAGGACGAAGATCGTCGTGGTGAGCAGCAGTGTCAGCGCCATCACGAACAGCCCGTTGAGCGGGATGTCGATGGTGTCAGTGGGCATCCAGGACCCCATCAGCCAGTCCGGCAGCGTGGCGCTGACCTCGCGCGCACCGAAGATCGAACGGAACGCCTGCTGCATCACCAGTGACAGGCCCCAGGTCGCCAGCAACGTGTCCAGCGGGCGATGGTAAAGCTTGCTGATCAACGCCCATTCGGCGAGCCAGCCCAGCGCACCGGCAATCACGAATGACAGCACGATGGCGACGAAAAAGTAGTAGGGCTGCAGCTCAGGCAGGTACTTGAGCGTCAGCACCGAAACCAGATAGGTGGTGTAGGCACCCACGGTGAGGAACTCGCCATGGGCCATGTTTATCACGCCCATCTGACCAAAGATGATCGCCAGACCCAGAGCCATCAGCAGCAGCACGCAGAACACCGACAAGCCGTTGAAACCCTGCATGGCCGCGATGGCACCAAACTCCGATAGCCATTCCATGATGATGTCTCCTGATGGCAAAAGAGATCGCCGCGGGCCTGCCGGCACGCGGCGCAGGGAGGTTACTGGTAGCCTTTCGGGAAGGGGTTCGGCTCGATCAGGTCGGACTCGAAGACCACCTGGAACTGGCCGTCGGCCTGCACCTGGCCGATGCGCGTCTTGCTCCACAGGTGCTGGTTCTCATGCACCTTCACGTAGCCTTCCGGCGCGGTGTTCAGCTCCAGCCCGGCGGAAGCGGCGACCACCTTGTCGACGTCGAAGCTGCCGGCCTTCTCGACCGCGGCTTTCCACAGCCATGGGCCGAGGTAGGCCGCCTGGGTAACGTCACCGATCACCGCGTCCTGGCCGTACTTGGCCTTGAACGCCTTAACGAATTCGGCGTTGTTCGGGTTGTCCAGGCTCTGGAAGTACTTCATCGAGGCGTAGAAGCCGGCCATGTTCTCGCCGCCGATGCCGAGCAGTTCGTCCTCGGTGACCGAGAGGGTCAGCAGGGTCTGCTTGTCCGCGGTGATGCCGGCGGCCTTGAGCTGCTTGTAGAAGGCGACGTTGGAACCGCCGACCACGGCAGCGAAGATCACGTCGGGCTTCTTCAGCTTGATCTTGTTGGTCAGCGAGCCGAACTGGGTGTTGCCCAGCGGGTAGTACTCCTCGCCCACCACCTTGCCGCCGAGCACGTTCTCGATGTGCTTGCGGGCGATCTTCATCGAGGTGCGCGGCCAGATATAGTCCGAGCCGAGCAGGTAGAAAGTCTTGGCGCCCTTCTCCTTGGCGACCCAGTCGAGGCCCGCGAGGATCTGCTGGGTGGCCTCCTGGCCGGTGTAGACGACGTTCTTCGACTGCTCCAGGCCTTCATAGAAGGTCGGGTAGTAGAGCAGCCCGTTCTCCCGCTCGAAGATCGGCAACACCGCCTTGCGCGAGGCCGAGGTCCAGCAGCCGAACACCGCGGCGACCTTGTCGCGCTCCAGCAGCTTCTTGGCCTTTTCGGCGAAGGTCGGCCAGTCGGACGCACCGTCTTCCTGCACCACCTTGATCTGCCGGCCAAGGATGCCGCCTGCCGCGTTGATCTGCTCGATGGCCAGTCGCTCGGCCTGTATCGAGCCGGTCTCGGAGATGGCCATGGTGCCCGTCGCCGAATGCAGCTGCCCGACCACCACTTCCGTATCGGTGACCGCCAAGCCAGTGGTGTTGACCTCGGCGCTGGCGGTCGAGGCGAAGATGCTCATTGCCAGCATCGAGAGTACCGCAGCCCCCTGCGCAAGCCGGCGGGGAAGGCGGCGTGACGAACCCGTCAGTTTTGAATCCATGATGATTGCTCCTGTCTCGGTGGGCCGTGCTTGGCTTGCCGCAACATTGCTGCTGCGGGCCGGCATCGGGTCGGGAGCAAGAATGGGCTCGGCTGTCTGGCCGGGGTATACGCAGGATGACGTAAGCGGGTACGTCATCTAGCGTATCCGTTGCAGGCGCACTGCTGGTGCATCCTTGCGCCGGTATGGAGCACGCCAGCAGCCGGCAACCCTCGCTCCTGCCGATCACGGAAGCACTGCGCCGGCATGCGTACCGGTGCTTCGCCGCGGTTCATCAGCAGTGCGAACGGGGGCACGGAAGTTGCTCAAACCAGGGAAACGACAACCAGCCGGGGCCGCCAGCGTGCAGATCACAGGCACACAGCGCATCGTCAAGATTCGCCGCGACTACAACAGCTGGGTCGCCGACGAAACGCTGGAAGACTACGCCCTGCGTTTCACCCCCAAGTCGTTTCGCAAGTGGTCGGAATTTCGTATCGCCAACACCGCGCTCGGTGCGGTGTCGTTCCTGGCCCTGGAAGCCATCGGCGGCACGCTGGCCCTTTCCTACGGTTTCACCAATACGCTCTGGGCGATCCTCGCGGTGGCGTTGGTGATCTTCCTCACCGGGCTGCCGATCAGTTACTACGCGGCGCGCTACGGCGTGGACATGGACCTGCTGACCCGCGGCGCCGGCTTCGGCTACATCGGCTCGACCATCACCTCGCTGATCTACGCCAGCTTCACCTTCCTGTTCTTCGCCCTCGAAGCGGCGATCATGGCGCTGGCGCTGGAGCTGTACTTCGGCATCCCGCTGGCACTCGCCTATGTGGTCTGTTCGATCATCATCGTGCCGCTGGTGACCTACGGCATCACCCTGATCAACCGCCTGCAGTTCTGGACGCAACCGGTCTGGCTGATCCTGCTGTTGCTGCCCTACATCTTCGTCATCGCCAAGAACCCCGAGGCACTGAGCGATCTGACCAGTTTCGCCGGCCGCGAAGGTGACGGGGGCTCGTTCAACCTGCTGTCCTTCGGCGCCGCCTGCACGGTGGCGCTGGCACTGATCACACAGATCGGCGAGCAGGTCGACTACCTGCGCTTCCTGCCCGAGAAGACCCGGCAGAACCGCGTTCGCTGGTGGCTGGCGATGCTCGCCGCCGGTCCCGGCTGGATCATCCCCGGCGCGCTGAAAATGCTCGCCGGCGCCTTTCTCGCCTTTCTCGCGTTGCAGCACGAAATCCCGGTGGACAAGGCGGCCGAGCCGACACAGATGTACCTGGTGGCCTTCAGCTACGTGTTCGCCTCGCCGGAATGGGCGCTGGGCGCCATGGTGCTGTTCGTCATCGTCTCGCAGGTGAAGATCAACGTGACCAATGCCTATGCCGGCTCCCTGGCGTGGTCGAACTTCTTCGCACGCGTCACCCACAGCCATCCGGGGCGGGTGGTCTGGCTGGTATTCAACGTGTCGATCGCGCTGATGCTGATGGAGCTGGGCGTGTTCGAGGCCATCGAGCAGGTGCTCGGGCTGTACGCCAACGTGGCCATCGCCTGGATCGGCGCGCTGGTCGCGGACCTGGTGATCAACAAGCCGCTGGGCTTGTCGCCACGGCAGATCGAATTCAAGCGCGCGCACCTCTACGACATCAACCCGGTGGGTGTCGGCGCCATGCTGATCGCCTCGCTGCTGGCGATTCTCGCCCACAGCGGCGTGCTCGGTGCGTTGGCTCAGGCAGCCTCACCGATGATCGCGCTGGGCACCGCACTGGTCTGCGCACCATTGATCGCCTGGGTTACCGGCGGGCGCTTCTATATCGCCCGCGAACGTCAGCCAGAGCTGCTGTACCCCTATACCGAGCGCGGCAAAGTCGCCTGCGTGCTGTGCAGCAACGCCTTCGAGGAGCCGGACACTGCCTTCTGCCCCGCCTACGGTGCGCCGATCTGCTCGCTGTGCTGCTCGCTCGATGCGCGCTGTGGCGACCTGTGCAAGCCGCACGCGCGGCTCTCGGCGCAGTGGGACAACTTCCTCCGCTGGGCCTTCCCGCAGGTGTCCATCCCGCGCCTGCACACCCGCCTGGCGCACTACCTCGGTGTGCTCGGCCTGATCATCGGCCTGCTTTCGCTGGCGCTCTGGCTGATCTACAGCCAGGTTTCGCCGAGTGTCACAGCCAGCCCGCAGGAGGCGGGAGAAACCCTCTATCAGGCGTTTCTCAAGGCATTCCTGGTGCTCTCGCTATTCGCCGGGATTCTCGCCTGGTGGGTGGTGCTGACCCGCGAAAGCCGCCACGTCGCCCAGCAGGAGTCGGACCGCCAGACGCATCTGCTGATGCAGGAGATCGAAGCCCACCGCAAGACCGACGAACAGCTGCAGAAGGCCAAGGAAGCGTCCGAGGCGGCCAATGCCGCCAAGAGCCGCTATGTGACCGGCCTTTCTCACGAGCTGCGCACCCCGCTGAACAGCATCCTCGGCTATGCGCAGATCCTGCTGCGCGATGGTGAGCTGCCGATGCGACACAAGGAAGCGCTGGGCACCATCCATCGCAGCGGCGCTCATCTGCTCTCGCTGATCGACGGGCTGCTCGACGTGGCCAGAATCGAAGCCGGAAAGCTCAATCTGGAGCCATCCGAGATCGCCTTTCCCGAGTTTCTCCTGCAGGTACGGCAGATGATCGCGCCACAGGCCGAGGAAAAGGGCCTGCGCTTCCATTTCGAAACCCAGGGCCGCATCCCGGCCGTGGTGCGTGGCGACGAGAAGCGCGTACGGCAGATTCTCATCAACCTGCTCGGCAATGCGGTGCGCTACACCGACGCCGGCAGCATCACCCTGCGCGCCAGCTACCTGCGCGAAACCGCGACCTTCGAGATCGCCGACACCGGTGTCGGCATCGCCCCCGAACAGGTGGAGCGATTGTTCCAGCCGTTCGAGCGCGGCAATCCGTTGCGTCAGGACAGCGGTCTGGGCCTCGGCCTGACCATCACCCGCATGCTCACCGCGTTGATGGGCGGCGAGCTGTCGATGAAGAGCGAGCAAGGTCGCGGCAGCGTGTTCCAGCTGCGCCTGTTCCTTTCCGAAGTGCGCGTGCCGCAGGCGGTGGTTCATGTCGAACACGACATCATCGGCTACCACGGCCCGCGCCGCCGCGTGCTGGTGGTCGACGACCACATCGAACACCGCCAGGTGCTGGCTGGCATGCTCGAGCCACTGGGCTTCGAAATACTCATGGCCAGCAATGGCCAGGAGGCGCTCAGCCAGGTATCGCTGCACAACCCTGACCTGATCCTGATGGACCTCTCCATGCCGCAGCTCGACGGCTGGCAGACCGCCAGGCTGATTCGACGCTCTGTCGGTTCGACGGCGCCGATCATCGTCATTTCCGCCAATGCCTTCGTCGACGGTGCGAGTGTCGCCGCCGATTGCAGTGACTACCTGCCCAAGCCGGTGCATGCCCCGGTGCTGCTGGACAAGATTCGCCAGCATCTGGCGCTGGACTGGCTCAGACGCGATGCGGCGGCCACCACTTCGACCGCCGCGGGCCTGCCGCTCAATGCCCTGCATGCGCTGCAGCAACAGGCCTCGCTCGGGTACGTGCGCGGCGTGATCGAACTGCTCGACCAGCTCGAACGCGACCTGCCGGCCGCCGCCGCGCAGCTCCAGGAACTGCGCCAGCTGGCCAGACGCTTCCAGCTGAACGAACTGGGCCAGCGCCTGGATCAGGCCATGACCAACCAGATTCAGACGACCATGGAGGACAGCCATGCATCCAACTGATCATCCGCAAAACCAAGGCATCGTGATGATCGTCGATGACGTGCCCGACAACCTCGCCCTGCTCTCCGGCGCGCTCGACCAGGCCGGCTACATGGTGCTGGTGGCGCTGGATGGCCTCAGCGCGTTGGAGCGCATGCAGCGGCTGAAGCCGGACATCGTTCTGCTCGACGCCATGATGCCCGGGCTGAACGGTTTCGATACCTGGCGCCGGATCAAGGCACAGGTCGAACTGGAGGACGTGCCGGTGCTGTTCATGACAGCCCTGACCGAAAGCGAGCATGTGCTTGCCGGCTTCGAGGCGGGCGGCATCGACTACGTGACCAAGCCAATCCACCCGGAACAGGTGGTGGCCCGCGTCGCCGCACATCTGCGCACCGCGCGCACGCTACAGAGCGCTCGCCAAGCCCAGGCACCGGCCGACGAGAAGCAGATCCAGGCCACTCTGACCGAGCGCTTCCAACTGACCGGGCGCGAGGTCGAGGTGCTGCACTGGGTGTCCTGCGGCAAGACCAACCGCGATATCGGCGACATCCTCGGGCTCAGCCCGCGCACGGTGAACAAGCATCTGGAGCATGTCTACGTGAAGCTTGGTGTGGAGACCCGGACCGCAGCCGCGGCCATCGCCATGTCCGCCATCACTCGCTGACCGCACGCGGCAAACGCAACCTTGGCACGGGAACGTTTTCAATGTGCGTCCTGTCACACAAGGGCAGATTGGCATCAGCCCATTCCGGGTTGATTCGCTCGACGAGCGTGGGCCATTACCCGCAGAGGACGACAGGATGTTTTCCAGCTATCTCTATGAAGCCGCACTCATCTATGGCCTGGTCTTCACTTCGGTGGGGTTCGTGCTGGGCATGTTCTACAACAACCGCAAGGTCTTCCAACTGGAAGACAAGGTGCAGCGGCTAAAGCGCACCGTGCGGCACCCGCAGCGCAAGGTCGAACCGCCTGCCGCCGAGTCGAAAAGCGTTCAGCGCGCGCGCAGCAGCGCAGGGTTGAGCAGCGTCCGCTGAGCGGACCGGCTCCTTTACACGGTCGCTCGAACACGCCGGTAACTCGCGCGCTCAAATGTTCCGAGCCTTGAAAAATGCCGGGAACTTTCCCGACCGACGGAAATGGCCTGCAGGCCACGCCCGCCGGGGACCTTTTGACCTGCGGCAACAAAGCGCTCGACGGCGCAACAAACACTGCAACTTTTTTTTACACCTTCACGTCCGAGCCATAGGAGCTCAGGGGAAGCCGGCCAAGGTGGCCGTAACCCGAGCGAGCACCCACTGATGGACCGAGGATGTCGCAAAGCCGACCAAGATGGATTGTCGGTGGCGTGGCGCTAGGACTTTATGGATGACTCGCCCCGCCTTGCCGGCGGCCTGGGCAGCGATGCACGTACGCTGAGCAGGGATAGGGAAAGATGCTTTTCAATTCAGTGGAATTCATCGCCGGCTTTCTACCGGTGGTGTTGATTGGATTCTTCGTGCTGACCGGATCGGGCCGACAGCGGCTCGCGGTGATCTGGCTGACCGTCGTCTCGTTGGTGTTCTACGGCTGGTGGAACCCGGTCTACGTACCGCTGCTGTTCGGCAGCATGTTGGTCAACTATCTGCTCGGTGGCTACCTGCTCCGGCACCCCTCACGTCTGGTGCTCGGGCTGGCGGTCGCGGCCAACGTGCTGCTGCTGGTCTACTACAAGTACACCGGTTTCCTGCTAGGCACGCTGGATGCGGCGCTGGATCTCGGTTGGCGGGTGGAAGACATCATCCTGCCGCTGGCGATCTCCTTCTTCACCTTCCAGCAGATCGCCTATCTGGTCGATGCCCATGATGGCGTGGTGGAAGAGCACGATTTCGCCAACTACTGCCTGTTCATCAGCTTCTTTCCGCAACTGATCGCCGGGCCGATCACCCACCACGGTGAG
>CENV01074956.1_pt1 | contig 10828 bp, 11 predicted proteins | sample 530231 | NCBI WGS metagenome assembly CENV01 (sample SAMEA2619815, study PRJEB7988) | marine metagenome | biome: marine biome (ENVO:00000447); feature: surface water layer (ENVO:00002042); material: "saline water (ENVO:00002010), including plankton (ENVO:xxxxxxxx)" | depth 5 m | reverse complement strand
TGGGGGCGCGGGGTAGAGGCCCTGGCTCAGTTCGGTCGGCTCTACGCCGGGCGCCAGGTGGCAACCGACGCACATGGCCGCGTAGTTGCCCGCCCCGGAACGAATCTGCTCCGCAGACCCCAGCGTCGGCACTTCGAGGTCGCGGGCGCGCACGGCCACGGCGCGTTCACGGGTGGTCTCCAGCACGGCGTGCAGTGGCGCGCTGTGCGGGGCGTCCGCGCCGACATCGATGATGCCGGAATACACCACCAGCGCGCCGCCGATTGCAACCAGCAGGGTGCTCAGTGCCAGTGTCGCCAGGACAGTCTTCATACGTGGGGCCTCAGAACCAGAAGCGAATACCGGCTACCAGCTTCGCCTCGCTGACGTCTTCGTCATCGGCACGCAGCAGGTCAGCGGTATTGCCGTAGGCACGGCCCCAGCTGACGCCGACATAAGGCGCGAACTGACGACTTATCTCGTAACGCAGGCGCAGACCGACACTGGCGTCGCTGAGACCGGAGCCGACGCCGCGCGCCTGGTCGTTGCGCCCGTGCAGGTTCAGCTCCGCGGTGGGCTGCAGTACCCAGCGCTGGGTCAGCAGGATGTCGTATTCAGCCTCCAGGCGCAGCGCGCTCTGGCCGCCCTCGCCAAGGAAAGCCGTGGCTTCGGTTTCCAGACCGAACAGTGGCATGCCCTGCACGCCAAAGGCGGCCCAGGTCTGTGGCGAACCAGGCTTGAAGTCCTGGCGCACGCCGGCGACGGTTTCCCACCAGGGGCCGATGGCGTGGCTCCAGAGCAGCTGCAGTTCGGCCTCCTCGGTGTGGCCATTGGTGCGCTCACCCTCGGAGCGGAAGGCGAGGCGGTCGATATCGCCGCCATACCAGCCGGAAAGGTCCCAGGCCAGCGTGCTGCCTTCATCGGCGTCCTGCCATTCCAGCTGATCGGCGAGGAACAGAAAATTGCTGCCGCCCTGATGCATAGAATGAGGCGGCAGGTCGGGAAATGCCGCGGCGCGGTCAGCATCGCTGATCGTAGGAATTGGCGTGCGCGGCTCCTGTCCGGTGCCGACGCCGGTGACCGGCGGGTGAGCCATTGAACTGTGATCCATGCTGCTGTGATCGCGATGATCCATGCCGCCTTGGTTCACAGGCTCATGGTTCATCTGGCTGTGACCCATCTGCCCAGGATCCATCTGGCTGTGGTCCGCTGGCGCAGCGTGCCCGGCGTGTCCGGAATGATCCATGGCCTGCTGCGCCTGGCTCGCCGTCGCAGCCAGTGCGAGGGCGATGGCGACCGGCAGTGTCTTAATGATCATGCGGCTTGCCTTGTTCGGCGCCCTTTGGCAGGTCGTTCTGCATCTTTCCGTTGCCCATGCTGCCGTGGTCCATGTGGTCGGAACCCATGTGCTGGTCGTGCATGTCCTGCATCTTGTCGTGGTCCATGCCCTGCATCATGTCGCCCTGCTTTTGTCCGGGCTTGGGCTGGCTGGCCTGCGGCGCGGCCTGTTCGGCTGGCGCGTTGGCGGGATGATGACCGTCCTGCTCGCTTTGCGCGTAGGCGGCGTTGAGGCTGAGAGCGGCGGCCAGGCCGAAGGCGAGCAGGGCGGTGCGCTTGATTGTTTTCATGGTTTTCTCCGTCATTCTTCTACGCGGACTTCGCGGAACATCCCGAGGTCCATGTGCATCAGCATGTGGCAGTGATAGGCCCAGCGCCCGAGGGCGTCGGCGGTGACGCGATAGCTGCGTTTCGAACCCGGTGGCATGTCGATGGTGTGCTTGCGCACCTGGAAATTGCCGTGTTCGTCCTCCAGATCGCTCCACAGCCCGTGCAGGTGGATGGGGTGGTGCATCATGGTGTCGTTGACCAGCACGAAGCGCACCCGCTCGCCGTATCTGAGGCGGATCGGCTCGGCGTCGGCGAAGGGGATGCCGTCGAACGACCAGGCGAAGCGCTCCATGTGTCCGGTCAGGTGCAGTTCGATGGTGCGCGTCGGCTCACGGCCGTCCGGATCGGCGAAGGTGCTGCGCAGGTCGGCGTAGGTCAGCACGCGCCGGCCGTTGTCGCGCAGGCCGATGCCGGGATCGTCCAGCTTGGACACCGGCATCATGGTCTGCATGTACACCAGCGGGTTGTCGGTTTCGCTTGCCGGATGCGTCTGCATGCCGCCGCCGGACGAGCCGTGGCCCATGGTCGCGTGGTCCATCTGGCCATTCATCTCATTCTGATTCATCGCGCCGTGATCCATGTCGCCATGCCCGGCGTGAGGATCGTCGCTCGGCGCAGGCGCAGCAGCCTGGCCGTGGGCGGCATGATCACCGTGGCCCATGTCCTCCATGCTCAGTTCTGGGCGCGGATCGGGCTCGGGCACCGACGCCTGCAAGCCATCGCGCACTGCCAGCGTGCCGCGGGCATAGCCGCTGCGGTCCATGGCTTGGGCGAACAGGGTATAGGCGTCCTGGCTGCCGTCCGGCTCGACGATCACGTCGAGGGTTTCCGCCACGGCCAGGCGCACTTCGTCCACCTGCACCGGTTCGACGTTCTGCCCGTCGGCGGCGACCACGGTGAGCTTGAGACCGGGGATGCGGAAGTCGAAATAACTCATCGCCGAGCCGTTGATCAGGCGCAGGCGGATGCGCTCGCCTGGCTGAAACAGGCCGGTCCAGTTGCCGTCCGGCGCCTGGCCGTTGAGCAGGTAGGTGTAGGTGGCACCGCTGATATCGGCCAGATCGGTCGGCGACATGTTCATCTTCGCCCAGGCCCAGCGCTTGCTGACGGTGTCACTCCAGCCGTTGTCGGCGACGTCATTGATGAAATCGCCAAGCGTGCGGCGGCCCCGGTTGTAGTAGTCCGAGCGCTTCTTCAGCTTGGCCAGCACCCGTGCCGGGCTTTCGTCGGTCCAGTCGGAAAGGAACACCACATAGTCGCGATCGTAGCTGAAAGGCTCCGGCTCCTTGGGATCGATGATCAGCGCGCCATAGACGCCCAGCTGTTCCTGAAAACCGGAGTGGCTGTGGTACCAGTAGGTGCCGCTCTGGACGACCTTGAAGCGGTATTCGTACATGCCATCCGGCGCGATGCCGGCGAAGCTGAAGCCGGTAAGCCGTCCATGTTGGCCGGCAGCAGGATGCCGTGCCAATGGATGGAAGTGTCGTGGGGTAGCCGGTTGCGCACGCGCAGGGTCACGGTGTCGCCCTCGCGCCAGCGCAACAATGGGCCGGGGATGCTGCCGTTGATGGCCATGGCAGTGCGGCGCTTGCCGGTGAAGTCCACGCTCATGGAATCAATGGTGAGGTCGAACTCGGTGCCGCTGAGCACCGTCGGCTGACCTGGGCTGGTCAGCGCCCAGACGGGCTGTTGCCACAGCCCGAGGCCAGCGACGGCGCCGCCGGCAGCCAGGCTTTTGACGAAGGTGCGCCGAGAACTGGTCAATTGCATGCGGGTCCTGTTCGGTCGATCGAATTGTTGGTTTGCCGCCGCGCAGGCGCGACGTTGCAACGCTTGTGACAAGCACCATAGCGCGGTGCATCTGTCAGCGACCTGAAGCGAAAATTACGATTTTGTCAGCTGGCAGCGTGGCCAGCCCCAATCGGGCTGGCCCTGCCGGAGATGCCGAACGGCATCGCCTGTCCTGATGGCAGCGCGGCTTAGCGAACCGGTTGCGCGCCGAGGTAGTCGCCGAGCACCAGATCGCGGCCCTTGGTGGTCAGGCCGATCACCTGGTACTGCTGGTGCGGCTGGCCATAATCCATGCCCGGCGAGCCCGCCGGCATGCCCGGTACGGCAACACCGGCGAGATCGTCGCGCTTCTTCAGCTCATGAATCGCCGCAACCGGAACGTGGCCTTCGACGAACTTGCCGTCAATCACACCGGTGTGGCATGAGCCCAGGCGAGGCGCGACACCCAGCTTCTGCTTGACCGCCGACATGTTGCTTTCGACGTGATCGCGCACCTCGAAACCGTTGGCCTCCAGGTACTTGATCCAGTCCTTGCAGCAGCCGCAGTTGGCATCGCGATGCACATCGATGACGTCCGCGGCGTGGGCCATGCCGGACATCAGCAGAGCGGCGAGTGCGGTGAGGTAGAGTTTCATGGGCTTCTCCAGAGCGATGTTCAGTTGCAGCCGCAACCGCATCCGGTTTTGCGGGGCGTCGGGGCAGGCGAGTCGGTGGTGACCTCGGCAGGGTAACCGGCTTCGTCGAGTGCGGCGATCAGCTCCGCGCTATCGGCCGTGCCGTCTATCCGGGCGACCCCGGCGGCCAGATCGACCTCGACGCGCTCGACACCCGCCAAGGGCTGTAGTGCCGCGGTTACATGCCGGACGCACGCGCCGCAGGTCATGCCGGATACCTTGAGTTGAATGCTGGTCATGGGATGGTCCTCGGTTAGCCAGTCTGGTAGCACTGGTTTGATGCTCAACCTTGACGCGATGGCAAGGTCAAGCCTCATTTTTCTGAGTACCACGCTAACCCCGGCGGCCTGACAAGAGGCTGATCGAAAGATTACTTTTTTGTCAGCTTCGTGGCGTCCCAGCTGCGGGCACTGCCACACTTGCGGCGTCGCCACCGAAGGAACTCGCCGCCATGAAATTGCTGGTCGCTGAAGACGAACCGAAAACCGGCATGTACCTGCAGCAGGGGCTGAGCGAGGCCGGCTTCACCGTCGACCGTGTTACCAGCGGAACCGACGCGCTGCAGCATGTGCTGAGTACGCCCTATGACCTGCTGATTCTCGACGTGATGATGCCGGGCCTGGATGGCTGGGAAGTGTTGCGCCTGGTGCGGGCGTCGGGCAACGAGGTGCCGGTGCTGTTTCTGACCGCGCGCGATCGCGTCGAGGATCGAGTCAAGGGGCTGGAGCTGGGCGCCGACGATTATCTGGTCAAGCCGTTCGCTTTCTCCGAGCTGCTGGCGCGCGTGCGCACCCTGCTGCGACGAGGCAACGCGGCGGCCTTGCAGACCCAGTTGAAGATCGCCGATCTGGAGGTCGATCTGCTCAAGCGCCGCGCGGTGCGGGCCGGCCAGCGTATTGACCTGACTGCCAAGGAATTCACCCTGCTGGAACTGCTGTTGCGTCGGCGCGGCGAGGTGCTGCCCAAGTCGCTGATCGCTTCGCAGGTGTGGGACATGAATTTCGACAGTGACACCAACGTCATCGAGGTGGCGATCCGTCGCTTGCGTGTGAAGATCGACGATGGCTTCGAGCCCAAGCTGATCCACACCGCACGGGGCATGGGTTACATGCTCGACGAGCCGGACGCGCCATGAAGCGGCTGTCGCTGACCGCGCGGCTGAGCCTGATGTTCATGCTGGCGGTGACCGGCGTGTTGGCCGCCGCCGGTTACTTCTTCAGCCAGCTCAGCGAGCATCACTTCGACGAACTGGACCGCCATACGCTGCACGAAAAGCTCGAGGCAAGCCGACGCCTGCTGGGGGAGCTGGACGACCTGCAGAACTTCGAGCGCGTTCGCCCACAGCTGCAGGTGCTGCTCGGTGGGCACAGCGAGATGCGCGGTTTCATTTTCGATGAACGCGGTGCACAGCTGTTTCCTCAGCCGGGCGTTGATGAAGCGGAGCCGCCGCTGCTCGATCTGATCGGCCGGGAGGCGGGGGAACTGACGCTGGACGGGCGCGTCTGGCGTGGCGAGGCCGGGCATGTCGAGATCGGCGCACAGCGGCTGACCTTGCTAATCCTGCTCGATGTCACCGCACACAAGGCCTTCTTTCACACCTTCAGCGGCTGGCTGTGGGCGGCACTGGTGCTTTGTGCGCTGCTCAGCGGGTTGCTCGGCTGGCTGCTGGTGCGCAGCGGCTTGCGATCCTTGCGCGAGGTGACCCAGGTGGCCGCCTCCGTCTCGGCCAAGTCGCTGCGCGAGCGCATCCCCGACGAGTCGACGCCGGCGGAACTGCAACAGCTGGTGCAGGCCTTCAACGCCATGCTGGCGCGACTGGAGGACGCCTTCGTGCGGTTGTCGAACTTCTCCGCCGACATCGCCCACGAGCTGCGCACACCGCTGAGCAACCTGATGACTCACACCGAGGTGGCGCTGACCCGCGCGCGCACGCTGGATCAGTACCAGGACAACCTGCATTCGAATCTGGAGGAGCTGCAGCGCATGTCGCGGATGATCGACGACATGTTGTTCCTCGCCAAGGCGGACAACGGGCTGATCGTGCCGGACGCCAAGCCCGTCGCGCTGGAGGCGTTGTGCGCGCAGCTGCTGGACTATTACCAGCTCTCGGCGGACGAGCGCGGGGTGCGTTTCGAGCTTTTCGGTGCCGGCACCATTCAGGGCGATCTGTTGATGCTGCGCCGGGCGCTGTCGAACCTGCTGTCCAATGCGCTGCGTTACACGCCCGACGGCGAGCGGATCCGGGTGACCATCGAGCGAGGCGCCGGTCACGTGACGCTTGAGGTGAGCAATCCCGGCGCGACCATCGCGCCCGAGCATCTGGAGCGACTGTTCGACCGCTTCTACCGGGTCGACCCGGCGCGCCGCGAAGGCAGCCCGAGCAATGCCGGCCTGGGCCTGGCGATCACCCGTTCGATCGTTCAGGCCCATCAGGGCCGAATCCACTGCAGCTCCGCGCAGGGCTGGACGACCTTCTGCCTGGAGTTCCCTGGCTAAGCGCGTGCTCAGCGCTGCAGCGGTACCGTCAGTGATACGCGCAGGCCGCCGGCCTGGCTGTCGAAGGTGAGGGTGCAGTCGCAGCGTTGCGCGATCGCCTGGACAATGGCCAGGCCCAGGCCGCTGCCACTGCTGGCGGCGTGTCGCCAGAAGCGGCGGGTCAGGTGCTCGAGATGCTCGCCGGCGATGCCCGGGCCCTGGTCGCGTACTTCGAAGCGTACTCGCTCGGCTTCAGGCTGCAGGGTCAGCGTGACGGCGCTGCCCGGCGCGGTGTGGCGCTGGGCATTTTCCAGCAGGTTGCGCAGCGCGGCGATGGCCAGCACCGGCGGCATGGCGAGTGGCACATCCGACAGTTCCGCTGGAATCTGCAGGGCAATCGGCGCGCCGTCACCGCCACCGGCGTCCTGAATCGCCAGCCGCGCGACCTCGGCAGCCGAGCATTGCAGGCCATCGTCGAAATCCAGACTGCCTTCCACCCGGGCCAGCAACAGCAGCTGTTCCAGCGTGCGTTGCAATCGGTCGGCACCGGCCTCGGCGTTGGCCAAGGCTTGTTCGGCGGCGGCGCCTTCGGTCATGCGTGCTACCTGCAGGTGGGTCTTGATCGCCGTCAGCGGGCTGCGCAGTTCGTGGGCGGCGTCGCCTGTCAGCCGGCGTTCGCGTTCGATGGCCTGGGCGATGCGCTGGAACAGCTGGTTCTGCGTCTGCACCAGCGGCAGCAGCTCCGGCGGCAGGCCTTCGACCGGCAAGGGTTCGAGGGAGTCGGCGCTGCGTCGGGTCAGTGCCTCGCGAATCCGCCGCAGGGGCGCCAGCCCACGGCCGAGGCCAAGCCAGAGCAGGCCCAGGCTGCCGAGCAGAGCGACCGCCACGGGCAGCGCCGCCGCCAGCAACACCGAGCGCTTCAGTGCGGCACGTTCATCCAGGCGGTCGGCCGTGGTGATGCGCAGCTCGCCTTGCACCAGAGTGAAACTGCGCCAGGGCACGCCGTCGATCAGCTGGTCGCGAAAGCCGTTCTGCTCGGCGTCCAGTTGCTGATCGGGTGCGCTGTGGCTGCGCGCCAGCACCTCGCCACGCAGCGAGCTGACCTGGCAGGCCAGGCCATTGGGGATGCCCAGTTGTTCGGCGCTCAAACGCTGCGGCGGGCCGTCGCCGGGCACCGGCTGCGGCAACTGCACCAGCAGACCGGCGACCATGCGCGCCGAGGCCGCCAGGCGCTGGTCGAGCGAGAGCATCATCTGGCCGCGCAGATCGACCAGCATCCAGGTCGCGGCTAGCGCCCAGAGCAGCACGAAGGCCGAGCCGAGCATCAGGGTCAGGCGTAGACGCAGGCTCATGGCGCGTCCTCGTCGCCGGCCGGGCCGAGACGGTAGCCCAGGCCGCGCACGGTCTCGACGATGCCGTTGCCGAGCTTGCGGCGCAGATGGTGAATGTGCACGTTGAGCGCGTTGCTCTCGACGTCGTCGGCAAAACCGTAGATTGCGTCCTTGAGCTGCTCGCTGCTGAGCACCCGGCCCTGGTTGTTGAGCAGCGCCTGCAGCAGTGCCTGTTCGCGGCGCGACAGGTCGACGAGGCGGCCGTCCAGGCGTGCTTCGCAGCGGCTCGGGTCGTAGCTCAACCGGCCATGTTCGATGAGGTTGACGCTGCGGCCGGACATGCGCCGCATCAGCGTGTGCAGGCGCGCGGCCAGCTCGCGCAGGTCGAACGGCTTGAGCAGGTAGTCGTCGGCACCCGCCTGCAGGCCGGTGACCCGGTCGCTGACCGCATCGCGTGCGGTGAGCACCAGCACCGGTAGTTCCAGGCCCTGTTGGCGCAGGCGTCGCAGCAGGACGATGCCGTCTTCGTCGGGCAGGCCGAGGTCGAGGATCAGCACATCGAAGTGCGCCGTACGCAGCAGGGCTTCGGCATCCGCCGCAGTCGCGGCGTGGTCGACGATCAGGCCCTGGGCATTGAGCCCGGCGACGATACCGCTGGCGATCAGCGCGTCGTCTTCGGCAAGCAGCACGTGCATGGGAGGGTCCGCAGAAGAAGCTCAAGGATGGACCTTAGCGATTAAGGCAACGTTATGCAGCCGTGCGCTGGCGTTAGCAGGCCGTTGAAAAACTACCTGCGTTGCCATCGCAGCGTTAAAAACAGGCTCAAAATGCTCATTTACCGTTCGTAAACTGCGCTTTTTCGCCTGTTTTGCCTCGCGCTGGCGGCCTCGCCTACGTTTTTCAACGGCCTGTTAATGGCGCGTTAATCCCGTCGCGGCATGCTGCGCGGCAGTCATTTCTCGGCCAGGACTCTCATGCGCATATTGGTTCTTCTGCTGTTTCTGTTGGCGCCCGGATTGGCGCTGCCGGCCGGTGGGCTGTTTGGCGGCGGCTCGCAGGATGATTTTCTGCCGGTGGAAGAGGCGTTCGCGCTGACGGTCAGCCCGCAGGAGAACGGCGCGACGCTGCTGTACTGGCGGATCGCACCGGGCTATTACCTCTATCAGCAGCGCCTGCAGTTCGACGGCCTGCCGCCGGAGCGCCAACCGCAGCTGCCCGAGGGCGAGCCCTACAGCGACGAGTTCTTCGGCGACTCGCAGATCTACCGCGACAGCCTCGAACTGCTGATCCCGCCGGGCGCGGAGAACAGTGTGCGTCTCGGCTGGCAGGGCTGCGCCGATGCCGGGCTCTGCTATCCGCCGCAGACCCGCGAGGTGTCGTTGACTGGCAACGGCACGGCGGCAGCACCTGGGCTGGCTGAGGATCAGGCGCTGGTCAGCGGCCTCGAAAGTCAGGCACTGGCCTGGAGCCTGCTGGTCTTCTTCGGCCTCGGCTTGCTGCTGGCCTTCACCCCCTGTTCGCTGCCGATGCTGCCGATCCTGGCGGGCATCGTGGTCGGCAGCGGTGCCACCTCGCGCCGTGGTTTTGCCCTGGCGTCGGCGTACGTGGTCAGCATGGCGCTGGTCTACGCCGGGCTCGGTGTACTGGCGGCGCTGCTCGGCGCCAACCTGCAGGCGGCGCTGCAGCAGCCCTGGCTGCTCACCAGTTTCGCCGTGCTGTTCGTGTTGCTGGCGCTGCCGATGTTCGGTTTGTTCGAGCTGCAGTTGCCGGTGGCGCTGCGTGATCGCCTGCAGCGTGCCGGTGATCGCCAGCGTGGTGGCAGTCTCGCCGGTGCTGGCGCGCTGGGTGTGCTCTCCGGACTGCTGGTCGGCCCCTGCATGACCGCACCTCTGGCCGCCGCGCTGCTGTTCATCGCACAGAGCGGCAGTGCGCTGCAGGGTGGCTTGGTGCTGTTCGCACTGGGCCTCGGCATCGGCACGCCGTTGTTGTTGCTGGTGACGGTCGGCCGGCGTTTTCTGCCCAAGCCGGGCGCCTGGATGGACCGGGTCAAGGTGGTATTCGGCTTTCTCTTCCTGGCGGCCGCGCTGTTCGTTGCGCGTCCGTTGCTGGCCGACTGGCTATGGCTGGGCCTGTGGGGGGCGCTGCTGGTGGTGCTCGCCACCGCATTGCTGAATGTGGCGCAGGTAGTGCAACGTCAGCGCGTGCTCTGCCAGGCCAGCGGCATTCTGCTGGGCCTGTGGGGCGCAGCGATGCTGCTCGGTGCCGCCGGCGGTGCGGACGATCCACGCCGGCCGCTGGCGATCTATGCCGGCGGTGGGGCGGGTGCCATCTCCGCCGACGCTCACGCGCTCGGTTTCAGCGATCCGTCCGTGCTGGATCGTGAGCTGGCAGCGGCTAAAGCACAGGGCCAGTGGGTGCTGATCGATTACTACGCCGACTGGTGCGTCTCCTGTAAGGTCATGGAGAAGGAGGTCTTCGGCAATGCCGAGGTGCAGGCGAGCCTGGACGGCGTGCGCGTGCTGCGCCCCGACGTGACCCGCAGCGACGCCGCCAGCCGCGAATTGCTGGACCGTTACCAGGTGCTCGGCCCGCCGACGCTGCTGTGGATCGGCCCGGATGGCGTCGAGCGCCGCGAACGCCGTATCACCGGTGAGGTCGGTGCCGGGGACTTTCTGCAGAACTGGAACCAGACCCGGGAGCGAGGTTGATGCTGACTGTGAATATCGGGCCGCTGGCCCTGGCGGTGCCCCATGTATTGCTGCTGGGCAGCCTGCTGCTGGCGACCCTGACCGGCTGGTGGGTCGGCCGCCGCAGCGAGCGCAACCCGGAGCGGCAGCTGTTTCGCCTGCTGCTGGTGGCGCTGTTCGTGGCTCGCCTGGCCTTTGTCACGCTGTACTGGGCGTACTACCG
>CENV01012281.1_pt1 | contig 10828 bp, 15 predicted proteins | sample 530231 | NCBI WGS metagenome assembly CENV01 (sample SAMEA2619815, study PRJEB7988) | marine metagenome | biome: marine biome (ENVO:00000447); feature: surface water layer (ENVO:00002042); material: "saline water (ENVO:00002010), including plankton (ENVO:xxxxxxxx)" | depth 5 m | reverse complement strand
TTTCATTTATTGGGTTCATTCAAAAAATTCCTCTAACGTCATGTTACTTTTATGGCTATTAACATTACGTTCATTATATTCAGTCATATTCGAATTTATATAAGGCATTTCACTCAACTCTATTTTACCATCAACTGTAGATTTATTCCAAACCAAATCACCTTCTTTGGGATAATTTAAGTTCCACTCTACATTCGATTTCTTCAAAAGTTTTCTTGCCTTCTTATTCAATGGGTAAATATATCTAAACTGTTTTCCTGTAATTTTGCTTACACCTTTATAGTCAAGAAAATCTTGAGTTAGCCAATATATTCTTTTACCCTTTTTTCCATCAAAAAATTCTGGTTCTCTTTCAAGTTTAAATGCGACATTCTCATCACACAACTTTCTTGCAGAACGTGGATGTATTTTTTCACCATCCTTACTAATATATATTTGTGTCTGTATAAAACCACCATATAGAAAGTTTGCAGCCTGATAAACATACCCTGGCTTACCCATAATACCATCTGCCCATGTAAATAGAAACTTTTTTTCTGGAGTATTTTTTTTCATCCACTTTATTACACCAGATATCATTTGAGATTCAGAGTTTCTTGGCATTTCTTCTGTCATGCACATTTTACCTATTTCATAATAATCTTTCGTACCAAAGCCTTTAAATAATTTGTTTATTGTAGCCTTTGGTTGAGTTCCCCACCCTAATGTAAGAACTCCAACTAAATCATCATTCACATAGCATCCAAGATAGTGTTTTGTCAATCTAGGCATTATCTTAGAATAGTGCAAAGATTGTATCATCTCTGTTGCTGTAAATTTATCAATTGCCTTAATAAGGAACATTATGATAAATTCTCCGAAAAAAGAAAAGGGAGTCCGTAAACGAAGATCAATTCAAAGATAGTCATTTCACTCTCCTATTTTTTAATTTTCACAATGCCTGTTTTAGGGTCTTTATGATAGTTGTCCGTTCCAAACAGGACTTTTCCATCTGATGTATCAATATAGGTTTCGTCTTGAATACCACTATCAGGTATCCAATCTTCTTCTGATTTTGGTTTCTCTGGTTCTACTTCGGGCTCTTGTACGACCACTTCTCCATCCTCAGTATCAAGACCAATGGGAGTCTCAATAATTTTTGTTGTGTTAGACAACTCCTGTTTTCTTTTTTTAACTTCTGTCTTTGTTTCTCTTACTTGTGCAAGAGATGAATTAGCTGCAATCAATAATAAAACTGCAAGTGGGTCAAAAACAAAAACAAGAAGAAGTATAACACCTCTTACCGCACTCTCTAAAATTTCTGTACTACTGTCACCATATACTAACTCTGCAATAAATCGTATCGGCCCAACTTCAAGTTCAAGGTCACGAACTTGCTGTTCATATTCAAATCGTGATACTTCCAACTCTGCGATACGACCACTTGCACCATTAATTTCACTTTGCAGTCTTTGTCTTTCCTCAGACTGCTCTTCTCTTTTATCGAGTCCTCTACTAATATAATCCAACTCTATATAGGAGTCAATAGATTTATCAAGCTGATCAAGTATTTTATTGTTTCTTGAAATAATTTTTTCTTCTCTTGAAATCTGAAGATTAAGAGAATCAATCTGTGCAGAAACATTGTTAGATGGTGCGTTCTGGTCAATGTGTGCCTTTGATAGAAAACCAAAGATACCCATAGAAGTAATAATCATTAAAACGACAACTGCAATTGTCAGATAACTTTTGAGAAAGAGAGGAGCTCGATTCCAATTGTTGTAGAGCCAACTTGCAGTTACAAGTTTTCCTACTTCAAGAACAGTTCCCATTGTTGCAATTGCAATCGGAGCAGCTGCAAAGATTGCCATCAGACCAATGATACTGTAAGCAGCTGCAACTACAGAGATTGATAATGCAACCGCAAGAGTAAGTACCGCCATAAACATAATATAACTATTTTCTTTTTTTTCTTTCTAATTCACTTTTAATCCATTGTTGGGCAAGTTTATTTTTTACAGGTTTGGCTGCAAACTTCTTAATTTTTTTGTATGCCATATTAAGAATATCATCTTTTGCGTCATTGTTGTCTATAATAAGAAAGTCTTTTCCAAACAATCCTTGAAATCTTCCAATGTTTTGCTGAACATCTTTATGCGATTGCTTAACAATATCTTCTGGAACTTTTCTTTCTCTTTTTAAATTTCTTGCCAATGCAACTTCTAAACTTGTATTTACAAAAATCATATAAGGTTCATAACCAAGTCTTTGTAATGCTTCTTTTTGTTTTTTAATTTTTGCATAGTCTTTTGCAGTTCCATCTATAATCAATCCAAGACGACCATGCACATACAATCCCATTCTGGTATTTGTAATTTGTTTTGCCTTTTCCCTCATTGCATCTCTTTTCTCAGGGTCAAGTTTTCTAAAGTCAAGAGATAATCCAGCTGCCTTTGTGATGTGTTCAAATGCAGTATCACTATTGACAAGTTTTAATCCAAGTCCTCTTGTTACTCTTTTCTCCACATACGACTTACCAGAACCAGGCCCTCCTGCAAGAAAGAACACTTTGAAAATAGAAGGGTCATATACTCCTTCTTCTAAATACTCAGAATATCCTTTTAACGTCATATTATCCTCTTGTGATTGCAAGAATCTTTTTCATTTCTTCTTCCAATCTTTCTTTACGATTGGGCCAATGAATATATTCTTTATCTGATGTTTTTAATAGATTTGCATATAAAGGCATAACAAGTTCTTCAAGTTGATTAAGTTTACTTGTCACTTCTTCTCTTGCCTGTGCAGCTGCCTGTGCAATTGTTCCGTCATCTTCAATTGCTTTTCTTTTGAGAAGTGTGTCCACTTTATCTTCAAGAGGTTTAATAGAATTAAGAACAACTCTTTGAATATCATTCTCATCTACTGATGGAGGAGTATCTTCTGCAGCTGTTTGTTTTGCCTTGTAGGTTTCTTCATCAATTGCACTAAACCCAAAGTCTGCATTTGCATATTCTTTTAGAACGTCACTCATATTTTAACTCACTACCCAGCATACAGGATAAACACACCAATATGGATTTGCAAAACCAAGCATCCACAATATCATAATCCAAAGTGGTATTTGTACAAGAATTTTTCCCTTTGACCATTCTCGAAACCTTATTGCGTTTTCTGTTGTAATTCCTAATTTATTAAATATAGTTTCAACCAACCACTTCATTCAAAAAATCCTTCTAACGTGTTTACCTTTACTGCACTCCAACCCACCGCATCAAGAATTGAGGAGAGTGGCTCAACGAACGACTTGTCAAACTGTTTTTCATAATCCACATACTGATGAAGATTCATTTCTCTTGGTAAAACATCCTTAAATCCAATTACATTTTCCATAAGAGGATTTGGAAGTCTCAGATAGCAAAACTTAATCTTGTCACCATCATTTATATTTTCATACCTCGACACAAGTTTGTGTTTCTTCAACTGTGCATTGTATAAAAGTGAAGCTCTAACGTGTATCGGAGTTCCCTTATATTGTGTGATACTATTTATACTTCTAGGAAAGGAAACATTCTCAATGTCCAAAGATGCAAACTCTTTTCTCTTTTTTGCAATAAACTCCTGTACGACTTCTTCATTTTCATTCAGAATTAAACTTAGACCTTCTCGTATCCAATCACGACATATTTGAGGAGTAGAAGAACGAACAGCTTCAATTCCTGTCACCTTGACTTTTGGTTCTGCATACTGAACACCCTCATTGTTGAGAACATTCATCACGTATCGTTTCTTTCCTGTCCAGATACCTTTAGTTGCAATGGCTTCTCTTTTCATCTCCATACGTTGAGAGGAGCAATTTGTATACTCTCTTAGTTCCTCATAGGTCTTTGAAAACTCTTTCTCAAATAATTGATTGCATACATTGTCCAGATAAGAGCAGATTTCATTATCCGATTTAGATAACATTCCTGCTTTCTTCAAGAAACTTTCCATGTCCACATAGAGTGAATCTGTATCAATTGCAATTACATAATCTTTATTTGTCTTGAGTATTTTATTTAGAACATCATTGATTTTCTGTTCGGCCCAACGAATTGTCAGCTGACCTGATACTGTGATTGCTTCTGCAATACGATCATCAAAGTATCGAAAATATTTGTTTGACATTGCACCATATAAAGAGTTCATCATAATTTTAATTGAGTGTTGTTGATTGTGCAACTTGACAATTTTCTTTTCGATCTCGGTGTCTTTTGTTTTTTGAAGTTTACTTTCCCACTTTAACATCTCTGCCTTAATGTTCTTTCTATTCTCATAAGACTGATGAATAATCTCTGGAAAAACTCCAATCGTGTTTGTGTAAAATCTTTGCCCTGTTGCAGAGGTGCATTTGTTTTTCTGTGTAAGAATTTCATTTCTGTCGAGCATTTTATTTGGAGAAACATCTGCAACTTTATCTGCAATTGTTTCTGGTGACATATTGTATTGCATAATCAAATGAGGATACAAACTGTTCAAATCAAAAGACACGACCCAATTGTAAGAGCCAACTTTTGGTTGCTTTACAAATCCACCTTCAATCTGGTCGTTTTTTACTTTGACAATCTTTGGTGGAATGACAATGTTTCTCTCTGCGAGATACGAATAGATAAAGGTATCCCAAATCTTTGTTGTACCAAATGCAGCTTGTATTGGTGCATGGGCAGTATAGGCAAGAGTCAAAGTCAACTCAATCAATCCCATCTTCTCATCTATTCTCTCAACAAGTTCAACGTCTTTAATATTATAGTCAATAAACTTTTGAAAGTCTTGTTTATAAAGTTGATGAAGTGAGCCATACTCGGAATAGTCAAGTTTCTTTTCACCAAGAACAATATGCGATACATTGTTCAAACTGTAAGACTCAAGTGTTCCATAAAATCCATAACCAAACTTCTTGAACAATTCAAGATAGTCAAGTTGCTGTATTCCAGATATCTCATATTCAATCTGTTGCCCACCAAATCGAGTATTGTATTCGTGATACTTTACTTTCTTGAAGGGAGAAAGTTGATTGACAAGAGAAGTGTGTCCACGTTTCCAAATATTTTTTATACGATTGACAATATAAGGAATATCAAAGCCTCTGGAGTTCCACCCTGTAATAATATCAATGGATTGTTTACTCCACCATTGAATAAAATCAACAATCAGAGTTTCTTCTTTTGAATGAGCAAAGTACGAAACTTTTTTATTTGACTTTGATTCATCATACTCACCTAAACCCCAAGTATAATAGGTATCATCATTTTTGAGTTTGATCGTGATTGCATTGATGGGCCAATCTGCTTTATCAATTGCAGGAAATCCTTCATCACACGCAACCTCAATGTCTATGACTGCATAGTTAATTAAATCAAAATCAAATGTAATCTTATGAGAGTAATTGTCAGTAATGAACTGTTCGACATATCCAAGATCACCATAAACTTGAGATGGATAACTTTTCTTGAACTTTGAACACTCCTCCATTGTGTCAAACTCTACCTCAGTCAATACATCTCCGTAAAGAGACTTGTGATTACCGCCTCTAGGAGATTTGACATAGAGTCGAGGTTTCAAAGGAGTCTCACCTCGAACCCTCTTACCATTTTCATATCCAATGTGTGAAATAGAATTACGATTGTAATTGACAATCGCATCAATATAAAACTTATCTGTCATGTAAGTATAGTACTACTTTCAACTTTACAAGTCAAGAGATTTTAGTGAAAAAGAGGATATGTATCTAAATCAGTTCCCTCTGAATAAAACCAACCAGGCCCAGACGTTTCTGACTTGTACCACTTTGCAAAACTTTTTTTGTATTGACGATAGTAGTTGCGATAAGCTTCAATTGCATTGTCAGGTACTTTACATTCCTCAGGCATACATTGTGGAGGTTCTGTAAATCCTACACGAAAATATAGTAATGCTTTAGGTGGCATTGCAAGAGGAACTCTAAGTTTTGAATCTGTCGTGTGTCTCTTTTTATATCTTTTTGTGTATTCATCACACAAGGCAACAAACAAATCATAAAGATACCGATAATTTAAAGATGATGAACGAGCCCATATTGTTGACGGATGGTTTTTGTGTGCAATCTTATAAAGATTGTGTGTATCTGCATATTCATCACCATCAAGAACTCGGTGAGCAGTAGACAACATTTGTGCATACTCTAAGATCATTTTAACTGTGTGTTTATCACAATGTTGTTTGGCACACTCTGTCGCATCTTCACTCAAATAAAATATATTCATAATAAAACTTTCCTTTTGTCTACTGCTCTTTAAGTTACTTCTCTGACGCTTCCGTTAATAGTTGTGGGTCAGATTCGATTGTTTTTCCAATCGGAATTTTTCGGGGTCGTTCCTCCTCTGGAATATATCTTTCCAGACGTATACTTAACATTCCGTTTCCAATCGTTACTTCTTTTACATCTACATTATCGGCAAGGCTAAACTTTCTTCTAAAGTTTCTTGCACCAATACCCTTGTGTAGATATTCGTTTGATGATTTGTCGTCTTTCTGTCCACTTACAACAAGCTCTCTACCTGTTTGTGTAACATCTAAATTTTCTTCAGAAAATCCAGCACAGGCAATCTCAATCTCGTATTCGTAATCAGATTTTCGAACTATGTTGTATGGTGGATAAGATGTGGAACTTTCAAGAGTAGTCGCATATATCATCTGGTCAATGAGTCGATCTACTCCAACGAAATGATTGTTAAGTACGGATAGAGAATTGCTATCCATGAAGATATTGCTTCGCATATAGTCCTCCTATAAAAGCAAGGTTTACATTGTCGCAAGTCCATTATGGCACTTACTATACTATTTATACATCAACTCCTACTCAAAGTCAAGAGTTTTCTGTATTTTTTTCAATAATTTTTTCAATTTGACGATTTAACACCCATATTCCACTCAAATAGCCATGTTTGAAATCTGCACTAGAAACCATACTATCTGTCTGGATTTTTAGATAATCCTTGTCATGGTATTGGTCAAATAGGTCTGTAATCTCATTCAACAGTTTTTGATATTTCCTGTGTATCATTTTAATAATTCCCAACAATGCTTCCAATCAGTAACAGTATACACTTGATTAGGATTTAGTTTAGATGCAATAGAATAATCATTACCAGCAGGGTCAGTTCTATCTCCATAAAATTTTAAAGTTGATAATTTAAAGTCTTTCAGAACTTGAGATTTATTTCTACCTCTCTCAAATATATCTATTCCTGTTTCACCACCTATGTCGGCTTCTAAATCAGGAAACGTACTATTAAATTCACTTGCAATATGTTTTCTTTCATTTACTATTCTATCCCACACATAGTAACCTTTTCTCTGCTCTGGATTTGCATTTCTACCAACAACACTGAAATTAACCATTCCTGTTCTATGTTCTATATGCAATCCTGTTTTGATTCTATACGGGCTTGAATTTAACTTATCAATTAAAAAAGATTCTACTTCGGAAGGGAGTGTCCAATCATTAAATTGGATTTGAGTGTACTGTTCGTAAACATCATTACCGCTACAGTTGTAAACTCTTGTACAGGCATTGTATATGGTCTCACCTATTTGCTCAACTGTCTTTGATTTGTCACTTCCTGTAACGAGAGATACATTACGATTATGACAAAAATACAAAAACCATTCTTGAAACTTGCTGTCCATTACGCCTCTACTTGGCGTTAATGTTCCATCTACATCAAACAAATAACAAAAATTATCATCATTCCAAATATACATACTTTTTACGTGTCTCGTTTTTTTCCAATATTATATTTCGTAACAAGTTGCCAATCATTCTTTTCTTTAAAAGGAAGTATCTTAATCTGACTAATTGGAGCTGTGTTGTCTTTTGACTTGTTTGGTTCAACTAACTCGATAAGTTCCCAATCTGCAAGAAGATTTGCAATTGTATTTCTGCGAGCAATATCATTTACATCAAAGTCAGTTTCTTTTCCATCTAATGAAAAGAGTTCTTTGAAGTGAACGATAAAGTATCGACCTTGTTTGTGTAGGATATGACATGATTGAAACAAAGTTTTTTCTTTGCGAGAGGCTACACCGATTCGAGTCAACGTTTCCTTAACCTTGAGGAAACTATCTCCAACTAACTTCACCTCTATCATATTATCAACGATAGGATGCATCATTTTTTACCACCTTTACTATTTCTTATATGTTCTTTTTGGTCAGGTGATAACAATTCCATAGTAATCTTTGCTTTGTCATAACTGTAGTTATAATATTCTGCAATCATCTCTATGTCATTCTGTTTATCACTCTTTGCCCATTTTCTACGTTCTTTTATCTTTCGAACTCTACTATTTATAAAAAAAGAGTATTGTGCATCTTTGGACAAAAAGTGATGCTGATTTATAAAATTAACCAAGTGTATCCACTCTGGATGCTGAGACAATCCATTATTGACAAGCCAAGAATTATATCCCTCAATATCAATAGGTTTTTTTGTTACTAATATAGAATTGAGATGGTCAAACGGATTCTTTTTCATTACCAATTCTTTACTATATTTGCCATGATGAAAAACGCACACACAACATTGACAAGTACAACAAAGGTTCTTACGATACAAACTGCATTGTCATAGTTTGCAGTTTTCTCGTCAGAAAAACTACCAATCGAATATTTCCATATTAGCCAAATTTTACTCATGGGTCAAAACAGTTCGACATAACCTCAACAAGAAAGGCTGTGAGATTAATTTCCTGATTTGCAACAAAAGAAGTCTTGAACTGATACTCTGCAAGAGTAACAATAAGGTTTGGAACATACTTAGGATTTAGTCTTTGTGAAAACTCTTTCTCGATTGCAGAAAGAATATTAACACTATCACTAATACTCAAAGCACTTGAAACCCATTGTCTTATCTTTGAAAAATTCTTTTTCTCGCAATACTCATAAAGAGATGCAAGATTGTGAGGGTCACTTCCAATAAGTATTCCTGTATCAATCACTCCAGCTGAACTGTATCTCTGAAGGTCATTGAGAACTTTTCTCCAATCAGGCATATTCTCTATAATAAGCTGTTGCAGAACATTCTTATCATATTTCACATTTTCCTGTGAAAGAATATCAATAACTCTCTTGAAGAATTGTTTTGCAAGTTCTGGTTTTTCTTTTGCTTGCATTGAAAAATTAACAACAGAGCAACGAGAACGAAGTGGTTCAAGAAGTCTTTCCACATAGTTACAAGTCATTATGAAACCGCAGTTGTTATGAAACTCCTCGATAAATCCACGAAGAGCTGGTTGAGTCGATTGAGGATTGAGATAGTCTGCTTCATCAAGTATGATATACTTACGACTTCCATCAAGAGATGTTGTTGAAGCATAACTTTGTATGTCTGTTCTCAGAGTGTCAATGTTTCCTCTCATTGACCCATTTATCATAATATAGTCAGACCCACATTGTTCGAGCATTGCCTTTGCAACAGTTGTTTTACCAACTCCAGGCCCACCGCACAATATCAGATTAGGAATACCTTTTGATACAAAAGAATTAAATGTCTTTGCTAGTTCATCTGTAAGTATACATTCATCAACTGTTTTAGGTCTATACTTTTCTACCCAAATAAATTGTTCCATTATTTCTGGGCAATCCAATACTCAGCAATAGTTCCTTTGAAGTGAATAATTTTCTCATAGACATGAACTTCATACTTGTCTTTGATAAAGTTGACTTTAGATACATCAAGAGTTGCAGGAAGACTTGTTTCATCATTTGACTCATCTGTTTCAATGAAAAGTGAGAAATGATTTGCAGTTGGATTAGATGTGTTTGTAACTTTACAATGCACCTTTCCAGCCTTTGATTGCTGAATAATAAGTTCTTCTGCATTACAGAGAGAAGCCATACGTAGAAGTTTTGTTAATTCTTCTGGTTGAAGAACAAAAGAAAATAACATATTCTTTACATTGATGTTCTTCTCAGGTGGAGTAACAATCACACTTGGGTCTGCAAAAAAGACTGTACTGTTTTGAGTGTTTTGTGGATTTGAAAGAAGTGCTTTTGTGTCATTGACATTAATCTCACAGTCCTCAATACTTTCAACAATATTAAGAAACTGATTGATATCATAAAGACACATTTCTTTTTCAATCGGTTGATCTGTAACTGCTTGTGCAAGCACATTCTTTTGAGGAGAGATTGTACGAATAGTCTCACCTTCTTTTAGAAGTATTGAAGGATTAATAGATGCAAAATTCTTCAATACTTTTGTTGTTGTATCACTTAATTTCATAATATACCTCAGTTATTTAAATTTTTTAAATCTAGTTTTTGGTTTTGCTTGAACCGCAAGGTCGTCTGCAATTCCATAAAAAAATTCAGCTGCATCACCTTTTCCAAGATGTTCACCATATGCTTCAACCAGACACGCTTGCATAGCAGCTAAAGTGGTAGTGACTGCAAGTGGGTCTGTAACATTTTGATTTGAGTCTTGTTGATAATTTACTATACAATCAGTCATAAAGTCAAGAGTTTTTTTCTTAACTTTTGTCATGTGATATCTAGTTCTATCTTCGGTACTCATGTCGGTCTTATTTCATTTTGATCAGCAGTTGCAGCTGCACCAATGGTTGCAAGGTCAAGTAAACTTCCACCAAACACATAACTTCCTGTGTGCTGAAGTTTCATCCAAGGGCACATCCATACTTTTAGTCCAATCTTACGAATCCATTGACAGAACATATAATCTTCTGACAAATATCTCTTTGAATACGTTTCAAGTTCACCATTTTGTTGATCTTTAATAAATTTAAGAATATCTTCATGTGAAGCTTTTGGATTT
>CENV01051671.1_pt1 | contig 10883 bp, 10 predicted proteins | sample 530231 | NCBI WGS metagenome assembly CENV01 (sample SAMEA2619815, study PRJEB7988) | marine metagenome | biome: marine biome (ENVO:00000447); feature: surface water layer (ENVO:00002042); material: "saline water (ENVO:00002010), including plankton (ENVO:xxxxxxxx)" | depth 5 m | reverse complement strand
GCCGCCGCTCTTCCCAAAAGGCGCGATGAGAGCTCGACGACATCTACCTCAACCCCCAGTGCTCGCGCGGTCGCGGCGACCTCGAGGCCAATGATCCCGCCCCCGATGATCGTAAGATGAGACCCAGTCACCAGGTTCGCGCGTAGATAGTCCGCGTCGCTTTTAGTTCTCAGGACAAGGGACGGAATATTGCCGCTGTCCATGTGCGGCCTGCGAGCAGACGAGCCTGTTGCGAGAATGAGACTCCCAAATTCGACAGAGCGGCCAGAATCCAATTTGGCGTACTGCTCGTCCGCGAACACTCCAGTAACTCGATCACCCGATATTAACTGACATGCCGATGCATCAAGAAAACGCAGGTCAATACCACTGTTTTCAGGATTCGTTAGGTACAATTTCGACAAAGGGGGTCGATCATAGGGTGCGTGCGGCTCCTCGCCGACGAGAATGATTGCTCCGGTAAATCCTTGCGCCCGCAGCTCTGAAGCGACCGTCAGGCCGGCGATACCAGCGCCCACGATAAGAACATCAGCCTGCAATGTAATCCTCCCTCGCTCCATTTGGCAACGATGTCATGCAAGAAGGCCTGACTCGCTGATCGTCCTGTAGGCACGCCGCAAATGGTCCGCGAGTGCTTCGGTTGCGGCCTCGCTGTTACGGCTGATCGCCGCATTGAAAATACGCTCGTGCTCTTGGTGAACTCCGATCGGAATGGGTCCCTGCGTCGCAGAGAGGCGACGGTACCGTTCGGAATTGTGAAATAGAATTGTTCGCATTCGCTCTAGCCATACCGACGGCGCGGCGGCAACGAGGGCATGATGAAATCTATTGTTGCAAAGTTCCCACCATTCAAAGGCATCCTCTGGGTCCGAGCACAAACGCTTCTCGGCGAGAGTGAGATGATGAAACGCAGCGACGAGGGACGCTTCCCAGCTGTCGTCACCTAAGCGGATACTGTCAGTGAGCGCCCCGCATTCGAGATGAATACGCGCATGCGTCAGATCAGCGAGGTCACGCAGCGACATATCCGCGACCCTGAATCCCTTTTGGCCTTCAGAGGTCACAAGCGCATCACCGATAAGCCGCGTAAGCGCCTCTCGGACGCTGCTCGTGCTGACCTTGAAGCGAGCGCGGAGATCCTCAAGTTTTAGCCGCGAGCCGCGCGGCAGCCGACCAACAATGATATCCTCTCGTAACTCGCCGTGAATTTCCTCGACAACTGTCTTATGCGCTGCCTGCTCTTCGGGTTTCGCCAGAGCTGCAATCAAGTCCACCATTCAATCCTCCTGGAACGCAACGTCTACGCTCGATAGCGAGACGTTGCGAGCAAAAAAATCTGTTGCGCGGAGGAAAAAGCGGTCGTATATGAAAAAAAACGATATTGCTGCAGGAGAGTTAGGTGGCAGACAGCGACACCAATCCGGAAATCGGTCGATCGGTCCGTGCCGCAGGCTTCGTTACGAACCTCCACGATGTTGGTGAGGGCGCGCCAGTTCTGATGGTCCACGGGTCCGGCCCAGGCGTCAGCGCATGGGCAAATTGGCGGCTCGTGATACCCGAACTTTCGCGTGAGCGACGAGTCATCGCGCCGGATATGGCCGGCTTTGGTTTCACGGAGCGTAGGCCCGACGCACGATATGGAATGGATCTCTGGTTGGGGCAGCTCGCGGCATTGGTCGACGCGCTGGGGCTTGAGAAGTTTGATCTGATTGGCAATTCTTTCGGGGGAGGCCTCTCTCTCGCATACGCGATTAGGTATCCAGAGCGAGTCCGCCGGCTAGTTTTGATGGGCTCAGTCGGTGTTACGTTTCCGTTGACTGAAGGTCTTGACGCCATCTGGGGGTACCAGGCGTCCGTCGAGAATATGCGACGCATCATGGGCTACTTCGCCTTCGACGAATCGCTCCTTTCGAACGACTTGGCAGCGTTGCGGTATCGCGCGAGCATTTTGCCGGGCGCTCAGGAGGCATTTTCTTCGATGTTCCCAGCGCCGCGTCAGTCGGGGATCGATGCACTGGCGAGCCCGGAAGATGCAATCGGCTCGCTCCCGCATGAAACGTTGATCATTCACGGACGGGACGACAAAGTCATTCCGCTCGAGACATCGTTGCGGTTGCATCATTTGATCCCACGCTCGCAGCTCCATGTTTTCGGCCGATGTGGCCACTGGACGCAAATCGAGCATTCGAAGCGATTCATCCGGCTGGTCTCGGATTTCTTACAAGAAGCCGATTCCAGCGATCTCGAGAAGTCAAACTTCGCAGAGCTTAATCAACAGACCGCGATAGCGACGGTCTGATCCCGCGGCGGCGCGGTGAAGACACGTGACATAAGAGCGGCGGCCACAATTAGAGTTGCAGGACGAAGATGCCAAATAGTCAAAAAACCGAGTCTGTCGCGATGACCAGAGTAATCGCTTGCGAAGAGGTCGGTTCCGAGTTTCCCACGCGAGTCGATTTGGCGGAATTTGAGCCTCTGGCCTGCTATCGGATTGGCGATGAATATTATGTCACCGCGGACACCTGCTCGCATGGCGAGGCGTCGCTATCAGATGGCGAAATACTGTCAAACGGTGAAGTGGTATGCCCATTTCATAACGGCACATTCGACATCAAAACCGGCGAGCCGAGGCGCTATCCTTGTGAGGTGCCCATTCGAACCTACACGGCCTTTGTTAAGGAAGGTGCCGTTTGGATCGAACAAGATCCCGTCGCAAAATCGTGCAAGGAGAAGGTGTTGTGAACACTGTGGATCTGCGAATCCAACCAGGCTTTGGCGAGAGCTTGATGGCGGCGGAAAGGGGTGGCGTTCGCCGCGTTGACCGATCGATCTTTTCCGATCCGGCCCTGTTCGAAGAGGAGTTCACGCGGATCTGGGAGAAGGTTTGGGTATTTGTCGGGCATGAGAGCCAAATACCGCGGCAGCGGGATTTTATAACCGCGTGGGTGGGGCGCGTGCCCGTTATAATCAACCGTAGCAAAAGCGGAACGATAAACGCTTTCGCGAACATCTGTCCGCATCGCGGTGCAACTCTTTGCCGGAAAAGCAAAGGTAGCCAAGCAAATTTCGTGTGCCCGTTCCATGGATGGGCCTTCGACGGAGACGGCGCCCTGATCGCGCCGATGAATGAGAATGGCGCCGGATATCCGGATGCGTTCGACAAGAACGCCCTTGGACTACGCCGACTTAAGCTCGCAAACTACCGCGGTTTCCTCTTCGCATCGCTCAACGATGACGTGGAGCCGATCGAGGAATATCTTGCGGAAAGCCGAGCCTTTATTGATATTATTGTCGATCAGTCTCCCGAAGGCATCGAGATCCTCAAGGGTTCGTCAACCTACACGTATGACGGAAACTGGAAGCTCCAGGCGGAGAATGGCGTCGACGGATATCATGTCGCCGCCGTCCATGCCAATTATGTTGATACCATCCGGAATCGTGCGAACTCCGCGAGCCATGGAACGAAGACCAAGGTGATGAATGTTGGGGATCTGCCCAACGCCCGTGGCGGCTACTACGATCTCGGTAACGGTCACACGATCATTTGGTCTGATTGGACCAATCCTCAAGATCGCCCGCTCTTCGCCGTCCGCGAGGAATTGTCCGAACGAATGGGCGCCGCACCAGCAGCGTGGGCGGTGGGGCGCCTTCGTAATCTGCTGATATATCCGAATGTGTTTCTCATGGACCAGACGAGCAGCCAAATTCGTCTGTTCAGGCCAATCAGCGTCAACAAGACCGAAGTGACCATTTACTGTTTCGCGCCGAAAGGGGAGTCCTCAAGCGCGCGGTCGCATCGCATCAGGCAATATGAGGACTTTTTCAACGCCAGCGGTATGGCCACCCCGGATGACTTGACGGAATTTCGCGAAGCACAGCGCGGATGTGAAGCGCACTCAACCGTGAGATGGAGCGAGATGTCGCGCGGCTCGGCCCACGAAATTATCGGGCCCGATGATCTTGCTACTGAGCTTGGGATTTCGCCTGGCAGCTCGGGCGCGAAGATTGAGGATGAGGGAATCTTCGTTGCCCAGCACCAGCGCTGGCTCGACCTGATGAACATGGGTGGGCACTGATGACCGTCTCTGCGGAAGAGGGAGAGGCGGTCCGTTCGCTACTCGCCGAGGAGGCGCATGCGCTGGATAACAAGGACTGGAAGCGCTGGTTGGCGCTTTTTCATCCGGAGGTTGAGTATTGGGTTCCCTCTTGGGACTCAGAGGACATTTTGACCGACGATCCGTCCAGCCAGATATCGCTGATGTATTACGACGGTCGTAGCGGCCTCGAAGATCGGGTCTACCGTATCGAGACGAACCGGTCGTCTGCTTCGCTTCCACTGCCGCGGACGTGTCATCTCGTCAGCAACATCCTGGTGGCGCGCGATGGCGATAGCCTCGTAGCGCAGGCTAACTGGTCGGCGTCGGCGTTCCGCAACAGGTCCAGCATCACCTATTTCGGTCACTACCATTATCTTCTCATTACAGAGGACGGAGCGCTAAAGATTCGCAAGAAGAAGATAGTCGTTTGCAACGACCTGATCGACACATCCTTGGACATCTATAATATATGACAGATATAGCTGACATGGTTGCGGTCCGAAAGGTCGCTCCTGGACCCGATAACATCTCGATCTCGAGATTTGAGGTCCCTTCTGCACCTTCGGGCGATGAGGTGGTCGTTCGCGTCCGAGCGGCCGGAATCTGTGGGACTGACCTTCTCATATACAAGTGGGGGGACTTCGCGAAGCGGATGCAGCTCCCGACGATTCTCGGTCACGAGGTCTGCGGGATTGTTGAAGACGTTGGGTCGCAGGTGCATTCGCTGAAAGTCGGTGACCGGGTCAGCGTGGAGAGCCATCAGCCCTGCGGATCTTGTTACACTTGCCATCGCGGCTGGTCTCACGTTTGTCCCAATACGCGGTATCCAGGTGTCGACTTCGATGGGGGCTTCGCTCCGCTCGTCAAGCTTCCAGAGCGAATATTGTGGAAGGTCGCCGACGAGATTTCCGATAGCAGTGCTGCTATGATGGAGCCGTTCGGTATCGCTGTGCACGCGAGCACCGAAGGGTGCGGTGTCTCCGGTCTCAGCGTCATCGTTTGCGGATGCGGCCCGATCGGTTTGATGAATGTGGCGGCAGCCAAGGCGCTGGGCGCTACATGCGTGATCGCTGTTGATGTGAACGATTACCGCTTGGATGCTGCGTCTAAAATGGGCGCCGACGTGACGATCAATACATCGCTCAATGAACTCAAAGAATCGCTGCCCTCGCGTTTCGCGAAGCGTGGGATCGATGTCGCGATCGACTATTCGGGAAGCCCCTCTGCTCTCGCGGGTTTGTCGGACGTTTTGACGCCCGGCGGTGAACTTCGCTTGCTCGGCGTCCCGCCGACAGGGTGCGACCTATCGCTCGACAAGTGGGTCATGAAAGGACTTATCGTCAGGGGCCTGCACGGGCGCCGCCTGTTTGAGACTTGGGAGCGCGCTACCGAATTGCTTGTCGATCGTAAGGTCAGCTTGGACGGGTTGGTGTCGCACGACTTGCCGCTCAAAGACGCGCAGCACGGCTTTGACCTCGCGCTCAAGGGTCAAGCGCTAAAGATACTTCTCCGACCAGATCTCCGTTAAAACAATATTTGATCATTGAGAGGATGCAGCCATGAATGCAATTTTTCAGCCCGATCGTTGGCATGGCAAGATTTACAATGGCCAATGGGCGCAAGGCGCCGGTGGAAGCGCTGACGTCGTCGATCCTGCGACCGATGCCGTCTTAGGTTCGGTCGGCCTGCCGTCCGTCGCCGACGTTGACGCATCGGTCGCATCTGCCAAAATTGCGCAGCAGAGCTGGGCGGCTCTGCCTTTCACCTCAAGAGCGTCGATCATCCGCGCTGCGGCCGATCGTCTTCGGGAGCGCACCGATGAATTCGCGGATTGGAATGTTCGCGAGTGCGGCGCAATCCGACCAAAGGGTCAATGGGAAGTTGGTATCACCTTCGACCAGATGCAGCAGGCCGCCGGCCTTACGTCACTTGCGAATGGTCTCGTATATCCTTCAACCGTGCCGGGTCGGACCAACATCTGGCACCGGGTTCCGATCGGTGTTGTCGGGGTAATTTCCCCCTGGAATTTTCCGCTTTTCCTGGCGATGCGGTCGGTTGCTCCAGCACTTGCGCTCGGCAATGCTGTGATCCTGAAGCCAGATCTACAATCGGCTGTCACCGGAGGGAGCCTCATCGCATCCATCTTCGAAGAGGCCGGTTTGCCAGAAGGGGTGTTGCATGTCCTGCCGGGTGGAGCGGACATCGGCGAACATCTTGTCCAGCACCCTGATGTCGGCATGATCTCCTTCACCGGCTCCACTCCGGTCGGCCGTAAGATTGGAGAAACGTGCGGACGGATGCTCAAGAAGGTCTCTCTCGAGCTTGGTGGCAACAACGTACACATCGTGCTGCCTGACGCCGACCTCGACGGCGCAGTGAATTGCGCAACCTGGGGTACTTTCCTTCATCAAGGTCAGGTGTGCATGGCCGCAGGTCGTCACCTCGTTCACCGCTCTGTCGCAGACGCCTATGCCAAGAAGCTGTCGGAGAAAGCAGATGGGCTGGCAGTTGGCGATCCGTCGACGGACCGTGTCCATCTCGGACCACTGATCAATGATCGGCAGGTTCAGCGGGTTCATGCCCTCGTCACCGAATCGACCAATGCCGGCGCGAAGCTTTTGTCAGGCGGACAGCATGATAAACGTTTCTACAGGCCAACTGTTCTGGCGGATGTCACGCCGGATATGGGTGTGTTCCAGAACGAAATCTTCGGGCCGGTCGCGCCGATCACGGTGTTTGATACAGAGGATGAGGCAATCGAATTAGCCAACTCCAGTGATTACGGCTTGGCGGCCTCGGTTCACACCGCTTCAACGGCGCGTGGGCTTGCCGTTGCGCAACGCCTTAAGACCGGAATGGTCCACATCAACGATCAGCCAATCAACTGCGAGCCTCACGTGCCATTCGGCGGCATGGGTGCCTCCGGGAGCGGGGGGCGCTTCGGTGGGCAGGCGAGTATCGAGGAATTCACCCAATCTCAGTGGGTCAGCGTCGTCGAGCGGGCCACCGAGTATCCGTTTTAAGATTGGAAAGGAGGAGGAAATCATGGATAGTGTTCGCTACTATATCAGTCCGTTGGTCACATCTTGCGGGATCCTCGGCTTTGCCCTGGGCGGACCGTGGGTCTGGCTCGGTGCGGCGACCTTCCCGGTCTTGCTGGCCCTTGACATTATATTGCCAAAGGACTTCGCTGCGCGAAACGTGCAGGCTCCAGCGGTCGCCGACTTCGCCCTCTATCTCCAGTTACCGCTGATGATCGGGCTCTATGCAGCTTTCTTGGTCGGCATCAGGTCGGGCGGTATCTTGCTGGATCAGCCGGCAGCCTTTGCCGGATCCTTGCTGACGATCGCATGGCTGAGCGGCGTTCCAACACTTCCGGTCGCTCATGAGCTGATGCATCGTCGACATCCGCTGCCTCGGCGAATTGCGCAGGGCCTTTCGCTCTTTTACGGTGATCCCAATCGGGACATTGCGCACGTCACGACGCATCATCTCGAGCTAGACACGCACAGGGATAGCGATACGCCGAGGCGTGGGCAGACGATCTACGGGTTCATTATCCAAGCCACTCGTGGGGCGTATATGGACGCGGTCCACCAGGAAGCGCAAACGTTGCGTCGCCAGGGTCGTTCGCCTTGGAATCTCCGTAACAAAACCTATCAGCAGGTCCTCCTGCTGATCGGGCTTCCGATCGTCTGCTACCTGACCGGTGGCGTCTTGGCGATGGCGGTCTGCATTGGCGCCATGCTGATTGCAAAGGCACTGGTCGAAGGGTTCAACTATTTCCAACATTACGGATTGATCCGGGAGGTTGGCGAGCCCATCAAGCTTCATCACGCATGGAACCATATGGGCGCGATCGTCCGTCCCCTTGGTTGCGAGATCACAAACCATATCAATCATCATCTCGACGGGCATACGCCGTTTTACAGGCTGAAGCCGGAGCCTGAAGCACCTCAAATGCCATCGCTGTTCCTTTGCTTCCTGCTCGGACTTGTCCCACCGCTCTGGTTCAAGCTGATCGCACAGCCGAAACTCAAGGATTGGGACGCTCGCTACGCAAGCGATGGCGAACGCAAACTGGCAAAGGAGGCAAATCTCCGCGCCGGATGGCCCGCCGTTCCAAAGCGCGAACCGTTGACGGCTCGCGCCTGACCTCTCTCTCATGTCGTGGACTGAGCTGAACCCATGTTGAGCCGCTTCTTCAAATCTAAACCCCCGTCAACCGTGTCGATCCCTGACCAGTCGATTCAATTCGACGTCGCAAACGGTAAGACGATGCTTGAGGCGGCTCTCGAACAAGGTCTAGCTTTCCCACATTCTTGTAAGGTCGGAACCTGTGGAACCTGCAGGTATCATCTGCGATCTGGTAACATACGGGAGCTACTATCCTCTGCGATGGGGTTGACTGCGGAGCAATATCAGCGTGGTGAAAGGCTCGCTTGCCAGACCCTCCCGAAATCCGATCTCGAGATTGATCTGGAGGTGTCACTAGCGAGCCAAGCTCCTTCAGTGGCGGTAGAGGGTGTAATCATCGCCCAGCATCAACGCACGCCAGATATAGTCGTCTTAGAAGTTGAACTTGTTAGCCCGATGCAGTTCAGACCCGGCCAGTTTGCCGAAGTGTCTATCGCCGACGCGAATATTATGCGCAGTTACTCGTTTGCCAACTCACCAGGCGAGCGTCATATCGAGTTTCACGTTCGACTGGTTCCAGGTGGAGCATTTTCGGGCTGGCTGAACGCGGGTTCGCGATGCGGTGAAAAACTCATTGTCCGTGGACCGCTTGGCCAGTTCGGCCTTCATGAGAGCGCACGACCGATCATATGTATTGCTGGCGGAACCGGTTTCGCTCCAATTAAGAGCATCTTGCAAAGTATGCGAGAGGTTAGCCTCCAGCGCCGCGTCATCTTTATGTATGGCGCCCGTACCAGGGATGATCTTTACAGCGAAACTGACGTGGATAAATGGCGCCAGAAATGGCAGGCGCCGTTTGACTTTATACCCGTTCTTTCTGCTCAGCCATCCGGGCCTGAATGGAGAGGCCTTACCGGTATGGTCACAGAGCATCTGCCTTCCGAGGTAGATTCCAATTGGGAGGCGTATCTCTGCGGTCCGCCGCCAATGGTCGACGCAGCAGAGCGCGCGCTGATCAACCAAAACGTCCCTTTCGATCAGATTTTCGCCGACAGGTTCTTTGATCAGAGCACCGTCAAGGTCGCCCCTGATCGTTAAAAATACAATTATGGAGAGAGGCATATGGAAGTCACAGCAGCAATCGTCCGGGAGGAAAAGGGTAAGTTCGAGATCGAGAAGCTCAAACTTGCAGAGCCCAGCGATGACCAGATACTGGTTAAAATCACGGCAACGGGTCTCTGTCACACAGATCTTATTTGCCGCGACCAGTTTTATCCGGTGCCGCTACCTATGGTTTTCGGTCACGAAGGCGCTGGCATCGTTGAGCGTGTCGGAAAGTCGGTGAAGAAGGTTGTGCCAGGCGACCACGTCGTTTTGACGTTTTACACATGCGGCCGATGCGAAGCGTGCATGACAGGCGTGCCGACGAGCTGCGCCAACTCCTTTGTTCCGAATTTCATGGGCAAAAGCGTCGAAGGAACCGTCACATTGCACGATGCTGGCGGACAAGACGTTGGCGGTAGCTTTTTTGGTCAATCATCCTTCGCTAACTACGCGCTTGCGTATGAGCGTAACACCGTCAAGGTCGATCGAGACGTTCCGCTCGAGATCCTCGGCCCCCTTGGTTGCGGCATTCAGACCGGTGCGGGAGCCGTGCTTAATGCGCTGAACCCCGCGGCGGGCACCGCGATTGCAATTTTTGGAGCCGGTGCAGTTGGCCTGAGCGCGGTGATGGCAGCGGTCATAGCGGGCTGCACGACGATCATTGCAATCGACGTCAAGGAAAACAGGTTGGCTCTCGCCAAGGAGTTGGGCGCCACGCACGTCATCAATGCCAATGAGTCGGACCCTGTTGCCGCAATCGCGGACATCATTCCGGGCGGCACCCCCTTTGCCCTAGAGACGAGCGGTATTCCAGCCGTCCTGTCTCAAGCTATCTCTTGTACCAACGTAGGCGGCGAGATCGGAATTGTTGGTGCCCCGCCGATGGGTGCCACTGTTGCGGTCGACATCAACTTCATGCTGTTCAACCGTAAGCTGCGGGGAATTGTCGAAGGTGAGGCGGTCTCTGATGTCTTTATCCCTCGACTAATCGCCCTATACAAACAAGGCCGCTTCCCTTTCGATAAGCTGATTCGAATGTATAATTTCGACGAAATTAACGAAGCGGCGCACGACTCCGAGACAGGCGTTACGCTGAAGCCAGTTTTGAGGTGCTAGTTAGAAGTGCCGTCCGCTTGGGATCGCTGTGTCTTAATTAATGGCCACCTTCGATTAGTTGAGCGATCGCCAGCCAAACCGTCAAGGCACCGAGTTTGGATCGGGCACTCCAAAAGGGCCAATTGTTTAAAGACTAGAATATGAAAGCGGCCCCTGCGGCCGGAGTTTAAAGGATAGGATCATGGCATTAAATGGCGTCATTCGTCCTGGTTATGTCCAGCTAAGGGTTCTCGACCTCGACGAGGCAGTTGCGCATTATCGCGACCGGATCGGTTTGAACTTAGTCGATCGTGTCGGCGCGCGAGCCTTCTTTCAGGCGTTTGACGAATTCGACCGACATAGCATTATTCTGCGGCAAGCCGACTACGCCGGGATGGACGTATTGGGTTTCAAAGTTGCTAGGGATGCTGATCTCGATCATTTCGCTGA
>CENV01060585.1_pt1 | contig 10897 bp, 14 predicted proteins | sample 530231 | NCBI WGS metagenome assembly CENV01 (sample SAMEA2619815, study PRJEB7988) | marine metagenome | biome: marine biome (ENVO:00000447); feature: surface water layer (ENVO:00002042); material: "saline water (ENVO:00002010), including plankton (ENVO:xxxxxxxx)" | depth 5 m | reverse complement strand
GTCACGATCCCCGGAATGACCGGTCACGTTCGCCGGAATACGCAAGGCCTTGGCCTTGCTGTAGAGCGTCATCAGCTCTTTGCTGCGGTACGTCCAAGTCGGGTCCAGCTCGCGGGCCAGGGCGGCCGCTTCGTGATACATCTGGCGGCTGTTGGTCGCCCCGGACAGCAGCAGGAAGTTAAGACGCCAGAACAAGTGCTGCATCCGCTCACCCTCGGCGACACCACCCCGGAGCGTGGCCAGCTTGCGCAGGTCCTCCAGACGGTCCCAAGCCAGTTGGCGGCCAGAGAAGCCGCGCAGGTTGTCAGACTTGCCGCCTGACAGGAGCTTTAGTTGCCGGCGCTCGGCGCGCTCCTGGCGTTGCTGCTCGATGGTCCAGCGGGCCACCGGCAGCAGCATTTCGCATAGGTACTCGAAGTTGTACCGGATCGGCTCACCGTCCTGGCCGTTCTCGATGTGGACGACGCGGCAGACGTTGCCGCCGTTGCCGCTCTTGGTGTTCACCGTGTTGACCAGGCGCAGCACGCGGCTGGCATCCTTGGCGGCCGGATCGGCACCCATCTGAGCCAGGCGGTCCACCAGGTAACGCTGGCAGGCATTCCAGCGCGGCAAGGCTTGGCGCGGCAAGGTGCCGTCCAGCAGCCACTTAGCCTGGAGACCGCGGCCGCTGTAGACCAGCAGGGACGGCGTAGGGATGCCCTCCTGGGCGCAGTAATACAGCACGGAGGCGGCCAGCTCGTCCGGCGTCCTGCCTTGTGCCCACGGCTGCCGGTAGGTGTCCAGGTCCGCAAACAGCAGGCCGACGCGGGCCAGATTGACCACGCGTCGGTTCGGCCGCATGAATTCGGCCTGGCTCAGCCAGGTATCGCGTGAGGTGTCCACCATGTTCAGAACGGTGGGCATAGAGGTCAGCCGGTAGGAGTCTTGCCGCTTGGTGTTGCCATGGGCAACCAGCAGCGAGAAGAACCCTGTCCTGGTCTGGTCGTGATAGGTGCCGGCCTCATCGTCTGGGCCGAACAGTGCTAGTTGTGATGCTGTCACCATAACCCCTTTTCTCCGCGCATTACCGCGCGGACTTGTCATCCAAGGGGTCAGGCCATAGAATGAGAGATACGAATGTTGGTCTCACTCTGGTGGCTCGTCACCATAGCCCGTCCGCCAAAACGGGTTACAGTTAGACCCCAACTCTGCAAAGCCCCGCCGCCAATCGGGGCTTTTGCTTTTTCTGTAGCCTGGTTGGTGCCACCCAATGCCCTGCTACGCTTGCTTCTTCCCTCGTCTGAGGGTGCGGGGAATCCAATCGGCCACGTCTGCGTCCCATTGCACGATCCCCGCTTGCCGTAGTGCGCCCGCTGCTCCGTCGAACGACCGGAAGTAACGAACACCACCACGAAACGCCCCTAGAACCTGCTCTGCTTCTGCGTCTGCACGCTCCAGGGTAATGATCAGTCCTTTCTCTGCGACTCGTATCGTCGCCTTTTCGATGTGGCCGGCCTCCTGTGCTTCTCGCACAGTGGCCAGACCGATAATTTCTTTCGATTCCACGTCCGCTATCATGCCTCACCCTCGATAACCTATCAAGCAAAGTCCAAAAATGCAGTTTTGGCCTTGTTCCTTCACTCGTCGGGAAGGCTCCGGACGTATTCCGTCAGCAACTCTTTGACCGTCTTGCCCTGCTTCGCTGCGTAGATTTTCAGCTTTGTGTGATCCTCTGGCGTCACATCGAAGTTCACCCGCTTGGTGGCTCCTTTGTCGGCCAGGCTGGACAAGGTGGCTTTGTTCTTGCCAGCGCTCGGCCGGCCAGCGCTGAGTGTAGGAGAAGTCTTTGCGCTCATTTGTTCATGCCCTCATATACTCAAATAATTAAACGAGTTTTTCTTTAATTTCAGCCATCAGGGCGCGAATCTCTTTTGCCGCTTCGCCATCTGGCTCGCTATCGAGAACGGTGGTTCCGGTAGCCGCAGAGCCTGGGTAAATCACCCGCTGCGTCACCCTGGCGTCCAATACCGGCAGTTCGTAACCTACTAACGCTTCGTTGACCTCTGCCCCGATCCGCGTCCCCTTGATGGCTCTGGAAACCACAAAAGCGGCCTGAATTTTCCCGTCCGACATTTCAATGCGCCCCTTCACTAGCTCTACCAGGTCGGACGTGGCCCAAATGTCATAGGGTGATGGCTGCACCGGAATCAGAATGAAGTCGGCCGCCTTGATGGCAGACCTAGCCAAGTCATCCGCCTGCGGTGCCCCATCAATCACAGCAAAGTCGAACTTGCCTGCTACGTTCTTCACGTCGCGGTCGATGATGGTTGCTCGATCAAGCCCGACTACAGTGACTGGATTTTCTTCCTGTACGGCCGCCCAGTCGCGGGCGCTGCCCTGGGGATCGGAATCGACCAGGAGCACGTCTGCACCATCAAGCTGGAGTGCGCGGGCCAGATGAGTGGCAATCGTGGTCTTTCCCGAGCCGCCTTTCTGGTTGAGTACGGCAATAACCTTCATAGAAACTCCCTTGAGCTTATGTTTATTTACTCATTTGAGGTTAACGGAACCAGCAGTTCGGCGCAATACTCACATACTCATTTTATCATTTACCCAAACGAAGCCGCTGCCATTCCTCAGGTCCTTACGGTGCCAGACCGGACGCCGGGAAATAACGTGGCCGTCCTCGTCCTCCTGGTCCTGAATCGCCCAGACCCATTTGTCTGTTTCATCGGCCGGTGGCTGCTCGTAGCGGGCCGTTGCCCACATCTCCTTGGCAACGCGGCGGGCTTCCTCTAGGCGACGCTCACGCCGGCGTTTGGCCATCTCTTCTTTCATCCACTTCCCAGCGGCCCGCATCTCGGCTCTCAGGTCCTCGATCTCGGCCTGAGTCAGCCGCCGCCAACCTGGTTCATCATCCGGTGTCATGCCTGCCTCTCCTTTTGGTGCTTGGCCCATACCCGCTTCACCTGGGCGGAGCTGCACCCGGCCAGCGCAGCGGTTTGGGTGATGCTGTGGCCCGCCTGGCGCAGCGTGACGATACGCCGGTGAGTGGTCGTGTCTGCCTTCCGGCCCGTGTATCGGCCGGCCTGTCTCGCCAGCTCGATACCCTGGCGCTGGCGTTCTCGCCGGTCCTCGTAATCGTCACGCGCCATTTGCAACGCCAGGCGCAGGAGCATGTCCTGGACCGACTCCAGCACAATTCTGGTAGTGCCGGAGGCCTCGGCGGCCAACTCGGACAGATCCACCACGCCAGGTACAGCCAGACGGGCACCCCGTTCGCGGATGGTGGCCACCAGGCGTTCGGCTTCCTCCAGGGGCAGGCGTGAAATCCGGTCCATTTTCTCGGCAATGACCACCTCGCCCGGTTGCAGGTCGTCGATCATGCGCAGCAGCTCGGGCCGATCAGCACGCGCACCGGAAGCCTTCTCCCGGTAGACGCCGGCGACGTAGTAGCCGGAGGCCTTCGCGGCCTCGATGATATTTTCTTGGCGCTCTAAGTCTTGCGCGTCAGTGCTGACACGCAGGTATACCCGCGCCACTCGTAAGGAAGGGTGTGCCTCGCTCATCCCATAGGCTCCTTTGGGTAAACTTCAATGAGCCCATCATATCAGGGAGGCTAGAAATAGGAATCGGCAACTCAAAAGAGCCTGGCATACTGAGCCAGCCTCATTGAGCCATGATGCTACTTACTCGTTGTCGTCATCGTGCCACCGGCTCCAGGTCTTATCGAACAGCTCAGACACATGGTCCAAATGCTGGTCGATCCGTTCGGCCAATTTTTCGATGGACTCTTGCTTGAGCTTGTCACTTTCGCGGAACTCGATGTTCAGCGCCCTGGCCACCTGGTTGAGGTTCCGGCCGATAGCTCCAAGCTGCCGGCACGACTCCCGTACGGTATTCACTTCTTCATCAGTGAGAACCGGCATCCGATGCAACGCCGCCAGAACTGTTGCAGTGGTCCAGTTGGTCCGGTTCGTATATCCCTCCTGCTTGGCTCGCTCGATCAGCTTTCGATGCTCAGCCCCTGTCAGTCGGATAGTGACCTTCCCGGTCTTCGTCCCATCACCTAGACCTGGAAAGTCTATGGGTACCGCTTCACCACAAACGCGCTGAATCATCATCCTCAGCATGTCGGATTCACTCACGCCATTGGTCCGGCAGAAGCTCTGCCAGGCTTTTTTTTCGCCTTCCGATAGGCGTGTTTTGACAACTTCCTGCTTACTCATAATGCAAATCTGAAATGGGGGGTTTAGGGGGTACTTTAGCAAAGCTGGTACCAAATGCCAGCACTTTGCGAATCCTGCCCTAGCTCTAAACCCCCCAATAAATTTCGTACGTACGAAATTTTGCCGGCCATCGCCTGGAAGGCCTGGCCATCGACAGACCGGCCGATCTGGCCTATAGTAGTTAGAGGTATTACCTCTAACTACGGAGGCCATCATGGCAACACCAACATCCATCAAGCTCGATGACGATCTGAAAGGGCGGGTCCAGCATCTGGCCGATACTCGTAGGCGCTCAGCGCACTGGCTCATGCGTGAAGCAATCGAACAGTACGTGGAGCGCGAGGAAAGGCGGGAGAGCTTCAGAAGGGACACGCTCAAGGCTTGGGAGGACTACCAGGCTACCGGCTTGCACGCGACCGCTGACGAAGTGGAGAAGTGGCTGGCCAGCTGGGGAACGGATAACGAGGTGCCGGCCCCGACATGTCACAAGTGATCTTCGCCCCGGCAGCGATCCGGGACCTGGAGCGGCTACGCGAGTTTCTGCGGCCCAAGAACCCCGCAGCGGCTGAGCGGGCCGCTAAAGCCATCATCCAAGGCGTCCAGGCGCTCGGAGAGCTGCCACGCATTGGCCGCCCCATTGAGGATATGCCCGAGGAGTTCCGGGACTGGTTGATAGACTTTGGTGATAGCGGCTATGTCGCACGATACCGCATTGATGGTGACACCGTTGTGGTGTTGGCCATCCGTCACCAGAAAGAAGCTGGCTTCTAATTTTTCGTGCGCACGAAAAAACGTCCCACCTGATTCAACCAATACCACGCCTTCCAATGACCCTTATCAGGGTCATTTTTTTGGATTGTACAATCCAAAAAAATAGAAATTTCGTGCGCACGAAATAAAAAACAGAGCCTTATCTATTTAGGGGTCACCTCACGAAACGGAAAAAATCGTACGCTAAGCCTCTCGCGGTGTTCGTAGTGGCCGGAACCGGCCCCGCGCAACGCGTTTATCCTGCTGCCAGACGTAATCGCCGGTGAGATTGATGTGTTCCCAGCCCAGCGGCGACAGGTGCGGTAACAGATCTTCATCCACGGGCTGCCCGGAATCGGTCAGTGACTGGATCGCACGCTCCATATAGACGGTATTCCAGAGAATGATGGCGTTGACCACGAGATTCAGGCCGCTGGCGCGGTAGCGCTGGTTTTCGTAACTGCGATCGCGAACTTCGCCCAGACGGTTCAAGAATACGGCTCGGGCCAACGCATTCTTGGCCTCGCCCTTGTTCAGCCCCACCTGGACGCGGCGACGTAAATCGACGTTCTGCAGCCAGTCGAGCGTAAATAGCGTGCGTTCGATGCGGCCGAGTTCACGCAACGCGATAGCCAGGCCATTCTGGCGCGGATAGCTGCCAAGCTTGCGCAGCATCAACGAGGCGGTGACGGTGCCCTGCTTGATCGAAGCCGCCAGCCGTAGAATTTCATCCCAGTGCGACCGGATGTGCCGGATATTGATACGGCCGCCGATCATGCCCGAGAGTGTTGGGTAGGGACTCGCGTCTCCGGGGATATAGAGTCGCCGGTCGGCCAGATCGCGGATACGCGGCGCGAAGCGGTAGCCCAGCAATTGCATTAGCGCGAATACGTGGTCGGTAAAGCCGGCCGTGTCGGTGTAGTGTTCCGCGATGCGCAGATCCGACTCGTGGTAGAGCAGCCCGTCCAGAACATGCGTGGCGTCACGCACCGTGGCGTTGATAACCTGGGTGTGGAACGGCGCATACTGATCGGAAATGTGCGTATAGAACTGGATGCCCGGTTCTTGGCCGTACTTCAGGTTCACATGACCGGCAAACTGGCCCTGCCCACCGGCCTTGAAGTTCTGGCCGTCGGATGAAGACGTGGTGCCGTCACCCCAGTAGGCCGCGAACGGCTGATGATACTGAGCGTTGGTCAACTCGGCCAACGCCGCCGCATAGGTCTCGTCGCGGATATGCCATGCCTGAAGCCACGCCAGCTTGGCATAGCTGGCATCGGGGCAGGACTCGGCCATCTTGGTCAAGCCCAGGTTGATCGCATCCGCCAGGATCGTGGTCAGCAACAGTTGCCGATCTCCAGCGGCCGCGCCGTTTTTGAGGTGGGTGAAATGCTGCGTGAAGCCGGTCCAGTCGTCGACTTCCAGCAAGAGTTCGGTGATCTTGAGATGAGGCAGCCGACTGTAGGCCTGTTCCATCAACGCTTCAGCGCCCTCGGGCACCGTGTTATGCAAGGGTGTGATCTTGAGCCGGCCGGCGGGCGTGAAACCGGCGTCCGGAAGCGTGTCGGCCGCGGCCAAATGCTCGACGGTAGCCATCTCGTGTTCCAGTTCGGCCAGCCGAGATTCGAGGTAGGATTCGCAATCGATCGCCACCGCCAAGCCCAAATGATGCTCGCCACGCAACTCAGTGAAGCGCGCCGGCGGCAGTAGGTAGGCCTCGAAATCTTTGAACTGACGCGAATCCTGCACCCAGATATCGCCCGAGCGCAGGGCGTTCTTGAGTTCCGAGAGTACGCACAGCTCATAGAAGCGGCGATCCAGCCCGTCCCGCGTGAACACGAGACTTGCCCAACGCTTACGGACAAAACCGGTCGGGGCATCATCCGGAACTTTTCTCGCTTGGCGGTCATTCATTGCTCGCAGTACGTCGACCGCCGCCAGAAGCTCACGCGCCGCCGGCGCGGCCTTGAGTTTCAGCGTATTCAGCAACGTCGGCGTATAGCGTCGAAGTCCGTTAAACCGACTACCGAGCAACGCGAGATAATCGAAATTTTCCGATTGCGACAGTTGTTCGGCTTCGGCGATGCTTTCACTGAATGCCGTCCAGGGCAGGATCGACTCGATCGCCGTGAAGGGATTGGCTCCGGTTTCCTTGGCTTCCAGCAAGGCGCGGCCGATCCGCGAGTACAGCCGTACTTTGTCATTGATAGCTTTGCCCGAGCGCTGGAAGCGTTCGGCGTGAGTCCGCTTGGCCTTGCTGAAGAGCGATCCCATGTAGCGGTCGTGCAGATCAATGGTCTCGTCGATCAGGGTGGCTCGTGCATCGAGGAGAGTCGCCGTCAGTGTCGCGGAGCGGCGCGTCGCTTCCAGATCACGCAAATGCTGGGCCGTCATCTGGCCGCCTTCGCGGGCCAGCTTCAACAGGCGATTCTGGTGGACGGTATATTCCAATCCGGCCGGCAAGGCGAGTTCCTGAACAGTCTGCAAACGTTCGAGGTGCACCAGAATATGCTTCGGCCGTGGCGGCCCGGACGATTGGCGCAGCCAGGCTAACGTGCTTTGCGTGGTTTCGTGCCGAATTGACAACAACCGCTCAAATGCCTGCCGATGTGCTTCGGTTAAAGGAGCCGTCAAAGCCTCGTAAATCAGGCGGGTGCCACGCGTCAACGCCTCGCTGCAAACGCGTTCTAGCACGGCCACTGATGGGATGATGACGCCGTGTTGCCGCAACCGTTCGACCAGAGCCTCGGCGAGTACCAAGCCCCGATCCGTTTGCTGGGCCAACTCGGTGATCGGCTCCATGAACCGCTGATAATCCGCGCCGCTGAACGGAGACAGCCCCAGCCAGGCCTGTAATTCCATCAAGTGTTCACGGCGGGTTTCTTGCCGCTGGGCGTACTGCGGCCAGATATCGGCCTCGACGGTCAACTGTTGACTGACGAAGGCCAATAGCCGCGTGGGCGGTTCTGTTTCGGCCGGTAGCGCAATGCCCGGATACCGCAAATAGCATAGCTGCACGGCAAAGCCCAGCCGGTTATGGTCGCCGCGGCGTTGGCCGATCACGGCCAAATCTGCTTCAGATAGCGTGTAGTGGCGAATCAGAGCGTCGTCTGTCTCGGGCAGCGCAAGCAGATGGCCCCGCTCGGCAGCGGTCAACAGTCGACGCCGGGGCACGGTCAGGCGTCCGCTTTGAGGTATTGGTACACCGTCTCGCGGCTGATACTAAAATAGCGGGCCAATTTTGCTTTTGGCTCGCCGCCAGCCACGCGTTGTCGCAGCTCGGCGGCTTGATCCGGCGAGAGTGCTTTCTTGCGGCCCTTGTACTTGCCTTGTTTTTTGGCCAGTGCGATGCCTTCGAGCTGGCGTTCGCGGATCAGGGAACGCTCGAATTCGGCGAACGCGCCCATAATCGACAGCATGAGATTGGCCATCGGCGTCGCTTCTCCGGTGAAGGTCAGGTGCTCCTTACGGAACTCGACCGCTATACCCCGTGCAGTGAATGTCTTGACCAAGCGCCGCAGGTCGTCGAGGTTGCGGGCCAGGCGATCCATGCTGTGTACGACCACGGTATCGCCTTCCCGGACAAACGCGATAAGTCGATCGAGTTCAGGGCGGTGGGTGTCCTTGCCAGAAACATAATCCGTGAAGGTTCGCACCACGTCTGCCCCCTCAAGCTGGCGTCCGGGGTTCTGGTCAATGCTACTGACCCGGTTGTAACCGATACGGTGGCCTTCCATTCTGTCTCTCGAAATCACGTGTCAGAAAAGACTCTATGACCCGCAGGCACATGTGTCAATAAATTCGTGATAGTATGCTATCCTGACGTCTCCGAGATTAACGGCCTGACGTCCGGGTAGGGTGTACTTTAATCAGACACAACTCAAGAAAGTGGAGAGGCGATGTGACGGAGATTGGTTGCTACGCGCAGAATAACGATTCCTTGCTGCCGGTGGCGGCTACGATCTCGGCCGTTGTCGAGGGCGGGGCCGTTTTGCTAGTCCGGCGGCTCAATCCGCCGGATGCCGGCCGCTGGGGCTTTCCGGGTGGTAAGATCGAATCCGGCGAGCCGATCCACCAGGCTGCTGTGCGCGAACTCTACGAGGAAACGGGTCTGCGGGCGACCGCAGAGCGCATCTTCACGGCGGTCGACGTTCTCGACCGTGATCCGCGTGCGGTGCTGCGCCATCATTTCATCCTGATCGCGGTGCTGTGTCGCGATCCCACCGGGGTACTCACACCGGGGAGCGACGCGGGTGACGCGCGGTGGTTCCAGCTTGACGAGATTGAAGATGCCGCCTTGGCGACAAGCTTTCAGGTCGCCGAAGTAGCGCGCGAAGCCGTGGCGCTGGCGTCAACCCAGAGAGGCGGCGAAGCATCATGATCGCAAATGTCCTCAGCATCGCCGGCACCGATCCGTCCGGCGGGGCCGGTATTCAAGCTGACCTAAAGACCTTCTCCGCACTCGGGGCTTACGGGATGAGCGTTATAACGGCCGTGGTGGCTCAGAACACGCGGGGGGTCCGATCATTTCAGGCGCTCGATGCCGGTTTCGTCGGCGAGCAAATCGACGCGGTGCTGGACGATGTGCGCGTTGACGCCATCAAGATCGGCATGGTCGCCAACGCAGAGATCGCGCAGGCGATTGTTCAACGGATCGATTCCTACGAGCTGCGCAACATCGTTGTCGATCCAGTGATGGCGGCTAAGAGTGGCGACCCGCTGCTAGCCACAAATGCCATTGCAGCCGTGCGCGACGAGTTGGTGCCCCGCGCTACCGTAATTACTCCGAACCTGCCCGAAGCTGGCCTGCTGCTGGACCGCTCGCCCGCGCGTTCGCTCGAGGCGATGGACGACTGCGCGGCTGAGCTCCACCGCCTTGGCCCAGCCTGGGTGCTGTTGACGGGGGGACATCTGGATAGCGCGGAGAGCGTAGACATTCTCTACGACGGTGACATGCCGCAGCACGTCAGCGCCCCACGCATCGACACGAAAAACGATCACGGCACCGGTTGTACGCTTTCCTCTGCGATTGCCGCACTCTTACCCCACAATTCGGTTCCGGATGCGGTGGCCGCCGCGAAGCGCTACCTTTCTAACGCGCTAGCGGCTTCACAGCAACTCCAAGTCGGGGGTGGCCACGGTCCGGTGCACCACTTCTACGCCCAGTGGTAGTGTTTTCCGGCCGCTACGGACGCCGCGCGAGGTTTAGCGTACGATTTTTTCCGTTTCGTGAGTTGACCCCTGGTACTCGGTGACGAAGCGGCTGATATCCAGATCGATAACCTGACGCTTCTCGTAGCCCACCACACGAAACTGATGACCTCTTGGCAGCGTGCGGCGATCCAGCTTCACCGCCCGGATCAGATCCGGATCCTCAATCGGCTGCAATGTCTTGCCGATCCGACCGGGTTGCCCACCGGGCTTGCGTTCACCTTTGCTGCGAGTTTTCTGGGGCGGTTCGGGTCCTGGGAGGGCGGCTTGCTGCTGTTGGTGCTGTCCGTGCCGAGGCGGCCGGTCAGGATCTGGATCAGCGTAATCAATAGCTCAATGGTCGTGCGCAGCGACACCGACAGTGTCTGGTCGTCCTGGAGTTGTTGTCTGACTTTTGCCAGGACGTCGTCGACATCCTTGTTACTGATCTTCATGAACCTGAGCCCGGTCGTTTGATGTTAGCCCGAATGTTTCATAAACGCTCCAAATTGCCACCCTATCCTGTAGCCGAAACGTCGCTCTCACCCGAACATGAGATTTATTCTTATTAATTGGCCGGGATTTGCCTCCGAGCAGACAAATCATCCGATCAAATCGATTGTTATTTGATCAATTCCGAAGTCCAGGCGTGCGAAAGCCTCCCGAGGGTCGGGATGGCGGTGAGCGCCGATGGCGGCTCAGCTGGTGTTTAACCTGGGCCGAGGCAGGCGATATAACCGTTCGGTGAC
>CENV01050767.1_pt1 | contig 10897 bp, 16 predicted proteins | sample 530231 | NCBI WGS metagenome assembly CENV01 (sample SAMEA2619815, study PRJEB7988) | marine metagenome | biome: marine biome (ENVO:00000447); feature: surface water layer (ENVO:00002042); material: "saline water (ENVO:00002010), including plankton (ENVO:xxxxxxxx)" | depth 5 m | reverse complement strand
GTCTGTTTCGATGTTATGTGGGTGATGTGGTCAAACAAAGATTTTGTTTTCATATGAATAAATAGTGTTATCTTATCTTGAAATTATTAATAAATTGCTTTACCCAAGAGTTCAATTTCACATCAATTAATAATGTTACCCTATCTGTATCTCCGTCATTAAAAAGAGTGTGTATTTTAGTGGTATCAAAATGATGCATATAACCAACTGGTAGCTGGTAGCATCTATAGTGGTCTTCAAACCTTCGACCAAATTCTAACATACTATATGTATTTTCATCTGTCCACTCCTCTTCTATATCATCTACATCAGTTATACACAACCAACTATTTTTAGGTTGAACAATTGGTATCTGAAATCTCACAATTTCTTCACCCATATCTTTATCATGATGAAGACCATAAGAGGTCTTTGACTTTCTTCTTAATAATCTAAAAGAGGTAATTTCGGATTCAAAACTATCAAATATTTCTTTTAAATACGAGCAAGAATTAAGTATATTACCATAGGGTAAATTATTATGATGTTCTGTATGTGTCTTACTGATTTGAAATATATTAGGTAAGGATATACAATGTCCAAATGCACCATCCTCATATTTCAACCTCGACTCTATGTATTCTTTTTCTTCAATCAATCTTTTTACATCGAAATATTTGTCCAAATATTTGACTTCTAATTTTTCCATGGCTTATCCTTTGATTTATCCATCCAAGTCATTTCAAAACTATGGTAACAATAACCCTTAAAGTTTTTATTGAATAAAGTTTTATCCTCATCCAAAATTTTTATTTCATCGAACCTACTTTTATCCTCTAAATAATAATCCGTTAGTGCAAATACACTAAATGAATCCATAGTATTGTTCATCTTTCTATCATTTTTCAGACACCATTCTATGAAGTCTATACAGAAAAACGAACCTCTTTCAAACCCTAAAAAACAATCTTGTATCAAAACATCATATTTTTTGATATCATTATACATTTTGATACCCACCTCATTAGACATAAATCGTTTTTTGATTACTTTTTCACTTGATACGACCCCTTTATGCTTTGTGAGTTCTGTTATTGGATTCAAATAAAATAAATCTCTATCTATGTAAAACCCACCATACTTGTGAAATACCAAAAATTTAGTAAAGTCCATCATCTTACAATATATGTGTCGTTGATTAAAATTACTTTTTTGAATGTCTTCCCATACTGATTTGTATTGTGGGTAATGTTGACTAATCAAATTGTCTAACTTTTCAAAATCCCAATATTTTATTTCAAAGTAGGGATGATTATCAATCCAATCAAATTGTGTTTGGTATAAATCAGGTCGGTAAGATTTTAAATCCTCCTCACCTTGTAACCAAAAAAAATGTAAAGTATTCATAATGAAATCGCTATAGTATGAAATCCGTGATGTTCCAAACTTAAATATCTTACCCTATAATCATAATCCATAATAAACTCATTTACGGCTGGTACAACTCCATAATCTTTCTGAACGGGATTTGTCCATATAATATAATCATGTAGTAAAATCCACCCTTCACCCCCTACCTTTTTATGAGAAATTTCCAACTCTCTTTTAGTAGAATTATAATCATGATTTGAATCTATAAAAACCCAATCAAAATAATCATCATCAAATTTTTCTAAATTTTGAGAGGCATCTCCTCGTTCCAAGTAAACATTTTCTTGTGGAAATCTTTTTTCAAGCAAATCAAATTTTTTATCATCTATTTCAAACAGATGTAAGTTTTTCGGATTACAAATCTTAATGATTTCTGCGGAACCGTCACCATCAAAAACTCCTAATTCACCTACATTTCCATTTTTAGACATCTTAGAAAACACATCAGTTCTTTCTGATAAAACAACACAATCTTTTAACTTATCATTAGGAACATTCCACCATCCACTTGGTGCTATATTATCTAAAGTTTCTTGCAATTTCATCATTAAATGACCACCCAAGGCTTATCTGAAGTTTCGTCCTTCCAACCAAAATCATATAAATGAATCATGTAGGATTTTTCTGTCGGTACAAAGGATAAACAATAATCAGGTTCAAGAAGTTTTATGTTTGTTTCTACTTCATTTTTTATCAACCAAACTGTATAATACCAAGTAGAATAATGTTGTAATACAGGTTGGTCTGTCCGATGTTTGGCATCATTTACAAAATCTATTAAAAAGTCTACATTTGGTTTTGAATATAAAAATGCACTTCCGATTATTTTTGTATCTGGCATTGGAACTAATGGAAAATTATATTGTAGGAAATCTTCTTTAAGACCTACCTTCCAAGTCTCGTCACTTTCTGTTTCCCACGAATGTACTGCATCATAATCTTCGTATTTTTCTAATAGTGGGTCAATTCTTTTGATTGGTATTGTATCGGTATCAACATATAAACCACCATAATGATGTAATATCAATAACCTACTCAAATCAGATTTCTTGATTGGCATTAAATCTATGTAGATATCATACAAATCAGGATAATGTTCTTTGATGAATGGTTTTATTTCTTTATCACTCCAAAATTTGTAATCCCAACTATTATCATACTTGTACATTCTCATCCACATCATGCAATACTTCTGAAGATAATCTGGCATCGCATTGTATCCTTGTATGTAAACTTGGTGAATAATTTTTATCATAACCTTTTTCCTATTTTAAGCTTCTAAGACTAAATATCCATTTATGTTGAAAAATCTTTTTTGATAATGATTTGTATCACCATCGAAAATTATTTTTATCGAGTTGAATGTGTTAGAATTCAAATCAACCATATCCGTTGTGATGTTTGATGAATCATTTCCACTATTATTGAGTAACACAAAACTATCTTGAATCAGTTGATGAACTGCTACCATTCTATAATGACTTTCTCCATTTGGTTTAGCTAAAATAGAACCGTACTTTCCTATCTTTACTTTGGAATCGATTGTCACCAAATCATTGTTTACTATTGGTACGAGTTTATGAATGGTTTTACTTTCAGTGCTCAATGAAGTACTATTTGAAATACCACTTGTATTCTGACTAACTGAAGATGTCAAATGATAATGATTAAAATTATCCGAATAAAAACTCTCCATGTACTTTATGGAATCACTCGTGGTATAACATTTTACTGAATCACCAACGGACAAGTTTGATATTTTTTTAGTGCTTCCATCTGACATTTCTATATTGCAATCACTATATAATTTTGTTTCAATTATAGATTCAACATTTGGTGACGACCAAGATTGAGAAACATTACCGAAATCATCCACTTCACCATCATTCAAATTAAAATCATAAAATGGATTTGAATTTCCCTTGATGGGTTTTGACTGAACATTGTAATTGTTATTAGGATAATTATTGATAGTTATGACCGAATCATTCCCAACTATTGCATGAGAACCCATCACTACTGAAAATCCGTTGAATGAATCAGAGTCCATGTATCTTTCTGCGAAAGCCTGATAACTACCTGTCCAAACATTCCAAACTTCTGAATCATGATTTGTTAATTCAGAAAAATCAAAAAAGAAAACTCCATTTGAACTATCTTGACAACCCTTTTTTATCACCAAATCAGGAAAGTTTGAACTTGTTGCCCACCTAACATCATCCAACTGAGGAGTTGATTCAACAAAATAAGAACCTGTTAATGTATTTCTCATGATTTGTTTATCGGTTGTGACATGATGTAATGATGAAGAATTAGCTGGAAACGCGTTGTAAAGTTTATAGGTTGTATTTTTCTCGGTTTCGATGGTTGCGGTTGGGTTCACACTCCTTCCGTGTAAATGTAATGATGAACTTATATTTAGTGAAGCAAGACTTGATGATAAATGTTCATAAATTGGATATGAATTACCTGCGTCATTTTTTCCTTCATGAAATTCTAATTTATTATAATTGTTTGAAGTTAGGTAATTGGTAAAATTAGTAAAATCAAATCGATTTCTTGTATGTCCCCATAGTGAGGTCAAGGTGTTGACTTCGAGGACACTCAAACTACCACTCTGCGGTAGTAAATCCAACCTACTTATTATACCTGAGTTTGCGCTCCAACCTAATGAACCTGTTAAATCAGAATAAAATTGATTAGTAAGTGTCTCTACACTTGATGTGTAATTTGAATATATAAACTCCATATCTATAAATATTAATTATCTAATAAATCCAAAATATTTCCTCTACACCCATTTGGTTTTAATGCATATAATAAAGCTATCTTATTCCATATTTCAATATCAAATATCACATGAGTATAACCTTGGTCATACAAATATCTGAATCCTTGTATACCAATAGAATAATCTTTTATACCACGATAATCTTTATCAATCCAAATATTATAACCATACATAGTTTCATCATCAAATTGCATAACATTTTCAGATTCAGAATAACTTGGTGTATTATAAACAGGACAACCATTTTTATCCCATGATTTAAATATTTTACTACCAACCCACAACCAAGATATAATTCTCTCACCATCAGTAATATACAAGAACTTATCACCATTTTCGATTCTGAAATCAAAATCTGATTCTGTCCACATGCCATCATAATTAATGTCTTTACTAAATAACTTTAATTGTTTATTGAGATTATCTGGTTTACCAACTTTGAAATTAGGATTTAGTTTTACATTTCGTTGATGATAAAGATTACATGCAACTCGTATTAATTTTTCTTTACTACTTTCCATCCACTCTTCTTCACTATATTATCACTTCTACCTTTCCAATAAAAGAACTCACCATCGAATGTAAATATATCTTTAGTATCATAATAATCTCCATCATAATTGGATAACATTGCATTTCCTCTTAAATGTAAAGTTTTATCCAACATAATATCCCAACCACTTAATCTTCTTAGACCAGTATGAACTCTATCACCTTTAGTAAAATTAGTTCCAAAAACTATTGGTACACACTCAGTAGAACCATAAACATGCATTACCTTTTGTACACCCAACTCTAACATGAACTCTATATCATCTATTGATGTTTCTTCTGCACCTATTAACACTTGTTCTATTCCACTTAAATCTGGTCGCAATCCACTTTCTTTTAACATTTTTATCATCGTGGGTATTAATATTAATTTTGTAGGCTTCTCTGATAACATCCCAACAAAAACTTCTGGTGAGAATTTATTATCAAATACTTTACCACCAACTTGTTCTAATGGAACTGCCATGATGTACACACCAATAGTGTGTCTTGGTATAAAGTTCAAAACTACATCTGATTGTTTTAAATCAAGTAACTTTATATTTCTATCAATAGCATCTTGTAAAGATTCTTTTGTATGTAATATATCCTTTGGTTTACCTGTAGAACCAGTTGTTTTAAACTTCACCTTTACCCCACTTGATAATATTCCAAACTCTTTCATGAACATAATGTGTAATAATGAATGCGATGTTACTATATATTGTCCACTCTAAAGATGAACTATTATCTAACCCTAAGGCCTTTCCTATAAAGAATAGTACTATGAAAGAATAAACTCTCCAAGTAATTGTTTTAACAATACTTCTTAGTTTACTGTCACTTTCATTTAATCTATCCCAATTAACACGATTCCAAATATATTCATGTATAAGATAACTTACAAACCCTATCGTATAACTTGCAACTACTATTTTCAACGCAAATCCACTACCATATCCTAACAGATAAGATAGTAAAAATATCGAAAGTAATCCTGCAGTTCTATAACTTAAGGTTTTAACTATTGTTCTGTAATTTTTATCCATTTATTCTCCTTGTCCCAATACATCTTTCATCATACTCTTAGGAACTTCACCACAACTACCACAACTATATATTTCAATCGGTACAATTGCTTCTTGTCCAGTTGGACTTACAAGTGCGGAAAGTCTCTTAAGTACGGTTCCTTTTATAAAAACAACATTACCACAATGTTCACATTTCATTGTTTCTGCTTGTGATAAATCAACTTTAACCTGTTGAGGTTGTGGTTGCTGACCTGGCTGTGGTCTAAATTTTCTTTTAGCCATATTATTCTCCTTATATAATTTCGTCTATTAAACCATAATCTTTACAAGTCTTGGCATCCCAAAGTAAATCATGTTTTAATATTTCATCAAGTTTTTTCGCGGGTACTTTAGTATATTGTTTATATACATTTTTGATTGTCTTCATCATCAAATCTAAGTTTTGCTTCTCATCTTCAAAGTTAGAGTATGTTCCCCAAAACTGAGTTGATAACTGATGAATCAACATATATGAATTTCTACTCATAAACCTATAATTACCAACTACAGATAGAAATGTTGCTGCACTTGCTGAAAATCCATCAACATATGTATGGACAGGAACTTGAGTTCTAAGTATTGTATCCATAGAAGCTATTCCACTTACTACACTTCCACCACCCGAATTAATCATCAATTTGATTGTTGGTGGGTCAATACCTAAGCTCTGAGCAGTCCCAAGATATTTACCTTCGAGTTCACCAATTTTTTTATTTAATTCTGAGCAACTTTCTCTCGTAACGCCTGAATAATAATAGATTTTATTATCTTGAACGGTTATGTGTTTCTCAGTATTACTCGAACCAGCCTTCTTCGGTGATTTTCTCTCACCCCAATGTCTTTCCATTTAATTTACCTTTTCGTTATTAATTTTGTACCGATGTCACTACATAGAATAATAATTCTTCTATAGTGCTCGGTATTATTTTTTTCATAAAATTTATTCCATTTACTATTTTCTATAAAATTAGAAAATTCATTTTTATACTTGGATAAATAATCAATTTTATTGTTTTCATTGAATCCATATCTCAAAATAAACACATTCTTAGAAACATCAAACTTTGGAATAATAAACGGCCAATCTCGAATCAAATATTCATCGTAAGAAATATTTTTTTTCACAAGACTACCAACTAACTTTTTACTCCATTTCTTTGATGGATTTGTCATGTTATCAAAATCTGTGCGAATTCCTAATACCCTATCGAAATTGTTTTCATTAAAAAATGATGAAAACCTATCAAAGTCAATAGAACTTATTTCATTATCAGATAATAGTAAATTGGTATTCATATCACACAGATTATCATCTACCCAATCGAACCCAACTAAAGTACCACAATTCTTATTAGTTTCGGTAATTTCTCTAATAAGATGATTTGCTATTTCTAAAGAAATATTATTCGATGACATCAACAATTTTTGATTGTTTAACTAATATGGTTTCGAATACAAATGGTGAGCCAGCAACAAATTCATTTACCTTTGCTTCTGCTACGGTTACTGAATCACATTCGACTAAATAATTTCGTCTAACTTTTTTTTCTTTAACACCATTTTTTGTTTGTATTTCTTCAATAAATACAACTGTTGCTTCAAAGTACATTTTAACTCCTTATATGTTCTAATTCATTCCAATATTCAACATTATATTTTTTTGATAATATTGGAACCTTTTTAATAAATTTATCAATTTGTTTTTTAGTAGGTAGTAACTTATTGTATAACTCATGTGGCGTCATCACACGAAAGTCAATTGAATCAAGTTTCATCTTATCACTCATAATAAAAATTTCTTCTACCTCTTCTATGTTTGTATTTGTTAGTATGACTAAATTTTTGACCAAAGGTAATTTATTATCTTTATACTCTTTTAACCAAGTCAATCTCGTCAATAAATTATCCCATTCTTTTTCTTTGATTCCTCTTAGGTCACCATAGGTCTCCTTCGTTCCGGCAGAAATGTTAATATGGATTTCATCGACTTCTATTTCGACAAGTTTTTTTACATCCTTTTTAGAAATAATTGAAAAGTTTGTGAATAACTTTATCTGAAATCCTTTTGATTTAACATATTCAAGTCTTTTCATCATATCCTTAATCACGAAAGGTTCACCGCCACCACTTATGGATATTAATTCACATCCACCCAATTCGTATAAATCATCTATAATCGATTTGAAAATATCCCATTCGATAATCTGTTTTGACCAATCTTTCCAATTGTCATGAGGATGTCCATTTTCGAGTAACGATTTAGACCAATGCCAACAAAAATCACATCTATGATTACAAGGGTTCCCTATTTCAAACTGAAACTCTCTTGGGCCTTGTTTTGGGGTTCCATTAGTATTGATATGTCTGAAATAGTCATCCCAATTTTTCTCCACAAAATAGTGTGGACAATATCTACAAGTCTCAATTTCTTCGAACATTTCATAATCATTTTGTAAAACATCTCTAATATCTTGATATTTTTGAGACTTCCAAAATTCTTTAAATGTTCCATCTTCATCCCAACTTCCTATACTACTAACTCCACCACAACATAACCAATATCTTTTATCAGGTGTAATTTTTCCGAATCTATAACCAATTCTACATTTATCTAATAATTCATTCATAGTAAAATTCACCAAAGTCTTGTGGTATCGTATCAGAGTCCCTAATGTTTTTCTGATAGGCCAATCTCTCATTAGAAATATATCCCTTCAACAATCCCTTTCTTACAATTCTATGAACCATGTCCGAATCTACGGCCATTTTAGGGTGTGTCATATATTGTAAAAATACTTCACAAGCTTTTTTATTGACCATGAAACATTGATTACCTGGTTTATACTCATATGTTGAATAAAAATTATTAATTTTTTCTTTAATTACTAAATCAGATTTTATATAACCAAAATGAATCATATCCCAATCATTTGGAATATTTTTTAAAGCTTTCGTGAATTTAATTTCAAAGTCATCTACAAAAACAATATCATCTTCACATATAAGTATGTTACCATAATTGTTAAATAAGTTTTTTTTGTATATTTCTGCAAATGTATTGTGTAGAGCAACAAGGCCGGGTGTAAGTGAAATTCCTAACTTATAACCCTTCTCCTTTTTTGTATACAACTTATCAAGTAAAACTTCGTTCTCAAAATTAATATCTTTCCAATCAATTGCATCGTACCTTTCCATTTTACTTAAAATTTGTATATCAGAGATTTGTTTTTCCATCTTCAATCTTCTATCATCTCTACGAGAAAGATTGACATAGTACATTTTATCTATATTCTTCTGATGCATGATAAAAACTTTCATAAATAGAACTAAATTTTTTATTCCATTTATTTGGTAAATTTATTCTCTTGTCGTGTATCTTGTATTGTTGTATTTCAAGATATCTTAAATTATTATAATTGGTCACATCATAGCTTCTTTTTTTTCCACATAAGTGATAAGTGTTAAAATGTAAATTTGAATCTATAAATTGTTCACAATACATATCTACGAATAGTTCGTCATCGTAATCATCTTTATTGAAAAAGTATAAACCTTGGCCAGAATCAACCTCGACATCTTTACATACGAAATCAGGCTTTCCATCGTTTATTTTTATGTCATTGACATCTTTTATTTCCTTCGGAAATGTCATTGTATGGCTGAGAAAGTCTCTTGTCCATCTTTTATTAGTAGAAAGATGTTCTATGAATGAAAAGTTTTTCGCAAAAAATTGTTGGATATTTATAAACTTTTCATCTTCATCTATCGTCAAATAAGAAAAATCCGATACATTTTTGAACACTACATTATCGTGACTTTTAAATAATGATTCAGAACCTTGAACCGAGTATGTCCAATAATAAATTTTTTTATCTTTGTACTCCTTCAAAAAATCTGACATATCGATTGATGTGTACGACCATTCATTCATAGATATGGCCGTATCGATTTCAGTCAAGTAAACTTTATTATCTTTCAGTATATTAGATAACTTGACTAATACATAATGGTTATCTGCACCCATATACTTATCGAGTTGAAATTCTATACTCTCATGAAATTTTTTTGTATGTTGTTTTATGACATCCACGCTTCTTCCTCACACTTGAATAATTCGTCTTCATACCAAGACTGAATTTCTAATCTTTTTTGTATAAGTGAAAATGTTTGATTTTGATATGAACAAAATGGATAAACATCCCCTATTTCAATATTAAATCGGTTGACATGCAAATCAGCTGGCACAATCCCTATTTGACTTGATTTTTTAATAAGTTGACTTGCGGCCTTTGGTGTTATGGTGTAACAATGAGCTCCATGAAGGTAATAATCATGACAATAACATTCTTTCATTTCTTCTACTACACAACCACAAGACCTTTTATGAAAACCTCTTCTATTTCTTTTTTGATGAATCGACTCAAAGTCAAATCTATTTTCCTTTGGGGATGTTTCCCACAATGGTGCACCATAATTAATCACACCTTCAAAATCGTAATCTTGGAATTTATTGGTAAATATAACATCATGTTCTAAAATCATTATTTTTTCATCCATATCAACTGACTTTTTCCAAAGGTTAAAATGACTCAGAAAACAACCAAGTATAGATTCTTTTACACCAATCTTTTCCCATAGGTGTTTTTCATCAATTAAATTAAAGTTGTTTAACTTGATTGAATCATCCTTATGAATACCTTCAAAAGGCTCTACATCTATTTTACCTATATTTCTAGCAGATTCAATAGTTTTTTCTGCGGATTCCTTACTCAGCTTATTAGATGATATTTGAATTACATAACCTTTAATCATATTGTTGAATTAATTCCAAACCTCGTTTATAAACGGATTTATCAATTGAACTATTATTACTTTTCCATTCTCTCTTATATAGACTTGATTTACCTATTGAATCTAAATATATTCCCTTAGCAACCGCACAATCTTTACAATAATCTAATGGTTGGTTCTTGAGTGTCACAAAATTATCAATAAGAATTTCTTTATCATATGGATAGATTTCTTTTTTTACATGGTGAATGGCATTACATCTATAAATACCATCAAATGTCATAACTCGACACATTTTCTGCTG
>CENV01049968.1_pt1 | contig 10898 bp, 9 predicted proteins | sample 530231 | NCBI WGS metagenome assembly CENV01 (sample SAMEA2619815, study PRJEB7988) | marine metagenome | biome: marine biome (ENVO:00000447); feature: surface water layer (ENVO:00002042); material: "saline water (ENVO:00002010), including plankton (ENVO:xxxxxxxx)" | depth 5 m | reverse complement strand
CGGAGCCTTGCAAACGGGGAGGAGACCATATACGTATTCACGGCGGGTCCTGGACAGGGGCACCGAGACCGAACCGGGCTACGGAGTCACAGCACCGCCTGCCGGTGGACCACCGCTCTGCTACACTATGCGCCCCCGAATTCCCCCGACCACGGAGCCCTTCATGGTTATCGCTATGGCCCTTCCCCTCGCCCTGCATTTGCTCGCCGCCGTCGTCTGGGTGGGCGGCATGTTCTACGCTTACCTGGCCATGCGCCCGGCGGTGGTGCAGGTGATCGACCCGGCCCGGCGCCCGGCGCTGTGGGCGGCCACCCTGGAGCGGTTCTTCCGCTGGGTGTGGGCGGCGGTGGTGCTGTTGCTGGCCACCGGCTTCGGCATGGTGTTCGGCGTCTACAAGGGCATGGCCAACGTGGAGTGGCACATCCACGCCATGATCGGCCTGGGCATTCTGATGATGCTGCTGTTCGCCCACGTTTACTTCGCGCCGTTCCGCCGCCTCAAGCAGGCCGTGGCCGATAACGACGCCAGCGAAGGCGCCCGCCGCGTCGGTCAGATCCGCAAGCTGGTGGGCATCAACCTGATTCTCGGCCTGATCGTGGTGGTGATCGCCTCCGGCGGGCGGTACCTCTAACCGTGAGCGCGCAGAACGGCGGCGGATCCGGCAAGGCCGACCTATTGCTGGTGGCGGTGACGCTGCTGGCCGGCGTCAGCTGGATTTTCTCCAAGGAGGCGGTGCTGTTGATGCCGCCGCTGTTGTTCATGGCGCTGCGGTTTCTGCTCGCCGGCCTGGTGCTGGCGCTGGTGGGCTGGCGGCAACTGCTGCGCCTGAGCGCCGATCAGTACCAGCGCAGTGCCAGGGTCGGGCTGGTGTTCGGCCTGGCCATGAGCTTCTGGATCATGGGCCTGCACTTCGGCACCCATGTGGGCGAAGGCGCCTTCCTGACCAGTCTGGGCGTGGTGCTGGTGCCGGTGATGGCGCGGCTGGTGTTCAAGGAAAAGCCGCCGGCCAGCACCTGGGTGGCGCTGCCGGTGGCCGCCGCCGGGCTGGCGCTGCTGTCCCTGCGCGGCGGCCTGCACGCGGAACCCGGGCAGCTGTTCTTCGTCGCCGCGGCCTGCATTTTCGCGCTTTATTTCACCCTCAACACCCGGGCCGCCAACAGCGCCACCATCACCGGCGCCGCCGGCCAGGTGACCACCCGCGACCGGGTGCCGGCGCTGGCGCTGACCACGGTGGTGCTGTTCACGGTGAGTCTGGTGACCGGCACCGGCTCGCTGATTCTGGAAGACTGGCCCGCCGCGTTCGGCGCCTTCACCCCGGTGATGGCCGGCTGGGTGATCGCCAGCGCCACGGTGGGCACCGCCGCGCGCTTCTTCGTGCAGACCTACGCCCAGAGCCTGTCGGTGCACAGCCACGGCGTGGTGATCATGGTGCTGGAGCCGATGTGGACGGCGCTGTTCGCGGCGCTGTGGTTCGGCGAGACCATGACCGCGGTGCAGGTGGGCGGCTGCTTTCTGATCTTCCTGTCCCTGGTGGTCAACCGCTGGGCCAGCGTGCGCCGGGTGCTCAAGCAGTGGCTGACGTAGGCCGCGCGGTGACGCTTGCGCGCCGGCCGGCACCGGCCTAGCATCATGACGTTTCCCACAGCGACCACGCCCATGACCGCTCCACGCCCGCCCTTCCGCCGCGCCTTCCCGTTCTGGGCGCTGCTGCTATGGCTGGCGGTGGGCCTGTCGGTGTGGCCGGCCCAGGCACTCACCGCGCCGGCGCCCTCTTCGCCGGCACTGGTGGACGACGGCGGCCTGTTCGGGCAGGCCCTGCCCCGCGACGCCGGCGGCCAGTGGCAGCGCCGTGACAGCGGCGACGATCCGGGCTGGGATTGGGAACCGACCCAGGCCCCGCTCGCCACCCTGGCGCTGACGCTTCCAGGCACCGCCGGCCCGCCCCGGGCGGTGGCCGTGCCGGCGCCGGCGCCGCGCTTTCCCCGTTACCACAACAGCGCCCCACGGGCGCCCCCTCTCTAACCGGTTATCGGCCTGAGCCCGCCCGCTTCGGGCGGTTTACAACCGTTTAGAGACACCCGCTATGAACCGATTCTGGATCCGGGCCGTGACCTACGGCCTGGTGATCGTGCTGGGCCTGGGCGCCGCCCTGCCCAGCCTGTTGCCACCGGCCTGGCTGAGCGCCCTGCCGGCGGCCTATCAGTCGCACAGCCTGACCCTGGGGCTCGACCTGCAGGGCGGCTCGCACCTGTTGCTGAAAGTGGACACCGATGATCTGACGCGCGGCAAAAGCGGCCGTGAAAAAGCCGAAATCCGCGACGACGCGGTGGCGCGCAGCCTGGAGGTAGTGCGCCGCCGCTTGAACGAAACCGGCGTGGTGGAGCCGCTGATCGTGCGCCAGGGGGATGAAGGTATCGTCGTGCAACTGCCCGGCGTCACCGACCCGGAGCGCATCAAAACGCTGCTGGGACGCACCGCCAAACTCAGCTTCCACCTGCTCGCCGAACCGGGCACCCCGGCCCGCCGGCTGCCGGCCAGCGAGGGCGACCGCGTTTACCCGCTTAAACCGCTGCCGTTGCTGGACGGGGGCAACCTGGAGGACGCCCGGCTCGGCTTCGAGCCGCGCACCGGCCAGCCGGTGGTGAATTTCCAACTGGACGACGAGGGCGCCCGAAAATTCGCCGAGATCACCACCCACCATGTGGGCGACCCGTTCGCCGTGGTGCTGGACGGCAAGGTGATCACCGCGCCGGTGATCCGCTCGCCGATCACCGCCGGGCGCGGCCAGATCAGCGGCGGCTTCGACGCCCGCGAGGCCGGCGACCTGGCCCTGCTGCTGCGCGCCGGCGCTTTGCCGGCGCCGCTCGAAGTGGTCGAGCAACGCACCGTGGGGCCGGATCTGGGCGGCGACCAGATTCGCATGGGGGTGGCCACCGGCCTGATCGGCGCCGCCCTGGTGCTGGCGTTCATGGTGCTCGCCTACCGGCGCTGGGGGCTGATCGCCAACACCGCCCTGGTAATCAACCTGGGCCTGGTGATCGGTTTGCTGGCGTCGCTGGGCGCCACCCTGACGCTGCCGGGCATTGCCGGGCTGATTCTCAGCGTCGGCATGGCGGTGGACGCCAACATCCTGATCAACGAACGCATCCGTGAAGAGGCCCGTCGCGGCCGCAGCGGCCAGGGCGCATTGCGCGCCGGCTTCCAGCGCGCCTACGCCACCATTCTGGATTCCAACATCACCACCCTGATCGCCGTGGGCCTGCTGTTCCAGTTCGGCGCCGGCCCGGTGCGCGGCTTCGCCGTGACCATGGCGGTGGGCCTGGTGGTGTCGCTGTTCACCTCGATCTCGGTGACCCGCCTGCTGATGGAGTGGCGGCTGCGCGGCCGGACCCGGGGCACGCTCACCCTGCCCGGCCCGGACTGGCTGGGCGCGGAGCGCCGGCGCCGGCCGATCCGCTTTATGGCGGTGCGCGGCCGGGGCATCGTCCTGTCCCTGGTGTTGTCGGTGGCGTCCCTGGGCGCCCTCGCCGGGCCCGGGCTCAACACCGGCATCGACTTCCAGGGCGGCGTGGCCATGGAGGTGCACACGCCGGCCACCATCGACACCCTGCGCGGCGGGCTGGCCGCCTCGGGTTTGGAAGGCAGCCTGCAGCGCTTCGGTGACGACGGCCAGTATCTGCTGCGCCTGCCCGCCGGCGCCGACAGCGACGCCCGCATCGAGGCCGCCAAGGCGGCTCTCAGCGCGGTGTCGCCGGAGGCCGGCTTCCCGCGCCTGGACGTGGTCGGCCCCAGCGTCAGCGGCGGCTTTGTGGAGACCAGTATTCTCGCGGTGCTGCTGGCCGGCGCCGGCATGCTGGTGTATCTGCGTCTGCGCTTCGCGCCGCACTTCGCCTGGGCGGCCTTGATCACCCTGGGGCTGGACCTGAGCAAGACGCTGGGCTTTCTGGTGCTCACCGGCCTGGAGTTCAACCTCACCACGGTGGCGGCGCTGCTGACGCTGATCGGCTATTCGGTGAACGACAAGGTGGTGGTGTTCGACCGCATGCGCGAGAACCGGGCGCTGGACCCGGAGCAGCCGCTGCAGGACATCATCGACCTGAGCCTGACCCAGACCCTGCGGCGCACGCTGTTTACGTCGCTGACCACCTTTCTGGCGATCCTGCCCATGGGGCTGGCCGGTGGCCCGGCGGTGGCCAGCTTCGCGCTGCCGGTGCTGTTCGGGATCGTGGTGGGGACCAGTTCGTCGATGTTCATCGCCGCGCCGATGGCGATGTTTTTAGAGCGGTGGTTCTCTCCAGAGGGGCCCGCTGCTCGTGAACCCGCCTCTCTGGAGAGTGGGAGCGGTTATTTATGACTCTTGAGGAGGGCTTCGACCTTGTCGATGTACTTCTGCATGGCGTCGTCGGCGCTCATGCCTTTGAGCTTGGCCCAGGCGTCGTACTTGGCCCGGCCCACCATATCCAGCATGCCGGGGCGCTTGCCGGACACGTCGCCGGCGCTGCCCTGCTTGTAGTGGGCGTAGAGGAACAGAAGGTCGTCGTTATCCGGCTTTTTGGACAGCGTTTTAACGTCCTTCTGGGCCTGTTCAAACTGGGCTTTATCGGCCATTATTCTCACCTGTTAGTTGGCTATTGATTCTTAGGGAGCCGCTCAAGGGCTCCACGGGCCGCGATCCGTCGGGGGGCGACGCGGCCCGCTGTTTTACTTTGAACAACAGCGCGGGACAGCGCAACAATAAAGGGGACCCCGATGACGAGTTCCACCACTTCCAAGTCCGCGTCACAGTTGGACGCCCGCCAGGAGCGGGATCTCAAGCAGGCGGTCCAGACCCTGTGGGTGCGCTTTCCCGGTTCCCTGGAAGACCGTTACCGCGACTACGCCGAGCGCCGCGCGGCCAAGCTGATCCAGCGCTCGCTGTATATTCTGATCGTCCTGTTCCTGATCGTATCGGTGCCGGTGTCGTTGCTGTCGGACGAGCACAACCGGGATCTGTGGATGGCCTACGGGGTGTACCCGATCGCGGTCTCCCTGGCGCTGTTGTTCGTGGCGGTGAAGGTGGGCGCCCTGGAACGCTGGGTGACCACCCTGATCGGCCTGGCATTGATGACGTCCCTGGCCGGCACCCTTCTCGGCGCGCTGCACCTGGCCGGCACCTTCCTCGGCCAGGTGGCGGCTTTCGAGACCATCTATGTACTGATCATCGGCTTTTCGATTCTGCGTCTGCCGCCCACGCGCACGCTGTTCTGGTGCCTGGGCTCGCTGGTGGTGGCCCTGGCCGTGGCGCTGCTGCAACGCTGGGACGTGGACCCGGTATCGCTGATGCTGTTCTACGGCTTTCCGCTGGTGGTGTGCGCGCTTAACGGCTACATGCTGGACGCCAGCGCGCGCGGCTCCTACGCCAACAATCTGCTGCTCGGCCGCGAGTCGGCGCGGCTGCGCCAGTGGCGCGACAACGCCGACCGGGAAGCGCTGCGGCAACGCACGCTGAATGAATTCATGGCGCACATCGCCGGCAACCCCCGGGTGGAAGTGCTGATGGATCAGGCTCTGACCTTCATGCTGGAGCGCACCGAGGCGATCGCCGGCGCCGCCTACCGGCTGGACGACGACCGCTTGCGCCAGGAAGCGGCGCGCGGCCTCAACCAGCAGGCCCGGGAGCGCGACAACGTGCCCGTGGACGGCCTGCTCGGCGGCGCGCTGGAGCGCGGCCCCGGCGTCACCGTGCGGCACAATGTGCCGGCCGGCTACCTGGATCTGGAGATCGCCCACGGCGCGGTGCGGCCCGGCGAGCTGCTGTTTCTGCCGATCTGGCAGGGCGACCAGGCGCTGGGCGTGATCGAGCTGGCGGCGCTGGAACCGTTCGACGACCACACCCGCACGCTGCTGGAATCGCTGGCGTCACCGCTGGCCTACGCGCTGATGGCGGCCGTCGGCCGTGAGGAGTATATCCGCCGCCACCGGCAGGAAGCCGGCTAGACGATCTTTGTCGGCCGGTTACTGGCGCAGCCGGCGCAGCGGCCCGGACAACCGCTCCGGATGGGCCGGCTGAACGTCGTCGAGCATGGCGTAGATGGCGTCCATGTCCGTCTGCTGATCGCCGCTCGGCCAGAACGCATCGAGGATACGGGCCTGCTTGCGCCGGTAGCAGAAGGTCACCACGATGATCGGCAATTCCAGGTCCACGGCGATCCGGTGAAAGCCGGTTTTCCACTGCTCCGCCCCGGTGCGGGTGCCCTCCGGCGTGATCCCCAGCCAGAACGGCTGGCCGCCGGTCATCAGGTTCTTGGTGTCTTCCACCAGACCCCGTGAGCGGGCGCGGTCCACCGGGATCCCGCCCAGCGCCCGCAGCAGCCAGCCCGCCGGCCCCCGGAACAGGGTGTGCTTGGCCATGAACCGAATATCCAGCCGCAGCCCCTGGATCGCGCTGACGCCCACCAGACCGTCGTAATTGGAGGTGTGCGGCGCGGCGATCATCACCGCCCGGGGCACGTTCGGCAGCTCGCCCACCACCTTCCAGCCGATCAGGCGCAACACCGCGCGGCCCAGCGCCGCCACCAGCCAGTGGCCACGGCGCGGCACCGACGCGCCGATGGCGTCCGGGGTCAGCGGCCGCAGATCGGTACTCATTAGCCGAACACCACCACGGTCTGGCGGCTCAGCGCCACCGGCCGGCCGCGATCATCCCACACGGTGGCCTGGCACTGGCCATAGCCGTCGGCGAACGAGTCGGTGATCACCTGGTACTGCCAGAAGTCCACCGGCTCCAGCTCACGGGGGTCCTCCAGCAATTCCATGGTCCAGGTCAGCGAGCTGGCCGGGGCCGGCTTGCTGAGCATCGGCAGCACACCGGCGGGCCAGGTGTCCACCAGGCACGCCAGGGTGGCCGCGTCCTGGGTCTGGCCGGGCTCGTCAAAACGCATATAGCCGTGGAAATCCGGCTCCTTGGCGCCGGAGAAGATCATATTGCCGCCGGCAATGCGCATGTCGAAAAAGCGCAGAAAGGTGGGCGACCGGCCCTCCATGTAGGGCAACTTGAAGCAGTCCTGCGGCGCCTTCCAGCGCGGCGCTTCCGGGCCCGGCACGCGGATGCTGGACTCGCGGCCGTGGCCCAGGCTGCCCAGCAGGGTGGCCACCACCTGACCCTCCTGGCGGGCCATCACCTGCACCTGGGTGACCGATTTGCCGGCGCGCAGCGTGGTCGCTTCCAGGTCCACCGGCCCCGGCACCATGGGCGCCACGAACGAGATGGTGAAGCTGCGCAACGGCGGCGCGTCGGCGCCCAGATGGGCGTCCATATGACGAATCAGAATGGCGCCCACCAGGCCACCGAACGTGGCTCTGCCCTGCCCCCAGCCCTCGGGAACCGTCATCCGGTTCCCGGCGGCGGCATCAATAATGGAATCAAATTTCATAATGCGCTCCCACCGAAAGCGGCTATTGATAGCAGAGCCGGGCGCCCAAGGAAAGGACCGAAACGCTCAGCCGCCTCCGCGCGCCTTGGTCCGTCCCGTGGCCGGCGCCGCCAGCGGGTCTTCCGGCCAGGGGTGTTTCGGGTAGCGGCCACGCAGCTCCTTGCGCACCTGCCCGTAGCCGTTGCGCCAGAAGCCGGCCAGATCGGCGGTGATCGCCGCCGGTCGGCCCGCCGGCGTCAGCAGTTCGGCGGTCAGCGGCAGGCGCCCCTCGGCCAGCGCCGGCAGGCTCTCCATGCCGAAGCACTCCTGCAGTTTCACCGCCAGACGGGGCCCGCCCTCGGCCTCGTAGTTGATGGTCACCGCCCGCCCGGACGCCACGGTGGCCCGCTCCGGCAACCGCCGTGTCAGCTCGCCGGCCTGGCCCGGCCCCAGCCGCAGTTTGAGGGCGTCGAGCAGCGGCAGGTTTTTCAGATCCCGCAGGGCGCGGCGGCCGGCCAGAAACGGCAGCAGCCAGGTTTCCAGCTCGGCCAGCAGGGTGTCGTCGTCCATGGCCGGCCAGTGTTCCGGCTCAAGCCGGTGCAGCCAGGCCGCCCGCGCCCGCCACTGACGGGTGGCCTCGGTCCAGGGCAGCACCCGCAGGCCCTGCTGGCGTACACCGTCCAGCAGCCCCTGCTCCACCTGCGCCGGCGAGGGCGACGGCAGCGGCTGGCTCTCCACGGCAATGGCGCCCACTCCGTAGCGGCGCTCCGCCCGCACCTTCTGCAATTTGTCGTCCCAGGCCACCTGGTCCCGCCACTCGGCGTGCCGGGCCAGCAGCGCCGGCACCTCCGGCGGCCCCAGTGCCCAGGCCAGCCGGATCACGGCATCGCGGGGCCGGCCGTCGGTGTCCAGCACCACCAGCCATTCCCGCCCGGCCAGGGGCGAGCCCGGCGGCAGCCGGGCACCGCTGCCGTCGGCCAGCAGGTAACGGTCTTCCTCACCGTCCCGGCGCCGTGCGATCCGATCGGGGAAGGTGTCGGCGAGCAGCGGGCCCAGCGCGCCGTCCGGCGCCGAACCGTCCTTACGGTCGCCGTTCAGCCGGGACAACGCCCGCTGAAGCAGCGGCCAGTCGCCGGGGCGCGCGGTGAAACGGCGCAGCCGCTCGGCCAAGTCCACCTGGCGGTCCAGGCCCGGCATCCGCTCGCTGAGCAGCACCGCCACCCGGGCGGCGCTGGCGGCCAGGCCCGCGTCGCGGCCGCGCACCACCAGCGCGGCCAGTTCCGGCGCCAGCGGCAAATCATTAAGGCGCCGCCCCAGGTCGGTGATCGCGTCCTGCCCGTCCAGGGCGCCCAGCGCGCGCAGCCGCTGCACCGCCGCCCGCCACGGCCCCGCCGGCGGCGGGTCCAGCCAGAATAATTGATCGGGGTCGCGGCACCCCCAGCGCGCCAGATCCAGCACCAGGCTTTCCAGCCCGGTCTGGTGGATCTCCGGCTCGATATGCCGGGCCAGCACCTCTTCCCGCGCCCACAGCCGCACGCAGCGGCCCGGGCCCAGCCGGCCGGCGCGGCCGGCGCGCTGGTCGGCGTTGGCCTGGCTGATACGGCGCGTCACCAGACGGCTGCGGTGGCGGCGCGGGTCATAGCTGGGGCGCCGCTCCAGACCGCTGTCCACCACCACGGTGACGCCTTCGATGGTGACACTGGTCTCCGCCACATTGGTGGCCAGCACCACCCTCGGCCCGGACGGCGCTTCCAGCACCGCCGCCTGGGCGTCGCCGGCCAGGCGCCCGTGCAGCACCTGCACCGGCATCGACACCGACAACCGCTCGCGCAGCCGCTCGATCTCGCCCACCCCGGGCAGGAACACCAGCACCGTGCCCTCCCCGGCCAGAGCCTCCACCTGGCGGGCGCAGTGATCCCAGACATCCTGATCGCGGCCCGGCGGCGCATGGCTCACCTCCACCGGGAACACCCGCCCCTCACTGCGCACCGTGGGCAGGGCCAACCCTTCGGCCAGCGGGCCCACGTCCAGCGTCGCCGACATCACCAGCAAACGCAGGTCCTCGCGCAGCGCCTGACGGACCTCCTGCACCAGGGCCAGACCCAGGTCCGCCTGCAGGGAACGCTCGTGGAATTCATCGAACAGAACCGCCGCGTAGCCCTCCAGCGCCGGGTCGTTACTCAGCATCCGGGTGAGCACGCCCTCGGTGACCACCTCGATGCGCGTCGCCGCGCTCACCCGGGTGTCCAGCCGGGTGCGGTAGCCCACGGTGTGCCCCACCGGTTCACCGAGCTGCCGCGCCATGAACCCGGCCACCGCCCGCGCCGCCACCCGGCGCGGCTCCAGCACCAGAATACGGTCGTCGCCGCGCCAGGGCGCGTCCAGCAGCGCCAGCGGCACGCGGGTGGACTTGCCGGCGCCGGGCGGCGCCTCCAGCACGGCGCCGCCCTGCTCGGCCAGACAGCGGCACAGCTCCGGCAACACGGCGTCCACCGGCAGAGCGAAATATCGGGGTTCAGTCATGGCGACATCTTATCGGAAATGATGTTCCGGGCGGGGGTTTCTCCAGCGGGGTCGCGGGTCTGTGTTCTGCCCTTCCGGGAACGCTGTGAATACGTCCCTGTACGCTCCCTGTCGAACGTCCTGTTCTCCAGGGTCCCGGAAGGGCAGAACACAGACACGCTCCGGGGGAAATTCCGGCGCCCCGGGTCATCTCTGGCGCCGAACCTTTCTACGAAGCTCTGGTTGTGGGAGCGAGCCATGCTCGCGAAAGGCCGGCTTTGCCGGCCGGCAGGATGCCAGAGACGCTGTTGGTGCCGCCGCAATACGAACGAAAAACGCGGCGCTCTTACAAATACGGTTTGCAATGTTTGACAACCGCGACGTAACCGGCGTATATGTTTTGGAAACGGAGAAACCACTAAAAACTACATGGAAGTGTCAGTCATGATAGCTCGAATTATATCTATTAGCTTTTTTCTTGCGGCATCCTGCCACGTTATCGCCAATGCAGGAGAGTCGCCAAACACCAAGCCTCTGAACCTCGAAAAAAACACTCCGGAGATGATTGCGGAATCATCGTGGAGTGAAGGTGACGATGTGATCATCGAACGAACATTCACCGTATTGGACGAAGGCCACGCGATAACCCTGAAGCGCCGCTACAAGGAAATAACCGAAGAAAAGATGCAGTTAATCTGGCGCTCCGCCGAAACGATTCAAGCTGACGCCCGGTTCTGTGCCTATTCTCAACGCCTTCCCATGAATGACGACGACACCCTCATCATCTATAAAAATAATGGCTATACGAGCATTTGCCACGGCCATCCGACAATAGAAAAGCCGGATGAAAACCACGATAGTGAGGCAGACTTAATACAACCCCAAGATGTGGTTGTGGGCGATCAATATTATAGGTTCGCGGATGGCAGCACGACGGTTCTTGCGGGCACGCGTAGCACCGCACATGCAACCGGCTATTATGGTGTCCGGGGAGTTGGGCAGGTG
>CENV01073177.1_pt1 | contig 10924 bp, 6 predicted proteins | sample 530231 | NCBI WGS metagenome assembly CENV01 (sample SAMEA2619815, study PRJEB7988) | marine metagenome | biome: marine biome (ENVO:00000447); feature: surface water layer (ENVO:00002042); material: "saline water (ENVO:00002010), including plankton (ENVO:xxxxxxxx)" | depth 5 m | reverse complement strand
CCTGCACGTTCACGCGCTGCACGAATCTGATCACCCATACGATACGCCCGACCCTTAGCCCGCTGCTCCAAAGGAGACATACGATCTGGCCTACGCTCAATCACGACGACCTGGTCGAGTTCACCCGGAGCAAACGTCAAAACCTCACCGGACTCCGTCATGACCCGAACCGTTCCTACCCGATCGGCTGCATGATACTTCAAACGCTCTCCGACTACAGGTTCACCGTCAACAGTCACCTGAACAATGTCTCCCGTACCAATGCTCTTGAATCCGTATCGACCCGCACCACGCTTAGCCTGTCGATTAAACGCCGCTACTACAGCTAAATCATCACGACCTGGAATGTAACTTTCAGGATCATATTGACCGTCCTTCACAGTCACATGACCAAGTTCGTCAAATCCATTGTCTTTTGCCCAAGCCCGAATGTAAGGACTCGACATTCGCCTTGCCATGGCATCCCGAAGCTGAACGGCAGCATCAGGATTCTTTCGAACAAGTGCTTCTGCCTGTTGCTCCAAGCGCTTCTCGGAACGCTTCATACCTTCGTAGATTCTCATCTCTTCGGTAAGTTGGTTCAGGTTTGAGGTGTTGATTCCAGAACCTTTGAAAAACGACTCATCTGCGCGGATGATGTCGTCCCTTAGTTGGTTAAAATCAATCGCAGTAATATCGTCTACTGTTTTTGCGTTTCGAAGAATATCAGCTTGACCGTCAAGCTTTTCAATCAAGGCGTCTGTTTCTTGCTTTGCTTTGAACGTTGCTTCTGCGTTACGTTGATATTGATCAAATAAGCTTGCGCCTTCAGGCTCAAAAGCTGAAATAATCTCACCACGAGACAAGCCCGCCTTCCTCAGTGGGTTTTTGGGGTTGTCAGCATCTTTTAAAGCATCAAGGTTTCGGATCGATCGACTTCTTGTATCGAGGTCAAAAATTCTTCGGTCTTCCGATCCCGCTACAGCAGCGTTAATTTTTTCCATCCACTCGTACATCGAGTTGGCTTGACCTTTCTTTATCCCTGGATTGACTTGGTCTTTGAAGTCTGGGCTTCTGGTTAAACTCACAAGTGCTTGAAGCCTGCCTTTCGCTTCTGATGCAGCACTTGTGCCCGCTTGAGTTGCTCGGAAGGCTCGATTTAAATCTCGAGTCGCATTGTCGTCTCTCTGATTCGACTGTTGATCCAGTTTTTTTCTGGCTTCATTCGCCTCGTCCATCAGGCGCTGAATGTTCTCTCTATCGTCGAACAATTGCTTCCGATTAAAACTCATCAACTTGTAGGCAAGTTCACTTTGAGCTTGCCGGTACTTAATCTTCGTCGCAAGCTTATCCGCGTTCATCGCGTACAGATCTTTCCGTACAGCTTGAAGACGGGCTTCAGTCGAACCTAAGAGTTGTGTGCGTTGAATCAGACCCTCTTCAATCGCATACTCAGTAAGTTCTTTTGCTGTAAGATCAGCCTTGTCTCGACTAGCTCGAATCGCTGCAGCGACGGTAACCATATTGTAAGTAGACATTTAAAATCCTATGCAGTTCCGGTAGCGGGCATCGCTGTAGTTGCGGCTGGAGCGCCTGGATCAGCGCCGGCTGCAGCATCAATCGCCGTATTTGTGTTTGGTGCCTCAGGTGTTTTCTTGTCAAATGCACCCAGGGTTGCCGCCGCTTGAAGTCCCTGCATGCCTAACTGACCAAATCGCTCTGCTGCTGTAGGCATTCCTGCGAGCATCGCTGCTTGGCTCTGCATCATTCCAGGCAATTGCGATGGAGGCAAACCTGAAAGAAGAGCCGCGTAGTTTTGTTTGATGCCAATGTCGCGTTGACGTTGATTCTCAGCCAACTCTTCACTAAAACGAGTAGATGCCAACCTCGCTTTTGCCGCTTCATCAGCGCCAGCCTTTGAAATGTCTCTCTTCGCATCTTCTTGAAATCCAGAAAAGACCCTACCTTCGCCACCACGATCTAACTCGGCTAACGCTGTTTTTTGTGCCGCCTGAATAGCCCGATTAGTCTCTTCATCAATCTCTCGTTCTCTGGCTAAATCAAAACCGTAATCTCCTTCAGCTAACCGCTTATCAGCATCTTCGGCCTGAGGTCCAAATGCCGCCTGGACATCTGCACGACGCTGCGCTTCCTGTTCGGCCTGAAGCGCCATCGCAGCTTCGCTCTGAGCCAAAGCCTCTTTTTGACGCTTGTTCGCGCTAATCGCACCATAGATAGCAGCGCCTGCGGTAATGATACCTGCAATTTCCAGAATTACACCTAAGGCAACATCTGGATTCGGATCACCTCCGTACAACTCACAGATAAAGTAGTAAACAACAAAACAAACCCAAGTAACGGGATGAAATTTTGGGATTAATATGTTTTCGCGTACTTCCATGTAACCCTCAAACCAACGTAACTATAACAAATTCAATACCCGCGCGTTACGGACACCCAAACTGATTTTACCGACAAGATTAAAATACCCTCTACCAATTAAATTGGTGACGTCTTCGCGTCCAAGGTTTTGTAGATAAACTCCCTCCCCCTCAGGAGGAAAAATCGACGCCTCAACACTGATTTCGTGAAACCCTTTTGACAATGACGTCGAATGGTGAAAGTCAAAGTGTACCGCAGAGTGAGCTTCTGTTTCCACGTATTTAGGGTTTCCACCTCTTGCGCGTTGATTCTCTTTCTTTTCTTCTGTACCCGTTAATGCGTCTGTCATAGCGGTTAGAAAATCATAGTCCGTTCCGGCACCTGAAGTCGTGTCAGCAGCATCGATACCTTCGTCAGTAGACGTTGGCCAGCCAAAGTATTCTGTGGTACCTGAAAGCTCTTCGTATCTATCCCTTAGGTACTCAAATGTATTTAGTCCTGGACCAGTCTGTTTGTTTTTATCTATCGCTCCTGGAGATTGTGGATGAAAAAAGTTTTGGCCCAATAATCGAGACGACGATGAAACGACATTATCGTCTAATCGACAACGTAAAAAAATAGGCGTCTCAACACCAATCTGCGCTTCACCCCTCAAATCTTTATAGTGACCGCGCCAAGCGTTGTAACTAATAAAAAACGACCACTGCATCAAAGAAACGGAAGTATCAAACGGTTGATACCATCGAAAGGAAGTGCCTGGTAAAGTTACGTAATTCGAATCTGAACTATTCGCGGCTATTCCATTACCGTAAATAGTCGCCGAAGGTAGCATACTATCAGAACCAGCAAAGTTAACTTGACCGGGTTGAATATGATAGTCTCTAATTTGAGCGTTTTCGTAAATGTTTTTATACGTCAACCGACCATTAACTTGAGACATTAAGCCGCTATCAAGACTTTCTGTTGCGCTCAATGGAGCATACGTAGACAACGTGTACGAATCTTTGATTGAACTTCGACTTTTAGTTGATAGCAAATCGTCTGAAGATCCAGGTAACGTGGGTAAGATAATTTTTGGCATCGTGAGATTATTTCCAAGTTTTAATGATCGTTAGTCTTGAGTTCCCAAAATGCACACGGCAACCAGATAAGATGTTTCTCCCACCTACCGGAGAAGCCCATTGGCCGGGTAAAGTTTGTGAGTCACCAACCTTGGTAATATATCGAGGATCGTCTGGGCCATAACCACTAGTCCAATCCGATGGAACCATGGTTGCTGCATAGCCAGCATACTCAGTAATAACTTTATCCGACTCGGTGTTATTCTCGATTACTGTCATAATTGGAATTGATATTCCCAAGTTACTGTTCGATAAGTTCCCACCTCGACTTAGTAACCTTGGTGTATCACCGGCATAATCATTAACAAATAAACTCCTACGCTCGTCAGTAGTATACCTCGACCACCCAGGATCAATGTCCCATGGTTCCTTTAAATGAGATGAGGCCGCCGAAAACGGGATAACTGCTTTTGGGCCGGAGTTAAAAAACGGTGTTCGATTCACCCAATTGTACGAGTTGACAAGCGCCGGAGTATCTTGAGATGCAATAATCCGTGTGCCGTCGGACACATACCCAATTGCAAACAACGCAAACAGATCTAAATATCTTTCTGCCAATAAGTAATTACCGAAGTTACGCCACTTTACTGCTGTTTCAAGGCCCGCAGTACCCAAATCTACGGCCCCGTAAATTTGATCTGCTGCTTCTGAGTTTAAAGGTTCAATCGCGCGTAACTCAACATCCATCATCGCAATGATTATTTCATTAGGTCTAAGTAAATGACCTTCGGGGTAGGTTGATGCGGTGTCCGAAGTTTGGATTTTTAGTATGTTGCCGTCGTCCGAGGCAGAGGTGCTGCTGCCTGGGCTAGTTTGAATCGGGTACCAACCAGCGCGATCCGAAGCCAACCACGTACCTGGTCGAGTCCAACCGTCATTGGGATCGCTAACTTCCGAGTCAATTCGAGGGTTTGTAAATCCCGCAAAAATTGCCGAGGCGTATGCTTGTCTAGAGAAGTCTCGATAATGACCGCTAATACGGCTTACATCTAAGTCAGGTTTAATGGTTACAGATCTATGAAACGTAACCTTACTAGGTAAATACTCGTGAGATAGAACCTGAGAATCTAAGTTTTGTTCCGTTAGCTCATTCATTTCTGACGCTAAGATTCTACGGGAATCACTAATATTTGATCGCGTCAACCGATCTTCTGCCTTAAAAGCATCCACGTCTTCGATGACACTGTTACCACCAACAGTAGCTGAACTCGTCAAAGCAAAGTCTGTTCCATGAACATCATTTCGCTGACTGGTAACAGGCAAATCAAACGCCAAGATTCTCCGAGAAAATACACCTACAAAGTCACCAGCTAAAAATTTACCTGCTTTGCGTTGTAATCTACGGGCTACGATTTCAATCGTGTGCGTTCCTGGTTGAACTTCAACGACTGCACCAATACGAATTGGCATAACTTCAGGGCCGCAACTGACGGCACGACTAGACTTAACTTTTTGGCCTGGGCGAGAATCGTTCGAATCACCGAAAGAAGACTTTACCGTTGCTGAACGTTGACCGAAAACTGTGTTCTGTGTTGTAAAGAAGGGAAAGAAGTGTCGAAAATCTTCATCATCCCCCATTTCATCCTCTTCTTTTTTGCGGATACTATCAGTCACAGTCAACCCATGAGCAGATTCCTCAAAAGGAAGTTTCTTACCGGTTATTGTTTCCTCAATAATTTTACCGTCAACGCGGAGGGCAAACTGAACCATACACGGGTAGTAACCTTGAGAGATATGGTGAAAGCCGCAGCGGTTGGGGCGTGCCCGTTCCTGGAAAACAGGCATCTCGTTTAGGGGAAAGGCGTATTCGGCTGATGATGTAGTAACGTTTGCGGTGCGGTTTACCGTTGTAGCGGTGGCTAAGTGTTCGTGGTTTTCGGCGGGTCCGAGAAAATTTAGTATTTGACGTTCATCAAAAGCCAAAAATTTATTTCTTTCAGCAGTCGGAATTATGCCATCAGTAACTATTGTTTGAGCGTAACTGCTACCGGGGTCGGGAGTGTTGAGGTCTTCAAGACCTTTGTACTTTCGAGTGCCTGGAATATACGGCGACTTGTACTCATAGAAACCTTGCCAAACATACTGCAGATAAGCCGAAATCCATATCTTAGATCGACCTGTAGTAAACGTTAGTTGCTGAGGCCCACTTAAATCTTCGTTCTTTACGGCGTCCCAAGCACCGTTGTTAGGAACAATTGACGGAGGGAAATCGTGTTTGACACTTCCGTCATGCGTCCACCGAGTTGTGACACCATCTAACTTAACAAAATTAGGGGGTACTCTCTTTGGGTGAACATGATGATAATCATCTGACGTTCTGACTGTGTAAAAACGATACTTACTCTCAATCTTATTTGAGTGGATATTGTAGTAGGCTCCTTGTGAAACAGAAGCCCCTGTAAGTGTGGGTACCTCGCTGTCGGGATGAGGTCTTAGATTAGATGACAAATCCTCCGCACCAAAATTTGTGCGATCCAAGCGACCTGACAAAGCGTCGTATACGGGATGAATATCATCATTCAATCCTTCTGGAGTGACAATATCGCGCGTACGCAAAAATCGACGAGGAAAAATATGAGGCATTACTCATCCTTCCTAAATGGTACTCGACCAAGAGGTGTTCCTTGCGTTGCGATACTGACGTCAAACGCAAACGCATGAATTTTTAAACGACCCAGTTCCCAATCTAAAGGTCGTTTTTTAACTCGCTCAAAAAGTTTTTTGGTTTCTTCAGTCGAGAGATGATCGTAAAGCTTATTCCACTCACGAAACTCTTTCGAGGAACTTAACAGACCTTGATTCTCGTAAAATGAAGGGCCGTGTAGTGTCTCGTCTTTCAAAATTTTTGGTGTGTTGGACTGAATACCAGCGGTCGCAAAGGGTGCAGGACTACCTATAAGTTCAATCTCAAACGCCCAGGAGTTCGCGTTTTGAATATCCACGGGGATTTGACGCCAGAAAACCCTTGGGTGACGCGCTTTAGACAATCCTAATTTAGCCGCACCGGCAACATCTTTAATGATTCCAGAATCATCGTCTGGTCCATGAAGTAAAACGTCATTCATTTCTGCAATAGGATCCCAAGAACCATTTCGATACAAACGAACAGTGGCTGATCCAACCCAAGCGTCCAACATTCCGACATACAGATTACGAACATTTGTCGGAACAAGACCAAAGTCTCCTGATCGCAACCAGGCTGAACGATAACGAATACGTCTCGGAGGCCCAAAGTAATCGGTCGATTGACGGCCCATGATAAAGACTCGAGAAATGTTATGGAACCTACGGGCCGCGTAGATGACATCTTCTCGTGGATCAGACCCAACAAACAATGTTTTATGTTCGTGGTCATCTTGAGAACACATGTCCGCAATGTTGATACCATAATCCATTCGACGCCAAAAACCGTCAGCAAAACACAATATCAATTTGTTTCGAGACTCGCCCTTTTTAGGTAACGCGCAACGATATTCGCCGGAATCGTAGTCCACAACTGAAACCGCGCGAAAATACTGGCTCTTGTTAGTTTCATGATCCATAATTTTTTGGATCGGCAAACTAAACTTCTGTATGTCACCCGAAGCTGACATAGAGTAAAAACCGTCAGAGGACAACCAAACAAGCGAACCATCACGCAACGCTTGAATAGATTTAGGTGCGACACAACCAATGCCTGTAGACACAGGCGAATAGGTCATAAAATCATCACCAATCAAATAAATTGAAGACTCGGTAAAAGCGAGCAAGTTTCCGTTGTGGGATCGTAGAGCAGTAATCTCAAGACCCTTACTGTCAGGATAAATAAAAGCTGACTTAGGAAAGGTTCCAGGGAACCCCGGCTCAGACTGGCGCACTACTCCTGGATCACCTGCCAAGTTACCAATAATTAACCGACCCTTATGACTACAGGCGACACGAAACACTGGAACCGAAATTGTTTCCGTCCACTCAAACCCAAGCTCACTATCAGAATGATTGTCGTCAAATGCAAATTGTTTTGAGCCAGGAATCCGAGTAAGAAATTTAGGTACTGAGTCTTTGTGAAACGTGTCTGCCGTTCTAAAGATTCGAGTTGCAACCGCATGTTCCGGTAGATCGCCAGTGGCCTTAACTAAAAATCGACGTGTTAAATCGTCAATCTCAGTACCTAACGGAACGGTCTTAGAGGACATGCTTGGAAATATTTTGGACGTTAAAGTACCAACTCCAGAGCTAACGGCTGCGTCGTTGCTAATTCCGATAACTGAAATTGGGTCAGCTTGATTTGTTTGAACTGTTCCTGGATCACTCGGACCTGAAAACTCAGACAAGTTACCGTGAATGTCTTCATACTGAAAATAGTAATACCAAGCACCTTTAAGAAGAGATGCTGTTTGACCGGAAAGTTCATCTCCTGGAGTACCAATCCTACCTTGCCAACTATAACCCTTTGAGTTTGGGTAGTAGTTTGGAACCTCATCATACTCTGGTTGACCTGGAGAAGACACACCTGGAACACTCGCAGGTAAATCAAACCCTAAAGGAACAACCATCCCGTTGTACGAGATTACTTGAGCCTGATCAATTCCGTTGAAATAAATGATCTTGTCACCAATCGTGACATACTGATCTAAATTTTTAGACTCAGGGCTGACAGAAATACCTGAAAGCAATACTTCATCCTTATTGGTAAAGCCGCCGTTGAACTTATACAAACGACTACCAATACGGTAGAGCAAAGTTCTAGCCCCGCCCCTCAATAAAGAACTTGAGTAGATGCTAAAAGGTACACCAGATTTAAACGCATCATTCGGTGAAAAGTCTGGCAAGCCTGGTTCAGCGCCAGGAACGTCCAAGTTTACCGGAGAATCCCCATGAAACACTTCACGCTTAATTCTTAAAATGGATGGGCCGACGACACTTTCAAGCGTGCCGTCAGACCCAAGCTCCATATTCTCTACCAACCATCCAAGTGGTGACGGAGCAAAAGCTTGTCTTCCTTCTCCTGGCGGAATGAAGATCGTGTTTGTTGTTTGCTCCGTTGGTCCACCCACAGATTCACCTCATTTAGAGCGTAATCTCATACTCTTTCTGCTTCCATGCTGCAGACAATTTATCATAGATTCCATCCGCACCCTTCAAACTAGGTTGGGACTTGATCACACGAGAACGCCAAGACATGTACTTCTCGTCGTTCCACGGAGCTGGAATAGCCAATCGAATCTCTTCATGTACTCGCTGAGCCTCAACAGGATCTTCAATCTCAGCGTCGTCTGAACGCAGAATGCTTTCGGGTGGAATCCAACCGACTTTATCCTCATCAAAAACCCAACCTTTGGGCATCCAATCATGGATTGATCGATGTTCAACAGTACCACTGATAAACTCAATCCCATTCTTTGTCATTACAGTCGCCGTCCAACTCTCAGAGGTTTCGCTTGGGCTCAAAATGCTTACCACCATGGCTTCCTCGTACTGGTTGACAAGAGTCATACGAAACATCAAGTCACCCACTTGAACACGGGGAATGGAGGTTAGGGTTGGATAAAACAAAGTACTCATAAAAATCCTCTACTGATTAATCTTCTAGTGGTGTTGAACCGTGCTTACCATAACGGTGCCTATGAGAATAACCTAAAATTGATACCGGTTCGACAATTCCACCAGGATTACCGTATCGGTCACGGAAAACACGAACTAGTTGAAGGTACCTTTCCATATGGGCTTGAGCACTCAACTGATCATTTCCATCAACCAAACTTACGTAATACAACGCTAATTCGATTAACGTCGGTACTGCCTCTGGATGAACCGCTGCTGTGTCTTGATCATCGATGTACTCTCTTGGAAGCCGAAGAACCCTGAAATCTAACTCGTATCGAGCATCTTGATGTGGGTAAACTTTCCAAGCGTAGTAACCAGTGCTGTGGTGCAAAGGTCGATGATAGTCATATAGTTCTCCGCCAGTCCAAACAATACGGGCTGACGGTCTGTCCTCTTCTCCCAAGGCTTCGATAGCCGGTGGTATAGGTGCAGTACCGGTACTACTCAACTCTGTAGGCATATCAAATGTAGGCTCCACCTCACACAAAAGGTAGAACCTCGGATTAGTTTCAACTACGTTAAATGTGCCCGCCCCACGTTCATTCGCGTCTAAATGTGCGATGTAATACCGAATTCGGTAACCTGATCGACCATACCGCTTATACGCAGGGTCAGCAAAGCCTTGCATCGAATCAATGTTCGTCGCTGAAAAAATCAAAGCTCCAGGAGAGGACTTTTGCTTCGCATGGTAAATGGCGATCGGTGACGGAGCACTTTCAAACTGAGGATCGTGAATCCCCGAATAGATATTCTCGCCCGTAACAGGAGATGAATCTTTATTGTACGCCCAGGTTAAACCATACGAACTATCTTGTTCAATGTCGCCACCAGGCGTCACAGATGGAGCCAACTGCCACTCTTCATCTTTTCGACCCATCACATAAGTGTAACAAAGAGCAAACCTGCCTCGACGAAGTCCTTTGTCATCCGTCCACTTATACGGCGGGTCTAACGGAAGCGTATATGTTTCGGCTTCTTTAATTACAACGGTCTCTACTTCGTTGTTGGAACCAACCGCTGTTGCGGTAACCGCATCCTCAAACACCGTACGTACATTAGCCTCCATTATTCTCGGAGGCTCTGTTGGTGCCGGTATCTTAACGTGTCGACCACGCCAGCAACGATACGGCCTGCCACTCGCGTTCCCCTGAAAATCTAACATGTCTTGACGACCTGCACCCGCAGTATCAATCTTCCAAACTTGTTGACGACTACCATCAAAGATACGTGCCGGTTCTTGAATCTCCATGACGTTCGAGTCAACAAAAAATTCAGGTTGATGAATTCTAAAATCTAAAGCACCAACACCTTGATTGTTTGCCGTAATTAAAAAGTTAAACGGACGATCTAACGTGACCGCATACGTGACTTCTGGTGACGGATTAGCCGGTACCGAATCGATAAACCACTCAAGGCATTGACGTCTATGAATTCGACCATCCGCATCCGTCACCTCAATGTGCATAATCATGTCCCACTCACCAGTCACCGTGGGACGCCATGTTGTTGCACTCGCAGAATCTGCAATATCTACAGTGCCGGTACTATCGACAAACTTTAAAAGTCTTTTGTCGTTATCAAATGAGACAACTTTTGCAGCAACTGACTCACTCGTGCTCACAACGTCTGGAAGTAAAACAACATGCTCTTCATCAGGTACGATTGCCTGAGGTACGTCACTTGCCATTCTCGCAAGCGCTGCATTCAAAGCATCTCGAATACGTGAATCTTGAGTCTTGCCTGACGAATCCCAAGCCCGCATTGCGTAAAGTTGTCGACGAAGCATAGCCAGAGAAACATTCATAAAGCCTCCAAAAGACGAAGGGGGCGGAGCCCGAAAGCCACGCCCCCTAAGT
>CENV01074978.1_pt1 | contig 10972 bp, 11 predicted proteins | sample 530231 | NCBI WGS metagenome assembly CENV01 (sample SAMEA2619815, study PRJEB7988) | marine metagenome | biome: marine biome (ENVO:00000447); feature: surface water layer (ENVO:00002042); material: "saline water (ENVO:00002010), including plankton (ENVO:xxxxxxxx)" | depth 5 m | reverse complement strand
CCCGCCTCCTGTAGGAGCGGCTTTAGCCGCGATGGGTTTGGCGACCTCAGCAGGGCCATGATCGCGGCTGAAGCCGCTCCTACATTTGGGTGCGATCCCGCTTTTCCTCTCGGGCTATTCACGTGCCCCCCTCTAAGCTGGCCACCGTCGTCATGGCATAACGCCATATGCCGCTGCCGACGGTACCAGGGAGCCAGACCATGAGAAGAAGAATCGCCACCCGTGGGCTGCTGCTGATGATGACCTTGTTCTATATGCCGGGGTCCGGCGCGGCCAGCGCGGACCCTGAGGGTCAGGGTCAGGCCAGCGGCGCGGAAGTGGACACCAGCGGCGGTTCCGAAGCCCGCCGTCCCACCGCCATACGCGGCTGACCGTTCAGGGCGCCAGCGGCGCCAGATCCGGATAGCCCTGGGTGCGGTCCAGCCGGCGTACTTGCGGCAGCACCTGCCCGCCCAGTTTCAGTGACAGATCCCGCGGGTGAATCGATACCCGCACCGGCCGGCCCAAGGCCCGCGCCATGCCCAGATTCCATTGATTGAACAGCGCCAGACTGGCCGCCCGCCACAGGTTGTCCGCCTCGAAGCCCACCAGCGGCAGGCGATGAAAACGCCGTTCCCTGGCGTCGTACACCCCACCCAGCGTCTCGAAGTAGCGAAACGGCAGCGCCGCCAGGGCATGCCGGTCGATGGCGCCCAGCGCCCAGGCCGGCGGCACGTACAGCGGTGACGGGGTCAGACCGTGCTCGACGAACCAGCGGTGGCAATCGCGGATCAGCATGGCGATGCCGGCGCCGTCCAGGGACAGATGCTCGGCCACGTCGCGGGAAATAAAAGCGCTGTGCAGGCGGTGATGGAGGCTTCGCGGCGGGTCGCAGCGGTGCCGCCAGCCGTGGCCCGCCAGGGGGTAGCCCCGGGCGGCCAGGTCGCGCAGCCAGTCCAGGTCCTGGTCGCTCCAGTCCTTGCCCGGCACCACCAGCAGGGTCACCTGGTCCGGCGGCACGGCGGCCAGATGGTCGAGCAACGCGGCGACCGGCTCGCGGGTCTCCGGCATCACGTCGTGGATGGAAACCAGGCCGCTCAGGGACACGTCAGAGCCCGGGCCGCGCCTGATGGGTACTCAGCCGACGCAGCACCGCCACCGTGGGCGAGCGGCGTGGCTTGGGCAGCACCGCGCCCTGGCGGGCACAGCCCTGCAGCACCTGCAGCCAGCCGTCCACGGCCTCCTGGTTCATGGCCAGGGCGGCGTGGCGTCCGGCCTCGGCCCGTTCCCGGCGGGCCGCCGGGGTCAGCGCCCGCAGACGGCCCAGGGTGTCGGCCAGGCCCTCGTCCGGCGCCGCCACGGTCAGCACCCGGGCCAGCGCCGGCCATTGGTTGATGCCGCACACCGGCGTGGTGATCACCAGCCGTTGCCGGGCCAGGGCTTCCAGGGCCACGGTACCGAAGGCTTCCACCGAGGACGGCAGCACCAGTACCTGGTGGGCGTCCAGTTGCTCCACCACCTGCTCCCGGCTGCACCAGCCGAGAAAAGTCAGGTTGGGCAGGCGCCGGGCGTGCTCCTCCACCAGCGGCCGCAGCGGGCCATCGCCGGCCACCGTGAACCGGCAGTCCGGGCAGGCGGCGGCCATCTCCAGAAAGCGCTCCAGGTTTTTCTCCGCCGCCAGCCGGCCCACGTACAGCACCGCGTCCACCTGCTCCGCCAGCGGCTCCGGCGGGCGGCTCACGAACTCCGGCCCCAGCGGCGTGCCCACCAGGTGCGGATGGCGGGCACCGGCGGCGCGGGCGTCGGCGATCATGCTTTCACAGATGGTGGCCACCGCGCTGGAGCCCCGGAACAGGGTGCGGTTGAGCCAGTTGAGCAGGCCGCCGGCCAGCCGCGCCAGGCGCGGGCCCCAGTACAGTTGCACCAGGCGGTCGTAGTCGGTCTGGAAGGTGACGCACACCGGAATGCCCAGCTTGCGGGCCACCCAGTAGGCGCCCAGGGAAAAGATGCCCGGGCCGGGGATGACGATCACATGGGGTTTCATTTCCCAGACCAGCGCGGTCAGCTCGCGCATCTTGGGAAAAAACAGACGCTGGGTGGGGTCCCCGGGGATCGGCATGGACAGACCCTGGCAGGGATGGGGCTCCTCCAGGCTGGGACACACCAGCTCGGCCCGGGCCACCTTTCCGTCCAGATGGGCGACCAAATCCTGAAAGTAGGCGCCTACCCCGTTGCGGCCCTTCATGGCGTCCACGACAAAAAGTACGCGCAGCTCGTTTGTTTTCATAGCAGGCAGTATGAGTACCACTTATGTCTGATTTGTGACAAGAGAAACCTCACCGGCGTTCAGTGGCGGGCAAAGGGTAAGCGAATTTTTCATAGACCCAGCCGAAGGTGTCGATCAGCCGTTGCGGCGCCACCCCCAGGTTCTCCAGCGAATAGTGGTGGCCGCTGCGGTAGGCGCGGGCCTTCTCGTCGCGCTCGACCAGCCAGGCCCGGTAGGCCGGCGACAGGGTCAGCCCGAAGTCCGCGTAGAAGCCCTCCACGGTGGCCAGCGGCCGCGCCGACAACTGCTCCATCCGCGACAGGGCGCGGCGGGACGGAGGCAGCCGCTCCAGTTCGTCCAGCAGGTGCCGGTAGTAATAATCGAGCATCGCCAGGAAGCCCTCCCGCCAGTAGCCGGCGGTGTCGCGGCCGTCGAAAATCCGCGCGCCGATAACGATGGAGTTGATCTGGGAGGGCACCGCCTCGGTGGGGTTGCGCAGGCAGCCGATAAATCGAGCGTCGGGAAATTCCGCCGCCAGGGTGGCCATCAGCGGCGTGAACGAGGGGTTCTTGGACAGGAAGGTGAGCCGGTCGCCGTGCACGTACAGGTGGCGTTGCACGAAGCGCCGGTAGGCGGCCATCAGGCGACGCTTGTCCGCGTCCGGCAGGTCCCGGTCGGCGAAGGTCAGCCGCCACAGGCGCGGGTCCGGCACCGCCAGCACCAGCAGAAAACAGCCCAGCACCGGCAGCAGCGCCAGATAGTCTTCTTCCGGGTCGCGCAGGCCGGTCTGGTGCACGTCGTCCAGGCCGCCCAGGACGAGCCGTTCCAGCCCGTGCAGCAGCCACCCCAGGGGCCGGCCGACCAGGGCGTCCAGGCGCCCCACCCCGTGCCAGAAACGCCGCTGGCAGATCGACGGCGCGAAGATCAGTTCCCACAGGGCGGTGGTGGTGAAGCGTTCCCGGTCACCGGCCAACAGACGGTGCAGAAAGGTGGTGCCGCTGCGCGGTACGCCCACCACGAACACCGGCGCGCGCACCACCACCCGGCGAAAATCCGGAAACAGCAGATGGTCGAGCAGCAGGAAGGCGCCGTTGATCAACTGCAGCAACAGAAACAACGGCCAGAAGCCGGCCATCACCAGCCATCGGCGCGGCGATACGCCGCTTACGGTGCCGTCGTAATCCGGATTCCAGGAACGCACGAACAGCACCGCGTATGCCTTGATAAGGGACCCCATCCCGGTCTCCGGCGGTTCGCGGTGGGCCAACCCTAGCAGGCCAAACATGACTCTTCCATGACATTCCCGCCGCCGCCCCCCGCGCGCCGCCCGTAGGAGCGGCTTCAGCCGCGATAAAGCTTTCGCAGACCACCCCACCCCATCGCGACTGAAGTCGCTCCTACAAGGTCACGCTGCGGGGTCTCCCCCAACCCCTGTAGGAGCGGCTTCAGCCGCGATAGGGCCTTCGAAGGCCGCCCCAAAACCTTTTCGCGACTGAAGTCGCTCCTACAAAGATGGGGGCCACAGAGATGGCGCGGTGGGTTGCGACAATTGCGTGACAAATGGGCGGGGGCTATTGATGCGGCCGGGGCGCCCACGCACAATGCCCGGCGAACCGACGGACGTCCGTGCAACGCGTTAAGAGACCCATGACCCAAGGCATTCCCACCATCGTTGGCCATCGCGGCGCCCGCGGCGAGGCCCCGGAAAACACTCTGGCGGGCTTTCAGGTGGCACTGGAGGCCGGTGTCACGGAAGTGGAACTGGATGTGCGCCTGTCCCGGGACGGCCACCTGATCGTGGTGCACGACCGCAACGTCACCCGCACCACCGGCGAACGTGGCAAGGTCCATCACTACACCCTGGCGCAGCTGGGGGTGCTGGACGCGCGCCAGAACACCCCCGGCTGGCACAGCCCGGTGTGCATTCCCTCCCTGCGCGAGGTGGTGGCGCTGTGCGGCCCCGACATGCGTTTCCAGTTCGAGGTGAAAGGCGCCGAGTCGCCCCTGCTGCACCGGCTGGCCCATCGGCTGGTGGCGCTGATCGACGAGCTGGGGCTGGAACAGCGCGCGGTGGTGACCTCAAGCCATACCGGTTTCCTGCGCATGCTGGCGGATATGACGCCGCGCATCCAACGGGGCTATGTGGCGGAATACCGTTACCAGCAACCCACCCGCCGGGCGGCGGCGCTGGGCTGCACCTGGCTGATGCCCCGCCACAGTCTGGTCAATGAAGCGCTGATGCGCCGCGCCCGGCGGCGCGGCCTGAAGGTGTCCACCTGGACGGTGAACGATCTGGCCGAGGCCCAACGGCTGGCGAAGCTGGGGGTGGACGGCATCATTACCGATTTTCCCACCAGTTTTATCGCCCATTTCCATCAACGGCGGGGAGATCGCGACTGAAGTCGCTCCTACACGGTCATTCAGCCGCGATACATCAATCCTCCAAAAACGCCCGGATCTCTTCTTCCCGGGCCTTGGCATCCTGATACCCCAGCGCCATCAACCGCCCGGTGAAACCGGGCTCGAACAGCAGATAGCTGAGCGCCGAGGCCCCCGGCGAGCGGGTGGCGCCGGAGCCGCGCAGGAAGAAACGCAGGGTGCGCGGCAGCTCCTTGTTGTGCTCGGCGGCGATTTCGTCCAGCGGCTGGGACGGATAGATCTTCAACACCTCCACCTGACGCAGCTGGATTTCGTGCTGGTTGCGGGCCCGGGGGCTGATCGCCTGCACCGTGCGGTTAATGCGCTCCAGGCGCTCCACGTCCCCTTCCAGGGTGTCCACGAACACGCTGTCGAGCACATGGCCCAGCACCTGGGCCAGGGACGGGTAACCACTCAACTGGCGCTGGTGCTCGGCGCTGGAATTACCGGACACGCCGATCACCAGCAGCCGGTCGGCGCCCAGGTGCAGGGCCGGGCTTACCGGCGCCAGCTGGCGCACGGCGCCGTCGCCGTAGTAGCGGCCGTCCACGTTTTCGGCGGGAAACAGCAACGGGATGGCGGCGGAGGCGAGCAGATGCTGCACGCCGATGGTGGAGCGCCGGCCCAGCCGCCGGGCCCGGTTCCATTCCTGCAGGTCCTCGGCGCCCTGGAAAAACGCCACCGATTCACCGGAGGCATAGCTGGAGGCGGTGATCGACAGCGCCCGCAGGTGGCCCTGGTCGATGCTCTGGCCGATGCGCTGGAAGTTGATCACCAGCCTCAGCAGCCGTTTCAGCGGCGTATTGTCGAGCAGCGCGCTGCGGGTGGTGCCCCGGCCGGCGGCGGCGGAACTGAACATCCAGCGCAGCAGGCTGCGCACGAACGCCACGATGTCGGTGCGATAGACCTGCTCGGCGGTCATGTTGGCCCATACCTGCTCCAGACCACGCACCGCCAGACGATAGTCGTGGGCGCCGGCGGCCAGGCCGGCGGCGTTGATGGCGCCGGCGGAGGTGCCGCAGATAATGGGGAAAGGGTTGCTGGCGGTGGGCGGCAGCATGTCGGCGATGGCGCTGAGCACACCCACTTGATAGGCGGCGCGGGCGCCGCCACCGGAAAGAATCAGCCCCCGCGAGGGAGCGGACGACACTGGCATTGCGATCTCCTTATCGCGCCATTATGACGATGCGGCGGGGCCGCGAAAAGCACTGGCATCGCCGCCCGGCCGGGCTTTATGCTGACCGGAAATTCGGATGGACTCATGGATCACCCTTTTACCCTTCGCCCCGCCCTGCCCGACGACCTGGATGCCCTCACCGCCCTGGAGCGGCGTTGCTTCGACAGCGACCGCCTGTCCCGGCGCAGCTTTCGCCATTGGATTCGCCAGGCCCACTCCGGGCTGATCCTGGCGCTGGCCGGGGACGGCACGCTGGCCGGCTATGCCCTGGTGATTCTGCAGCGCGGCACGCGGCTGGCGCGATTGTATTCCATCGCCACCGATCCGGCCTGGCGCGGGCGCGGCCTGGGCGATGTGCTGATGGACGCCGCCGAGCAGTACGCCCACGAGGAAAAACGCCTGTATCTGCGTCTGGAAGTGCGCCGCGACAACGCCGGCGCCATCCGCCTCTATGAGCGGCGCGGTTATAAGTTGTTCGGCTACACACCGGACTACTACGAGGACCATGAGGCCGCCCTGCGCTACCAGAAGCGGCTGCATTACACGCCCCAGCGCCAGGCCGGCGGGGAGATCCCCTGGGTGCGCCAGAGCACCGAATTCACCTGCGGGCCGGCCTGCCTGCAGATGGCCCTGGCCGCCCTGCTCCAGCGCGCGCCCAAGGAACGGGAAGAGCTGCTGATCTGGCGCGAGGCCACCACCATTTTCATGACCGCCGGCCACGGCGGCTGCCATCCCCTGGGCCTGGCCCTGGCGGCCCGGGCCCGTGGGCTCAGCGCCCAGGTTTACTGCAACCAGCGCGGGCCCCTGTTTCTGGATTCAGTGCGCGACGAAAACAAAAAGCGGGTGATCGAAACCGTGCACGGCCACTTCGAGGAAGCGGTGCGCGAACAGGGCATTCCGGTGCGCTACCGGGAGCTTACCGCCGCGCGGCTGGACAAGGCGCTGAAACAGGGTGAAGTGGCCATCGTGCTGATCAGCACCTGGCGCCTGGACGGGCGCAAGGCGCCCCATTGGGTGGTGGTCAGCGGCGCCGACGAGGAATGCTTCTACATCCACGACCCGGACCCGGCGGACGACCAGGTGCCGCTGGATTGCCAGCATGTACCCATTACCCGGGACCGGTTTGAAAAGATGACCCGGTACGGGCAGTCGCGGCTGCGTACCGCGGTGATTGTTGGGCGGCCTTGATCGCGACTGAAGTCGCTCCTACAGGAGAGGGGTGTGCCATTGTAGGAGCGACTTCAGTCGCGATAAAAGCCCACGGCAAACCACCTACCCACCCCAACCCCAATCCGCCTCCGTATCCCCTTTCAACCACACCGCATCCCACAACGGGTAAGCACCGATCCGGTCCACCAACCCGGCCCGTAACGGGTTGGCGATCATGTATCGGGCATGGGCTTTCAATTGATGGTGGTTCCGAACCGCCTGATCGTGGAAGCCGGGTTGCCAGGCCAATGCCGGCACCGTCCGGCTGCTGCTCCCTTTCAAAAGTTTCACCACCCGCTCCAGCGACACGGCCCTTAGCTGGCACAACCAATGAAGATGATCCGGCATGACCACGTAGCTGAGCGTGTCCGCTTCCTCCAGTTGCTGCAGCCGGTAAAGCTGCCGCACCAGCCCGCGGGCGGCGAACAGATCCTCAAACACCGGCGCCCGGTGGCGGGTCACGGTGGTGATCAAGTAAACCTGACCGGGAAGGGAGGCCCGTCCTTTTCTCAGCGCGTGTTGTCGTGGTGGGGTTTTCATGCGGCCGATCATGACGGGCTGTCGGCGTCGGCGGGATCGGTCGGCGACCTTGATCGGGGTAGGTGATCGGAGACGGTTTTTGTAGGCGGAGGCTTACATGGGGGGGATCGCGACTGAAGTCGCTCCTACAAGATAAGGAGTTGTAGGAGCGACTTCAGTCGCGATAACCGCGCGGTCAGGTTTTAAGAACGTCGCGGCCCAGTTCGGCGGCGCGTTTGGCGTTTACCTGGCGGGTGTTTTCCTCGCAGGCGTCCTTGTCTCCGCCGCAGATTTCGCAGCCGTCCTTCATGCCCAGGGCGGCGAGGCCACCGCAGGACCCTTTGAGCGGCTTGTTGGACAGAATCACGCCGATGGCCATGCCGGCGAACAGCAGGGCCAGCACGACGAACGCGGCCAGAATGGTACCCAACATGTCAGTTTCCTCCTGCTTCGCCTTCCAGAATATTCCGAAAGGCGTCGGTCATGATTTCCTCGGGGCCGTTATCCCCTCGGACAATAAACAGCACCGGCAGTTCACGGGCTTCGGCGAACGCCAGGCCCTTTTCCGGGCCCAGTACGGTGAGCGCCGTGGCCAAGCCGTCGGCGACCATGCAACTGGAGTGTAACACGGTCACCGACCCCAGCCGGTGCCCCACCGGGTAGCCGGTGCGCGGGTCGATGGTGTGGGAGTAGACCTTGCCGTCGACCTCGAAGAAGTTGCGGTAATCGCCGCTGGTGGCGATGGACAGGTCGCGCAGGGCGATCACCTTGTCCATTTCGCGCACGCCGACAATCGGCCGCTCCACCGCCACCCGCCAGGGCTGGCCATGGGGTTTCTGGCCGGCGGCGCGGAGTTCGCCGCCGATCTCCACCAGATAGTTGCCGATGCCCGCCTGTTCCATCACCCCGGCCACCTTGTCCACGGCGAAGCCCTTGGCGATGGACGACAGGTCCAGGTACACGCCGCCGGGTTGCACCAGTTGATCACCGTTCAGCTTGAGCTGTTGCCAGCCGACCCGGGCCCGGGCCGCTTCCACGTCCGCCTCCGGCGGCGGTTCGAAGCGCTCCGGGTCCGGGCCGAAGCCCCACAGGTTGACCAGGGGGCCGATGGTCACGTCGTAGGCCCCGTCGGTGTCCCGGGAGATCGACAACGCTTCCTGGAGCACCTTGGCGAAGTCGTCGGACAGGGTCACCGCCCGGCCCGCCTCGGCCCGGTTGAAGCGGCTGATGATGGCGTCCTCGCGGTAGGTGCTCATGTCCGCGTTGACCTGCTCCAGCGCCGCCTCGATGGATTGCCGCAGCGCCGGCACGCCGCCCGTGGGGGTGCCGGTGAATTTCACCGACCAGGTGGTGCCCATGGTGGGTCCGTTGAGCGCGGACAGGCGGTCGGTGGTGTCGTCGCAGGCGGCGAGCAGCGCCAGGAGGGCAAGGAGGGGGAAGAGGCGGAACAGAAGGATTGGCATGGGAGTGTCGATCGCGGGTGAAGGATGTCGGAGGGGCGGCGGGGCCATCGTCGGGGTCGGGGCGACCCCGGATCGCGACTGAAGTCGCTCCTACAGCATGACGTGCCTGTAGGAGCGGCTTCAGCCGCGATGCCGTTCAATCAGCCGCCGAAGTCATCCAGCATGATGTTCTCCGGTTCGACGCCCAGGTCCTCGAGCATCTTGATCACGGAGGCGTTCATCATCGGCGGACCGCACATGTAGTACTCGCAGTCTTCCGGTGCCGGGTGGTCCTTGAGGTAGTTCTCGTAGACCACGTTATGGATAAAGCCGGTGGGGCCTTCCCAGTTGTCCTCGGGCAGCGGATCGGACAGCGCCAGGTGCCACTCGAAGTTGTCGTTCTCCTCGGCCAGCTGATCGTACTCCTCGGAGTAGAACGTCTCGCGAATGGAGCGGGCGCCGTACCAGAAGCTGATCTTGCGCTTGGAGTGCAGACGCTTGAGCTGGTCGAAGATGTGGCTGCGCATGGGGGCCATGCCCGCGCCACCGCCGATGAACACCATCTCCGCGTCGGTTTCCTTGGCGAAGAACTCACCGAAGGGCCCGAACACGGTGATCTTGTCGCCGGGCTTCAGGTTGAACACGTAGGAGCTCATCAGGCCCGGCGGAATGTCCTTGGCGCCCGGGGGCGGCGTGGCGATCCGGATGTTGAACTTGAGAATGCCCTTCTCTTCCGGATAGTTGGCCATGGAATAGGCGCGCACCACGGTTTCATTGCTCTTCGCCTTGAGATCGAAGAACTTGAACTTCTCCCAGTCGCCGCGGAATTCCTCTTCGATATCGAAGTTGGAGAAATCGATGTCGTAGGGCGGAGATTCCAGCTGCACGTAACCGCCGGCGCGGAAGTCCACGTTCTCGCCTTCCGGCAGCTTCAGAGTCAGTTCCTTGATGAAGGTGGCCACGTTGGGATTGGAAACGACTTCGCATTCCCATTTCTTCACGCCGAAGAATTCCTCGGGCACCTTGATCTTCATGTCCTGCTTGACGTTGACCTGGCAGCTCAGGCGCCAGCCGTCGCGGATCTGGCCCTTGGTGAAGTGGCCTTCCTCGGTGGGCAGGATGTCGCCGCCACCGTCGATGACCTGGCACTTGCACTGCGCGCAGGTGCCGCCACCACCACAGGCGGAGGACAGGAAGATACCCTGGTCCGCCAGGGTGCCCAGCAGCTTGCCGCCGGCGGGCACGTCGATCCCTTTATCGGCTTCCCCGTTGATGTCGATGTGCACATCACCGCTGGTCACCAGGCGGGAACGGGCCATCAGGATCACCGCCACCAGTGCAAGCACGATGGCGGTGAACATGACCACGCCGAGAATGATTTCAAAACCCATGTTCTCGCTCTCCCCTTACCCTTAGAGTTGCACGCCGGAGAAGGACATGAACCCGAGTGACATCAGACCCACGGTAATGAAGGTGATGCCCAGCCCCTTGAGGCCGTCGGGAACGTCGCTGTACTTCAGCTTCTCGCGGATGCCCGCCAGCAGCGTGATGGCCAGTGCCCAGCCGGTGCCGGCACCGATGCCGTAGACCACGGACTCGCCCAGGTTGTAATCGCGCTCCACCATGAACAGTGAGGCACCCAGAATGGCGCAGTTCACGGTGATCAGCGGCAGGAAGATGCCCAGCGCGTTGTACAGGCTCGGCACGTACTTATCCAGGGTCATTTCCAGGATCTGCACGATCGCCGCGATCACGCCAATGTAGCTGAGCAGGCCGAGGAAGCGCAGGTCCAGGTTGGCCAGTGCGTCGATACCGGTCCAGGACAGCGCGCCTTCGTTCAGCAGGTAGTGCAGGATCAGGTTGTTCACCGGCACGGTGATGGTCTGCACCACGATAACCGCGATGCCCAGGCCGATGGCGGTGGAGATCTTCTTGGAGATGGCGATGAAGGTACACATCCCC
>CENV01016017.1_pt1 | contig 11006 bp, 19 predicted proteins | sample 530231 | NCBI WGS metagenome assembly CENV01 (sample SAMEA2619815, study PRJEB7988) | marine metagenome | biome: marine biome (ENVO:00000447); feature: surface water layer (ENVO:00002042); material: "saline water (ENVO:00002010), including plankton (ENVO:xxxxxxxx)" | depth 5 m | reverse complement strand
ATCGCAATATGATTGACAAATTTTTGAATCAAAGAAAGGTATAAAGATGAATAAAACTGTATTGTTAATTAACCCAAAAGGTGGAAAACTGCATTTTGATTGCCCTGTAAAATTATTGCAATTTTTAGATAATGAATTCCTACAGGGTGCATTGCCTGATGAGTGGAAATGGGAAGCATGGCGTAGTGGAGATAAAAACGAAGTTCAGATTAATAAACTATTTAATGATCAAGTTTTTATAGAAGGCTATGAAGTTGAATTATTTGAAACTGAATCTCAAAATGGTTTCTATTTTAAAATTTGGGATGGTTATGCAGAAGAATATATTAATGTAAGGTCTATGCATTCTAAATCCATGTGTTCTAAAATTTTTGCTGATAGAGAAACTGCTATTGAAACTGCTAAGAAGTTGATTATAGAAAACAACGATAGGGAGTATGACTAATGACTGATAAAACAACTACAACATACTGGAATTGTTGTGATAAGTTGGATGAACACTTACAAAAGACATTCCCTGATTTAGTTAAAGAACATAAACTACACATCGAACACTCAGGCGGATTTTATTTTCATTATTGTTTAGCCACTAAGAAACGCATCGATGGTTTTTATATGTTGATCAACCCTAGTGATGAGAAAGTAGATGACATTGAGGGATTGACGGATGCAGATAATCAGGAAGTGATCTGCACGTTTCGTAGTGACGATTGGGAAATTGAAGAACCATTCACTAAGCCTAGTTTGAATGAAGCAATTAAAGAATGGTATAATCTATTGAAGAAATATAGAAAGGAGAAAGTATGAAACGCAAAAAATACAAATTTAAATTTTATCCCAACGCACCTAAGAAAGTTTTAAATTGGTTAGGAAATCGAGGGGTACAAGTTGATACTACTTGCTCATGTTGCCAACAACCAATAAAGATTAAGTGTGTTGTAATTGAGTGTCCTACAATCGGAAAATGGTTATTTATTGAGAATCCAGAAAGTAAAGATGAGAATGGATTCGTTGATGTAGATATATACCATACGGAAGGGATTACGGCTGAAGTTATTGATAAATGGGATGAACATTTAATTATCTGGGAAGATGAAAAATCTTTATATGATAAAGCAGAAGATTTGTTTGATAACTATGTCATGCCTTATTTGGAGAAAGAAACATGGTAGATTATCCAACAGAGTATTATAAAGGATTAATAGGTTATCAAGTAGTTGGATATGAATACAAAGATGGGTTTCCAACTCTTGTAATGGAAAATATGCGTAAAAATGACAACCCCAAAACTATTTCTGTAGCAGTTTCTAAAGATCCTGAAGGAAATGATGAGGGGTTTTTATTCATAACAGAGACATCGGGAGATGTATCCTTTTAAGGGGTAGAGATGCTTAAAACTAGAATTCACATTAACCAACACGTTATAAAGGCAAATCGTAAGACCGGAGAAACTAATCCGGTCATTACAGTAAAGAATAGTCGAAGTAATACTTATGGTCATTCAGTAAAAATTGATGGTCATTGCGAGGTTGTGTATCGTCCAGATAAACCACTTAGTTGTGGTGCTCATGTCTGGATCGAGACAACAGGTGTAGTAGAAGTAGATGGAAAAATTGTAAATCAGAAATCAGAAAGGAATTGATATGCCAAACTTATGCGGTAATTTACTGACTATAAAGTCACGAAACAAACGTCTCTTAGAGAAAATTAAGGATATTCCATATTCAAATGGAGACGAAGGTTTACTAGATTTTTTTAGACCAATGCCAGAAGAAATAAAATCTCGTAATCCAGGAGATACGACTAGGCCAAACAAGCAAGAATTTACACAAAAATATGGTGCTGATAATTGGTATGATTGGTCAAACAAATATTGGGGTACAAAGTGGGACGTTAAGGAATATAGAGATTGTAGCCTGATTAGTTTAGATGATGATGTTTGGATGTTGGATATTGAATTTGAAACTGCATGGAATCCACCAGTTGAAGCAATTGAGTTTTTCGTAAAACACGCTCGAGAGACTATTGATTCTATGTCTGAGGATGAAGTCTTATCATCAATCACGCTACAGTATATCGAACCTGGTGAGCAGTTCTGTGGAATTTACGACTTTTTAAACAGATCAGAAAGCTTTGAAATAGACTTTACGAAAGATGATTTTCCTAGTAGTAATCTTGACTATATCTGGTTAGAGGAAGAAGTAGAAGCTGAGAAAGCTTACCAAAAAGAAATGAACGAAGAATGGAAGGAAGAATCATGCTCTTAATAATGGGAATTTTAGGTGTAGTAATAATCGTTTTCTTTTTTATTGATGACCTAATCAATAAGTGAAATTAACCAGTTCTCGAGGTTAGTGCCATTTAGAGAACCTTTTAAATCTGGAATTGAATGCAACCCATGTTCATTCAATTCCAGAATTCTTTTAGAGTGATACACATTCATATTCTTTAAATCATCACTCGCTGCAACTATGAAACACAATAAATCTTCATGCTTTTTATGAAAAGAAATTTGATGAGGGCTGAACCTTAACTTACCTGTCTTAGTAGCAACTTTTAATTCGACTAAAAACCATCCTCCCTTCAAACCAATCAAACAATCTGGAACCCCCTTATTTATCCAAGTCTCCACCCTCACTATCTTCGACTGTTTCATTTGATTTTTTAGTTTTTTGTACAGACTTTTTTCCTTTGCCATTTAAATCCTCATCTTTTAGTTCTTTATCCACGAGTTTTTCTTTCTCAATTGACTCAACTACCTGAGCATCCGATATATCCAAGAAGGACTTTTTCAACTCTCTCAGCTTCTGCTCAACTTCTTCTTTACTCATCGAATCAATCGTTCCGGTGCGAATCTCTTTCCTATCGATATAAATATTACCCAAAGCCTGACCCCTTCTATATTCAGCCATAACTGCAGCCGAATACGCGCCACTTTCCAAAGCCTTATCTCTTATCATTTTAAGATCTTTCATGTGACGTTCAAAAGTAGTTCCATATCTCTCTGCCAGTTCTACCTGTCTTCTCTTAATATACTCAACAACATGAGGATATTGTCTTGGATCAGTAAGTTGAGAAGCTTTGATTTGAGCGGATTTTGGAGGATATCCGGCTTCAATCGCGGCATCCCTCATAGTTATCTCTCCGGCTCCAGTTAGCCATATTTCAACAAACTTCTGTTCTCTATCACTCAAAGCTCTAGGCTTTTTCTTAGCCAGAGGGACAGTTTGGATCCTGACCATTGCTTTATGAGTTGCTCGAGGGAGACTTCTTCCTGGAATCTTAGGCATTTTTAAATCCTTATATAGTTAAATTCAAAAAAAAAAAAAAATATTTTTTAAAAAATGAATTTCGCCTGAAACAATTTTATCATTACATATACTATAGTATTACTGTAATACTTAGTGTAATGGTATAACCTATTGTTTCTATTACATAATTACACTATTACACTAAATTACTCTATTTTGAAGAAATAAAAAAAATATTTTTTAAAATATGAATTCTCATACATATAGTCGTTTATTTTCTTATTTATTATTATTATTTCGCAATTCTTTAATCTCCTGATTAGCTTTATCAAGTTTATTAAGCAAACTAGCGCAAGTTCCCTCTAAATGCACAAGATCCTTGGATCTTTGGTTAAAATCTTGTTTCATGATTCTAAACAATTGATCAGATATATCCATTTGATGTTGTATGAAGTCACTTGCAGTGCTTGTTTTTTGTTTATTATCAGCAATCTTTTCCAAATACTCTTTTGTGTCTCCACCTGGATTTAACGCTTCGCACGTTGATGGATGATTTTCCAACTCATTAATCAACGCGTTGAGGTAGAAAAAGCATTTTTTAAGATCCGTGACTCCTGATCCTTTGTAAGGTGCTCTTGATAAATACTTCAAGCAATTCAATCGGAGATACCCCATAAATTCTACAGGGTTCGACTTAGCTTTAAGGTAATCTAGAGTCTCAATACCACCTTCCATGTAATGCTCAGGGTGATTCACCATATCGTTCTTCGTATCTTGCGGTGAGTTCTTCGTAGACTTTGACACTTCTGGCTCTTCTAATTTCATTTTTTTTCCTTATTTCTTGTTTCTCTTTTTCAGTTAAAAAAGAGGTTGGAAGGGATGGTGGTATAAAATAAACAAAAATATGGTTTCTTCCATCTCGTCCAACTATGCGTTTTCTTCGATGAACACCCCAATCGCCATCTCGATGAATATCTCTTAGGTATTGATCTGCGGTTTTCAAATCAATGCCATCGAGTTTCGATAGCTGCTCTGCGGTCATACCATCCATTCTTGTTTTTTTTACCAACCATACTAATCGTTCTTTATTGGCTTCTCTATCTCGCTTTCTTCTTTCTGCTAAAGGGGTATCTGAAATTATACTCTCATGAAAAATTCTATCCATTGTTATCTCCTAGTTTTCCTTGTTTCTGTAAACGTGCAATGATCACCTTCTTAACAATATCCTTACAAAAGAAGCTGTATCCAATTTCATCAGCTTCTTTTAAAAACTCACCCAAAGGAGTTTTCATTATTTCCTTGTGAGTCTCACTAATTAACTTTTCTAGATCTTTCATAGCTCTTTTATGTAAAGTCTTTTATCACAGGTAGGTTGATCTGTTCTTCTTTTCGGATTTAATTCAATAATATTTTCGCCAAATAAATCATCCGTTCTAACTTTTTTATAATACTTCCATTGTCTACCTAAGACATCATGCCTAAATTTCCAATTAGAAGCTTTTAAACTAGAACCAAATTCACTTTTTAAAATGTACGTTTGAATTTGTTTATAACCCATTTCTCTAGCAATTCTAGCTGCCGCACTATATAAAAAGGAACAAGCATTTTTAGTTCCGTCAGTACAGAGTCTTGTTACCTCAATTACTTTCATATGGTCAAACGCTCTTGCGACAGGTCTTCCGGCCATACAGACTCCAACTAGATTATCATCTTTCATTGCACCGATTTGCCATTTACAACGCAAAACAGGCTTATGATGACGATGATGTTTTTCCACAAAATCATTCGCGTCTTTTAAAGAAAGTGGAACAACTATCATCTACCTCTTGACCTTGGTTGTTGAAAGCCCATTTTCTCAAAGGATTTTAAAACTTCTTCTGCATACCTTCTTTGATATGCCAAAGCTTTTTCATCTACAAAAGGTTTTTTCTTTTTGTCTTTTCTCATAATCAGATATATTCTTTCCTAAAAATTGTATTACGGGTACAGCCATTGCATTTCCTAGAGCCTTGTATCTGTGGCTATCTGGGCAATCTTCTTTAGCTTTGCCTTTCCAAGGTATTTGCGTATAGTTATCAGGAAACCCTTGTAGTCTCTCACACTCTACCGGAGTCAACCGCCTGATAACAGATTGCTGTACTAAAGGTTGATTGTTACCACCAGTTCCCCATCTAGCAATTACAGTCTGGCAAGTGTCTCCCATGTCCTTGACCCTTGCATCTGTTTGGTTAGATTGATATACCAATGGAGTATTAGTCATATTGCAATGTCTAGCTTGAATCGTTGGGGATACTTCTTGTTCCCTGTACCTCGCATCCTGAGCATGAGCTTCATATACAACCGCAGAAACTGTGTCTATGGGAACAAACTTAGGACAATTAGCATTAACGTGTTGGTTATCAATACCACCATCTTTGAAATAACGAGCCTCTAAAGTATTACTTATTTTCGCTGGCCACCTGTTGTCTTCAGCAATGCTTTCTCCAGTTTTTCTGGTAGTTTTTTTCCTCGCTTGTCGGCTCGCCTCAAGATCCCTAAGCAAGCCCTCTCGCTCAAATAATACCTCTGTGATACCTCTGATGTCTCCTGTATTATTTCCAACAACAAAGACTCTTTTGCGTCTTTGGGCGAGTCCGAAATATTGAGCATCAAGTACTCTCCACCCGATGCTATACCCGATTGCTTGAAGACCTTCTGTGAACGAGTGAAAGTCTCTTCCTTTATTTGAGGAAAATACTCCTGGCACGTTTTCCCAAATAAACCATTTCGGCCTAAAACGATTGAGAATGTTAACAAACGTGAGGGTGAGGTTCCCTCGAGAATCCGACAAACCTCCTCGTAATCCGGCAACTGAGAATGATTGGCAAGGTGTTCCTCCGATAATGAGATCTGGGTCTGTTTCAAGTTTCCATTCCTTATATTTAGTTATGTCACCAAAATTTGGTACGTTTGGGTAATGATGCTTCAGTACAGCTGATGGGAATTCATCAATCTCTGCAAAACCTACAGGTTTTATAAGATCTTTCCATGCTACTGTGGCTGTAGAAATACCTTCACATAAACCTAAATACGTTAGTTTATCTTCTAGCATTCTTCTTTCTCCTTTCTAAACAATATTCTTGTACTTCTTAGATTGATTGACAAAAGGGTTCTTTTCAGCCATAAACTCTTTTGCCCAAACTTGGTCTACAATATTGCGTAACACATGACTCATTGGTATCTCATAGAGATTCGCCAAGTCTTGCACTTTCTCCTGAGTCTCAGGCTTACAGATTACAGATTTCCATTTCGTTTTATCAACCATATAAAAAGCTTATAGGATAGGTAACTTGAAGTCAATAAAAAGATTAACTAAAGAGCTTACAGAGAAGCACAAGAGAGATTTGCGTGTGATTCAAAAGCTTTGCTTACCGGATGATGACCCAGTTTCTGCTAAGGGGAATCTTAATGGCACTTGGTTCTTGATCCTTGACGAACGACTCATTGCCTTTGGTTTAGTAGTTCCTTCACGCCAATGGGTAGATACAGCGTACCTGTCTCGATGTTGCGTTTACCCTTCTCATAGGGGTCAAGGTATCCAAAGACGTTTAATACGCTCTAGAGAGCGTTATATGCGTTCTCAGGGCTATACCTGGATGATTACTGATACTTCTACAGATAATCCAGCATCTAGTAATAGTTTGTTAAAATGTGGCTACAAAATTATTTACCCAACAAAGCCTTGGGCAAACAGTAATTCAATCTACTGGACGAAGAAGCTGTGATAAAAGATCCTGAAAAACGTAAACAGTCTCAACGAGATCATTACTACCGTAACAAAGATCGTTATTTAAAACGAAATCGAGAGAGAAAGAAAAAATTAAAAAAATTATGGTTAGAGTTTAAATCTTCTTTATCTTGTGAAATGTGTGGAGAAAATCACATCTCTACCTTAGACTTTCATCACATAGAAAAGCATCCTGACAATCGTCCGGTAAATAAATTGGTATCTAATTATAATTTTAAAGAGGCATATGAAGAAATAAAAAAATGCGCGGTATTATGTGCAAACTGTCATAGGAAACACCATCACAATCGAAGGGCAAAAAAGAAAGAAAAAAGAAAGAAAAGAAAAAAAGCGGAGTCCAAGCTAGGAAAAAAGGAAATCAGCAAGGACTCCTAATGGTCTGAAGAATCACCCCAGAATTGACCCATGTCCTGGTCAACTAGGGATGGCACTTCCAATTTTACGGCATTCACCATAATATTTGCAAGTGCCTTCGCTTCTCCAGAATTTACTATGGAAAAACATAGTTCATCATGAATTTGAAGTAAAGGCAAGTGTCCTGAGCGATAACAATCAACAATTGCTTTTTTTGTTTGATCTGCCGCGGATCCCTGAATCAATCTATTCAAACCCTTATAAGTATATGCACGTTTTAAAATGTGACCAACGTACTCACGTTTAGCCTCTTCTAAAGGCAACGCTTTATGTAATCCGAATGTACTGGGCTCCCAAAGTGGAAACCTACAACGTCTACCCATCAGAGTTCGTATTGAACCGTTTGATTCTGGGCTATCAATTCTATTTTGCACTGCGTGAACTAATCCTTTTAAAAATGGAACTCTTTTATGAAATGTACTGATCAATTCAGAAGCTTCCTCTGGAGACAAGTCTAATTCTGCGGCCATTTTATTTTTACCCATTCCATACATCAAACCTAAACCAATTGTCTTTGCGGCTTTTCTAGGAATATCTGCCATATCTGCTACAGTCTGGTGAAAGTCTGTTTTAGAATTTGTTCTGTATTCTTCCGCGGCTTTTTCTGCGCCATCTAATTTTAAACGCACAGCATAATGAACAGCTAGTCTTGGTTCTTGTTGCGAGAAATCTAGACTAGCCCATTTCTGTCCTTCTTCAGGTAAAAACAATCCACGAATTTTAGGACCTATGTTTTGATTCCTTGCCGGAATTTGTTGCAAGTTTGGGTTCACCATACTAAACCTACCTGTTACAGTTCCACCATCATCGGATCGAATCTGATTGATATGAGAATGTATACGCCCATCTTTTGATGCAAAGTCCATCAACGATGTTATGAATGTGCCAGTAGCTTTATTCATCTCTCTGGCTTTTACTATTAGCTGAGGTAACTCGTGCGGATGACTTGCTAAAAAGTTCTTTGTAAAACTAGGAGCACCCTTAGCAGTTTTGTTGTAAGTCAAATTCATTTTTTCAAACGCTTGTGCGATTGATGCTGCCGCCCAAATATCAATTCTTAAACCACAAATGTCTTTCATCTTTTTAAGATATTCTTTTTCCTGGTTCTGCATTTCTTTTTTAGTTTGTTCTGCTTTATCAGAATCAAAACGAATACCACGCTCAGTCATTTTTATTAAGATCGGACATAACTCAGATTCAAGATCAAAAATTTCTGTTAACTCTTGCTTTACTAATTCAATCTTAAAAAAATTCCAAAGCTTCAATGTTAATGCGGCATCTTGTTCTGCATACTCCCCGACAAACATAGCCGGAAGTTTATACAACTCTGCCTTTGGATCAATACCAAATTGTGCAGCTGCATCTCGCAAATCAACTTCTGATTTTATTTCTTTTAAGTAATCAAAACCCAAAGCATTTAAACTGTATGTAAATCTATTTTCATCTATCAAAGCTGCCGCGATCATAGCATCGATAATTTTTCCGTTGACTTTAAAACCCTCTGCCTGTAACCAACCAACATCATATGCCGCGTTGAAAAATATTTTGTTTGAGTTTAGATTCAAAACATTTTGAACATATTTGTAAACTTTTTTCTTGTCTAAGTTTCCACCACCTTCATGTGCTACAGGTAAATAAAGTCTTTTACCCTCTGCAGCTATAGCGAAACCAACGATGTTGCCGTCTCTTCTAGGCCAGCCTGGTCCTTGTTTCTTGATGTTTGGATCTCTAGTCTCTAAGTCAATTGCAATCTCTTCCGCACCAGATAGATCGGGCAACACACTAGGAGCTATCCACTCAGTTCCTTTTGGTTTTATTAAACTAAGGTTCATATAGCAAAACTCCGATCATATCTTTCTGGTTGCATAATGTTTAAAGATTTCTTTGCTCGAGTAACTCCGACATAATGTAATCTGTTCATAGCATCTGGATCTTTAAAACCTAAAGAGCAAAACTTCTCAGAAAGATCAGGAAAGAAAAGAACATTATCAGCTTCACCACCTTTGCTACCATGAATGGTAGACAATTTAACTTGAGGCTTACCTAGTAACGATTGACCTTTTCTTATAGCAGAACGTATATAAATAGATTGATCATCAGATATCTTATCTAATGCATTCATCCAAGAACATCTTTCTGAGAGCAAACCGTGATTGTTTTTTAAATCATCAAACGTGTAACGCACATCGGACTGCCCTTCAAATTTTTTATAGCCTTTCTTAATTAAATCTTTATTAAGATAAGAGTATATACTCTTTACGTTGTTAGCGGTTATACTTTCGTAATTCATAAGTCTGTCCCAAGAATCCACAGCATCAACTACTTTTTCTGATATAGAACGTATGTGATTTCTTTCAAACAAAATACCCATACTTTTTAAATATGCGTGTATCTCATTTAAAACATAATTACTGGGTGCTAAAACTAACCAGTTGTCATTGAAATCTAAACTTCTAAAGTTGGCTATGATATCTAAACTACCTTCATCATCTCTTGGATTCCATTCTTTAGGAACTCTATACTTAATCCTGTTTACAATTTTATCTGCGTAGTCGTAAATCGTTTTTGGTATACGATGTGATTGATTTAAAATTATATGTTCACCTTCATACGTCAAAAGGGATTTTACATCTGCACCTGCCCAACCAAAAATTGCTTGATCATCATCTCCGGCTATGTAAACTTTGTTTGATTTTTTTACTAATCGTGAAACTACTTTCCATTGTAGCGGAGACAAGTCTTGAGCTTCATCAATAATTAGTGCCTGAAAGTTTGGATAGGTATCATCGTCACATATAGAAAACTGTTCTAACAAATCTGTGAAGTCTAACAGCGTATGCTTTTCTAAAAACTTTCTATAAGAATTATATATATGTAAAAAAGAATGCCAACCGATGTTTAGAGATGAAGAATTGTATTCTTTTTCTAAATCAACCATCTTTAGTCTTGCTAAGTTGATTACATTCAATACAGGATTGTCTGTTTTTAATTCCCATGATTCATCACCAGAGTTAACACCTACGTTATCCATACCAACTTTGTCAGCAAACTCTTTCATCTGCGCAGAAGAAATCATTCTTCCGTTTGACAGACCTAACCTAGAATATGCAAGACTATGAAGAGTTCTAAAGTTACTGAATTGTTTTTCTTTTAGGTGATTAAACCTAGCAATCGCTCTAGTTTTTGCTTCAGTAGATGCTTTCCTTGTAAAGGCAAAGTATCCAATCTCTTCTGGCGGAATACCTTCTTGTAAAAACTCTTCTACCTTATTTAATAAAAAGGTTGTTTTCCCTGTACCTGGAGGACCGAATACTTTTGTAATTTTCAAAACGGTATATCGTCATCACTAACGGATGAACTAACTTTAAACGGTTCTGTTTGTTTTTTGAATGCAGGTATCTTCCACAATCTCACAGTTCTACTTTTTATACTTTGTGATACTGCTTCTCCATTCATACTACGAAGTCTTTGCGCAATCTTTGGAGTTGTTAAAGACATAAATCTATTTCGTGATAAGAAAGATTCTAGATCCTTCATCCTAAAATAAGTATAGT
>CENV01008118.1_pt1 | contig 11020 bp, 13 predicted proteins | sample 530231 | NCBI WGS metagenome assembly CENV01 (sample SAMEA2619815, study PRJEB7988) | marine metagenome | biome: marine biome (ENVO:00000447); feature: surface water layer (ENVO:00002042); material: "saline water (ENVO:00002010), including plankton (ENVO:xxxxxxxx)" | depth 5 m | reverse complement strand
TAAAATGAACAACTTGCGTAAACTGCAAGATCATCAAGAGTTTTTGTACAAACTGTTGACATCAAAAGATTCATTTGTGCGTAAGAAAGTGATTGATCAAAACTTGACTTACTTGAATGCAAGATTAGCATTTTATCTTAATAAAACAGGATTGCCACATGAAGTTGTGTTTCAATCAGACTTGTCTGTAGAAATAACAGAACTTGGACGTGACTTAGACTTCGACAATTTAAGCAGAGGTGAACGTAATAGACTTACACTTAGTTTATGTTGGGCTTTTAGAGATGTATGGGAAATGTTATATCATGGTATCAACACAATGTTTATAGATGAGTTAGTTGATTCTGGCATGGACACAGCAGGTGTTGAGAACGCAATCAGCATACTAAAACAAATATCACGTGAACGACACAAGAACATTTATCTAATTTCACACAGGGATGAACTGCAAGGACGTGTTAATAGTGTGTTGAAAGTCACTAAAGAGGGTGGTTTTACATCCTACGCATTCACAGATACAGTAACATAATTATTATCTGATATAATCAATATCCAGTGTTTTAAAAACTTTCAGCAACTGAGTAGTATTATTATGAGCACTTTGATCTGTATAAGACAGAGTGTTGTGTAATGCTTCATATAGGGGATTTACTTTGTCATAATTAAAATTTTTATTAGAGTACTTTTCAACTTTTTGTAATTGGTTAATAAATTCAACTTTGTTGTGAAAACAAGATATAGGAAATGGCAAACAATTTTTTGGCGTTTTTCTCTGTAACATATATTCATTCAACAAATGATTTCTATACCAACGTCTTAAACTTCGATAATTAGCGGTGCCATCTCCTTGTTTTTTAATACTTAAATATGGACTATCCTTGATAAGATCACAAATAGGAGCCCATCGCCATGGATGCATTTCAAATTCTTGAATATCTATTCCTTTTTTATAATGTGCAAAAAACCTCTCTCTACTAATTACTCCTCTGGTGCAAACATTATAAGCCCATAGCATTGGCTTATCTTTTACTAACCAGATACCACCATTGAGATTTTCTTCTATGCCTCTGAATTTAGGATTTGATCTAAAGTCTAAGTGTTGCCATTCTTTGTTTCTCCAAAAATCGAAAATCGGCACGTTCCTTTGTATTTCAGATTTCCCTACTAATACATTCAAAGCCATAGTTAGGAAAAAACCGTGTTCTCCATGATCATTATAAATTGTAATCATTAATGTAATTACCAAACAAATTGACATTGTACAAAAATTGTGCTAAAATACTTGGATGGAAGATAATTTAAAACAGTACTTCGGAGGCATATGGAAGCCAGATTGGGCCAAATTTGAACACAGTGGCTATCAATTGATTGAAAAAATAAATGATCTAAAACCAGAATCTGTTTTAGACATTGGATGTGGCTACAATGAACTTAAGGAACGTATTCCAAATTTATATGGTATTGATCCATATAATTCTGCGGCTGATGAAAAAGTGTCAATTGAAAACTTTAACTGTGGCACAAAACAATGGGATGTCGTACTTGCTTTAGGTAGTATAAATTTTGGCACTGAGTTTAAGGTGCGTAGACAATTTAAAAAAGCAGTTAGTTTGTTAAAAAATAAAGGACACTTTTTTGGAAGGTTTAATCCAGGTTCAAGAATAGGTCATGCAGATCCTATTGCTGAAGGCATACAATTTTTTCCATGGAGCAAAAGTTATCTTAAAGATTTATGTTATGAATATTCTTTAGATGTGTTACAAATGGAAAATGACAATGCAAGAATATTTTTCCATGGCCAAAAACATTTAATGGGCACTTAAGAATTTTTAGAAGCAATTTTTACTTCTTCATCAAAACTTCCTTTGTCAGGACTAGACAAATATTTGCTATTTGTATTCTTTTTAATATAATCTTTAATCAAAGTTTCGTGGTTCCAAGCCACAGGAAAATCCAAGTTTTTTTCTAACGTTTTTAAATATGATCCTCCATAAAGATAAAGTAATTCAGTTGATATGTATTGCACATTTTCAATGCCTACATATTGTCCTATTCCTTCACACATTGTTTTATCAAAATTTTTGAACTGTTCAAGTGCAATAGGCGTTGTGTGTTTACCACGCACTCGTGTTTGTTGCATTTCTAAAATGTCTCTGTCACGTCCTATAATGCACATTTTGACTTCATTAAATTTTTGTTTTGCATGTTTAACAAAATCAGCATAGTTTGGAATCTGTGGTTGCTTGTTTTTAAAATATGGACATGATATTGAAGTCACATATTTGTTACGTTCATTTAATTCAAGTTCGGACAGTTTGCTTGGCTCTTGCCAATATTCATTCATTGGCTCATCATGATGACCTTGCCATTCATCTTTCAACATAGGCCAACCATTTACGGACGGGTGCATTGAAAATACCTTGGCCCATAAATGATTACCTGATCCTTGCGGACCTGTTACAATTAAAAGTTTACTTGGATTTGCTTTTTCCATACTGGCTTATTAACAATGTTAGCACAGGTGAGCCAAAGATTGCAATAAGTGTTCCAGTAAATGCTGTATCAGTGTATCCTAGTCTGCCCGACACATATAATATTTCACCAATTGTTGCTGGTATTAATATTCCCCAAAACATGCCTTGTTCTGTGATCCATTGTGGCTTTAACACAGCAATCATCGATGGTAACCACACAGATGCCCTTAATATTGCAAAGAATAAAAACAGATACACTAACTGCATGCCTGGAATATTTGCAACTAATATGCCCGCTATTGCTAAAGCAATCATACCATACCTTGCAGAACTTATAGGATTTCCTTTTTTGAATTGATTGTATATGTCATGTCCGGTCATGTTTGCTACAGATGCAAACTGTGAATCAAGAATAGCAACCAATCCTGCAAAAACCATAAAGGCAAATATGATCGATGCTATTGGAGGTAAAAATGTTCCTATCACTATGGCATTGGTCGTGCCTACCATCGAACCTGGAATGTCCATGCCTGATCCTGCCGCTATGAAACCAAGCAGTCCCATACAGATAGGAATAACAATGAACACAAAAGAAGCAATGACATATGAAGGGATAATTGATCCAACTTTGATAGAAAATGCTCTTTGATAGAAAGAGTTGTCACCCCATGGTCCGCCCATGTGTCCTAAGAATGCGGCCGCACCAAATCCAGTGAATATACCCCATGCAAATGATGTGCCAAATATTTGTCCGCCTAATCCTGTTTTACCACCAATACCTGCGGCAACCACATCCCAGCCACCTGCTGAAGAAATTACCCATGGTACCAAAATAATAACACCAGTCCACACCACTAATATTTTTATGATCTCAGTGACCACTGTGGCTTTCAGTCCTGTTCTGAAAGAATAAAGTATTGCAACTCCTGCCATTAAGAATGTTGCCAGTGTGTAGTCCACTCCTGTCAAAACTTCAACAGTTTTTGACCCTGCTAACAAATTGATTGCAAATGCACATGTGGCCAATATCATCATTTCAACCACAAAAAGACTCTGCACTCTGCCGGAGAAACGATCTCTTAGATAGCCTGAGAATGTAAATCCTTTTGGTTCATTGTTTCTAATGCGTTTGGCAAAATAAGCAAATGCTCCTAGTGTTAGGAAGTTGCCCAAACAGAACCAAAACAGTCCTACTAATCCGTTCACATATGCCTGTTGAGCAGATATGAACAGTCCAGGTGCCCATAACCAAGCTGCCGCAACACTGAGTGAACCTTGGAAAGTGCCAAGTTCTCGTCTTGCAACTAAAAAAGAAGTTTTGTTGTCATTGTAACCCCGCGAAAAATAATAAGTCATCGCGAACGCAAACAACCCATATACCAACAAAATGTTGATCCCGGTACTGGCGGGAAACAGTGGGAATAAATTTGTTATATCCATATGCAAATTATATACTATTTTGACATTTTGTCCAACAGTTTTTTGATGTCGATGTCAAAGTACAGTTCCTTGTGTTTTTCATACACCCAACCGTCCCTGTCAAACACGCCTTGGCCACGATTACGTTTGGCAGTTCTATCTTTCATTTTTCTGATCTTGATAAAGATATCATCACGAAACACAAAACGATCCACTGCTTTTGCAAGGTCTCCAGTGTATTGATCAACGTGCCAATGCCATAGGAAAGGTGCCCAAAAATAACCAAGTGCATCACGCCATTCTTTGGTCACAATAGGTTGTGTGCAACTTTGCATTTCTGCTCTGTTTGGTCTGCCATCATACACTGCCATACAAAATATTCCATCAGGGTAATCTTGTTTGGTTTGTATTACTTTAGTGTCCCATCCTTGTGTAACAAACTGTATTTCATCACCTGCCAACATGTAATAATCTGCTTGTGTATTTTCACACAGCATATTCCAGCTCTGCACAGTATTTTGGTCAGGGCCTATTTCCCATTGCACGGATGGGCCGTGTGTGGTTTGTAAACCTTGTAAAGTTTTTGTGTATTTTTTTAGATCAGGATCATCATCATTAAGATAATATTTTACAATTACTTCTTCCCAATTATCTGCTGTTTGTGAAGCAGTTTCTATTACCCTTTTTAGGAAGGATGGTCTTCCACGCGATGGAATAGCAATGCATATCATAATTCAAGCACACAATTAATCATACGTTCAAATCCTGTTTCACGCTGTTTTGGACTTAACTTTTTCCTATCCAACCAATTAGGATCCAAATGGTCAGACACTGTGTTGACACTCAAGGCCTTTCTGTTGTATTCAGCGGCCAGTGCATACAACATATAAGTTTCCATTTCAACAGCCAATATGTTATATTTTTGACAATGTCTCCACCAGTCTTTGTTAGGTTGGTAAAAATAATCATTGGAAGTAATCCCTCCCACATGAGCATCAGGACACTTGTCTATAAATTTTTTAAGTAGATTAAAATCACAACTCGGTGAATATGAGAAACCAGGAATAAGATCTTTGCCCATTGCACTGTCTGTGGATGCTGTTGTTGCCGCAACAATATCGCCTACTTTTATACTTTTTTGTATTGCACCGCAACTTCCTACTCGTATGATTGTCTGCACATCATAAAATTTAAACAGTTCAGTAATGTAAATTGAATTGCTAGGCATTCCCATTCCACCGCCTTGCACAGAAATATTCCTTCCTTTATAAACACCTGTAAATCCTAAGCAGTTCCTTACACTATTAATTTGTCTTACGTCGGTCAAGAAAGTGTGTGCAATCCATTTGGCCCTTAAAGGATCTCCCGGCATCAACACTGTGTCAGCATAGTCGCCTTTTTGTGCTTCAATGTGTGGCGTCATACAACTCCTTCCAATTCTTTACTCTCTTTCCATTATATGATCTATTGTATGGATGGTCAAATATGTATGTGTCCATGCCAATGGCGTCTCCAGCTTGTGCATGAGACACATTATCCTCTAACCAGACATATCCAGTGCCTTTGTATCTTTGCTCTAACACAAATTTTTTTCCTTTGCGAAAATCTAAACTGCAATCTATGTAATCAAAGACATCTCCGAAAATATGTTTTAGATTTTCAGTTCTTAATTTTTGTGCGTACTTGTCCATGTGTAAACTACTAATCACCTCAAATCTATAACCATCGTCAGCAAATTTTGTAACATACTCAACACTGTCTTTGTAAGCAGGCAAGTATCCTACCGACCCAGACTCATTGAATCTTGACACTTGATTCTGTGCCTCTGCTTCATCAATAGCGTATCTTAATGTTTGACTGAAGTGCTGATCTGCTTCCGGTAGTTTTTGATATCCTTGTTCCGCCATCCACACATCAAATGCAAATGCCCAATCTAACAATACACCATCACAGTCACTGATTATTTTCTTCACTGAGCAACACTCTCCTTATTTCTTCCCATGTACCTAAATCAACATAATCATCCACTTTAATAGCTTTGGATTTGTATATAGGAGTTTGTTTTATTTCTTCATTGTCAATGCGTTGCTTTAAAGTAGACTTTTCCATGAAAGTCATGCACGAATCAAAAGTCCTTTTCCTAAAAGCAAAAGCACACCAATACGCATTAAAATTTTCATATCCTGATTCTGGTTTGTCTTCATACCGTTCCACAATGTTTTCTGAATTCACATATAATGATCCTTTTGTCTTTAAAACATTGGGATCATTTTCTTGTTTGTATAAAAATGTAAATCCTGTTTCTGTTAGGGAATTTGTTACAGTTTCAAATAGATCTGTGTTTGGAGACAATGTCATTATGGTGTCAGGTAATAACACAATATTGTGTTCACCAAACACATGCTTTGCACTTTTTATTGCTCCTGTGTATTCATATTCATTTGGATTTTGATACACAAATGAAATGTTATATCTGTCTTTGTATTTGGAAAGATAAGATATTATTTCTGTTTTATCTTCATTTATAACAACAACAAACTCAACATCTTTACGTCCATAGTCCCTAAAAAAATTAAATGAACTATCGATCAATGCTTCGTGATCATTAAGACGAAGTATTTCTTTAGGATATGGCAAATTTAAACGTGTGCCATTACCCGCGGCTGGTAAAATTACTTTAAGATTGCTCATGTGTCCAACAGTGTTTCATATCCTTGTGTGTCAGGGGTTATTTCTCTAAAAGGCTTTTCATATACTTGAATTTGCATGCCATATCTTTTTGTTGAATCGATGCTTGTTATTTCTTCAACTGCATGAAAGGCCCATCTTGATTTAAAAAATACAAACAGGCAGTTTTTCTTGTATGGGATTTGTTTTACTTTTTTAAATCCTTTAAAACTAAAATGTTTACCGCCAGGAGACAAATCGCCCTCACTTGCAGTGTATATACAAGTGCCTAAATGTTCATGGGTATTGTTTTCAGGTAGTGTAAAAATGTTTGTAAACACTCTGTCGTGTCTATCTGTGTGTGGGCCTATAAAATATCCAATATCATGATGTTGTACAAACCATTCTTGCACAATCCAGTTAAGCCAAGCATCATTTTTACACAGTGGACCAAACTGTGTTGCAAAATATGTTTCATATTTTTGCTTGATTAATTTTGCGTACCAATTATTTTCAAACAAGATATTTTGAACTGATCTCCAAAATTTATCTTCTAGTTGATAACAATCAATTTGTTTACGTATTTGATAGTGTGGATTATTTTTACTGTGTTTTTTAAGCCAAGGTTTGGACAACTCACTGTTTGTTTCTAATGGATTGTATGTATGAAAATATTTGTATACTTCGTCAGGCCAAACATTTTCTATAAACATATGTGGATATGGATACAATTGAAGGTCAGCATTGTCAATTGAATTTTTTATGTGTGTTCTACAGTTTTCAATATCAAGCATTATACATTCCAGTGGATATCGCTTTCGAATACCTTATTGAAAAAATTTTTGTTTGTAATCCTACATTCTGCTAGGAAATTTTTGTCTTGAATACCATATCGCCAATTGTTGATACTGTGCAACCAATTTTTTACTTTTCCCATGTCGCCGCCTAGTGTTCTCCAAGAAAATTTCCAAGATGTTGGTATCTTGTGTCCTGAAAAATTTTTTTGCCATAATTTTCCATATACATCATGCTGATCTCTGTGTATGTGCAACATTTTATATCTTGGATCATCTATCTCACCTATCATTGCATGTAATCTTTGTTTTACAACTAAAGTTTTTTTACCTAGCAACATTGCCCAATATGCTCCATGATAAGAAGATGTTATAATTTTATCGCAACTTTTAATAAAGTTTACAACTGTTTCTATATCGTTTGGCGAGTTGAAAATTTGTGCATAATTTTGTCCTTCTATAGCACGCCTAATCCATCTGTTGTTAATAGGCCAATTTTTATGATGTATTATTCCTGTGTCGTACTTTATTTCTGCATCATTGTTGTCAAAAACTTCATGCAGGCAACTTGCACATGGCACATATTCATATTGTCCTAGTGAAGCAACATGGTCTTTGTTAAACTCATCACGTGCTAAACTAGGATTTCTAATACCTAAAAAATCAAACTCTTTTAAAAGTGATACTCCATTCATACGCACAAAGCCAGGATTTAGTCCCAAACCCCATGCAACTAATTTTTTAGGCTGATGCAAATTAATATTTTTCTTCAACCATTTACGATATTTGTTGTTACCTGAACTTAACAGATCTCCGCCACCATACACTAGCACATCAACTTCTCCCACACTTTCATTAAATTCATTTATGTGTCCCACTGTTGCGTGTTTAAACTGTGGAAAATAATGTTTAGGTGTTGCCCACCAATCTCCTGGATTATCTTTGTCCATCGCATGGATAAAATGTATTTTCATAACAAGTTTTCTATCAAAGGCTTAAACCTACGCCACACTGTGCCATCTCTTACTTCCTGTATGTTCCAATTGGCGTATGCTAGATTGTGCAACCATTGTGTCCGATCAGGCATAACAGGATTTTCTATCTGTTTAAGATCATGTGATCCAATATCCCATGCAAGGCAAAGATCGGAGGTTAAAAATACTGGGATTCCATAAGTGGCCGCGTCCACTGCGGCAGTTGAATTGTGCGTGACTACACAATGTATGTTGTTCAACTCTTCCAAGAATGTCCATCTATATCCTTTGAACATTCCACCGCCTCTTGTCATGTCTGCAATTTTTATTTGCGGATGTCGTTTGCTGATATCTTCTGCACATTTGTCAGCATGATTAGGATGTGGTCTCAACATCAATGGTCTATCTGTTACGCCTTTAAGTTGTTCAACAACTTCATCTACCCACTTGTAAGGATCTTTTTGTGCCATGCTCCAGTTGTCTTTAGGCTGTGTACACAACAAAATATATTTGCCTTCTTTACGCCATGGTCTTTCATCTATATTAAAAGTGGATTTTATTTTTTGCCATCTGTCTCCTGGTGAGTCATTATTAAGGAAATTTCCATTACGCATAGGTGACCAAAGGCCACATCTAAAATAATGTTTTTCAGGATCAGTTGCTCTGTTGCCAAAACTGGTCCAAAGGCCTCCATCGAAGACAATTGGTACTCCTCCGTGTTGCTCCATGTGTTGTCTTATTTTGCGTCTATTACCTTTGAGAAAATCACCAGCATTGTCAGGCCCATATCCAAAATGCACACACACTTTTTCTTTAGGAGGCCCCATCCATTTTTCTTTATCAGGTACGCCTTCTATCCATACAGGATCGTCGCCGGCAGCTTTTATACCTTCCCGCCATGCCTTTATCATTTCAAAAGATGCACCCGTTCCCCTGCGTTTTACAGTGTTTCGGAAAATTTCAACCTTCATATATGCGTATTTAAATAGCAACAACTATGGCACGTTCAATCACGGTAATCAGCACATTCTCAGATGAGGGTTGGCAACAGTACGGTAAACGTTTTGTTGAAACCTATGTAAAATATTGGCCGAAAGAAATACAACTAAAAATTTATTGTGACACTGTGCAAAAAGGTTTTCCAAGTGTTGAATGGATCAAACTGAATGATGTCTGCCCTGACTTGGTTGCATTTAAAGAACGCCACAAAAATAATCAACATGCACATGGTTTGAAACCAGATGGTAGTAAAAAGTCATATTTGTGGGACGCAGTAAAGTTTGCTCATAAATCATATTGTGTATCACACGCGGCTCTCAATAGCTCAACAGATTTAATTATCTGGTTGGATGCAGATGTTGTTACCCACTCACCTGTTCCATTTGAGTTTATTGAGAGTCTGCTTCCTCAAAATCATTATTGTGCATACTTAGGTAGACAAAAAATTTATCCCGAATGTGGATTTGTGATCTATGATACAAGATCAAATTATAACAAAAGTTTCATGCATGATTGGCAAGATTACTATAACAAAGATTCTTTGTTTAAGGAAATCGAATATCATGATTCTTATCTGTTTTGGCAACTTGTGAAAAAACATCAGTCCACAGGTATGTTAACCACAAATATTTCAGAGGGGCATCCCCACAGACCAGGCGTGCATGTGTTTATAAATTCACCACTAGGTGAATACATGGATCACTTGAAAGGCAAACGCAAAAAGACAGGCAGTAGTAAGCCTACTGACATATATTATAAACGCAATGCAGATTATTGGAAACAGATCAAATGAAACTGAATATTATAAACAATGCACATGGATCTGATTCGAAAGCTTGGTATACACTATCCCCGTTAAAAGAAATGTATCAAGACAAAAATGGGATAGACACCATGTGGGGACTAGGATCCCAAAACTACAATCGATGTTTACAACACAAACAAAACAGCACTCCATGGATGTTCTGTGACATGCCTTATTGGAATCGCTGGAATCCTAATAATCCTCATGATGATTATGCATGGAGAATAATAAAAGATGCACTCCACGTTAATAAAATTATAGACAACTTACCAAAAGACAAAATACAACATATAAATTGTAAAGATTGGAAAGAAAGTGGTGATTACATTTTAGTTGCTCCTTCAAGTAGCACTGTTAACACATTTATAGGTAAGCCTAAATGGCTTGAAGACACTATTGATTTTTTGAAAACAAAAACAGATATGCCAATACGTGTTAGACACAAACCAAGAAAAAAAGGCAGAAGTGGGCCTGCATATGCTGATGTGCCGTTGATAGAAGATTTGTCAAAGGCATCTTGTGTGGTTACATCATGTTCTATGGTCAGTGTGGATGCTGTGATCGAAGGTGTTCCAGTGTATTGTGATCCTAATTGCTGTGCGGCACCTGTTGGGCAAACAATTGAAAATTTTGGCAAACCAAACTATGCAAACAGTAGATTAAGTTGGTTATCTACATTAAGTTACCATCAATATACTAAATCAGAAATAAAGTCAGGATTGTTTGCAGAAATGTTTAAACAAATGTACAACATATGAAAATATTAGAAAAAGAAGATGACTGGCGCATAAGTTTTGAAAAATGTAAGCCGTATCTTACAGGATACAACGTTGCACTAGATGTAGGAGCACGTGGTGGCGAATTTGCATACTACTTGAACAGTTTTAA
>CENV01076640.1_pt1 | contig 11025 bp, 3 predicted proteins | sample 530231 | NCBI WGS metagenome assembly CENV01 (sample SAMEA2619815, study PRJEB7988) | marine metagenome | biome: marine biome (ENVO:00000447); feature: surface water layer (ENVO:00002042); material: "saline water (ENVO:00002010), including plankton (ENVO:xxxxxxxx)" | depth 5 m | reverse complement strand
TGATGATGATGACGATTCAGTGAGTAGTTTACTGGGAGAAATGGAAGGACACTTGAATTCTGCTATAAAAACTTTACAAGCTGTTCAAAAATATAAAGAAGTTTATTTTGATTCTACTGTAAATACAATTAATTCTTTAGGAAATCAAATTGGTGGACAGGTAAAAGCAATTGCAGGATTAATTAGAAAAGTACTTGAAATTGTAAAAGGTGAACTGGTTGATCTGTTTAATATTGCCTTTACTGAGGCACAAGTGCTTTTACCAGAAACATTTAAACCTATCTTAGGATTAACTTTTAATGAATTGATAGAGGTTGTTCTTTGTGTATTTGATCAATTCCTTGAATTAGGAGTATTTGATAAAATTTTTGATATAATTTCTAAAAATATTTTAGGCAATATCCTAGATGCTCTTCTTTGTGCAGTTGAAAATATATTAACAGAAATTTTAAATGAATTCTTACAACCAATTTTTGATGCTATTAAAGGAACTTTAAAAGCATTAGGTACTTTGTTAGGCACAGTTGGAAATTTTATGGGTGAAGCAATTAGTAAAGCTTTCAGTATTTTTGAAAATATTTTATCTTTCTTTAAATGTGCTCCCTCAAGATTTCGAGGTCCTGAATCAGCTGGATGGGAATTATCAGGTCCAAGTAAAATAGAAAAAAATAATTTTGCTAATATTTTAGGTAATATTAAAATTCCTGAAATCCCACTACCACCTGGATTAGATGAATCAAAGAGAGAATCTTTAAAATGTGACGCTAATATCGCATACTTATTCCCACCAAAAGTGGAATTTAGTTTTGGAAATGCGCTAGGTCAAGCTTTTGTTAGTGATGGAAAAGTTATTGGAATTTTCTTAGTAGAACCCGGAAAAGGATATTCTCCACTTACACCACCAGCAATTTCAATTAAACAACCTGGAAACTATGGAACTGGTGGCGGAGCAAAAGCTATTGCTATTGTTGGTCCTGATGGAAGTATTGAAAATGTGTGTCTAACGAGTCCAGGAACTGGTTATGTATCAACACCAGAAGTTGCCGCAACTTCTATTTCATCGTTAGAGGAAGAAGATTTTGGATTATTGCCTTTACCAAAAACTTCCGATCAAGTTGATGCCATTCCATATTTAAAAGACATCTATATTAAGTTTCCCGGTTCTGGATATAAAGATACCGACACCGTTTTAATTAATAATGAAGATCCCTCAAAATATGGACTTAAGTTGGAAATGGATACTGGACCAACTGGTTTCATTTCAGAAATAAATATTCAAAACAATAATAATACACCACCCGTATTTAGAAATTTACCACAGATATCCATATTATCTGATACTGGATCTGGTGCTATAGCAGTAGGATGTTTAGGATTTATGATTGTAGAAACTCAGAAAAAAGATGATTCAGGTAATATTGTAGCAACCACTGCTGATGGACAAACCATAGCAGTGAATGCTAGTGACATCAAAACTTCAGTCAACTGCTTCTTACAATAATGACAGAGAAAAATATACATACAGAGACTCACGAACTCTATAGAGTTGAAAGTGGAGTCAAGGCAGATAGTCCAGATTTAGGTGAATGTTATTATAAAGTAACTTGTGGTGATACTAGTGGATTTGCATTTTACCAAGATGGAGAGCATATTCTTAATGCTAGAAAAGTTTCAATTGAAAAAGTAGGAACCGATGTTGCAGAAGTTGGAAAACGACATAATGATACAAAGACCTTTGCCCCTTCAAAAATAATTCTTGCAGAAAGTGGTGACATTTATTTTGAAGCAAGGGGTGGTGATATTATTATGAAAGGAAACAATATCATTATGCACGCTAATGGATCTGAAAATGATGAAGGTCATGTATTCATCAGTGCCACTAATAGATTAATTGCTGAAGGATCGAATGTAGATATGAGAGCTTTTTCTGGAAGTTTTAAAATTACTTCAAAGACGGGTTTGGCAGTAAAAGGTGGAACCACTTTAATAGGTGGATCTAGTATTGATATTCAAGAAGGATTGGGAGTTAGTCCTACAGCTTTCGTATCAAGTATTATCACTGGTAAAATATTTACACCAACAAAGTTTCTGAAAATATTCCAAAATTTCTTAGTAGGTAAAAAGTAAAATGGCAAGAGTTAACGAATTACAAACACCAAAATTAGTTGTAGGATTAGATGTAATACCTAATATCGCACATTCTGGTCAGGCATACATAAATGGACCTTTGGTTGTAGGAGCACCAATTTTACCTACAGCTGCATTAGCAATCAATTTACCAACGGTCCCCTCTTTAGGTGCTTATTCGGCACAGCAAAATGCAATTGGATTGAAAATTATTTCACCAACCACAGGATTTATTGTCACTGCTCCTGCAAGCATTATCAATGGAATCTTAACGACTAATGGTATAAAAGTTGTCAATGGAACTAAAACAACCAATGGACTAGACACAAAAAATGGTCTGAGTGTCAAGAACGATGTTGCCATTGGTAATGGTAAGAAGATTGAAAATAGTGGTCAAATCACAAATGGAGGTACAGTTCTCAATGGTGGAGCTGTTATCAATGGAGGATTAGTTGTAAATGGTATAATTACTGGAACTACAACTGGAAATAAGGTCAGTTTTGATATTCCACACGCAACAAAAAAAGGAAAAAGAATTAGACATATTGTCGCAGAAGGTCCAGAAGCAGGAATTTATATTCGTGGAAAGTTGAAAGGAAACGTCATAGATTTGCCAGAATATTGGAATGGACTTGTAGATCCCGAAACAATTACCGTAACTTTAACTGCTTTTGGAAGACCACAAAATTTATATGTAAAAGACATTCCATATGGAAGACAAATCATTATTGCAAATGAAGATGGAACTATGCCAGATTGTCATTATGAAGTGTGGGTTGCTAGATGGTTAGATAAAGATAATCACGAAGATAAATTACATGTTGTTTACGATGGTGAATGCTATGATGATTATCCGGGAAATAATGATGTATTTTGGAAACTAACCGACACTCCAATACCCACCAAAAGAACTGGCACACCCCCTGTAGACACCGACCCCGAAACCTGATATAATACATAGGTACACAACTCCAATTCAATGGAAGACATTTTTCAATCTACTGGTTCTGACGACGAGTATCTGGTTCGTTTTGTAGTCAACCCCATGCGTAAATGCTTTGATCTTTACGGCAGTGAAGGTAGTCATCAAACTGTTGAGTGTGATACTGAAAAATTCATGGACATTCTGAGATTCACCCGTGATATTTTGGAAGAGCAGGGAAGTTGTGAAATGGTTTATGTAAATCCTCTTTGATGTAATCGGATACTAGATTTCTTCTGTCTAAATACATTAGAAGAAAAATTTAGTATTCAGATAAATGCCTCTCAGTAGACTAGAGAACTTTATAAAGAACGTCGAAGGTACTATTCTTTATGTAAATCCAACCGATCAAGATGCTACTGATAGTATCGAAAATCAGGGTAATTCTTTAACTAGACCCTTCAAGACGATTCAAAGAGCTTTAATAGAAGCTGCTAGGTTTTCTTTTGTCGCTGGGAAAGATAATGATAAGTTCGACAAGACAACCATTCTGGTTTATCCAGGAACTCATAAGATTGATAATCGTCCTGGATTAAGTATTGATAATAATGGTGGAACCGCACAATATAAGGATAGATTTGGTAATATAGCATCTTTTGGTGAATTAACTGCATCATCAAACTTTGATATTGAGGACTCTGCTAACGTACTACATTACTTTAACTCTGTTAGTGGTGGTGTAATTATTCCTAGGGGTACATCTCTAGTTGGTATGGATCTTAGAAAAACTAAGATTTCTCCATTATTTGTACCTGATCCTCAAAATAGTGAGATTGATAGAGCTGCCATCTTTAAAGTAACTGGTGGATGTTATTTTTGGCAGTTTAGTATCTTTGATGGAGATCCAAACGGAACTGTATATAAAAATTATTCAAATACAAGATTCACACCCAACTATTCTCACCACAAACTAACTTGTTTTGAGTATGCTGATGGAAATAACACTATTGAGTTGGGTGCAGTAACTGGAGGTTCTGCAGTCTCAAATAATCAGACAGATTTAGATAGTTACTACTTTAAAGTATCTAATGCTTATGGTTCAAGTTCGGGAAGAGCAATACCTTCTTGGCCTACAAATGAAGTTCTACAACCAAAATTAGCAGAGAATCAAATCGTTGGTGCTGTACAAGCAGATGCGATTGGTATTACTAGTGTATTTTCTACTAATAACACTGATTACACATTCAGTGGTGCTGTTGGAAAGAATGTCGTTGTTACAACAACTATCGCCCATAATCTAAATGTCGGAACTCCTATTATTGTTTCTGGCATTACAACAAATTCTAGCGCCCCTTCAAGTGATCCTACATTTAATGCTGAGGGTGGTACTGTGGTAGCAGAAGTGCTCTCACCAACTCAGTTTGCTTTTGTAGCATCTGAAGACACTGTAGTCACTAATCCTCATCTATCTGGAGACGAAACCGTACAGGTAGAACCTGATACTGTAACTGGTGCATCACCATATATCTTTAATCTCAGTCTCAGATCGGTTTATGGTGTCAATGGACTACATGCTGACGGATCTAAAGCAACTGGATTTAAATCCATGGTTCTCGCTCAGTTTACGGGAATCGGCCTTCAGAAGGATGATAACGCCTTCTTACTTTATAATAGTACCACAGGAACATATAACGATACTACAACAGTTGCTGATAGTGAAAAACCATTACATATCAACTCAAAGGCAATTTATAAACCAGAATATGAGACCACTCACGTAAAGGTAAGTAATGGTGCTGTCCTCCAATGTGTTTCTATTTTCGCAATTGGTTTTGCCAATCACTTCCTTGCTGCTAGTGGCGGAGACCAAAGTATTACCAACTCAAACTCAAATTTTGGCGCAAAAGCTCTAATTGCTAGAGGATTTAGAGATGCTGCTTTTGCAAGAGATAATAGTGGTTATATTACTCATATCATTCCACCAAAGAATGTAGTTAAAGAGGAAGAATCTAGTTTCTGGGTTCCTTTAGATGTTGGTCTAACTACGTCACACACTGTTGGAACTGGTAGTTCTGACAGATTATATACTTTTGGATATAGTGATGAAGATGTTCCACCAACTCATATTATTGATCAATTCAGAATTGGTTCCAGAGTTGCAGATCAATTAAAATTAGAAGTTAGTAATGTAACTCAAACTGCAAATATTGTGATGGAAGGTAGTACTATTGCTACTAGTCAGAAAATTTCATTTGTTGCCAAAAATACTGCAGGAACTGCAAATAGTATTACTGAATCTACAGGATCTATTTTTGGATTAACGGGATCTCATGAATTTGCAGATGGGGAAACTGTAAGAATTCTATCGGATGATGGCATTATTCCTGATGGTATTGAACTAGATCAGAAGTATTTTGTTATCAAGACTGGTCTAAATGCAGATCAAATCAAACTTGCAAAAACTTTCAACGAAGCAGTTTCTAGTAATACAAGTGCTATTGAAAATGTAAATACCACTGGTGGATCACTTAGAATTATTAGTGCGGTTTCCGATAAATTCCCAGGGGATCCAGGACATCCAATTCAGTATGATACGACAAAAAATAACTGGTACATTAATGTTAAGGGTGATGCTACTAATAAAATTTATAAAGCAATTGAGAATTCAACCACTAAGGTAACAAGTAAATCTTTCATTAGCAGGAAGTCTGATAATAGAAACTTAGATGATAGAATTTATAAAATTAGATATGTAATTCCTAAGGAATTCCTAAACGCAAAACCACCTGCTGCAGGATATGTTCTTCAAGAATCTAGCAGCACCATTGTAGAAAATACAAGTGAGTATTCTGCAAGTATTGCAAATCTAACTGATTTTAGAAATTTAAAAGTTATTCATGATATTGATTACAGTTCATCTTTGGGAATTGCGACTGTTACTTCAGAAATTCCTCATAGAATAACTTCCGGTGCAAAGGTTAAACTTAATAAAGTTTCAAGTTCTAATAATACTACAGCAGCTGATAAAAAAGGATTCAATGGAATTTTTGATGTTCAGAGTGTTGTAGATAGCAAAACATTTACTATTAATGTTCCTACTGTAAGAGATCCAGGAAATTTCTTAAGTAATAGACCTGCTGCAATAACAGATAGAGATGAAAACCATCCTAACTTTTCTATTAATCAATATTCGGAAGTTTATTACATCTATAGGGTAAATGAAATATCTGAATATCAAGAAAATATTCAAGATGGTGTATATCATTTAACTTGTCTATTGGGTAGTGTTAATCCAACTTCAAGTTTCTTTGCTGATCGAGGTTTCTCTCAGAATGTAGTTAATCTCTATCCTATGCTTGATAGAGATAATTATACTATGGACCCCTCTGCTTCACTATCAATTGCATCTAATAAGAGAGTTAGTGAAGTTGAAACTGGTGACTTAACTCAAAGTATTACTAAAGAATTTGTTAACTCACTACTTGTTAACAACAGATATGGTTTCAATATTACAGATCTAACTTACGATCAAACCACTGGCATTACGACAGCTACCACTGATGTTCAGCACAACTTAAATAATTTAATTCAAGTTAGTATTGCTAACTCTGGTAGTGGATTTGGATTCTCTGGTATTTCAACAACGATCTACAATGCAAAACTAACTGGTGGAACTGGTGAAGGTGCTACAATTAGATTTACCACTAACACTGGTGGAAACTTCAGTTTAACATCCCCAGTCATTGTTGATGGTGGTTCTGGATACTCTGTTGGTGATACACTAACTGTTTCTAATGTTGGCATTCCTACATTCTCTGGTGGTGGTGTAAATTATTCTACCGCAACTTTAACGGTAACTAGTATAAACCAAGCAACTGAGAACTCAATTCAGATTGAAGACGCTATTGATCATGGTGAAAAATCTAATGAGTTTAACGGGGTATTCAGAATTCTTAGTGTTCCTTCATCCAAAAAGGTTTCATTCTTACTCCCCCCTTCAAATAGTGGAATCGGAACTCATAAGAAGAATGGTAAGTTTATTCTTGCTGGATCACTTTCTACAATTACCAGCATTGAATATACTGATCCATCTACAGGAATTGTAACAGTTACTTGTGGCACTGCTCATGGACTTAATATTGGTAATGCTTTCAAGATTGATTATAATGATGAGTCTTCACTAACAAGTTCTATTTACAATGGCAACTTTATTGTAAATGAAAGAGTTGGAATTAACACTTTCACATTTAAAATTGGAATGGGAGTTGCGACAGCAACACCCCCCACTAACGTAGGACACATTCTTCCTACAGGATATACTGCTCAAGAAGCAGATAGTGATTCAAGTAGAGAAAACATTGCAAGGAGAATGAACTCCTTCTATGTTGGTATTTCGACTACAATTAATTCTGGAATAACAACTTCTTCTACAACAGTAACTCTGTCAAATGCTGATGGATTTGAAAAAGGTGATTATGTTGAAATTGGATCTGAAATTGTTCGAGTTAAAAATGCATTCTCTAGTAATCAAGCAGATATCTTAAGAGGTTTATTCGGAACTAGAGTCACATCTATTCCCGCAGGAACCCTTGCCAAGAAAATTAGACCAATTCCAGTTGAGGGAAGAAGATACTCTATTCTTCGTGCTTCTGGTCATACTTTTGAATATGTTGGTTTTGGACCAGGCAACTATTCTAATGCATTACCTCAGAGACAAGACAGAATTCTTGATAAAACGGATCAACTTCTATCACAATCTGAAAAAACTGATGGTGGTGTAGTCGTTTACACTGGTATGAATGATAGTGGTGATTTCTATGTTGGTAATAGAAGACTCAGTTCTAATACTGGACAAGAAGAAACCATTGGAATTCCAGTACCTAGATTTGTTGGTGATGATGGAGATGACACTAGACTCAGTGTTGTCTTTGATGACGTAACCGTCAAAGAGTTCATCAAGGTTGAAGGTGGAGCAGGAAACGTTATTACCTCTGAGTTTAATGGTCCTGTTGTATTCAACAATAAAGTTAATTTCAATTCTGATCAGGGATCTGACTTCAAATTCATCACCCTAAAAGGAACTGATCCTGATAATACAAGAAGAAAGTATAGTGTAGGGATGGGAACACCCCTAGCAGATGCTGATAACAGTGTTGGTGATGTTGTATTCAAGAATGACCCCGTTCCTGGTGGATATGCTGGATGGATTTTTGCAGGAGAGGAAGGAAGTGAGAATAATAAGTGGAGAAAGTTTGGACTGATTGCACCCGAAGATGCTGAGCAAGATACTGATACTGATAGCAATATCAACTCTCCTCTTGGAAACTTCACTATTCTACCATCAAAAATTGGTATTAACACCAATCAACCACAAAGTGTAATTGAAGTTAAGGACGGACTTACTAGACTTGACAGATTATATGTTGCAGGTATTGCTACATTCCAAGATTCAGTAACTCTTACAAATGTAACTCTTGATGATCTAACAATTAATGACAGACTATCAGTTTCTGGAACGGTTAGTATTGATGCTCCTGGTGGTTACGTTCTATCTGGAAATAGTCAGATCACAGGACTTACTACACATACTGGTGATTATGATTTAGTTGGTGGATTACAAGTAGAGAATAGTGCTTCTGTTGGAGGAACTCTAACAGTTTCTGGAAATACTGATCTAAATCGCAATTTACAAGTTTCTGGTAATACAAGTCTTCTTGGTGCTTTAAGTGTATCTGGAATCACAACACTAGGTGATAAGTTAAATGTATCTGGATCACTATGTGTTAATGGAAGTTCTCTTCTATCTGGTGCAGTCCAAGCAAAAACTACTCTAAGTGTTGGTCAAAACCTAAATGTTGGTAATAATGCATCTGTTGGTGGAACTCTAAAAGTAACTGGAGACACATCATTAGATGGTGGATTGAATGTATCTGCAGCAACTGTTCTCAAAGCAGGTCTAACAGTTTCTGGAAATACAGACCTTAATAAAGATCTCACAGTTAGTGGAAGCACTTCTCTCAACGGATCTCTAAGAGTTCTTGGAAATACTTCTTTAGATAATTCATTAACAGTTAGTGGTCCTACTACAATCAAGAATACACTAACACTTTCTGGAAGTGCAGACTTTAATAACAACTTACAAGTTTCTGGTAATGCATCTATTGGTGGAAACTTAAATGTTGATACAAATGCAGAGATTGCCGGAACACTTTGTGTTGGTGGTCAAACTCAACTCAAAGGTGACGTATGTGTCGGTGAAAGTTTAGTAGTTAATAATGGTGCAGTTATTGGTCAACAATTAACTGTTTCTAGTTCTTCTAATTTAATAGGAGAAGTAGTTGCAAGGAGTTACTTAGCTGTTTGTGGAAACTTAAGTGTTGGTGGAGATACAAATCTTAAGGGAGATTTTACAGTTTCTGGAGAGGCAGACTTTAATGATAACTTACAGGTTGCTGGTAATCTGTCTGTTGGTGGAAACACAAATCTCGATGGAGCTCTATCAGTCTCCGGAAATACAACTCTTAGTGGAACGTTAAGTGTTAGACAGAGTTCAGTATTGAAAAACCCTGTAACAGTATGTGGACCTGGAGACTTAAAAATTGTTGGTACTGCCGCAAATGTACTCATTGAAGATCTTGATTTTAATCAACCAAGAATAGAATTTAAGGGTAAAGTTGTAGAAACTAGAAGAGTCAGAGCATATATTGAACCCTCAGAAGGTGGTTCTGCTTCTGCTAATGCTCAGGGACTATCAATCTTCACTGGTGGTCAACTTAAGGAAGCATTTACTGTATCTGGAAACCATACAATCAAAGTACCGGATCCAGATATTGCCAATTATCCAACTCCCGTATTTAGAATTGATGGTCCCAGTGGAGACACTGATATTAATGGATCCTTACAGGTATCTGGAAACGCAAGTTTTGGTGGTGATATATCTGTAAGTGGTTTACAAGTTTTCAGTAATCTAAGTGTTGGTGGTAACTTAAGTGTTAAAGGAAAAACATATCTCAGTGGAAGTTTAAGTGTTAAAGGAACAACATACCTTTCTGGTGATGTTACTGCAAAGTCTAATGTAAGTGTTGAAGACAATCTAGCTGTTGGTGGAATCACAATCCTCCAGAGCATCTTACAGGTTAGGGGAGATGCAAGTTTTGCTACCAACGTAAGTGTTGGTGGTAATACATTTATTGGTGGAAATGCCTCAGTTGGTGGAACATTATGTGTTGAAGGTCAAGCATTCTTTAACAGTGATATTAATATTTCTGGAAATAGTTTATTCACCGGAAGAATAGATGTTTCTGGTGATGCAATGCTCAACAGAAGTAGTGGTATCACTACAACCAGACAATTAGATGTAAATGGCAATGTACAGGCAAGTGGACTAGTTTGTGCTGGAACATTGAGAGTTATTGGCACCACATCTCTCGGTAATCTTGATGTTAATGGCACTGCTTCATTCGCATCATCTGTTCAAATTGCAGGTAATACCTCAGTTGGTGGAGTTCTAAGAGTTCCTGGAACTGCTTCTATAGGAACGTTAAAGTCAAGTACTTTAAGTGCCCAAGGTCAAGCATTTGTAAATGAAAACTTGACAGTTACTCAAAATACTGATCTAAATGGAAATCTAACTGTATCTGGAACAACCACTCTTTCTGGTGCAGTTCAAGCAAAAGGTAATTTAAGTGTTGGTGGAAGCACTTCTCTCAACGGAACTTTAACAGTTCTTGGAAATACTTCTTTAGATGGTTCATTAACAGTTAGTGGTAATACTCAACTCAAATCTAATGCATCTGTTAGTGGAAACTTATCTGTTGTTGGTGATACATCTTTAGATGGAGATACTTTCATCTCTGGACAATTGAGAGTTGATCAAACTTTACAGGTTCAAGGTAATACTTCTCTTGATAAAGATTTGTATGTTAGTGGAAATGCAACTATTGCAAGAGCAATTGTTACTGGTAACTTAAGTGTTG
>CENV01045491.1_pt1 | contig 11035 bp, 9 predicted proteins | sample 530231 | NCBI WGS metagenome assembly CENV01 (sample SAMEA2619815, study PRJEB7988) | marine metagenome | biome: marine biome (ENVO:00000447); feature: surface water layer (ENVO:00002042); material: "saline water (ENVO:00002010), including plankton (ENVO:xxxxxxxx)" | depth 5 m | reverse complement strand
GCTCAAGGCGCTGATGGGCAAATCCCGGGAGCAGGGCATGCAGACCTTCGACCAGGCCCTCTACGACCTCTATGACGCCGGCGAGATCACCTACGAGGACGCCATCGCCCACGCCGACTCCCCCAACGACCTGCGCCTGATGATCAAGCTCGGCAACGAAACCGATGCCTCCAGCCTGGACCACGCCACCCGTGGCCTGAGCATCGAGGGCGACTAATTGCAGTTAATTGCTTATTTGGATTTAATAAACGTATGGCATCATAGAGTCTGACCGCTCAAGGAGGGATACCATGGGTAAGAAAGAAAAGAACAAAGACACGTTCAATAGCTCTTACACCGTGAAAGGCGACGGCGTGGCAGTGCTCAAACCGCAGGCTCTTCGGTCAAACGATGCCTTCAAACAAGCCTTACGGGAGATGCGCGAAAAGAAAATTCTCTCCAGTGAGGTGCCATCTTGAAGAGCAAATTCCATGGACGGACACCCTCAAGGCACAGCGCTTCTTATCATCGCCATCCTGGCCTCTGGTTATATCCTCGCCACTTTCTGCTACTTTTTTCGATATAAAACGGCAAGAGAAAGTGGTCACAGACTCTACTTGACCAGTGCGTCTCTTGGCCTTGTGGCAGCGTTGATCTCCGAGCTTATTTTTTTGTTACTACAGGCTCTCTGCTCATTCCTCCACCATCTCCCCTGGATCAGGAATGAAGTAGATCTATTTGCGCTCCCTCATGATCTCGTTTTAACCATTTTCATACCCGTTTGCACGGCAATCTATTGCGCAATCTACAACTCCAGGGAAGACATAAAGAGCAAAAATTTAAAGCGCGCCTGGGGAAAGGATGATTTTTCCGCCTTGCTGGATTACGCAACCGACACATTGAAACCGATTGCGGTGACGCTTGAATCCAGAAAGGTTTATGTAGGACTGGTGGCCGTGACCAATGAGCCAGACTCAGAATGCTCCCACCTCACTTTGCTGCCCTATTACAGCGGCTTTCGCGATCAAGAGAGCCTGCATCTTTTTATAACGAACAAGTATAATGCAGTCTTCGATTATTTCGAAAATGACAGCAACGCGGGCCCTCCCATCGAAGACCTCTATGTCGTTCTTCCGTTAAACAAGATTGTTTCTTCACACATTTTCAATGCTGATGTTTACGACTCTCTAAACAAAACAAATCCTCTTTCCAAGAATTGACACTTTTTTATATTTTGGGCCGTCAAATTCCCATTCTTTAACATCACCCTAACCTCTTATTCATTCGCGGCCATTACAATAATCGGCCAATGGAATAAACCACGGAGGTCCGTTGTATGAACAAGTTCGCTTCCGCTCACTGGCAAGGCGATATCAAGAAGGGCAAGGGCACCATCTCCACCCAGAGTGGCGCGCTCAAGGAGCAGCCCTACGGGTTCAACACGCGCTTCGAGGACGAGCCGGGCACCAACCCGGAGGAGCTGATCGGCGGCGCCCACGCCAGCTGTTTCTCGATGGCCTTTTCCCTGCAGCTCGGCAACGCCGGCTACACCCCGGACAGCATCGATACCAAGGCCAAGGTCACTCTTGAGAAAGACGGCGATGGCTTCAGCATCACCAAGGTGCACCTGGATATGACGGCGAAGATCCCCGGCATCGACGACGACGAGTTCCAGAAAATCGCCAAGGCGGCGAAGGAAGGTTGCCCGGTGTCCAAACTGCTCAACGCGGACATTTCCCTGGACGCCAAACTGCAAAGCTGACCGACCCGGTGCCCGCCCGCCCCGGGCGGGCACTGACGACCATCGTGGTCAATCTCTCACAGCATCCGTAAGAGATCGCTGATCCCCCTGCCCGACGTTCCTCGTCACACTGACCGTTGCCGCTCCTGTCTCCACCAGGGAGTCCCCGGGCATTATTGACAACCATCACGTGACGAGTTACAAATAATCCTGTCTTTCGCCGACAAAACCACCCGGCGCCTGTTTGAAACGGGCCGCTGCCCGCGGGTACCGCCGGATGTGGCGCGCCGGGCCGCGCGCAAGCTGGAATACGTGCACCTGGCCACCTGTCTGGATGACCTGCGGGTGCCGCCGGGCAACCGGCTCCACCGGCTGGAAGGCGATCAGAAAGGACGGCACGCCATCCGCGTCAACGAGCAATGGCGCATCAGCTTTCGCTTTGACGGCGAGAACGCCCATGACGTGCTGTTCTGCGACTATCACTCATAAAACGCCGCCGGCGGGAGGCACCATGACCCTTTTCAGTGTCACCGGCATGCAGCGCCGCCCCACCCATCCCGGGGAAATGCTGCGCGAGGATTTTCTGCCCGACTATGGGCTGACGGTCACGTCCCTGGCCACGGCGGTGGGCGTGTCGCGGCAGTCCATCAATGAACTGCTGCGCGAACGGCGGGCATTGAGCCCCGAAATGGCGCTGCGCCTGGCCCGCCTGTTCGGCAATACACCGGACTTCTGGCTGAACGCCCAGCGGGCGGTGGATCTGTGGGACGCCGAACAGGCGATCCGTGACCAGATCGAAAACATCAAGCCGCTCAGCGCCGCCTGAGCAGGGCCCTTTGGGCCGCGATAACCGGTGTCGATTATCGCGGCTGAAGCCGCTCCTACCGCCAGATCCCGAGGACGAGCGCCCCTGGACGGCTTCAGGCCGCGGGTTCGGCCAGGGTGCCGGCGCGGTAGTCGCGCAGGGCCTGTTCGATCTCTTCCTGGGTGTTCATCACGAAGGGGCCGTACTGGGCGATGGGTTCGCCCAGGGGCTTGCCGGCCAGCAACACCAGCCGCGCGCCCTGGTCGCCGGCTTCCAGGGTGACCCGGTCGCCGTCGTCGAGCACCGCGGTGTGCTCCGCCGGCACCGTTTCGCCGGCCACGCTCAGGCCGCCCTCGAACAGATACAGAAAGGCGTTGTAACCGGCCTTGATCGGCACCGTGAGCGACTCACCCGGGCGCAGTTTCACGTCCAGATAAAGCGGGTCGGTGGCGCCGCCTTTCACCGGCGCGGTCAGCGTTTCCCCGTCCAGCACCACTTCGCCGGCGATGGCCTTCACCTGGCCGCCGCCGGGCAGATCGAGGCGCGGCATTTCCGTGTCGGCCACATCCCGGTACCCAGCCGGCTTCATTTTTTCCCGGCCCGGCAGGTTGATCCACAGCTGGAAGCCGCGCAGCAGGCCGTCCTGCTGCTGGGGCATTTCCTCATGGATGATGCCGCGCCCGGCGGTCATCCACTGCACGCCGCCCTGCTTGAGGTCGCCCTCGTTGCCCAGGTGATCGCGGTGCTTCATATGCCCTTCGACCAGGTAGGTCACGGTCTCGAAACCCCGGTGCGGGTGGGCGGGGAAGCCGCCGATGTAATCGTCCGGGTTATCCGAGGAGAAGGCGTCCAGCATCAGAAACGGGTCCAGCCGCACCGAGGGGTTGTGGCCCAGGGCACGCTTGAGCCGGACACCGGCGCCATCGGACGTTTCCAGGGCACGGATGGTGTGCAGCACGCTTCGTTCTTTCATGGTTGCCTCCTCGCCCTACCGGGCATCGCTAGCGGCGCCGGCCTATTCAGGCGCCGCGTATTTCCCGCTCGCCCAGCCGCTCACGGCCATGGGGCGAGGTGAAATCCAGTTGCGGGCCAATCGAGATGATCCCGTGGGGGTTCACCGTCGGATGGCTGCGGAAGTAATGATGGCGGATATGGTCCAGGTGCACCGTTTCCGCCACGCCGGGCAGCTGGTACAGCTCCTTGAGCAGCCCGTTCAGGTTCGGGTAATCGACGATGCGCTTACGGTCGCACTTGAAGTGGGTGACGTAGACCGCGTCGAAGCGCACCAGGGTGGTCCACAGGCGCAGATCCGCCTCGGTGAGGGTGTTGCCCACCAGATAGCGGCTTTCGCCGAGCCGGCGCTCCAGGTCCTCCAGGGTGTCGAACAGGGCGGTCACCGCCTCGTCGTAGGCCTCCTGGCCGGTGGCGAAGCCGGACTTGTAAACGCCGTTGTTCACATGGTTATAGACCGGATCGTTGATCGCCTCGATGGCCTCGCGCAGGTCCTCGGGGTAATAGTCCCCGGGCCGCGCGCCCAGATCATCGAAGGCACCGTTGAGCATGCGGATGATGTCCGCCGACTCGTTGCTGACGATGGTCTCGCGCTCCTTGTCCCACAGCACCGGCACCGTCACGCGGCCGGTGTACTTGGCGTCCGCCTTCAGATACAGCTGATAGAGCTTATCCAGGCCGTACAGGGCGTCGCCGGTGGCACCGTCGAAGTCATCGCGCAGCTCCCAGCCGTTTTCCAGCATCAGCGGGTGCACCACGGAAACGCCAATGTGCTCCTCCAGGCCTTTCCAGGCGCGCATCACCAGCGCCCGGTGGGCCCAGGGACAGGCGAAGGACACGTACAGGTGGTAGCGGCCCTTTTCCGCCTTGAAGCCGCCCTCACCGGAGGGGCCGGCGGCGCCGTCGGCGGTGACCCAGTTACGGAACTGGCTTTCCGAACGCTTGAAGCGCCCGCCGGTGCTCTTGGTGTCGTACCACTTGTCCTGCCACTGTCCGTCGACCAGCAGTCCCATGTCGTTTTCTCCTGTCCGTGTCGGCTGTCGTCTGTCTCTCGTCTGTCTGTCCGGGCGGCCCGGCGCCCCTGGGCTCAGGCGGCGGCGGTGTTCAGCGCCTCCAGTTCGGCGGCGATTTCCGCCTCGGCCCGGGCCAGCGCCTGGTGCTTGACCTCGTCGCCCATGTTCAACCCTTCAGCGTAAATGAAACGCACGTCGCGGATACCCATGAAATCGAAAATCTGTTTTACGAACACCGTGGTGGTCTCGTAGGGCTGGCCGGCGTGCACGCCGCCGTGGGCCGCGAACACCCGTACCGGCTTGTCCTCCAGCAGACCCACCGGCCCGGTGTCGGTGTACTTGAAGGTGATGCCGGCACGGGCGATATGATCGATCCAGGACTTGAACTGGGTGGGCGCGGCGAAGTTGTACATGGGCATGCCAATCACCACCAGATCCGCATCGCGCAGCTCCTGAACAAACTCCTCGGAGCGCGCCAGCACCGCCTTCTGGGCCTCGTTGAGCCCGTCACTGAAGCCGCGCAGGGCACCGGCCCGCTCCAGGTCCAGGTGCGGCACGCCGTCGTTGACCAGATCCCGGACCACCACCTCGGTGCCCGGGTGGTTGGCGCGGTAGCCGTCGATAAAGGTCTGGCTGAGGCGGCTGGAAGCTCCCTCGGCACCGAAGACGCTGGTTTGCAAGTACAGGATGCGGGTCATGGCCGGCTCCATCTAATTTGAGGATGTCGCCATTATCGCTTCGGACGATCCGATGAAAAACCGCATCAATCAGCAGAATCATATCGAATGAATCGATAAATCAGTGCGCCCCCATAAATACAATTGAGAATCGTTTTTACTTGCATTAACTTCCGCATCAGCTCACACACCGGGGGAGAGCCATGTTTACCAATTCCTTCAAGGCCTTACGTGCCTTCTTGTGTTCTTTTTTTCTGCTATCGCTTCTTCAAGGCTGTCTGGGGGAAGGTGGTGACAGCCAGGACCGCCCCAGCAGCGCGCCGGATGGCACCGTCAGCGGCCAGGTGCTGGACCCGCCGATTAGCGGCGCCCAGGTAAGACTGGTGGATGTGGAGGGCAACGCACTCTCCGCCCTGGTACGCAGCGATGATCAGGGCCGCTTCACCCTCCAGTACCGTGGCGGCATCGCCGGTGCCCGGCTGCTCGCCAGCGGCGGCCGCGACGCCGGCACCGGCCTGTCTTTTCAAGGCCTCAGCCTGTCCGCGCCGCTGGCCGGCAACGGCGACGGCATTGTCTCGCCAGTCACCACCCTGGTGGCCCATCTCACCGCCCAGGGTTTCAGCCTGGACGGTGCCCGCCAGCGGGTCGCCCAGCGGCTGGGGCTGGACCCCGAGCGCCTGCTGGCATCGCCGGAGGCCCACGGCGACCTGCAGCAACGGGCCGTGTTGGTGGCCCAGTTCCTGAGCCTGCTGCAAGGCGAACAGAACCCGACGGACCTGCTCTGGCAGGCGGTGAACCAGTACGGCACCGATCTCGACGACGCCGCCCGCGCCCTGGCCGGCGATCAGCTGCTGCTGGCTTCCACCCGGCAACGTCTCGAAGACAACGCCGAGCTGCTGGCGACCCTGGCCGAGGTGGATCAAACCGGCACCGCGCAAGACGTGCTCGACCGTGCCGGCCGCGCCCTGGTGACCCGCACCCTGACGCGCTATCTATCGGAAAGCCTGGGCTACACCGCCGCCGACGACACCGGCCGCGACAACCTGCAGCGGCTGGCGGAGGCAATCTGGCAAGCCAACCAGCAGCGCGGCCTGCAGCCCGCCAGCCCCGCCGGGCTGAACGTGGTGCGCTACCTGATGAACCACTACAGCATCACCACCGATGCCCTGGCCCAGGCCGGCTTCACGCCGCCGGCGGACCTTGCTAGCGACAGCACCGTGGCCGAACTGGCCAACCGGGATGCCATCGACCCGACCCAGCCCCTGGCCCCCGCCGAGCGGCTCGGCGACGATCAGGAGGCCCGCCGCGCCTATTTCTACCGCACCACGCTGTCTCCGTTCTATCGCTCCGAGCAGCTGTTCCAGGGCGTCTACGACGATAACTATCTGGACCCACTGTACGCGGCCATCGCCGAGGGGCAGGCCCGCGCCGGCCTGCTCGACGACGCCACCCGCACCCTGCGTACCCAGGTGTTCAACCCCCGGGAGCGCGTGGATGCCTTCCGCGAGGCCGGCAGCGCCCTTCTGGATCAAGATCAGGAAGAACAGGCCACCAAGCTGCTGGACCGGTCAGCCGAGGAATTCAGTGACTATCTGGACGGAGTGGGTCTGCGCAATATCGTCTTTCAGGATGCGAAAAACGCGTTCTATCTGGTGCGGGCTTACATCAAGGCTGGCCATCCCGACCGTGCCGACGCCACCCTGGCGCCGCTCTATGACTATGTGGATCTTTACGCTGACCCAGGCGGCGAGTGGAACGGCGCCTACTACAACATCAATTCCGCCCTGGTGGATCTGGCCGAGGATCAGGTACGACAGGCGGAGAACCAGGGCCTGAGCGAGCCCTACCACCAGCAGGCGGTGACCTCAACGCGCCTGCTGCAACGCTGGACCGACGGCCTGGGTCGCCAGGCGGGCCCGATCACCTGCGCCGCCATCCAGACCCAGTACACCGCCCGTTATACCACCCTGTTCGCCCGCCTCGGGCTCGAGGACGAGGCCCGCGCGGGCATGGAAGCCTTCGCCGAATTGCTTCAACTTCCCTGCAACGGTTTCTCCACCAACTTCACCAATATGATCGCGCCGGCCTACGGCTACCTGGAAGACTTTGAGGGTTTCCAGCGCTTCCTCACCGAGGTGGTGACACCGATCCCGCCACTGGGCAGCTACGGCGCCATGGAGGCGCGCAAGGCGATCCGCGCTCAGCGCGCCACCGCCCTGGTCAAGAACGAATCGGTGCAGGCAGCCCAGGACTACCTGGCCGGTGAACTGGGCGACGACCTGGTGGGCCAGGTCACGCTGCTGACCTTCTGGGGCGGCGGCATCCAGCCTGACGACGACTATGAATTGGGCAACGTTAAACGGTACGTACTCAACACCTTGCATGATCAGAACCGGGACGATCTGGCCCGGGCGGTATCGGACGCCGCCTGGGAACTGGTCAACAGCCAGGCCTATCAGGAACAGTACCCGGACGCGAAGAACGGCATCGAACAGGGGTGCCGCAAACTGGCCCTGGCCAGCGAATACCTGGGGAACATGGAGCAGGCCCGGGAACGCATGGCCGTGTGCGCCGAGCGCGCCCTGAGCCTGGTCCCCGGCGCCGGCACTGTGGAGCGCTACAACCTGCTGCGCCTGGCGGGAGAAGGCCTGTACCACTTCGAGCTCACCGACCAGTTGCCCTCCGTGGCCGCCCGCCTTGGTGACCTGAGCAACGCTTTGAGCGGCGAGGACCGGATCACGGTGCAGGGCCTGCGCCTGCGCCTGCTGGCCGCCAGCGATGACGAGGACGGCACCCTGGCGGTGTTCGATCAGATCCGCGCCCAGGTCCACGATCTGGCCACCGCCGCCGGAGAGGAAAGCGAGCGCACCGCCGCGGCCACCGCCGCCAAGGAACTGCTGAACACGGTGCGCTACGCGGCCAACAAGCTACGCGGCCGCACCGCCGAACGCGGTGAGCCGGTGCCCAGCGAGCTGGCCCTGGCGCACAGCCTGGAACAAGAGGCCCGGCGCTATGCCGCCGGCGACACCGGCGATCAGCTCAATGCCCTGGGGGTAATCCAGCGCATCAACCTCTTGTCCCGCCGCAACGATGATCTGGTGGATCTGGCCCGTTTCCTGGGTCGCTTCGACGACCTGGAAGCGGCCCGGCAAGTGGCGGAAACAGCTCACGGCCAGGCCCATTACGACCGGCTCGCCGCCGCCGCGGACGGCCTCGCCGAGCGGGACCTGTTCCCCGGCACCGACCTGGCCAGCCTGGACTTCGACCTGGACGGCCGGCCGGACTTCTTCAATCCTTCCGCGTCGCTGGAGCCCGGCATGCCCTTGCCGCTCACCCTGGACGACGACATCGACGGCGATGGCACTCCGGACGATGCGGACGCCACTCCCTACTGGGGGAACCACCAATGAGACGCCCGCGACGCTATGCCCTGACGCTGGTCGGGCTGGCCCTGGCGGGCAGCCCTCTGGCGGACAATACCGTCCAGGAAGTAATCGTCGAGGGCGACCCCGCCGAGCACACCCCCATGGCCAACACCAAGCCGGGCGAGTACCGCTTTAACCGGGACTACCTGGATATCTACCGGGACGCCGACGGCGGCCTGGACAGCCTGTACCGCCAGGTACCGGGGGTTCAGTTCAGCGAGGACGCCCTGGAAACGGAATCCCTGGAGGACCTGTCTCCGTCGTCGATCTCCATTTCCGGCGGCCGCTTTTATCAGAACGCGGTGCAACTGGATGGCCTGAACATCGGCAACCGCCTGGACCCGGCCGGCGGCGCCAATGGCATCGACGACGTGGGCGCCCATGAGTTGGGCCTGTTCCTGGACACCGATTTGCTGGAAAGCGTGCGCGTGCTGGACAGCAACGTGCCGGTGGAATACGGCCGCTTCACCGGCGGCGTGGTGGACCTGGAAACCCGCCGCGCCGGCGCCGAGCGGGAAGGGGCGGTGTTCTACAACACCACCCGCTCCGACTGGGTGCACTACAAACGCATCGAGCCCACGCCGAGGCCGGGGCAGAGCCTGCCCACGGCGCCGGAGTCCGATCCGGAATTCCGCCGCGACCGCTTCGGCGCCCACTACAGCATGCCCGTGGGCGAGCTGTCCGGCCTGATCCTCAGCGCCAACCAGGCCAGCAGCCGCAGCCCCACGGAATCCCTGGGACGGGTCTACAATCTGGAGCAGACCAACCAGAACCTGATGGGCAAGTTCTCCACCGCGGTGAATGTCACCGGCGAACTGGACGCCAGCCTGACCTACGCGCCCTACCAGCGGGAGGCGATAATCCGCAACGCCCGAGACAGCCGCCACGAGTTCCACGGCGGCGGCCTGTCTTCCCAGGTAAGCCTGATGCTGCCCGGGGACTACTTCCGGCACCATATAGAGGCCGGCGTCAGCTATGTGGAGAACCGCCGCGAGGCACCGCTGGACTACTTCCAGTGGGCCAACAGCCCGTCCCGGCAATGGGGCAGCGAAAACGGCCTGGATCAAAGCCTGCAGGGCGGTTACGGCAACCTGGACAAGTACCAGATGACCAGCCGGGCGCGCTGGATCGGCGAGCTGCCGCCGCTGTTCCTGGACGGGGTGGCGGTGGACCGCCGGCTGGGCGTGGAGCTGAACCACCAGCGCCTGCGCTTCGACCGGCCCCAGGACCTGTATGTGTTCACCAACCCGGTGGTCAACACCGACATCCAGTGCCGGGGCCTGGACTACGACTGCGTACAGCAAGAGCAGTACTTCAGCACCCGCGATGTGTACGCCGGCGAGGACGTGGAGGTGGGCCTTACCGAAGCGGCGGCGTTTACCGATGCCACCTTCCATTGGGACCGCTACCGGGTCACCGCCGGGCTGCGCTACGACTACGACGACTTCCTGCGCAACCACAACGTGGCGCCGCGCCTGAGCGGCACTCTGGATGCCTTCGACAACGGTGCCACCCTGATTACCGCCGGCGCCAACCGCTACTACGGCGGCGCCCTGCTCACCTACAAGATGCGCCAGGCGCGCACGCCCTATGCCACCGAATACCGGGGCTCCAACCAGAACGTGGTCAACGACTGGACCACCGGCAACGACCAGGGCAGGTACCGCTATGGCGATTCCGACCTGGACACCCCATACAGCGATGAGCTGTCCCTGGGGTTGCGTCAACGCCTGCTGGACGGCGTGCTGGAAGCCAAGCTGATACGGCGGGATAACCAGGACGAATTCGCGCAGACGGTCAGCGACGTAAACGCCGACGGCTACCAGATCTATCGCCTCAACAACGACGGCGAGAGCGAATACAAAGGCGTCTCCCTGGCTTACTACCGGGCCTTCGGCGAGCGCACCACCCTGGGCTTCACGGTGACTTACTCGGAGCAGGAAACCAGTAACGCCGACTACGACGATCCGGCCAACCCGGGCAGCAACAGCCACGTCAGCTATCAGGGCCGGCGCGTCACCATGGCCTCACTGAACCGGGAGCGCAGCAACTTCGACCGCCCCTGGGTCGCCAACCTGAACCTGTCCCACCGCTTCGCGCCGCGCTGGTCCGGCCGCGTCAACGTCCGCTACCGGGGTGACTACGACACCGTGGAGAGCACCGGTGAGGTGGTGGACGGCAAGCCGATCATCACCGACGGTGACGACGACGCCTATGAGAAGCTGGCGGTGTACGAACGGGCGGAACGCCACGCCACCCTGATCAGCGACCTGGGCGTGACCTGGCAGCCGCTGGGCGGCCTCAGCCTGGAGGCGGAAATCCGCAACGCCTTCAACGCCCGGACCTACACCGTGCCGGAGAACTTTGGCGGCGTGGAGCTGGGG
>CENV01013153.1_pt1 | contig 11045 bp, 1 predicted proteins | sample 530231 | NCBI WGS metagenome assembly CENV01 (sample SAMEA2619815, study PRJEB7988) | marine metagenome | biome: marine biome (ENVO:00000447); feature: surface water layer (ENVO:00002042); material: "saline water (ENVO:00002010), including plankton (ENVO:xxxxxxxx)" | depth 5 m | reverse complement strand
AAATGTAGAGCCAGCTTCTATAGCTTTATCTATGTTTTTATATTCTCCTTGCAATATACCATCTACAATAGGATCATATCTATCTCTTCTTTTACCATTAGAAGAAATCATTATAATATCTTCTGCAGTATAATTACCTGTATTAGCTAACCCAAATAACTCATCATACATTTTTCTATATTTATCAGTGGAGGAATTTTCTTTTCCTTGTCCTATAAATTGTGTAGCTATTTGTGTTTTAACTTGTTCTTTTGGAACATGTTTTAAAGCACTAGGATTTGAGTAGTTTCTTATTTCTTTTGTAGCTTTTTCTTGTACAGTTAATTTTTTAGGTTTTTCTTCAGGAAGTCTTTCTTTACTTTGCTCTACTAAATCATCGTATTTTTCTTCTTCTTTTTTTCTTCTTTCTTTTACTTTTTCAGCTTCTATTTTACTTTGTTTTTTATAGTCTTCATTGTATTTATTTAAAGTAGATATAGCAGTAGGCTTTGAAAGTCTTTTTAATCTAACAGGATCTTCAGCTTTATCTTGTTCTGCTTGTAATTTTGGATTTATATCTATTGCAACTAATATATTAAATAATTCTTCTGAATTAATTTCATTTGTTTCATATGCTTTTGCAGTTACTTCTTTTGATTTAGAGTTTATAACTTCTAATATATCAGGAGTAATAAATTGAGCATAACTTCCAGTCCATGTACTATTTTTTAATCTATGATCTAAAAATAAAACAGTAGATAAAGCTATTTTTTCTTCTTTAGATAAGTTATCAAATGATTCTCTTAAAAAAAGTATTTCAGTTTGAGTTAAATCTTTTGATCTAGTTCTATTATCTAGTTGTATAAAACCTGATTTACTAACTGTTAATTTCTTTAATAGTTTAGATGTGCTTTTCTTTTCAAGAAGTTCAACAGCAGCTTGTCTTTGCTTTCTTATCCATGTTCCTTTTACTATTCCTTTGCCACCATTAGATTCATATAAAGATTGTAATATATTAAATACATTTAATACTTCATTAACTTCAAGATATATACCTAATAATCCACGATCACTTTCTCCAAACTCATCAGTAAATAATTCAATTAATGAATAAAAATAACTAGTTGATTTTTCATCTGTTTCATATTGTCTTACTAAAATATTTAAAAGATCTTTAGAAATTAATTTATCTAATGCAGGTATATTATCTAATCCTATTTTTATATACTCATTAATTACATTATCAGAATGTTCTGCTAGTGGATTAATACCAGATGTTACATCTGATACAGCGTTTCTACTTTGCATAATTCTTATAAGATTATCTTTACCTACTACAGACTTATGAGTTGCATTTAAATTTCTAATACCTCTTAATGCTGCTTTACTAAATTTTTTATGTGATTTTAAAAGTAATTTTAAACGAAGTATTTCAGTTTCTAAATCTGCTTTTGTTTTTAAATAACTAAATAAATTTTTATCTTTAATAACTTTTTCAATTAATATATCTAGTTCTTCTTCAGGAAAAAATTTCTTATGTGTATAAAAAGGATTTTTATTTTCTTTGTTTATACCCCCATTAACCATTTTTTTAGTTGATCTTCTTACTCTTAATAATTCATTAAATAGTTTTATATGATCAGACTTTAAAAATTCTATTAATGTTTTTGCATCAGCTCCTGCTAAAGAATCTTTAACCGCATCATTATTACTTGGAATATCATTATTATTTATATTGCTAAATAATAAAGCAGCAAGTATAGGTGCTGTATCTGCATTTATATTAGCAAAGAATAATCTAGGGTCTTTATGATCATCTAATGCTTGGTTTAAAAATATATCAAAAATACTTTTAGTACTTCTATAAGATGTTCTTGATTGTATATTTGCTCTATTTCCTTTTATTATTGGTTCATTAATAGTTATATCTTTATCTTTTAATCGAAGAGTTATTCGTTCAGGAATATCTATTGCATCACTTAATAAAGCAGAAGAACCAAATGGATCAATATCTATAGAGTTAGTATTAGAATAAAAAGCATTATGCACAGCAATAATACCAATAACTTTATTTCTAACTAAATTAATATCAATAGAGTTTTCTCTTCCTGCTATTGAACCAAATTTTAAATCTTCATATATAGGATCAGACTCTCTATTAATTACAGAATCAAATGCATCTTTAGGAATATCACCTTTAACATTATAATATTCAAAGGTATCAGCGTTAATCCACATAATATGCTCTAATAATAAAGCTTTGTTTTCTAAAGTATCTTGTAAATCTTTTCCTTTAGATTTAGATTTAAATACAAATTCTAAATTAAACACACCTTTTGGATTAACAACAACAAAGTTACCATCTACTAATTTATACATTCCATTTTTTAAATTCTTTACTTTTCTAGCAAGTACTAAACTAAATCCTTTATCACCATCAAGGTCTTCCCCCATAGCTATACGAATACCATCTTCAGGAACAGCTACGTTAGTTTCAGAGTATTTATCACTAACAGGATTTTTTAATCTATTAAAAGAATGAGATGCATATGCACCAGATGGAACACGAGTTCTATCTATAATTTCTCCTGGTATAATATAAGAACCATTTCTTTTTTCTATTTCATGTTCTAATACATGATTAATATCAGGAGTACCATCTTCTTTAACCCAGAACATATCAGCAAATATACTTGGATATTTTTTAATAAAATCTATAGCATCTTCTAATGAACCAAAAGGTTCGCCATTAAAATCAGTTCTAGTTTCATATCTTCCACCAACAATATTAACATTTATTCTAGCTAATTTAATTAAGTTATTTCCATTTTTATCTGTTACTTCTTCATATGGTGTAAGCTGTAGGTCTGCTTGTCCCATAGTTTGAGTAGCTAATCTTTTACCTTTATGTGCTAATAACTTTTTAGCTTGTGAAAGTTTTATATTTAATATTTCTTGTACAAATCTAGGATCATTTTCAACGTCTAATCCTAATGCATAAGCTTCTTGTAATGCTGGACTTGATGTTTCATTTATTATTACTTTTAATTCTGCTTCATCAAATCTTGATAATGCAGCTTCATTTCTTAACTTAACTGCTTTTAATCCATTATTTAAATAAACTCTTTGTGTTTCTCCTAACTTAACATTATGTTCTATATTTAAACCATTAAAGTGTGCTTGTCTTTGACTAGGTATTTGACCATCATGATTAGAATTATTACTATGATGTAAGTCTTGAGATACAATTAAATTATCATTTTCTTCATATTTAATAATTTTAGGATCTTCATTGTTTTCCCAATTAGTATTTTCTAAACGACTTAACTTTGCACCTGAAGGAAATACTATTGCTTCTATTTTATTATCTGGATTATTTTTATTCCATGTATCTATATATGATTTTAATTTAGACATAACAGGATTAGAATCTCCAGCTAAATCCATATTAATCCAGTTTACTTTAATTAAAGTTCTATCTCCTGGTGTAGATGTAGATATATGTGCTTTTAGAGTATCTGTATCTTTTATTTCCATGTCATCTGCAATCTCTATTAACTTGTCATTAGTTAACATTGCTTGTCCATCAAATGCATCTCCTCCTGAATCTGTAATTCCTGGTATGTCTTCTATTTGAATTACATTTAAAGAGCCTCTATATCTCATACCATCTGTTAATATTTGAGATTGTCTTGCTATAATATTTAAAAAGTTAGCAGCAAGTTTTTGATCTTCTGACATATCTTTTGTTTTTTTATCTGACAACATATAATTAGATATATCGCCATGCATAGCATTCATAAGTATTATGTCATTGATAGCATAATGTGCTTCCATTATTTCTTTTTTTGTTAAATTTTTATCAGGATAAGATTCAATTAATTTAACAGGATCTACAAATAACTTTTTAGCATCTTTATTTTTAGGCAATAAAGCTAAAGCTTTTTTAGCAGCATTAAGTAAATTAGATTTTTTAGTTCCATAATATTCCATTAACACAAAAGGTGCTGCACCTTTTTCTCCAAACCTACCCATATGATGATAGTAAAGATTTTTATCTTTAAGGTTTTTATTTATATTTCCTATTATTTCATTATCAAATATTTCTTCTATGATACTAGCAATTTCAACACCTGACATATTAGCTACATCTAAATTTTCAAACTCAACACCATCAAGAAACATAACAAATCTTTGTTTAATATCTTTGTCTAATTCTTCTGGTATATTTAAACTTTTATATAGTTTGTCTATTATAAAATCAAAATGAGAGTCACCTCTTATTGCACTCTTTTGTGATTTTTCTACATTTGTAAACATTGGGTTAGATGTAAATTCACTAATATCACTCTTCATTACTGAATATAAAATACCTTCAGGTATTCCATCTTTTTCTGGAAAACCAAATACTGTAACAGTTCTATTATCTATTTTTTTATCAACAGCAGCACCATGTAGTATAGCATCTTTTAATTTAGATCTTTTAGCTGGTCTTTTCTTTCCTGTTTTACTAACTGATATTTCTAAATCTTCTGATGTTAAAGTCATTATTCTTCTAACAATAGAATTATTTCTTTCTAAATTTATGTCAGCTAGTTTAGATATAGGTATTCCTGTATTTTCTTCAACAACAGAAAGTATTATAACTATTTCTAAAGATGTAAGATCTTCAATATTTTTATCAACTATTGGTAATAACTTTTCATAATGCTCTAGTTTTAAATCGGGATTATCATGAACATCTAAAACAGAGTCATACATTTCTTCAAATGGTAAAACTAAATTACTCATTTGTAATTTATCGCCTAGCTTTTTAAAATATCTTTGAACATGATTAGAAATATTTTTTCTATGAAAAGATCTCATATCTTCTAAAGAATTAGTTTGTGCAATTTTTTGTATTAATCTTTCTAATGATGTTGCATGAGTACCTTCTTTAAACTCTTTATATTTTTCTTCTGAAGATATAGCATCAATAAACCAATCAGCATCTTTTAATCTAATTATATTTATAGTTCCAGTTCTTCTATTTGATGCAGCTATTATTTGTTGTTGTATTTTTCCTTTTAAAAATCTATCACCATGTGTGCTATCAAACTCCATATCTGAAGAAGTTGATTCTAACTGTTCTATTTCTTGATCTCCTTCTGGAGAGTTTTCATTAGGTAAAAAAGAATAAGTCATATCTGGATACATCATATGTAGTTTTTTTAATGCTCTTTTTCTTTTTCTTTCTACATTTGATTTATCATCATATGCTTCGCTTTCTAAAATCTTTAATACTTCGATAGCAATAAATCTTTCAGTTTCACTTCTTGCTGTAATTACTTTTTGTTTTACTTCTTCAATAGCTTCTTGTTTAGCTTCTCTTATTTTTTTAGACATACGTTTTAATTTTTTAGCAGGAGTATCAGATTTAGTTTCAATAAATCTTTCAACTGCTCTTTTGCCAGTAGAGCCTATATCTTTTTCTATTTCTTCTGCTATTTTTAAATCTGATGTAGACATTTCTTTTATTAGATTATTTTTAACTTCACCAGAAAAGTTTTGTAAAACAGCTACATTAAAATCATTTTTTTGTTTATCAGTAATTAAATCAAACAAATCATTTTCTAAATCATTTTCCCTAGAGTCTTGCGATCCATATCTATTTTGAACTAATGATATAAATAACTCAAAATCTCCTCTTGAATCTTGAGAGTATGTATTTAAATAATCTAAAATTTTCTGTGCTTTTATTGCTTTCTTTGTAGGCTTACCTTTATATTTATATTTAGATATTGTAGTTAATTTACTTCTAATTGACTTTAAATTTTTTTCAGCTGTAAAACTTATTAAAGCACGACCACTCATTAATTTTTTTAAATTAAGTTCTAATGATTCTTCTTCTAATACTCTTGCAGCACTATCACCACCTAAACTTATTGAAGGAGTTAATATAATTTTATTGTCTACATTAGTTGCTTGAAAAATACCACCTGCTGTTCTGCCTCCAGCAGCTTGCTCAACAGCTATAGTTTCTCCAATAAATATCTCTGTATCAGGTTGCTCTGCTAACTTTTTAATCATTGTATCAACAAAGTTTTCTAATTGAGATCTTATTCTTTTTCTTGAATTAGCTAAACTAGCTACAGATACTTGTCCTTGTTGAGTTTTTTCAAGTTCATCAAACAATCTTAATTCTTTTTCTAGAAAATCTATTGCAGCTTTTCTTTTAGCTTCTATATATTCTTTTTTAGATTTGTAACCTTGTTTTTTATACTCATTTGGATTAGCTAATGCATTATTATATTCTTTAATATATGCATCATTTGATCTTTTAAATTCACCACTTTTAATTTTTCTATTAATAAGAGCTTCAGCTTGTTTGTTAGTTTTTGTAATATTAATTAAATTTAATCCTGAAAATAATCTTTTATATGTTGCACCTAACTCTTTATCTTTTTCTAATTCTTTTCTTTTCTTTGCATCTATCTTAAATACATTAGTAGTAAATTGCCTTTCTTCAATAGTAGTTTGTCCTGTTTTATCTTTAGTTGTTCTTGTTCTTGTATCAGTAGTTATAACATTTATTGGTTTAATAATACCACTATCTATTAAATTAGATAATAGTTCTGCATCTTCTTTATTTTCAGCTAATCTAACAATTAATCTTTCTGAAACAATTTGTCTTATTGCTTTCTCTTTTATTCCTTCTGTTACTTCTGTTTTACTTTCTGCTGCTAATTCTTCAGCACGTTTATTAACTATAGAGTTTAAATCAGAAAGACTATCTATATTTAATCCTTGTTGCACTAAAAATTGTTGTTGTTTACCTGGTCTTAATATAGCCCCAACAATACCTTTTTGATACCATTTTTTATTTGCTTCAAAGTCTAACATTGATTTAACAAACTGTTCTGTTTGTTCAAATGCTTCAGCTGCTTCTTCATCAGTTCTAAAGTCTCCTTTACTTTGAAATTCTAAAAAGTTTTTTAACATATCTATTTGTTGAGAAAATTCTTCTTGTAAAGTATCGCCTCTTAATTTACTAACAACACCTGCACCTGCAGGTATAATACCTACAGCTGTTAATATTGCTGATGCTTCTTTAGGATGTAATACAGGAAAGAATGCTTTATCAACTAGGTTTTCTGCATAAGACATTCCTTGTGCTTTACGTTCATCTGAATCTAAACCTAGTATAGCAGAAGTTGTCATTTCAATCCATTCTTCTGCTGCTTCTTCAAATATACTTCCGTATTGAGAAATTTGTTTAAAGTCTTTCATTAACTGTGTTTTGCCAGATAATGATTTACCAATAGTATTGTTATCAAAAAAATCTTTTGTAGTTTTAGCTATAGCTGGACCACCTAAAGTTTTGTATGCTTTACTTTTTACTACACTATCTTTAACTGGTTTAAGAAGTTTATGTACTCCAATGTTTTTAAATAATTTTGAAGCAAGATCAAATCCTACAGTTTCTACTAATATAGCTAATACAGCTTGTGCTTCTTTTTTTGCTATATCTGCACCTGTAAATTTATCAAACTTAAACTTACCATCTTCAACATATACAGATTCTAATTCTTCATTTTTTAAATCACTAAATACTTTTGGTTGTTGAATTAATAAACTTCCTGGACCAGCTATTCCTAATCTAGCACCTTTAGATTTTATAAAAGTAGAAACATTTTTATGATATGCTTCTTCCATTAAGTTTCTATACATTTGATTTCTAGTAACAGCTGGTATTTTTTGACCTTTTGCATCTAGTTTTCTAACTTTTCTTAAAATTTCTTTTGATTGTTCTTTTGTTATTTTAAATGGACTAGCAACATTTATTACTTCTTTACCACCTTTTAATTGAGTATATAATCCTCTAACAGTTTTTCCATCTTTAGATGACTCAAGAATAGAAGCTATTTTATTACTAATTCCTTTTTCTAAAGGTTTTACACTACCTGCTAATGCTCTACCTGGTGCTAAAAATGATGCCATATAAGGTAATGATTCCAAAAATACATCAGCTACAGTACCACCCCATGTATTACCTCTATATTTTTCTATTAAAGTATCATTATACCAAGATGCTACTTTTTTTTCAGCTGCTTCTCTTTCCATAGGATCAACATAATCATCAGCATCTAAACGTAATAATGTTTCTTCTATTTCCCTTTCATCTCTTTGTGACCACCAAACAGCAGCATAATCTCCAAGCATAGCACCTGCTGATGTTAATACAATACCAGCAAGTAAAGCGGGTATACCTACTACAGGTATTGCTGCTGCTGCTGCAGCACCACCTGCACCAAGTACACCTATACCTGCTACTCTTGCAAATATATTTTTTTCTGTAGGATCAATTGCTCTTTGTATATTTTCTCCTGCAGTTCTATCTCCTTTTCTTTGAGCTAATCTATAAGCAGTAGCTTCATCTAATACATAAGAATAACCTTCAGGACTTTGTAATTTTTCTCTTAATGTATCTACTTGAGATGTTTGAGATCTGTTATCTGTTATACTTATAGATGGATATTTAATACCAAAATAGTTTTCTACTTCTTCAGTAGAATATGGACTAGAGTAACCTACTTCAAATGTTCCATCTTCTTTATATGCACCACCTATATTACCATCAGCACCATTATAAATAGAATCTGTAGTAAATTCTATATGACTTGGCTTACGATATTTAGGACTTAATCTAGTAGATCTTACAGGACTACCAAAGGTTTCTTTATATAAACCTCTATAATCATAAATACTTTCATCTAACTCTGGTACAAATCGTTTCCAATTTTGATAATCTTGTTCCTCATCATCTGTTAGTTCGGTATTATAATCATTAGTATAATCTCTTGTGGATTCATCAAATAATGCTTTTCTTGCTTCATTAAGTGCAGCTAATTCTTCAAAAATAAAATCTTCTTGAGTTCTTTGATTGTCTACACCTTCTTCGAGTGGGTTGTCATTAATCATTTATTTTCCTATTTTTTTTTAACTAAATAACCTTCTAAAGCATCAGACATGCCGCCTGCTGATATTGTGTCTAATAAAGTATTTCTGGTTCTTCTATTACTAATACCATTAATTTTTTCTAAAGTTTTATCCCAATCTACATTTTTAATTAAATTTAATATTTTTTGTTTCTTTGCATTAGTTTTGTCTATTCCTCTTGCTTTTTTTGTACTCATATTAGTTGTATCTGTTAACTTATTTATATCTAAATATACTTTTTCTATATCATTAATTGATACTTTTTCATCATCATTATCATCATCTTCACTTACGAATGTTATTTCTTTATTAATATTTTTAACTTGAATATTAAATTTGTTAAATAAATCTTCGATTGCTTGTTTCGATCCTGCATCTTTATTTCTGCCAGCAAAGTTACCTAATTGTTCATTTATTATTCTGTATAAATCTATATTTTGTTGTTGAAGTTGTTGAACTAATTCAGGATTTTTTTCTATACTTAATTGATCTAATCTTTCATCATTTTGTTTTATAACTTTTAATGCACCAGTAATGTATGCATTTCCTATTTTAACTGCTTCATCTACATCTTTAGATGTATCTAATGCTCTTTGAAGAGTTGCAGCAAATTGTTGACTTTTAATAAAGCTTTCAAATTCAGGATTATTAGCAGCATCAAAATTATCATCAAGAATTTGTTCTGTGAATGATGCTCCAGTAGCTTCTACTCGAGCAGATGTAAGACCAGTTTGTGCTGTAAATTGTTCTGTTTGATCTTCTATTCTAGTTTTTTCAGCTACTGCATTACTAAATATTCTATTTAAATTAGATCTTCCTTGTCTACTTGTGCTTTCATTAATACTTCTCATATCATTTAAAGAATTAAGAACAGCAACTCTTTGGCTAGGAGTAATATCAACATCAAGATTAATTCCATATGTATTTGCTAAATCTAAAGCTTCTTGTGCAATAACATTAGTACGTTGTCTATTTGCAGTCATACTTGTGTCAGCAGCTCTAGAATTTATTATTTGAGATAAAGATCCACCTTCACTATCTGGTAATCCTCCTGATCCTGGAGCAAGGGGTCCTCTTCTTCTTATACCTTCTCTTGATTGTAATCCTTTTAATGTAGGAGCCATTACTATTCTATCTGTACCAAGTATTTTATTACCATCTTCATCTGTATCAAATATAACTCTACTTGTCATTCCTGCATCAGTTTGTTCTGCTGCTAGTTGTCTTAACCTTTTTGCTTCTTGTGCGTCCTTATACATTTCTAATTGTGACTTTGGTATATATGCTTTATAAGCTGTTTCAGTTTCTAAACCTTTTCCTGTAAATTGTTGTACTGGTAAAACGCCAGTCATTTTTATTTCTGTTCCATCGTCAGCTGTTTGTTTTTTTATTTTTTCTGTAGAGTATGTCCCCATATCTACAACAGGAACTCTTTCTCCTTTTTTATTTAAAGTTCCCATTTGTTTCATAATATCTCTTGTTTCTAGTTCTTGACCAACGGTTCCATATTGCATTTCTTGTATACCTTCAGAAGTTTTAAATTTTTTTGTTAAAGGAACATTTTTTAAAGATTCATAATCTAAACCTCTTTCTATTTCTGCATCTGTTTTTGATCTTGTTGATAGTGGCGTTGTTGGTATTTCTAATGGAGCAAATGGTTCTGGCTCTTTATATGTTGAAGTAAATTTGGGAGCATTTGGTACATTTAATCCAGATATAAAATTTTCATTAGAAGCTTTTAACATTCCACTACCAGTAGCTCCTTTTATTGCTGCATTTGATATATTTAAAGCTTTTTTTATTTCTGTGTCATTTAAATAAGTTGGCTCAACTCCTGCAATTTGTCCACTAACCGCTCTGTCATAACCACTATAACTAGTATAATTACCGCCTCCAACAGTAGGTAATCCAAAATTTGCGTCAGCAGATACACTATTAGTAAGTTCTTGATTTTTAGCAGGACCAAAAGAAAATTCTCTTGTTAATCCATCATCTACTTTTTCTTCTTTTTTATTATTTTTAAAAAATCTATCTCTTGACATGCCTATCTCCTATACTATAAATGGCTTTACTGCTGGCTGTGCAGA
>CENV01061933.1_pt1 | contig 11049 bp, 18 predicted proteins | sample 530231 | NCBI WGS metagenome assembly CENV01 (sample SAMEA2619815, study PRJEB7988) | marine metagenome | biome: marine biome (ENVO:00000447); feature: surface water layer (ENVO:00002042); material: "saline water (ENVO:00002010), including plankton (ENVO:xxxxxxxx)" | depth 5 m | reverse complement strand
ATTCCTTCCGCGTTTGCCCACCTCAGCGCTGCGCTCAACACGCCTAACTCTCGATTGATTGTTCCGGCACTAGCGTCTCTTTTTTTTGTGTAGTCAGAGACATGCTTACCGCTGAGTTTGTGAATTGGAATGTTTCCGAAGTGAGGGGCTAGCCTTTTCCAAGCTATGGATGCCCGTTTGTGATCAATTGCTACGTGATCAACGTGCTCAGTGATGTACCTATTTACGATTTGCTCAACAGATGCTATCTTCATATTAGGGTTATCCTTGTATGGCTTTAATCCTGTGTCACCTCAGATGCGGGGGGAAGCGTCTAGTCAACGCTTTCCCCCTTTTTGGTTTTGTGAATGTCTATTTCATAGCCCAATTCATGAAACAATCTTTCCACGTAACAGAAGCCCACATTTGTTTTCCCGCTCTCGAAATTAGCTATTGTGCTGGCGCTGGTCCTAGCAGGACCTCCCAAAGCCTCTCTTGATAATTTAGCCTTTTTTCGTAAATCAAAAAGTTCTTGGCAAAGCCAGTGTTTGCTCATTTCTTTTTGCCCTCCACTTCCTCGACGTAGCGCTCCGCTGCTTCTCGCACAACTGAGGCTGCTGTTATGTTCTTCTTTGATGCGATTTCTCTGATGCGTGTGATAAGCCTAAACGGAAAAACAATGTTCCAAGTTTTACTCGGCTCTGTCATCCGACGCGGTCTGTTCTGTTGTCCCGCCATTGTCTACCTCCATTATCTTTTCATAAATATCCTCTGCTACCGCTGCGTAGCCAGCTATATCAATATGAGAATCAAGTTTGGGTTTATTCATGCACCTCGCAACTTTTACCAGCCCCATCATCATGGCAGCATCGTATGCGGTCAAAGGGTTACCAGACCATTCTCTGCCAGCGATCCACGCATTCCAAAGATTGGCAATCCTAGTGTGATTGACAAAGGCATCGCCGTAGTCTTTATGCCTGTCGCCGCACACATTCTGAATTGCGCCCTCTAAAACATTCATCTTTTTTTCATGCATGATTACCTCTACTTTCAAATTCACCGAGTAAATCGGTCCATAATTTTTGTGCTTCCTTGTTGGACGAAAGTTCGATGCGGCTATGTATGCCACAATGTTGACGCACAGCTATTGCAGCCGCCTCTTCGTTCTTCTCAAAAATCAAACCTTGATCAAATAACCAGTCTTGAAACGAGTCCTCTCGGCACAGCATTCCAGCTTGACCGACAATCTTGTTGGATTCCCGTACACTTGGTGGGGTCATAATCGTATCGTCGTCATCAAGCCGCGCCATGCCAACCATGTATCTCGACCCAATCGGATCAGACATTAGATCGGCAGGAACATCATTCGGATGCACAACGAGTGTTATGGCAATGCCATCCTTGGTCTGGCGCAAAGCTGTTTTTATCGCTTCAAGTCCGTAGCTGTTTTCTTGAATTGTTTTATCCATTCTTCTGGGTCAACTCCTTGCAAAGCCCACCACCTTTTCTCGTTGCCGTGCATGTGAAGTTCCTTGTGGTGCATATCGCACAGAGGAACAGTCATGTCGTCAGGCACCTTGAGAGACATCGCGGCGGGTGTTGTAAACCTAACGTGATGGGCAACGGTGAGGAGTGAACCGCATATAAGACACGGCTCCTCCCTGACCGCTGCCAACCACCTCTTAGAACGGAATCTCGTCAAGATCGTCTTCCTCCTCTACCTGAGGAGTGGGCTTTTTGTAAGGTTCTTGCAGCCATACCGACATATACGGCCCTCCTTTGCCTTCCCATACTCTGCCAGCAATCTCAAGTTTGGCGACCTGTTGCCCCTCAGTCTGCCGTCTTTTAGACATTTCTGTCTCTTTGTTTTTAAATGCTTCCACCAAATAACGCGCTGCCTCTTTGGTGATTTCAATGTCACCACTGATGTCGGGCTGCTTGTCGTTATAATTATCTGCGTGGTTTATATTGATCGACAACTGATTGATCTTCCTTGAGTTGCGGAAGATATTGCCACCACCAAAATTAGTTCTCGCCATCATTTTTCTCCTGTTTGATATTCAAAAACTTGCCCCTTCTGGGCTGCGTTCTTCGCTTTCTTAAAAAGTGCCATCACTGCTTTGTGAGTAACGGGAGACATCTTCGAAAGACCCCCGATTGATTCCTTATTGTGCTTGTAAAAGCCTTCGATAGCTTTGACACACTCTTCGTTGGTGTCGTAACAAGGCTCACCGTAAAAACCCTCTTCTGGATTTGCGCCGATTTTATCAGCCAGCGTAGGCATAAATTCGCCGTAAATTTTCTCGACTATGTCGAACGCATGGCTGTCAGGCTTAATGGTTACAAAGGTCTCGTCGTCTTCCAACTCAACGATGTCAGCGTGATGATCAAGTATCTTCTCTCGCATTCCATCAGTTGACGGGTTAATTTTAACCTCTGGCTCCTCCTTCTTGGCCTTCTTTGGTTTGGTCTTGGGCTTCTCCTCGACCTTCTCTGGCTCCTCTTCCGCAATCAATTCATCGGCTGCGCCCTCAAAAACCAACAAACCAAAGCCGTGATACGCAATGCATTTGACCAGTGCGCGTTGCAGAGCGGTGTTTACTTGCATGGCGTCGGGGGATTGAATCGCCTTATTACGGTAATCGGTCACCGGATAGACCTCGGTGATTGCGTCACCGTCGATGGTTACCGTCACCTTGACATAAGCAAACCCTTTCTTGTCCATTTGAAAAGGTATGCTGTAGGGCGGCTCTCCCACAGAAAACCAATGCTTCTCAAACGAGGCGTCAGGGAACCGCCTCTTTACCTCTGCCCACGCATAGGACCATTTAAGATAATCGAAACCGTTCTTCTTTTCGATCTTGTCTGCTGGAATCTTCGCACCATACAAAGACTCAAACTTATTCTTTTTAGTCGTCATTGTTCACCTCATGCCATTGATTGCACCATTCATTGACCCGGCAATAGTTATTCACGCATCGAGTGAACTCACCCGGTCTCTTCTCCACCCGCCGAGTGTCATCCTCAGCAGCGAATTCTTCAGCGTCCTCCTCGTTGTCGAAGACCCGTAAAGCTCTTTTGTTTTTGCCTTTGTATACAGCCCACTTCGTTGGCCGCGCCCAACGCTCTTCATCAGAGCATTCAGGAAGCCCGTTAAACTCTTTCTCAAGTTCTGCCCTCGAATGCTCACGCACTCTATCTTGGACGAATTGGTCCTGCTCTTTCTCTGACCACAAGGGGACATTGATCTCGACAATCGGGGCAGCAGGATAATCTTCTCGCCTGTCAGCGTCAGCTTTGCGCCAGTCCCGTAATACCCCGATAACTGACGCAGAACGAACGCGCAGCCCCTTGGCGTGGCGCACCAAATAGGCGTAGACGTTTAACTGCCGCTCCCAATCCGAGTGATCAGACATCATCGCCTTGTATACAGAGGTGGACTTAAAGTCTTTGAGATCGACCTCGTCGTCGTCCTCGTACTGTAGATCAATCTGCCCTGAAATTAACGTCCCATATACCTCATGCTCCAGTCGCTCTTCTGCGACGTAGCTGTTGCTGGCGGCGTTCTCAAATACCGTGTGGATAGCAGTACCCATCACGCGGTAGACAAGTTCCGACACATCTTCGGTAATTTCGTGGCTGTGCTCTTGCCGCAGTTGTGAAATTCTGGGAGAATCGATCAACGTCGTGACACGGGTGCCTTCGACTACCTCTCCCTTTTCAAACTCAGTGAGCGCTCGCACCACTGGGTCTGGCAAACCAGTCTTGTTTGTGTACCTCATCCGACGAAATATAACGGAGGTGCAGACTAATGGCAATAGATTTATTGTTAGACACAGACAAACTCTGGCTAACGGATTGGTGTTTCGCTTGTGAGATTTTGGGAGAGCCAGCGAGTAAATCAAATTCACGAAAACTTGTAAAGTTTGGCAATCGCCCAGCCTCGATCAAGTCAGACAAGGCAAGGGCATACGAGAAAACATTTGCTGCACAATGTAAAGTTCTCGATGAATTGATCGAAGACGATGTTTTGCTGTGGTGTAAGATTTGGTATGCATCGCGCCGACCTGATCTTGATGAGAGCTTGATCATGGACCTTCTGCAAGGTCGTGCAATCAAGAATGACCGACAGATCAAAGCCAAAGTAATTCTTCATGCATTAGACAAGGAAAATCCACGCGCTGAAATTAGGTTAGCAAAAATTCCTGTTTGACGATTTGGTTATCCGTCTTTATGACGGAAAGGGAGGTGACCAAATGACTGAAATTGAAGAGACCATGCGTGAGCGGTACGCGCACAAATCGATTGGGCAATACAGAGATACCTGTCCTGTTTGCTCACATACCCGCAAAAAATCCAATCAAAAGCAAAAAGTCTTATCCGTAAAGGTAACAGAGGATGGCATTCGCTGGCTCTGTCACCATTGTGGCGAGAATGGGGGGACAGACCGAATGGAAAGAACAGCAGAGATAAAAAAATTCATACCGCCTAAACAAAAGATAGAAGACGGGGCAGTTGATTATCTTAAATCTCGCGGACTGAGCGACGAGATCATATCATCCGGCAGGATTGTCTCCGGCACAAAATGGTTACGCCGAGCTAACGCAGAGGTCCCCGTTGTCGGGTTCCCGTACATCGACCCGAAGACTGATAATATTTATGCAGTCAAATATCGTGGGATCGATATCAAGGATCACATTCAAGAGGGGAGCGCGACCAGCTTTTATGGCGTCGAGCGTATCGTTGATGAAGAACCGATAGTTATTGTGGAGGGGGAGATTGATTGCCTCAGCGCCAGAGAGGCTGGGGTGCGAAACGCAATCAGCGTTCCGAATGGCGCTCCCGTCAAGGTAAGTGACGGGACCGTCGATCCATCGGAGGATCGTAAATTTAACTACGTGTGGCAAGCACATGAGAGGTTGAAAAAAGCCGAGAAAATTATCATCGCTGTAGACGGAGATGCTCCGGGCAAAGCCCTAGCAGAGGAACTGGCGAGGCGGATAGGCAAGTCCAAGTGCTGGACCGTCGAGTTCCCTGACGATTGCAAAGACGCTAACGATGTTCTGTTGCGACACGGCAAGGCAGAACTCCGCAACATGATTGACGCGGCAACTCCTTGGCCGATAGCCGGATTGTATGACACCGACCACTACGCTGATGCGGTGAAACATCTCTACCAGAACGGTGCTGGCAAGGGACTGACCACAGGCTTTGCTTGCGTGGACGAACTATTCACGATCAAGAGCGGGATGCTGCATATCGTGACGGGCGTCCCTTCGATGGGCAAATCAGAGTTTGTTGATCAAATATTATTTAATCTGGCTAAAACCTATGATTGGAAACACGCGATATGCAGTTTCGAAAACCCACCCCACATGCATATCTCAAAGTTTCTTGAGAAGAAACTTTGCAAGCCCTTTCACATCGGACCGACGCAACGCATGTCTGAGGAAGAGATGGAAGGCGCAATGGATTGGTTGCGCGATCACTTCATCTTCATGGAGCAGAGTGACGGCACATCCGCCACCATAGATGACATTCTGGAGCGGGCGTCTGCTGCGGTAGCCCGCATGGGTGTCCGCACATTAACTATTGACCCGTACAATTATATGGAGATGGGGCTGGGTTCCAAGAGCGAGACAAACCTGATCAGCGAGATGCTTACAAAGGTTCGGAACTGGGCAGCGGCCCACGATGTCGCTGTGTTCTTCGTCGCTCATCCGGCAAAGCTGTATCGCCAGAACGATGGGAACTATCCGGTTCCCAAAGGTTATGACATCTCGTCCTCAGCAAGTTGGTTTGCCAAAGCGGATGTTGGTTTGACGGTTCATCGAAACTTTGATCGGGAGACCGTCGAGGTTCATGTCTGGAAGGTTCGGTTCAAACACCTCGGAAAGCAGGGGGTATCTGAACTTACATACGATGTCATCACAGGTACTTACAAAGAGACCCAAGATGACTGGGATGTAGATTTTTAGGGGGGGATTGCTCCCCCCCATCGTGCTAGGCGTTTTGCCTTTGCTTTTTCTCTCCACTGCTGCCGTTGCTGGCTTGATTGTGCGCCTCGCGAATCAGGAACTGAATCTGTTTTGACACGTTCCTGACCTCCTTGTCACACATATCCTGCAAGATGCCGTGGATGTCGTCGGGAAGGTTAATGTGTAGTCTTTGCATACTTTCTCTCCTTTGCTCTTGATCTGGTCACCTCGGCTACTTTTCGTAGCCATATTTGTTTCATCTCATCATCATTCGCTTGCTCTTTCGCAAGAAATAATTTTTCGATTAACTCATCTGCGATCACTCCAACTTTCCTCATAGTTTTGTTCCCAAAAAAATAATTGTTGCAATGACAATCCCAAAGATTGGTAAGGTTAATATTAACCCGACAATGGTTGTGACAACCTCACCCTTTGTGTTCAGTTTACGGGAAAGATTCCCAACATAATAAACAAAAAGACAAATCGTCACAATCACGCCCAACGCATAACACAAATGCCAACTCATGTCACTCTCCCATTCTGTCTCTAGCTCGTTGCTCTGGGGTCTCAATTTCGAGAAATCCAGTCAGCCTTTCAGTATTGCAGTCGGCACAAAACCATGTCTCGACTCCATCTTTTGTCCAGATGTATTCGTCCAGACCTCCGCAGTTGCGGCATTTTTTGAACTTATCCATATCACCTCCTGTGAGTTAAAACGTAATCTTTCGTAATCACACCTAGCTTGGGATCGCCTCGCAAGTGCGATGAAACCCAAATGCGCTTTCCTGTTTTGCGAATACGCCGCCAATGACCGCGCACACTGTGCTGACGGCGAGTGCTCTCATTCATACTGTCAAAGCCTTTTGGCGTAATCGTCACACCATTAAACTTTGGCAGGTCAATTGATAACTGGATGTGAGAGTTGCCACGGTAGAACTTGCCGTGTTTGTAGCGCCTTGTGCTTTCTCCCTCTCTTGGCTCTTGCACAACCCAGTCGTAATTGAGCATTGAGAAAACGGTTATGAGAAATCGAGCGTCTCCCGCAGTCATTTTGACCCCGGACTCAAAAAGTTTTTCGGCATGACTCGCTTGCCATTGTTGATTTTTGACATCGACAAAAAAATCAATCGCAGGTCCCTGAACCATACGAATGTGTTTAGCAAAAACATCAAACACATCCGTTTCCGTAAGTTCTCTTTTTATCCACCACGCTCCCATCAAAGCGACGAATGCTTGCATCTCACCATCCATGCTATTATCAAGCATATCCTTGGAAATCTCGCCCTCAGAGATCGAAAGAAAATCAGCCAAGAATTTCTTTTGATATCTTGCATGGAAACCAGAGCCGTTTTCCTCATCATATCTGGCAAAAAAAATTGACATAGGAGAAGAAAAAATCTCCCCCTTTTTTGCTATTGTTGCGCCAGTTCCCTCTTCCCATTTGCAAAACGGAGTGCCAATGAAAGCCTCACCATCGTATGGGGTATGTGGAGCGCCTTCTAACAAGTAGCCTGTATGTTGATTGATATGTGAGTTGGATTGATACCCCCAACCCCATTCATCTGCCACCTTCTGTTGCACTAATGATCTTCTCTCCTCATTCCATTCAACCCAAACAACATCGTTAGGCAGTGCCATGAGTTTAAATTGATCAAGCAACTCTTGTGCGCTGGCTGTCATCGAGGCGATTGTCGCAAACTCAAGAAAATCATCATCGAGAACATAGCGCGTGGCTCCACGCATTTTTTTGTACATCTCAGCGACACGGGACTTGGTCGCAGATAAATGGCGGACATTGTCATTCATTAAAAAACCGCGCTTTGGATTATTAAGCGCGGCAATAAAGTCGTCTGCAAAGTTATATCGCTCAGTCACAGCGATCTCCTTTCATTTGGTTTATGCGGGGTCGTCTTCCCCCTCTAAGAAAAACTCATTAACGCTGTTCCGTGGGTGTTTCTGACTGTAAGACAGTTCTTTTTTTAACCTCTTGAGGACATCGTTCATTTCGTCTTCTGTGATCCAATCCTCCACATTAACGTCAGTCCGACAGTTTGGACACGTCAGCTTGTCCCAATCAAGATGGTACACCTCGATTGCAACATCCAAACACTCAGGGCAATGCAGAGTGTGGATTTCCCTCTCGTCACCCTCATTAATATAGACAGCACAGATAGCATCTCCGTCTTTTGTCTCGCCAGCGGGTTTGATTTTCCAACCACGTTTGTGCAAGTCATTGACTTTGTCCATGCTGCCTACATCGAAAAACTTCAAGTAGGTTACGTTTCCCATTGCTCACCTCCTTTCTGTCGCAACCAATACTATCACGCATTGAGCACCATCCAATCACGATTTGAAAATGGATAATGTTCTTCCCAGATTTTATCCCACTCCTTTTGTTTGTTAGATTTATCACGAGCGCGTAATGAACTTTTATCATCAGCGCATAATACACGGTCATCATCTAAAAAATTTTTGATGTTATCAAACTGGGAGGATTGCAACTGAAACCATTCTCCGCGTTGACATATTTTTTCCATTTTTTGATGTAACCATTTTTCCATCGAACATGACCACTCATAGCCTCGAACCTTGTGGATCAATTGCAAATCAAAGGGACAACCAATTTGCAAAATTCTCACTCTCTCTTCAGGGCGTTCTGAAACCCCGACCTTGATGAGACGATAGTCGCTTTCTACGGGCTGCTTACACTCCACAAAATAAAGGTCTTTATAAATAGGCTGTTTTATTTTCTTTTGTTTTGGGAGGAGTTGCTCAATTCTTTTTTTTGTCGCAGGATCGAGTGGTTGTTCGTTACGCTCAGAGATGGCCCTTCGTTTTTTGAGGCCGTAAGAATCACACAAGATGGTGTTATATTCGTCTCTCTTTCTCTTCTTGGCTTCATTGTAACCAGAAATAATTTTCCAATTATAAAAAGACGATTTAGCCACCTCAAGCTGTGAGCCAAGTCTTCCAGTTTGATATTTGTAATAATTCAATCTTTTTTTTGCTTCGACCTCTCTTTCGAAGCATGTTTTGTCAGGGATATTTTTGATCATAACAAAATAAACGTCATCATTTTGATGAAGGAAACTTTTGTCATGGTGTGGTGCGTTGTATCCATATGGATGGCCCACTACTTCAGGAGCCTCGCCTTTAGGATTGGGCGTTTTTCCCAAAATATTTTCGTGCATTATGCCGTAGCTCATGTGTCACCTCAAACATTGACAGGTTAATTTTAACCCCAAGCGGGGATGCAGGGGTTGCCCCCTACATCTCCACCTTGAGGAATGTGCCGAAAGGCTCTTGTCCAGCGAACGGATCAACGCCAGTCGATGCCCACAACACTGGGAAGTGCGTCTCGTCCTGCACCTCCTTGGACAGGCTGGCGTACCCATCGGTGAAGTAGATCAGCGCCGTGGGGTCGATGCCCTCCTGCTGTAGCAACTTGAACGGCGGCTCGAACCGTGTGCCGCCACCCGACTTGCTCTCGATGGTGATGTCGCTGTAGTCATCAAACTCGTCGTACATCTCACCATCGGCAGTCCGCTGGATCGACCAGTCGCAGTAAATCACGATCACCCGATCAGGCTTGATCACCTCGCGAAGGTCACCGATCTCATCAGCAAACCGCTGCGCCTCTTTGGCAGACACACTGCCGCTGGTGTCGATAGCGAAGACAAGATCACCACCGCCCACACCCTCAGTCGAAGGCAGGTACTGACCCCCACCAATGAAGCGACGATTGGGACGGGCCAGCGTGGCCTCCTCGCCAAAGCTGTTGGACAGGAAGTCGGCAAGAGCCTCACGCCAATCAATGCTGGCATCCTTGGCTGCTTGCAGAACGCCGTCGCTGATGCTGACGGTGCCAGACCCCGTGGCCTTCTCGACCTCGGCAGCTACGATGATATCTCGACGGGTATCCTCGATAGCCTGTTCAAGATCATCGCCAGTCAAGCGCTGACCATCATCGTCGGTCTGATCCCATATCTCCCCCGCATGAGAGGGGGCCTCAGGAGCGCCTGAGGGGGCGTCCTGATCGCCATCGCCACTGCTGGGTGCGTTACCACCCTCAGCCGCCTCACCATCACCTGACGAGCTTTTGGGACTGTCTGGTGAAGACAGGGTCTTGGCGATCTGTTTGGCAGACATGCCACGATACTTGTGATCTAGCAGCGCCTCGTCCGGTAGTGCGAGACCAGCGTCCAAGACCACAAGATTGATGGCATAGTCACACGCCTTGTTCCAAACATCGGGATTGATATCACCACGCAACAGATGATGCATGAAGGTGACATGCAGCCCCTCATGTAAGACCACTGCCTCCAGTTCTGCGTCGGTGGTACTCCGCACAAACTCACGGTTCCAGAACATCGACTTGCCGTCTGTCGCCATCGTGTCGGTGCGGGTGGTCTCGGTCAGAGGAAGGTTGAAGACCTGAGCAGCGTAACCGGGAGCCTTGCTGCCCAGTCGAGAACGGGCGCGTATCAAGCGCCCCAACTCAGGATCAAGTATTGATGCGTACATAGTTACCTCCTTAGCTGAAAACATCAGTAAGATTTTTCGCCACATCTCTGGCCTTGGATGCAACGATAGCGCGATCCTCATGGTCTTCGCGCAGCGTCTCCGCAGTCCGATTGCCCAGCACCGCAAGAATGTCATCGGCGGCTTTGTCCAATCGCGCATCGCCCTCGATATTGAGAGCGCGGACAACTGGAACAAGCTCACGCAATCGGGTCACGGTGCTATTGCGGAACACCGTCGCCCGTTTGTTTTCTGGGTCATACTCTGACAAACTGTCAGCGAAATGGCGCAGCGTGGACAGGACAGTGTCGCGGGTGTGCGTAGCCACCTCTTCGAGGCGCTTGTTTGCACGGCCCTCGACCTCCGCCTTGAGCGCATCCACAAACTCCTTGGATGCCGACACGCGGATGTCACCGCTGTCTGGGATGACATCAAGCTCACGGTCAAAGTCGTAACGCTCTGCCACAATGATGGCAGCGTTGGCCTCGTCGTCACGCCCCCCAGCGTAGTCATCGGCTGACCACAGTTTTGGGTTCTCATCCCGCGCACGTTTGATGGCGGCGGGTAAGGC
>CENV01133254.1_pt1 | contig 11056 bp, 14 predicted proteins | sample 530231 | NCBI WGS metagenome assembly CENV01 (sample SAMEA2619815, study PRJEB7988) | marine metagenome | biome: marine biome (ENVO:00000447); feature: surface water layer (ENVO:00002042); material: "saline water (ENVO:00002010), including plankton (ENVO:xxxxxxxx)" | depth 5 m | reverse complement strand
AACGCATAGTCAATACCTATGCTTCCAGAAGAAATAACACCAACATCTTTTGTCGGAGATTCGCCCATTTTCATGAGAGAACCATTTCCATGCTTTTTAGATACATCAGCCATGAGTTGAGATAAAGCTTTAACTTTCTCAGAGGAGAGATCCGAAGACCCCTCCTCCGAGATTGTTAGGCTTTGACGTTTCTTTCTAGACTTAGAGCCTGCCAGTTTCATTACTTGCCTCCCTTAGCTAACTTCTTGAGTTCATCAAGCTTTTTCAAAACATCATCATCTGAATCAGAGGTATCATCAGACAAAACCTCACTCCACTCATCCTCTTCCTCTTGAACTTCCGGCTCAGGGGATTTTTTTGACACTGGCTCAAAATCATCTTCCAAATCCATTGGATCTGGTGCAGCAATTTGCTTTTTAGGAGGTGCAGCAGCAATAAGGTTTGACTGTCCAGGGGATCCTTTCGGGTCCAAGGTACCTTCAAATATCTGCTGTTGCTCTTCAAAAGACCAGTGCTTGACAGGAAACTCTGCGTCCAAGTCATACAAGTGATCTAAAGCCTCTGGCACAACTAACTCTTTCGGACTAGCGCCGACTTGAATGTCATACCTAGTCCAACTTTTATTTCCTGATGACGAAACTACATTTGCAGTGATCTTAAAGTTTCTCCCCGTCAATGGGTGTGTAAGATCGCCGTACTCTGGGTTTTGAAAATACGAACGAATGTCTGAAAACAATCTCCAACTGTACTGATAGATTTGTACCTTTGGAGTTCCGTCCTCATTCAAAGGGTCATCCACATCAATGACATTTGACATAACAGAAGCACTAGCCTTCATACGACGTGCCAAATCCTGCTTTCTTGGGTCCCCCGCGTTGTAGTAATCATTTACTACCTGGCAGAAAAAGCACTGGTCGTCGAAATGGCTATAGTTGCAAGGCAAAGGTGGAGTCTTGCTAATACCAATAGGAATGCCCCAGTGTTGCTTTCTAACAATATAAAATTTTGGATCTCTTGGGCCACGCAAAAAACGAATAACCTTTGATTCACCCGCAGGAATCTTCAAGCGATCTATGCGCTTTCTCCTACCAAACTGACGCTCGTCGTTGGTCATTTCACTCATATCTAAACTTATAAAATCATCATACTTTCCCATTTTGGATCTCCTATTCTTCAAATACTCTTGGGTCTACTGTTGTCTTTCTTTGGTCTGCACCTGCGTTTATCAAAGCTTGTAGCTTATGATTCAACGCATTACATGTTGCTTTGAACAATTGTTTTTGCTTTCTTGCCTCAAGAAGTTCGAGTTTGAACTCTTGATACTCTGGATTGGTGATAATCGTATTCTTTAACTTAGTCTCAGTCGTTCTGACACCAGCAGCTTCAAACTCTACTCGCGTCTGATGATCTAAAACCGCATAAACACGCTCTAGCTTATACTCTAATTGCTTTTCCTCGCACTCAGCGACAGAAGCTAAATACCCATAAGCCGCTACCAACTCTGATTGCTTATAAAACTCTTCCTGCAAATTTGAATAATCAATCTTTACATCATTCACAGGATCAAGATTTTTATACAGACCAGTGAGATTAAAACCTTTACCATCCACGGTCATTTTATGTTTATCTATTTCACTCATTTATAACTCCAATTCTTGTTTATTTCCCCAGGACACATCACTCCAACAAACCTCCGCAATAATGGGCACTTTGAAGTTCCATTCTTCAAAGGCCTTTTTAATATCTAAAATTAAGTTAATCTCATCTTTGTGAACGTAGAACACACATTCATCGTGGATGTTCATAACCATCTTAGATCTTTTCCCCTTTAGTAATTCATGACATCTAATCAAAATAATCTTGAACATGTCAGCGGAGGAACTTTGAATTACAAAGTTTACAGCTTGTCTGTAAGCTCTCTCTCGCTTCCATTCTTCAATGTTAGAGTCTTTTAGATGTTCGAGGTGGCGTACTCTTCCAAAATAGTTTTTCACAAAACCATTTTTCTTTGCGAGCTTCTTATACTTTTCGATAAATTTTGCAACGCCAGAGTAACGCTCTAAGTACCTATCTATGTAATGTTTTGCGTCTGATACAGACACACTAAGAGTCTCTGCTAATCGTGTTGGACCAATCCCATAGATAATTCCAAAATTAATAGGTTTGGCAATGGTCCGTTGTTCCTTCGTTACATCCTCGATATCCACATCAAATATCTCTGCTGCAGTTCTTGTATGGATGTCCTCTTCATACGTATAGGCATGCATCAAAATCTTATCGTTAGAGTAGTGAGCAGTCATTCGAAGCTCCACCTGACTAAGATCTATCGGAACAATAATAAAGTCTTTTGTAGGAGGAACGAATGCGTTTCGAATCCCTGTACTTCTAGGTATCACTTGCAGACTAGGACTCTTACAAGTCAAACGACCCGTCACCGCCACCGCTTGCATGTAATTACAGTGGATGTTTGAGTTTTCATCACAATAGCCGCGCAAAGGATCTGTATAAGTATACTTAGTCTTATAATGGTCCCGGTACTCTAATAGTTTTTTGATAAACGGAAACTTTCCTGAAATGCCTTTCAAAGCTTTAGCGTCCGTAGACATCTTTTTCTTGGGTGTGTACTGGAACGTATGTATCCCCTTTGCCTGCAAAACCTTCGTAATTTGACTAGGACTGTTAAGGTCAAATTCAACGGCTGCTAGGTCCCACACTTCCTGCTGTAAACCTTCAAGACTTTCCCCAAGTAACTCCGATTTCTCGATAAGAATGCTTTGGTCTACGTATACACCTGTCTCCTCCATAGAACAAAGCACAGGCAATAGCTCTAACTCTCTACTGTAAACTTTGTACCTGTCTTCATCAGAGACCACATCAATCAAAAGCTTTTGAAAAAGCTTCAGAGTGTACAAAGTATCTCTGCAAGCATACTCGACCATAATATCTATCGGTATGTGCTCAAACCCAAAGTCCTTTAACTTAATTTTTAAAGACCTGGCCAACTTTCTACGTATCTCACCAATGACCTTCTCGTAGTCATGAGCTAGAGGGTCAATAAAACGGGCCGCAAGATTTTTTAGAGAGTGGGATTCATTTTCATCAATCACATAATGCATCAACATCGTATCGTGGATCTCCCCACCAATGATGAAGCCATCTTTTTTTAGTTTGTGATAATCAAATTTGAAATTATGAAAGACGTACTTTTTGTCTTCATGACCAAACAAATCATTCAATAAATCCCGACAATCATTCACATCCATCTGATGGTCATCGCAATCATGCCTGAACGGGATGTAATAGTTATCTGTGTCGGACCAAGAAAAAGATAAACCTATAATTTGGTCAGACCACTTTAGACCCGTTGTTTCAGTATCAACAGCAAGAATAGCTGGGTCGTCAGTGTTAAATTTTTCAATGACATTTTTAATGTCTACAAGATTATCTAAAAGTTTAAATTCATAGGGTGTGTCTTGTGGCCTAGGAAGGTCCACAGAGGCAACTACCTTTTGCACAATTTGTTCTTTAGATAAGCTTTTTGTCGTACTTTTCTTTGGCTGCTTCAAGTCGGTCATCAAATTTCTTCTTATGGTCGTCCATTGATCGTTTTTTTAATGCTGTATTAATTCGTTCTTTGGTGTTTAATGTTGCTATTGAAGGTGCTGAAAGCTGGATTTTTAAGTCCGCACTCCCACACTCCTTACATCTTAAGTCGTCTATATTTTCGTTTCGGTAGCTGTATTCTTTTTTCGCGCCGCAATTTCCACATAAAAAGTGATTAAGTACCATTATTTAAACCCGTATATTTCCTTTACAGACACTAAGAACCTATCCACGCTCTTGCTACTGCTTAATAATGTTGCCCAACACAAATAATCTGGAAAATTAGGAATCTCTGAGTCATACAATCCTCGGCATGTCATCCCATTTTCCGTGAGCAAATTTGCTAGTTCCTCTCGGACGTAAACAAGTACAGAATTTTTTCGTCTTAGATCAACCTTTACCACAAACTTTCCGTCTAAAAAGAATGAGTGTAAATATTTTGTTGCTTTTGATTCACACCCATTCTCTCTAAAACAATCTGTAATCTCTGACAGGAAAGCATCCTTAGGATACCCTTCATCTCTATAAATAAGCTTCCCTGGCTTCTTATATCCTTTTTTCTGTGTAGGATATTGTGTACCTTTGTCTATAACTTCTTGAAAAAACTTATCATTTTGTTTTTTCAAAGCTTTCTTGAAACGCTCATCACTCTTTGCTTTTTGGTCTTGTTTTTTTCGCTTTTCAATCTGTAGCCCGAGCGCGGTAATTTGAACATTTTTACATTCTACCCTTACCAAACACTCTTCAAAAGGACACTCAGTTCCTTGTTCATCGAAAAATTCAAAACCGAAGCATTCTGGTTTCATCAAGCTCTATTCAATTTTTCATCGTAGTGTTTACGAATAAGACTTCGAACAAGTTCAGAAATCGTTATTCCACACTTTTCACTGTCTTCAGACAGATGTTTATGGTCAACAGGCGACACATATATCTGTATCTTGACTTTTTTTGTTTCCGCAGAGCGGCTTTTTAACATTCTCAATTTTCTCTCCCATGACTAAGATACCACTACAGAGTTACCAGCGTAGTCTAAAGGGATTATCAAGTCAACCCAAATGTTCCAACTTGAACATCTGATATTCTACGCTATCTATAGGTATTGAACCTTGTAGCAGATTCTTGTTCTCTTCCATAGTCCTTTCTGCAGCGTCCTTACCGTCCGTATGCAACACTGCTAGGCATTCTGACTGTATTCTTCGGTTATATTTTTCCACCTGTGGGTACGCATCTAGATCCCAATAAAAGATGACTCGACGAAAACCATTTAGGAGATTGATTTGCCTATTGGATAGTGACTTCCCAAATGAAGCTACTGTTGGTGCTACTTGAGAGTTATGGATAGCGTCAAAAACACCTTCAACTAGGACCACGGTATCACCCTTTATTGAGTCATAGTTATACAAAAAATCTGATTGCTTGTTTCCTTTTGGATTCAAATATTTTCTATCACTGTGGCCGTATAAATCCCTGGCAACAAAAGTCACGAGATCGCCTTGGTAAAAACAAGGTATGATTATTCTACCTGCAAACTCACCATCGTAGCAGAAGTGAATACCAAACTTCTTTGCTACGTTTTTTCCAATGCCGCGAGACGAAAGATATCTTCTAGCTTCTTTTATATGCCTGTCTATTCCAGGGATACCAGATAGTTCAACCACAGAAACAAAGTTCTGACCTAAACTCATCGAGGAGTAATCAAACTGAATGTCATCCTCATCTTGTATGAGATCATCAACGATGCTTTCTACGTCAACGTCCATAGTCGTGAAGGAAACGCCCTCATCAGCCATTGCGAGCACTTCTCTTATGCTTATACCCTCAACGTCTGAAATAAACCTCACAGGTGACTTAGGGTCGTACTTACACTTTTGGCAGTACGGAAGTCCTGCAGAGATAAGAATGTACAAGTGTCCCTTTGTGTCGTCACAGACCGGACAATTCACTCGGACGCGGTCTTCATCAGAGGTCTCATATACTTCTGTAAACTTATTAGACACGTAAGACGCAAAGTCGAAATTTAATAAAAAGTCTTTACGGTTCACTTAGCTATGACCTCTTCAGACATGTTCTTGCCACAACACTTGCAAACCAATGAAACTCGCTTCTTTCGAAACAAGTTTTCGCCACAGCAACTGTATTTATATTTGTATTGCCTCACCGGCTTTGCGTACAAAAACTCTTCATATTTTTCTGGGACTATCTTTTCATCTATACCCTTCTGCCTTTCCAGCAAAAGTTCGTAATACTCCCTGAACTTTGGTCCATGGTTAGGGTCATCGCAGAAAGCAAAGTGTCCCAACTCATGCAGCAGAGTAGACTTAAAGTCATCTGGATACCGGTAATGGTAAGCTGGATAGATAACCAACTTTTTCTTTCCAGGGAAAGCTATAGCTGCGTAGCTGTACTTACCTTTACCAATACTTATCTCAATCTCTGACGGGTCGAACTCTGGAACGAATAAATCACAAAGCCTTTTAATCTCAGCTTGGATGTACTCCTCGTCGCATGGAAAAGCTAATCTCATAATAATATCCTCTATAAAGCATCATAAAATTTACCGTGAGCAAAGTTAGTACTGATAGTGACCTCTGTACCCGATGTACCATCACGGTTCTTGGCTAAGAAAAGACGCATCTCCTGCTGCTCCTTTTCCTTTTTATTTTGGCAAAGACCTATGATCACATCCGCAATCATGGCCTTACCAAAGTCCTCAGATATGTCCGCCACGGTAACCTGAGACTTGCTAAGGGATGCTCTGTTAGCCTGAGAAGCTGTCCATATAGGCAACTGCTCATCCACAGCCCACCCCCTAAGCATCTTGTATATGTACGACTGATTGTGGCGTTCTTCAGAGAAGTTCTGATCTGACTTCAACAAGTCAGCGTAATCCACCACAATAAAGTCTGGGAAAAACCCGGTTCTTTTAAGGTTATCTGTATAGTTTTTAAGATTATCTACTGTCACAGACTTAGTGGGATATTCCTTGATATGGACATTCCCAACAGCCTGGTCATTCATCAACTCAATAAGTCTGTTCTTCACGGCTTCCGGTCGCTCTTGTGTCTCCACACTCGTCATACCGGCAACGCTCATGTCAAAGCGATCCAAGTACCTATCCTCACTCATCTCCAGAGTGAATATGATACCCCTCAAACCCTTCATCATGTTGAACTCAGCAATCTGCTTGAGGAACATTGATTTACCACGGTTTGTGGGAGCCAAAACCACGCCTAATTCCTTCTCCCCAAGGCCACCGCCACGAAGAAAGCTATCTAGCTCCAGAATGCCCGTAGGAACAATTCTACGCTTCACAGAGCGCCTGCTTATACGGTCATCATACTGCTCCACGTCAGGATAAGTCTGACCAGTCTTAAACTGAATGTCAGACCTCTGAGAAGCCTCAATGAATATCTTTGGTATGTCTACGTAATCGCCCTTCTGATAAGATGCCTGTGCCTTGATAAACGCTTCCTTCATCAAGTTCTTCTTAACAAAAACCACCACCCTAGACTCAATGTACCCAGCGTCAGTAAGATCATCGCCTTTCATGAAGTTGTACAACTCCTGAAAGAACTTTACACGAGACTTATCAATCTTACCGTCATTGATTCCTATCTTGATTCGATCAATCAACGAACGCTTCGTAATCACCGAACGAGCGTTCTTGAAGTGTGTACGAAGGGCATTAAACATCCACCCCATATCACTGTCAGAAAAGTACTTTGGTGACAGGTTGTCACTTGCGTATGCCAAGAACCTCAAGTCCTTATACATCAGCGACAGTATGCCTATTTGGAAGTCTCTATCGAACTCCTCTTTTAGATTCCCCAGAATTTCAGATTGCATGTGCGTTATTCTCTATATGATTTAATCTTTCTATAAAATCCGGTGTGCTCACCCCCAGCACCCCATGCCTCTTCCTCTACAAGCTCTTGATACAGCGGCAAACTACGCAGATATTGCCACGGAATATACCCCTTATGCGGATGCCCTAATACCCAAAGCACCTGCTTACGAGACAACTGTGTGACTTTCATCTGATGCTGTATCATCTCTTCATAAATACCAACCATTTGCTCACTAGGTTGATCAATCTTAACCTCTTTCTTGTTCGTCCTATATGCCTGTTCGATGTTATCTACTCCATCGTCAAAGTAGTTCAACTGACCTTTGAATCTCTCACAATAACTCTTGTACCTTCCAACAGAGTTCCAAGTAGAATTCAAAGACATCGAGTAAGACAGGCTAGGTGCTGTACCTTTCCAGGTGTCATGGTAGAAAAACTGCGCTTCAATGAACCTACGAATATCAAAATCATAGTGTTTACATATGGCAGTTCCGATTACGTATTTACCAAATGTTTTCCGCTTCTTAGACAGAATCCCATTGGTCATCAGCTTGTAGAAAGGTTTATTGTTGTAGTCCTGAATTTTCTTTTCGTAAGCCCTAACAAATTCAATGATTTCCTTACCACTAACGGATACCTTTTTGGTGTGAACAGTAGCCACGAATTGGTCAGTGTCTTGGACAACATCTTTGACCTTGTGACTCTTTCTTTTCTTACCCTTTTTCAGAGCAGTGAATTCTTCAGAGACTTTAGGAGCAGCCTTCTTGTGTGATACAAACTCTTCACCGCCAGAATTAAGGCATTTTTCACTATTTTTCTCGCATAAACTCGGAGACACGACTGTGCGCTTAAAATCACTCATAGAAACCCTAGCTCTATTTTTTGAATTGATTGTGTTTGACGACAATACGGTTGAACGTACATCAAGGAAAAAAGAATTGGAAGCATCTTCAAATAATTCTGGACATTCTTCCTGTAAGGTGCCGAAAACTTGAGAGTCCGTAGGACGATCAGGGTGGCGGCTCCTATCCAACATAGCCTGATAAGAAGCAAACACGTAGTGTTTGTTGATTTGAAGGATTTGTTGGATCATATCTATACTTAAAAACAAGAAAGAAAAACCCCTATATACTACGTATATAGGGTCAAAAAGAAAGAAGCAAAACGGTGCAAGGGGACGCAAGGGACCCTCAGAAAAATATACCTTGACAATACCAGGACATGCGCTTGATAATCTTAAACGTGTTGTTGGCATTGTTCCCCAGACCTTGTCGATAAACAAATAATACCTTTAGTTACCCTGACATCTTACCCCCTTTAGATGTCAGGGTTTCTTTTTTCCGTAACAAGTTGATTTCAAAGAGAAATTCTTAACTTGAAAACCAATAATACTACAGACAATTCTTTTCGTCAATTATTTAATTTCAAAGACTACAAAAAATATTAGTCCCAACTCTTTTGTATACTCTCGTAAGCCTCTTTTATTCGAACAAATCTCTCACTATCTGGAGAGTCACCATCAGGGTGATAAAATTTAGCGAGGGCTTTGTATGCTGCCTTTACGACAATCTTTGGCGCTGACTCTGTAACAAAAAGCAACTCATAGTTTGTGTCTTTATCAGGTTGATTTTGAACTGTGTTTTTACTTTTTTTATAATTTCCCTGCAACACGTTTTCTATAATTTTTTGATATTTTAAAGGTAAACTATTACGCTCAATTTCGTTAAAACTGTGTCTAGAAAAAGCAATTATATCTGGAAGGACTTCAGGCAGGATTACCCAACAAGAATTTTTAGGAAACCAAGTCCTTTTTGATTGAGGTAGTGAATACGATATGAAACTCTTAAGTTCTTCATCATTGAAAAACAACTCTATCGTATCATTTGCGTCGTTATACTCTATTCTTAGTTTACTCAAAACATCACCTTTACTTTTTGAGTGTTCAACCTACCGTGTTTCTCGGTGGTTCCTGGTATTTCTATCTGTTTTAGTAGCCACAGTTGCATTATGTAATTGAGAGGTATTTGTGCTTCAGCCTCCACTTTTTGACCCTTGCCAGTAAACGATCTGCCTAGTCCCTCTCCTGAGTATGGCCCTCCGTAAACTGTGATTTTATTGTTAGTAAGATCTACATTTGAAAGTCTACCTACCAAACGAGTGGTTTGAGTCACTTTAGTTGCCCCTGTAGCAGGCACAATCTGCCAAATATGAGTTCCTGGGGACACGAGAGTATATTGTAGCGGGTGATTATGACTCAGGACGATCTCGACGGTCTCAGGCGGCGTCAGGTCTTTTATGTTTATTGGCACTCTATACGTCATGGTCACTCCACTATCATCGCTGCAACTATCACACACCCAACACTATCAGCATCGCACTCAACCTGTGCAGTTAATTCGGTGGGTTGAGGTAGTACGCCCATACCTATATTTTCGTACTCGTAGTGCATTTGTTTTAAGTTAGATCGTTGCAATCTACTCAGAGAGACATTGTCAGAGGCTCCGAATGCAATACCACTCCAAGCATCTGTCACGACCGCAGATATGCACCCGGACAACGATCCTGCCCCTTGTACAAACTCTGTCGTGCCATACATGTATATCTTGTTGCCGTGAGTTACCTGTGAGAATTCTTCCTGAGTGCATAACTTAAAAGAAGTCTTATCTACCTTGGCAACTTCATCGTAGTACAGTCCGTTGATTCCAGCGTTTTTCTTAGCAATAAACTCTGCAGACTTCTGATTGGTGTACTTACCGGATCCCACAGTTATCCATACGTATCTAGGTGTGACGATACGTCGCTTGTATGCAGGACTTACTTTGTATCGGTCCATAGCAAGTTCACTCTCTTTCTATATATTTTTGAAGCTGGCATGGTGTGAGGGTTTTCTACAGGTATTTCTAGCTCAAAGTCCAACTTACGCTTTGAGACAACAGTGTCTGCGTTAGTCTCACCCTCCCATATGTGAATGTCTCTGATGGCGTTGTACTCTAACTCAGCCACCCCCTCAATGTAGTTCGTATTGTTTCTAAATCTGACTTTAAGAATTTTATCTGAGTTAGACAGAACGATGCATCTACCGCCCGTAAAGGCAGGACTGTTTCTTTTGTACTGACCTTTTGTGCTGTAAATGACCTCTCCAGACACATTTATGGCATTCGCTGGCCTGGACCGAAGCATAGTAATTAAGATATCATCGCCACTTTTTAAGTCAGTTATATTCATAATGAGTCCAAATTATTAACTATTTTAATATCAAAACAATTTTCCTTTTGATAACTCTCGATTCGGTCCAAACTATGTTTAGCAAGGTATTTATTTGTTCTGTCACAAAAGTCTATCACCGTGAGTTTATCTTTTCCTTCATGCATCCGTAAACCTCGACCCACTCTTTGTATGGCTCGAATGTAGCTATTACCTCCTGCTGCGAATATGAGGACATCAATGTTTGGAATATCAACACCCTGGTCGAGAATACTACTGGTAATCAGTACACGGGTAATCCCGTTTGAAAACTGTTCTATTCTCTCTGTTCGTTCTTCCAGAGGGGTGTCCCCATGAATAAAATAATGAGGAACGAACGCGCTTTCTTTAAACTCGTACAAA
>CENV01017960.1_pt1 | contig 11072 bp, 6 predicted proteins | sample 530231 | NCBI WGS metagenome assembly CENV01 (sample SAMEA2619815, study PRJEB7988) | marine metagenome | biome: marine biome (ENVO:00000447); feature: surface water layer (ENVO:00002042); material: "saline water (ENVO:00002010), including plankton (ENVO:xxxxxxxx)" | depth 5 m | reverse complement strand
CTTCCTGCGCTCTCCCGATGCCAATTATCTGCCCGGTCCTGACGACATCTATGTCAGCCCCTCCCAGATTCGCCGTTTCGGGCTGCGCACCGGCGACACGGTCGAGGGCCAGATCCGCTCTCCCAAGGAAGGCGAGCGCTATTTTGCGCTGCTCAAGGTCAACACAATCAATTTCGAGGACCCCGAACGGGTCCGCCACAAGATCAATTTCGACAACCTCACCCCGCTCTATCCCGATGAGCGGCTGAACATGGAACTTGCCGATCCCACAACCAAGGATCGCTCGGCCCGCGTCATCGATCTGGTTGCACCGCTCGGCAAGGGCCAGCGCGCCCTGATCGTTGCTCCGCCGCGTACCGGTAAAACGGTATTGTTGCAAAATATTGCACAATCGATCGCCACCAATCATCCCGAATGCTATCTGATCGTGCTTCTGATCGACGAACGTCCCGAAGAAGTGACCGACATGCAGCGCTCGGTGAAGGGGGAAGTGATTTCCTCGACCTTTGACGAGCCGGCTTCGCGCCACGTTCAAGTTGCTGAAATGGTTATCGAAAAGGCCAAGCGACTTGTCGAGCACAAGCGCGACGTCGTAATTCTCCTCGATTCGATCACGCGCCTTGGCCGTGCCTACAACACCGTCGTTCCATCATCGGGCAAGGTTTTGACCGGTGGTGTGGATGCCAATGCGCTTCAGCGTCCCAAGCGCTTTTTCGGTGCGGCGCGCAATATAGAGGACGGTGGCTCGCTGACCATCATTTCGACGGCGCTGATCGACACCGGCAGCCGTATGGACGAGGTGATCTTTGAAGAGTTCAAGGGTACGGGCAACTCCGAAATCGTGCTTGACCGCAAGGTTTCCGACAAGCGCGTCTTCCCGGCCATCGACGTTACAAAGTCGGGCACCCGCAAGGAAGAACTGCTGGTCGAATCCGATATCTTGCGCAAGATGTATGTGCTGCGCCGGATCCTCAATCCGATGGGCACCGTCGATGCCATGGAATTCCTGCTCGACAAGCTGCGGCAGACCAAGACAAATGCCGAGTTCTTCGAGTCGATGAACACCTGATTTCGACCCGCTTCGGCTACATTTTTGAGGCCGCGCGTGGCGTTGACACGGCGCGGCCTTGCTGCATTCTGACCCCGGAATGACTTTGATGCAGACCAGCACAACCATTGCCGCGCTATCCACCGGCAGCCTGCCTTCGGGCGTTGCAATTATCAGGCTGTCCGGTCCAAAGACCTTTGCGGCGGTCGAGGCTCTGTGCGGCAGTCTGCCGGCGTCCCGCACTCTGGCACGCAAGACGCTGATCCATCCGGAAACCGGGGAAGCCCTCGACCAGGGCCTCGTTGCCGTTTTCCCCGGGCCTCATTCCTTCACCGGGCAGGATTGTGCCGAGCTTCAGGTTCATGGTTCACCGGCCGGCGTAAAGGCCATTCTGTCCACGCTGACCACCTGTTGCGGCCTTGAATTGGCCGGGGCCGGCGATTTCACCCGCCGCGCCTTTGAAAACGGCAAGCTCGATCTTACGGCCGTTGAGGGTCTTGGTGACCTCTTGGCGGCCGAAACCGAATCCCAGCGACGTCAGGCCCTCTCGCGCCTGGAAGGCGGTCTGGCCGATCAAGTTATGATCTGGCGGGCGTTGTTGCTGGACGCGCGAGCCGAGATCGAAGCGCGTCTCGATTTTTCAGACGAAGACGACGTACCATTCGCCCTACCGCATCATTTTATCGCCGATTTGCAGGCGCTTGGCCGCAAGCTCGCCGACGCACTGGCGAGCTATGACAGGGGCCGCATCGTCCGGGAGGGTTTCCGAATCGTCCTGGCTGGCGCACCCAACGCCGGCAAATCGAGCCTGATCAATCGCCTGGCCGGCTCCGAGGTCGCGATCGTCACCGCCGAAGCGGGTACCACGCGCGATACCAAGGATGTCGCCATCGATCTCGGCGGTCAGCTCATCACGCTCACCGATACCGCCGGATTGCGCGAGACAGACAGTCTGGCGGAAGGCGAAGGCATCAGACGGGCAAAAAGGGCTATGGAAAGCGCCGATCTCGTCCTCTGGCTGCTTGCTCCGGACGCAGTAAGTGCACCGGACATTGAAATGGACGTTCCCGTCTGGCGCCTGGGCACCAAATCGGATCTCGGGCGGGGGGCCCTTGTGGTCGATCTGTCGCTGTCGGTCACCAGCGGAGAGGGTATCGAAACCTTGCTAAAGCGCATCGAAAGCCATATTGAAGGCCGCCTCGGTGCGAGTGAATCAAGCCTGGTCAGCCATCTGCGCGACAAAGGCGCGCTCGAGCGGGCGATCGTCAGCGTTGAAACGGCATTGGAGCGGATCGACCAGCCCGAACTCTGCGCTGAAGACTTGCGCCGGGCTGCCGACACTCTGGCCGGACTGATCGGACTTATGGACAATGAAGCGGTATTGGACCGACTGTTTGCCGGTTTTTGCATCGGGAAGTGATTCACGTGAAACACGCCGCACCCTCGTCGCGAGGGATTCACGTGAAACAGTGGGCGCCAATGCGGGCAAGAGATTCACGTGAAACACCATCGAGAGTGCAATCATGACTGACTATGGCGTCATCATCGTTGGCGGGGGACACGCGGGAGCGGAAGCGGCCGCCGCTTCGGCACGCCTGGGGGTGGCAACCGCGCTGGTCACGCATCGGTTCGCAACCATTGGTGAAATGAGCTGTAATCCGGCAATCGGTGGTCTAGGCAAAGGCCATCTGGTCCGCGAGATCGACGCCCTCGATGGGGTCATGGGCCGCATCGCCGACAAGGGCGGCATTCAGTTCCGTGTGCTCAATCGCCGAAAAGGTCCGGCCGTGCGTGGGCCCCGTGCGCAGCAGGACCGCAAGCTTTATCGCGAGGCCATGCAGGCCGAACTGTCCGCAACGCCCAATCTCGACATTATCGAAGGCGAAGTCGACGATCTCATGGTGACCGATGGCGTGGTCAGCGGCGTCGTTCTGCTCGACGGTCGCCAGATTTCGACCAGAGCCGTGGTTCTGACGACCGGCACATTCCTGCGCGGTCTTATCCATCGTGGTGAGGAAACCATTCCGGCGGGCCGGGCCGGGGAAAAGCCGGTTCTGGGCCTTTCGGTCCGTCTTGAAGCGCTCGGGCTCAAGCTGGGCCGCCTCAAGACCGGCACGCCGCCGCGGCTCGATGCCAACACCATAGATTTCTCGGTGCTGAACGAACAGCTTGGCGACGAACCGCCCGAGCCGTTTTCAGCACTGACCGACGCCATCACAACCCGGCAGATTTCGTGTTTTGAAACCCGCACGACACCCGAGGCGCATCGGATCATCGCCGATAATCTTTCAAAATCAGCGATGTATTCGGGACGAATCCAGTCGCGCGGGCCGCGCTATTGCCCTTCGATCGAAGACAAGATCGTGCGCTTTGCCGACAAAGACAGTCATCTGGTTTTCCTCGAGCCCGAGGGGCTCGACGATCCCACGATCTATCCCAATGGCCTTTCGACGTCCCTGCCGGCCGATGTGCAGCTGAAATTCCTGCAGGCCATGCCAGGGCTTGAAAATGTGGTGATCAAGCGTCCCGGCTATGCCATCGAATATGATCACGTTGATCCGCGGGAACTGGCGCCAAGCCTCATGCTGCGCGCCCTGCCGGGGCTTTACCTGGCAGGTCAGATCAATGGCACGACGGGCTATGAAGAGGCTGCCGCGCAGGGCCTTTTGGCCGGTGCCAACGCTGCATTGGCCGCGCTCGGGCGCATCCCACTCATCCTCTCGCGCACCAATTCCTATCTTGGCGTCATGATCGACGATCTGATTTCCCGCGGGGTGACCGAGCCTTATCGCATGTTCACCTCGCGCGCCGAGTTCCGTCTGCAGCTGAGGGTCGACAACGCCGACCAGCGCCTGACGCAGCTTGGAATAGACACCGGCATCGTGTCCAAAGAGCGTGAGCAGCATTTCCGCGCCCGTATGGAGCGGCTGGACGGAGCCAAGGCGCTTTTGCATTCCCTATGGGTAACCCCGACCGAAGCGCGCAAAGTCGGCGTGAACGTCAATGCGGATGGCGTGCGGCGTACCGCCTTTGAACTGATGAGCTACCCAACCACCACGCGGCAAGATCTTGAAGCCGTATGGGCTGAGATTTCAGACATGGAATCAAAGACTTATGAGCAGGTGGCCATCGACGCGCAATATGCTGTCTATCTGGAGCGCCAGAAGGCGGACGTTGAGGCCGTAAAGCGAGACGAAGCGCGTGCAATTCCCGAATGGCTCGATTACAGCCTCCTGCCCGGGCTGTCGAACGAAATGAAGCAAAAGCTCATTGCGGCTCGTCCCCAAACCATCGCCCAGGCCCAGCGCATCGAGGGCGTGACTCCGGCGGCACTGACATTGGTCCTGGCGGTTATCCGTCGGGGCCGTATCGACCGGAAGGCGTCATGACCGGTGATTCGCAGCGCTTGGCGGACCTTGAGCGCCACGGTGCGTCAATGTTCGGCAATGTTGAGGCCATTTTCACTCAACTCCATAGATTTTCGGACCATCTTTTGCGCTGGCAGAAGGTTCAGAATCTGGTTTCACGTGAAACACCGGGGGATCTGTGGTCGCGCCATATCCTTGATTCGCTTCAGATTTTGCCGCTGATCGGCCCAATTTCCGGGCCATTGCGCATTCTCGATATCGGCAGCGGCGGGGGTTTTCCCGCGATTCCCCTGGCCATCGCGTTGCAGGACGTCGATTTTTCCATGCATCTGATCGAATCCAACACACGAAAATGTGCGTTCCTGCGGGCCACGGCGCGCGAATTTGACCTGCCGATAACAGTTCATACTGCCAGAATAGAGGCGGTTCCGCCCGAAATTGTTGGGGTAGTGGATCTTTTTACCTCCCGGGCCCTGGCGCCCTTACCCTTGCTCTTGACCTATATCCACCGTTTTTGGAGCCCGCAAAGCCGCGCCATTCTGCATAAAGGGCGCGAAAATGGGGAAGAACTGAAATCAGCGGATTCAGATTGGGTTTACGATGTGTTAAAGCATCAAAGTGCGACGGACAAAGACGGCGTTCTGCTCGAGTTTTCCCATCTGAGGCCTCGCACCTAACCTAAGTGTTTGAAGCCGTGACGGTTTCGGAGGTCAGATGCATCCGCGTATCATTACACTCGCCAATCAAAAGGGTGGTGTCGGCAAGACGACGACGGCCATTAACCTTGCAACTGCCCTCGCCGCGATTGGCGAGCGTGTTCTGATCGTCGATCTCGATCCGCAGGGCAATGCCTCCACCGGGCTTGGGCTCGGCCGCCAGCAGCGTGAACGCTCGTCCTATGACCTGCTGCTCAACGAATCGACCGTCAAGGACGCGGCGGTGCTTACCAATGTACCCAACGTCGCGATCGTTCCCTCGACCATGGATCTGCTGGGTGTGGAATTGACGATCGCCGCCGAGCGGGATCGGGCCTTTCGTTTGAAGTCGGCATTGGATAACGTTGCCGAAGTGACCATCGATAACAAGCCGATCACCTATGTGCTGATCGACTGCCCGCCGTCGCTGAATCTGCTCACCATCAACGCGCTCACCGCTGCCGACGCGGTGCTTGTGCCGTTACAGTGCGAATTTTTCGCGCTGGAGGGTCTGAGCCAATTGCTTCAAACCATTGAGCAAATCCGCTCGACACTCAATCCGCGCCTGTCGATCCAGGGCGTGGTGATGACCATGTTCGACAAACGCAACAATCTGTCCGAGCAGGTGCTCAGCGATGTGCGCGAGCATATGGGAACGCTGGTCTACGACACCGTCATTCCCCGCAATGTGCGGCTTTCCGAGGCGCCCAGCTATGGTAAGCCGGCTTTGCTGTATGACCTTAAATGCGCCGGAAGTCAGGCCTATCTTCGATTGGCCACCGAAGTAATCAAGCGCGAACGCCAGTTGCGGGCGGCCTGATGGAGAAGACCATGAACGATAAACCCACTCGTCTCGGCCGCGGTCTGGCCGCGCTGATCGGCGATATGCAGCCTCTTGAAGCGGCGCCCCGCCAGGCAGAAGCCTCCACAGGCACCCGCCGGCTGCCCGTCGAATTCATAATTGCCAACCGGGCCAATCCGCGTAAGGATTTCGACGCCGAGCTGCTTGAGGATCTGACCAATTCGATCCGTGAAAAAGGCGTAATGCAGCCGCTTCTGGTGCGCCCGAGCGATCAGGGGCCCGATGTCTTTGAAATCATCGCGGGAGAGCGGCGCTGGCGCGCGGCGCAGCGCGCAGGACTGCACGAGGTTCCCGTCATCATCCGTGAGGTCGATGACAAGGAAGCGCTTGAGCTGGCAATCATCGAAAACGTCCAGCGCGCCGACCTCAATCCGCTTGAAGAAGCCCAAGGCTATGGGCAGCTGATCGAACAGTTCGACTATACCCAAAACGATCTGGCGCACGTCATTGGCAAGTCCCGCTCCCATGTTGCCAACACGCTCAGGTTGTTGCGGCTGCCCGACGAGGTCCAGCACATGCTCGAGCGCGGCGAGCTTACCGCGGGGCATGCCAGAACGTTGATTACCTCGGATGATCCATTGGCTTTGGCACGCCGAATCGTTGACGCCGGGCTGTCGGTGCGCGAGGCCGAAGCGTTGCATCAGCAGGGGGCGGAAGCGCGTCGGCCGCAACCGGCCGGCGAAAAGCGGCCGGCGTCGAAAGATGCGGACACACTGGCCCTGGAAAAGCAGCTGTCGGACGCCTTGGGCCTTTCGGTGACGCTCGATCACAAGGATCGTGGCGGCAAACTGGAAATCCGCTACAAAACGCTTGAGCAGCTCGACGGAATTTGCGCGCGCCTCATGCCGCATTGAGCGGCGTTGCACGTGAAACATTTGCCTAAGTTGCTGATATCTCTTGATCCATTCTGGACATAATAGCTCGGATCGCCGACTCTAGAATTTTGTTTTGTCCCGTATCCGAGCCGCACAACCGATTCCATGCGCGATGGCGTCGAGGACAGGTTTTTGCTCGACAGGTTCTATCGTCTGGCCGCGGCCATGCATATGGCAAGCAGCGCCTGGCGGCCTATGGCCGGGGCCAGTGGCCCCGATTTGCGGCTGTCGAGGATGGCGGCGGCCAGACGATTGCAGGCTGCCGCCAGCCCATCATCGTTCCAGAGCCTGAGCTGTTGCTCGAAACCGGCCTTGCGCGAAAAATGGATGCGTGGCGTTGCCCGGCTGACGATCTGGTCGACGCTTGCTCCGGCATCGATTTCAGCACGCATGGCACGCAGCCTCGAAAAATGCTGCATTGCGACGATCAGCAGGCGCTGTGCGTCGGTTCCGGCGGCCGCCGCGCGCGTCATGGCATCGTCGAAGCGACGGGCATGGCCGGTGGCGATGGAATCGACGACAGCATCGATGGCCAGGGCCGCGTTATCACCGCACAATCGCATGACGTCGTCCCGGGTCAACCTGCCACCGTCCCCGGCATAAAGAACGAGTTTTTGCAGTTCGCTGCGCGTTACCTGGCGGTCGTTGCCAAGCATGTCGCGCAGCATCGGCGCCAGATCGGCCTCCAGCGCAATATTGGCCGCGGCAAATGTTTCGCGGATCAATGTATCGATAGTCTGGCCGGTGTCGGCATAACAGGGCAATGCCCTGGCATCTTTGCGCGCTTCGGCATGCTTGCGCAGGGCGTCGGAGGGCTTTAGATCCGCGCCTTCCACGACGAAGAGGGCCTGGGCTCCTTCGTCGAGGAGTTCGACAAGGGTGGGCGCCAGTTTGTTTGTCGCCGCGCGAATGCGAATAGTGGTCTGACCGCCAAACAAAGATGGGCTGCGCGCCAGAATTCCCAGTCTTTGGGGATCGGCGTCGATCTCGCTCATATGCAATTGCGACAGGCTTTCGGGATCTGGCGGATCGCCGGCGAAATACTTGACCAGCCGCGCCGCATTCTCGCTGACCAGACCGGTATCGGGACCATAAACCAGTACAAGGCCCGAGGTCAGGTCGGGGCGCGCGAGAAACTTCTCGATGTCGCGCCCCTTGAGTGCGCTCATCGTGCCTGCAGGACGGCCAGTAAAGCCAGACGAACAGTTTCTGCCGCCGCCTTTGCCGCCTGTTCTTCCGCTGCCGTCCGAGCGGCATCATCGGCGATGCTTTGGCCCGTCGTGCGATAGCCGGTGGTGGCCGAGCGCGTGCCGCCGGCGACGCTCATGCCATCGTCGACGACGAGATAAGTTATTGTGATCGTGAGCTGATTTTCCGCTATTGGTCCCGATATACTGGATAGGCCAATGCGCGTGGTGTTGGACGAAACCTGGGCGGAAAACTGCGGTGCGCCCGCCACGTTCGGTCCAAGTCGATCCGAAAGCGTGCGATAAACCACTTGCTCCAGGCGCGTTTCCGGTTCCGCATAGCTCAGGGCGAGGCTCGCGTTCGCCGCGTCCGCGCCGCCGAAAATCGGCGTCAGTGTACAGCCGGCCAAAGAGACGGCCGCTGTTAGGGCAGCACCAAGGCACAAGGCACGAAGACCTCTAGCAAACCACATTGACGATCCTGTTGGGCACGACGATCACCTTTCGGGGTGGATTGCCTTCGAGAATGCGGACAACCGCGTCCAGTGACAAGGCCGCAGCTTCGGCCTGGGCCGAAGGTGCGTCTTTGGGCATTTCGATCTCACCACGCCGTTTGCCGTTGACCTGAACTGCCAAAACAACCGTGTCATCAACAAGATAGTCCGGGTCGGCTTCCGGCCAGGGCGTGTCGCAGATCATCGTCTGATGACCCAGATTGGCCCAACAGCTTTCGGCCAGATGAGGCATCATGGGAGCGATGAACTGCACGAAGCGTTCGATGGCCGTGCGCAGCGCAGTGATATTGGCCAGAGAGGGTGATCTGCTCACGGCCGGAATGAACTTCTGAATCGCATTGGCCAGCTCGTAGATCTGGGCGACGGCGCGATTGAACCGCAGCCCCGCCAGATCGGCCTCGATCAGGGCCGTGGCCTTATGGGCGGCCTTGAGGATTTCGACAGTGTGCGGCTCCTCACCGTCGATTATGGCCGGGTCGAGCGAAAGCAGCTCGCGCGCCTCGCCGACCAGCTTGTGGGCCCGCTGGGTAAAGCGCCACGCGCCCTCAATGCCCGCTTCGGTCCACTGCACGTCGCGTTCGGGTGGCGAATCGGAAAGCACGAACCAGCGCACCGTATCGGCGCCATACGTGGCGATCATATCGTCGGGATCGATGACGTTGCGCTTGGATTTACTCATCTTTTCGATCGAGCCGATGACCACAGGCTCGCCGGTCACCGAAGAGGTTGCCACGCGCTGGCCATCGGATGCCTGCACCATGACTTCGGTAGGCGGCACCCAATTGCCCTGGGCGTCCTTGTAGGTCTCGTGTGTCACCATGCCCTGGGTGAACAGGCCCTTGAAGGGCTCATCGACATCCATGTGGCCTGTCTGGCTCATCGCGCGGGCGAAAAAGCGCGAATACAGCAGGTGCAAAATGGCGTGTTCGATGCCGCCGATGTACTGATCGACCGGCAGCCATTCGTTGGCCATCTCCGGAATCGTCGGATTGTCGGCGTGCGGTGCTGTAAAGCGAGCGAAATACCACGAGGAATCGACAAATGTATCCATCGTGTCGGTTTCCCGGCGCGCCTTGGAGCCGCATGATGGGCAATCGACGTATTTGAAGCTCGGGTGGCGGTCCAGCGGATTACCCGGCGTGTCGAACTCGACATCGGCCGGCAGACGGACCGGCAATTGATCCTTGGGCACGGGAACGATGCCGCAGGTGTCGCAATGGATGACAGGGATCGGGCAACCCCAGTAGCGCTGACGCGAGATGCCCCAGTCGCGCAGGCGATAATTGACCTGGCGGACACCCTGAGGCTTGCCTTCGACCTTTTCGGTTTCCAGAAAGCGGGCGATCGCATCCTTGGCGGCGTCGACATCCATACCGTCGAGAAATCCGGAATTAAAAGCGACCCCGGGACCGGTATAGGCTTCATCTTCAACGGAAAACACCTCGGCATCCGTGTTTGGCGGCAAAACGACGGGGATGACCGGGAGGTCGTATTTGCGGGCAAAATCGAGGTCGCGCTGGTCATGGGCCGGACAGCCGAAAATTGCGCCCGTGCCGTAATCCATCAAGACGAAATTGGCGACATAGACGGGCAGGGTTGCGCCTTCTATTACCGGATGGGTCACGGTAATTGTCGTGCGATAGCCCCGCTTTTCGGCAGTTTCGATCACTTCGGCCGAGGTGCCCATGCGGTGACACTCGGCGATGAATTCGGCCAGAGCCGGATCGGACTGGGCCAGATGGGCAGCCATGGGGTGGTCGGGCGAAAGGGCAACAAAGGAAGCGCCAAACAGCGTATCGGGCCGCGTGGTAAAAATCTCGACGCTGTCCTGACCCGCATCACCCGAAGCGACGCCAAACAGGATGCGCAGCCCTTCGGATCGTCCGATCCAGTTGCGCTGCATCAGTCGGACTTTTTCGGGCCAATCGGTCAGGCCGTCGATCGCGGAGAGCAGATCTTCGGCAAAATCGGAAATCTTGAAGAACCACTGGGTCAATTCGCGCTGTTCGACCAGCGCGCCCGAGCGCCAACCGCGGCCGTCGATCACCTGTTCGTTGGCCAGAACCGTATGGTCGACGGGGTCCCAGTTGACCTTGGAAGACTTGCGCGTGACCAGACCCGCTTCAAGCATATCGATGAACAGCATTTGCTGGCGGTGGTAATATTGTTCGTCACAGGTCGCAAATTCCCTGCTCCAGTCGAGCGAAAAACCCATCGATTGCAATTGCTTGCGCATTGCCGCGATATTGTCATAGGTCCACTCGCGCGGGTGGACCTTGTTGGCCATCGCCGCGTTTTCGGCGGGCATGCCGAACGCATCCCAACCCATTGGGTGGAGGACTTTTTTACCCTTGGCCCGCTGGAACCGTGCAACCACGTCGCCCATGGTGTAGTTGCGCACATGGCCGACATGGATGCGGCCCGAGGGGTAGGGAAACATCTCGAGCACATAGTAGGGCTCACGCGGATCGTCGTTGGACGTTTCGAAGGTTTTGTTCTCCGCCCAGACCTTTTGCCAATGA
>CENV01005857.1_pt1 | contig 11108 bp, 10 predicted proteins | sample 530231 | NCBI WGS metagenome assembly CENV01 (sample SAMEA2619815, study PRJEB7988) | marine metagenome | biome: marine biome (ENVO:00000447); feature: surface water layer (ENVO:00002042); material: "saline water (ENVO:00002010), including plankton (ENVO:xxxxxxxx)" | depth 5 m | reverse complement strand
GAGCCGTTGCAGCAGCCGGGACTGGTCAGTGAATGCCTACTGCGCGAGCCTTTCGTGCTGGCCACGCCGACCGATCATCCGCTGGCGCAGCATCCGGCGCCGACCCTGGAAATGCTCCACGGCGAGCCGTTCATCCTCTATGCCCATGGCGCCTGGCAGCCGTTCAACGAGCTGCACACCGGGCTGTTCCGTGCCAGCGGTATCCAGCCCGAATTCGTCCAGTCGCTGGGCTCGACGCTGACCATCCTCTCGCTGGTCAACGCTGGCCTCGGCATGGCGCTGGTGCCGCGCGGGGCCAGCGCGATCCGCTTCCAGCAGGTACGCTTTCGCGAGTTGCCGCTGCCAGCGGGCATCTGCGCCGAGCTGCATCTGGCCTGGCGCGACGACAACGACAACCCGACGCTGGAAGCGGCGCGCGACGCCGTGCGTCAGGCGGCCCGCGATATCGCCCTGGACCTGCCGCCAATCCCAGGCCTACACCATGGGACGGACTGCTGACGGCCACGAGTTGACGTTCAAATGGTTGACCAGAGCCGGGGCTATTCAGGCCTGTGACAAATGCGCTGCTCGACGCTAAAGCAAGGCCCAAGAGTGCAGAAAAAGCCTTCGCAGCCCGCCCCTAAGCCAGCAGCCTCCCGCTGCTTGTTGCGTCCACCACCGCATCCAGCTCAGCCCCAGCCAAATGCTCTGCATAGTGCTCCATCAGCTCCGACTCCCAAGAAGCGACCTCGTCCAGTATGCCGGCCGCCTCATCTTTCGTCAGTGCAAAATGCTCATGCTGGCTAAGCAGGTTAGCTCGACTTAGGAGAGTACCGTTGATACCAACTTCCATCGCCAGCCTCTGGGCAGGCCCCTCTCCCAGGACGGGAAGAACGTCATACATGGGCGAGAGGCGCCAAGCTCCTTCCTGCCAGATCACTGCGTGGTTGCGAGGATGATCGTCACTGTTGCCGACCAGAGCGTTGTAGGCCATTCGCCTGTAGAGCGCCTGCCTATCAGAATCTGGCGCGCCTCTGCGGTACAGCTCATCGGCGAGCGCCGCGTAGATCCATCCGTTGCTGCGCTGCACATGCCATTCGGCATCGAGAAGAGTTAAGCCACTCATCATCGGAATGCGGCGAAACCTTGCATCATTCGCTGACCATTCTCGGTCGAATCGCTCCACTAGCAACGTGTTGCCTTTTTCACTTTGATGGAGTGCCGTCCGGGCAACATTCATCCCCTTGGTAGCCGCAAAAGTCATGCAGGCATACTCGAATTTCGGCAGGTCGTAGTGATCAAATTTGTCGCGTGGCTTGGCAAGAATCAGCTTGTGATCAAAGCGGTACGTGCGCTTGGGCCTGGCACCACCAACAGCTGAGCGCTGATCCCGTATTCTTAATGCCTCCAGCTGCTCAGCGCTCAGCTGGCTGTCATAGATCGCAGCGCAAATATCTATGAAATGATCGAGCCCTTTGGCTTCAAGCATTTTCACAGGCCTTTCGCCTATTCCCGGCCTCGGTGTGCGATCTTCGCCAGCCATGATGTTTCCGGCGCGATCTTCGTTAGGAGATAACAGCAGGAGCTGGATCGGAGTGAGCTCGCCCTTTCGGGTGCGGCGCAACAGGCGTTCTCCCCAGCCATCTGGCATCGCATCATCAATGAAGCCGGGAACGCCGCCATTCTTATGTACCTGAATGGGTCGAGTGGAGAGCGGATACCGTATCGGATCAGGCACCCAACGCTTGGCTTCCACGATCTCCGGCGCATAGACGAAGGCTCCCGTGCTACCAGCAAGGGTCAGCCTGCCCAGCGTCACAGTCTCACCCGTTTCTGGACATTCCATATAGATGTAAGCGCGCGACATCAGAAGTCCTCCGCGCTGCTGCGAGGCAGCCTGACGCGCCTGGTCGCATTGGTTTCCAAAGCGCCGAGATCAAGCGCAGGGTCATCGATCAGCGCCTGGAAAACCCGGTCAGAGATCCCAACGGTAAACAGCGCGAGCATGAAATCGCGCAACGAAACACCTTCAGCCTTGCCCCCCTCAATGTGTCGAACAGCTCGGAGAGAAATTCCAGCCCGCTCTGCAAGGTCAGCCTGTCGTATCCCCATGCGCAGACGCGCCTCCTTCACCAGAAGGCCTATACGGTAAAGCAGAGAGGTACTTTGAACAGGGAAAAAGTCTTTCATAAGGTGGCACCAATCGACATCCTACAAAGGATAAGGTACTACCAATCGCGCACTAAGCAACCTTTTCAGACAGTTAATAAGGCTTCTTATAGCACCTTAATGACCATAAACTATCATTAATAGATACCTTATTTAAGAAGAACAACCCCGGCAGGGTAGATCAACTCTCGGATTCTGGGCGGTAGATCTATCCAGTTCGGCACCAGTCCAGCCAGATCAGCCTTCTGCTGCGACCGGCAGCTTCTGGAGTCAGCAGCCCGTCACAGCTGCAATATCAGAAGCGGACAACACCCTCTATAGCATTGGTGGTGGCTGGCAAGGCGCAGCGTCGATAGGCCGAAGCCTTCATTGTCCTCTGCGCCATCGACTGCTCGAACGAATCTGTACCGCCCGATCCGACGCCAACTGCGCTGTTCCGTTGCGGCAACACGCCCTAATCTGGCCGGCTGGACATTGAATGACGTCGTCGATCCGGCGCTGCCACTGGAGGACTCATGCATGACTGACGCAGAAAGCGAGCTGCATCATTTCGACCGGCGCATGGTCTGGGCCGGTTTTCGCCAGCTCGCGCCGATTTCAATCTTCGTCACCCTGTTCGGCGCCGCCTTCGGCCTCGCCGCGGTGCAGACCGGGCTGGACGATTCGGTGATTTTGGCGATGAGCGCGCTGGTGTTTGCCGGCGCCTCGCAGTTCGCCGCGCTGGAGCTGTGGGGCACGCAGGTGCCGCTGTTCACCCTGATGATCACCGTGTTTGCCATCAACGCCCGCCACCTGCTGATGGGCGCCACGCTCTACCCCTGGTTGCGCCAGCTGTCGCCGGGCAGGCGCTACGGGGTGATGCTGATCGCCTCGGACGCCAACTGGGCGATGGCCATGCAGGCCTTCAACCGCAACCGCCCGGGATTCGGCCTGCTGCTCGGTGGTGGCCTGGCGCTCTGGTCGTTCTGGGTGGTCGGCAGTTGGCTGGGTATCCATTTCGGCAGTGCCGTCAGTGATCCTAAGCGCCTGGGCCTGGACATGGTGATGGGCTGCTTTCTGCTGGCAATGGTGGTGGGCGGCGAAAAGAACCTGCGCATGCTGGTGATCTGGAGCGTTGCCGCCGGCGCCTCGCTGCTCGCCTTCCGTTACCTGCCGGAGAACAGCCACGTGGTGGTGGGTGCCCTCGCCGGTGGCGCGACCGGGCTGCTGTGGAAGGAGAAAGCGCGTGAATCTTGATGCGACGGGCGCAGGCGCGCTGACCGTGGTGCTGGTCATGGCACTGGTGACCCTGGCGACGCGCTGGGGCGGCGTGTTCGTCATGGCCTTCGTGCCCATCAGCGACCGCGTCCGCCAGTTCATCACCGCCATGTCCGGCTCAGTGCTGGTGGCGATCGTCGCGCCGATGGCCTTGCAGGGTGATGCTGGCGCGCGATTGGCGCTGCTAGCCACGGCAGTGACCATGCTGGTGCTGAAAAAGCCGCTGCCGGCGATTGCCGCCGGTATCCTCGCCGCGGCGCTGGTCAGGCAGCTCTGAACAGCAGCGGCCAATCGCGGCCGCTCAGGACACCGAGTTCGGCAGCCTCCATAGCAGTCATTACCGTGTGCACCAGCAGCGCGTCGGCATTGTGCTGACCGCGCACCGACCTCGTTGCCACTCTATTTTCGAAAGGTCGTCATACAACTATCGAAAATATTGCTGGCAGCGCCCCGCTTTTATCAATCTTGGGCGCCGCTACTCTGGAGCCCTCTGTCGCGGCGCTTTAGCTTGGACAACACAACGGAAGTGACACTGAGAAGCAACATATGTCATCAAATACGACTTTAAGCGTGTTGACATTCATGTGACTAGATGCTGATATTTGGCACATGTCATATGACAACAGATGACTTCAAGAACAATAATGACAGGCACCCCGATGACTACCACCCCCAATCCCACGCTTGGCCGTCTTCTGCTCACCGGAGCGGCAGGCGGCCTTGGCAAGGTCTTACGCGAAAAGCTGCAGCCCTACGCCCGTATCATCCGACTGTCCGATATCGCGCCGATGGCCCCGGCAGCCGGCGAACACGAGGAGGTCGTGCCTTGTGATCTCGCCGACAAGGCGGCCGTGCATGCCCTGTGCGAAGGCGTAGATGCCATCGCCCATTTCGGCGGCGTCTCCGTCGAGCGGCCGTTCGAGGAAATCCTCGACGCCAATATCCGCGGCACCTTTCACATCTATGAAGCAGCCCGCTTGCACGGCATCAAGCGCGTGGTCTTCGCCAGCTCCAACCATGTGATCGGCTTCTACCCGCAGACCGAAACCCTGGACGCCCACGCACCACGGCGCCCGGACGGCTACTACGGCCTGTCCAAGTCCTATGGCGAGGACATGGCGAGCTTCTACCACGATCGCTACGGCATCGAGACTGTCAGCATCCGCATCGGCTCCTCGTTCCCCGAGCCGGCCAACCGCCGAATGATGAGCACCTGGCTGAGCTTTCGTGACCTCACCGAGCTGATGCGCTGCGCGCTGTTCACGCCAGCGGTCGGCCATACGGTGGTCTACGGCATGTCCGCCAACCGTGATGTGTGGTGGGACAACCATCTGGCCGCGCACCTGGGCTTCCAGGCGCAGGACAGCTCCGAAGCGTTCCGCGACAAGGTTGAGCAGCAACCGCCTTACAGCGCCGACGACCCGGCCGGCATCTATCAGGGCGGCGCCTTCGTCGCAGCCGGCCCCTTCGACTGATAGCCCCCCTTCGCCCGCGTACAACAACAAAGAGAAACGCAATGGCCAGTGAAGCTGAACTCATCGCCGACCTGCGCTGCGCCACCGGTGAAAGCCCGGTCTGGGTCGCCGCCGAACAGGCGCTGTACTGGGTCGACATCCCCAACCGCGAGCTGCTGCGCTGGAGCGCTGCCGACGGCCAGCTTTCCCGCTGGCAGGGCGAGCAGATGCTGGCCTGCATCGCCCGCCACGGCGACGGCTGGGTGGCCGGCATGGAGAGCGGCTTCTTCGCCCTGCAGACAGGCCCGGACGGCCGGCTCGACAGCCGCCCGTTGGCGACCATCGATCACCAGCTGCCCGCGATGCGCATGAACGATGGCCGCTGCGATCGCCAGGGCCGCTTCTGGGCCGGCAGCATGGCGCTGGACATGGCCGCCGGGCATCCGGTCGGCGCGCTGTACCGGCTCGATGACCAGGCCGCGCGCGGCCCGCTGGTGCCGCAGCTGGACGGCTTCATCGTGCCCAACGGCCTGGCCTTCAGCCCGGACGGGCGAACCATGTACCTGTCCGATTCACATCCCGGCGTGCAGAAGATCTGGGCCTTCGATTACGACACCGACAGCGGCACGCCGAGCCGTCGCCGCCTGTTCGTCGACACGCTCGAGTACCCCGGCCGCCCCGACGGCGCCGCTGTGGATGCCGAGGGTTGCTACTGGACCTGCGGCAACGACGCCGGGCTGATCCACCGCTTCACCCCGGACGGACGGCTGGATCGCTCCCTCGCCGTGCCGGTGAAGAAACCGACCATGTGCGCCTTCGGCGGGCCACGGCTGGACACGCTGTACGTCACCTCGATCCGACCTGGCGGCGATCTGAGCGACCAGCCGCTGGCCGGTGGCGTCTTCGCCCTGAACCCAGGCGTCACCGGACTGGAGGAACCCGCTTTCAACTGACTCACCAGGGAAGGGCCGCTGCGTGCCCAACCTCGCTTCTCGCAACGCTGCACACCAACAAAAACAAGATGGAGAGTGTCATGAACCTCAAACGCAAGTTGCTCGTTACCGCCCTACCCTTCGCCTTCTGCGTCAGCGGGCTGGCACATGCCATGACGCTGAAGATTGCCGAGATCCACCCGGCCGGCTACCCCACGGTGGTCGCGCAGGAGAACATGGGCAAGAAGATCGCCGAAGCCACCAAGGGCGAACTGGATTACCGCATGTTCGCCGGCGGTGTTCTCGGCTCGGAAAAGGAAGTGGTCGAGCAGGTGCAGCTCGGCGCGGTACAGATGACCCGCGTCAGCCTCGGCACCCTCGGACCGGTGGTCCCGGACGTCAACGTGTTCAACATGCCGTTCGTGTTCCGCGACCATGAACACATGCGCAAGGTCATCGATGGCGACATCGGCCAGGAGATCCTCGACAAGATCACCAACTCCGAATTCAACATGGTCGGCCTGGCCTGGATGGACGGCGGCGTGCGCAACCTCTACACCAAGGAGCCGGTACGCAGTCTGGAAGACCTCAAGGGCATGAAGATCCGCGTGATCGGCAACCCGATGTTCATCGAAACCTTCAACGCCCTGGGCGCCAGCGGTATCGCCATGGACACCGGCGAGATCTTCAGCGCATTGCAGAGCGGCGTGATCGACGGTGCCGAGAACAACCCGCCGACCATGCTTGAGCACAACCACTTCCGCAACGCCAAGTACTACAGCCTGACCGGCCATCTGATCCTGCCCGAGCCGATCGTGATCTCCAAGACCACCTGGAACAAGCTCAGCGCCGAACAGCAGGACCTGGTGAAGAAGTTCGCCAAGGAAGCGCAGTTCGAAGAGCGCAAGTTGTGGGACGAGAAGTCCGCCGCCAGCGAAGCCAAACTCAAGGAAGCCGGGGTCGAGTTCATCGAAATCGACAAGAAACCCTTCTTCGACGCCACCGCGCCGATCCGCGAGAAGTACGGCGCGCCCTACGCCGAACTGATCAAGCGCATCGAAGCCGTTCAGTAATCCTCGTGCAAGCGCATCGCGGCGGCCGGTGCCGTCGCGATGCAACCGGTGGACTCTCATGAAAAACCTGGTTCTGGGCGTCAATGACGCCATCTATCGCACCTGCGTCATCGTCGCGGCCACGGCGATCGTGATCATGGCGACGATCATCCCGTGGGGCGTGTTCAGCCGTTACGCACTGGGCCAGGGCCTCGGCTGGCCCGAGCCCATCGCCATCCTGCTGATGGTGCTGTTCACCTTCGTCGGCGCCGCCGCCAGCTACCGCGCCGGCGCACACATGGCCGTACAGGTACTCAGCGATCGCCTGCCGCCGCTGGCCCAGCCCTTCATCATCCTGTTCGTGCGCCTGGCCATGGCGGCCATCAGCCTGTTCATGCTGATCTGGGGCTACAAGCTGTGCGTTGCCACCTGGAACCAGTACCTGAGCACCCTGCCCTGGATGCGCGTCGGTTTCAGCTATGCGCCGATTCCACTGGGCGGCTTCATCACCCTGCTGTTCGTCATCGAGCAACTGCTGTACGGCGACCAGAGCAAGCGCCGTGTCGTCGACTACGAAGCCCGCGAAGAGTCCAAGGAGTCCGTGTAATGGATGCCGTCGTCCTGTTGGGCAGCTTCATCGTCCTTATCCTGCTACGCGTTCCGGTAGCCTACTCCCTCGGCCTGGCCACGCTGGTCGGTGCCTGGTGGATCGATATTCCACTGCACGCCGTGATGATCCAGATCGCCGGCGGCGTGAACAAATTCTCCCTGCTGGCCATTCCGTTCTTCGTCCTGGCCGGCGCGATCATGGCCGAAGGCGGCATGGCCCGCCGCCTGGTCGCCTTCGCCGGGGTGCTGGTCGGCTTCGTCCGCGGCGGCCTGTCACTGGTCAACATCACCGCCTCGACCTTTTTCGGCGCCATCTCCGGCTCGTCCCTGGCGGACACGGCCTCGGTCGGCTCGGTGCTGATCCCGGAAATGGAAAAGAAGGGCTACCCGCGGGAGTTCTCCACCGCGGTGACCATCTCCGGTTCGGTGCAGGCACTCTTGACCCCACCCAGCCACAACTCGGTGATCTACTCGCTGGCGGCCGGCGGCACCGTGTCGATCTCCGCGCTGTTCGTCGCTGGCATCGGCCCGGGCCTGCTGCTCAGCACCGCCATGGCCGCGCTCTGCCTGCTGTTCGCCCGCAAGCGCAACTACCCCAAGGGCGAAGTGGTGCCGCTGCGCCAGGCGCTGAAGATCTGCGTCGAGGCGCTCTGGGGCCTGATGACCATGGTGATCATCCTCGGCGGCATACTCTCCGGCGTGTTCACCGCCACCGAGTCCGCTGCGGTGGCGGTGGTCTGGGCCTTCTTCGTCACCATGTTCATCTACCGCGACTACAAGTGGCGCGAGCTGCCAAAGATGCTGCACCGCACGGTGCGCACGCTTTCCATCGTGATGATCCTGATCGCCTTCGCCGCCAGCTTCGGCTACATCATGACGTTGATGCAGATCCCGTCGAAGATCACCACCGCGTTCCTGACCCTGTCGGACAACCGCTACGTGATCCTCATGTGCGTCAACCTGATGCTGCTGGTGCTGGGCACGCTGATGGACATGGCGCCGCTGATCCTGATCCTCACGCCGATCCTGCTGCCGGTGGTGACGTCGTTCGGCGTCGACCCGGTGCACTTCGGCATGATCATGCTGGTCAACCTGGGGATCGGCCTGATTACCCCGCCGGTCGGTGCGGTACTCTTCGTCGGTGCCGCCATCGGCAAGGTCACCATCGAGAACACCGTGAAGGCCCTGCTGCCGTTCTACGCCGCGCTGTTCGCCGTGCTGATGGCAGTGACCTATATCCCGATGATTTCGCTGTGGCTGCCGAGCGTAGTGCTCTGATCCAGCTCACGATCTGCTGCGCGTCGGCCCTCCTGCGTTAAAAACAGGCTCGGAATGCTCATTTACAAAAGTAAACTCCGCTTCCTCGCCTGTTTTTGCCTTGTAGGGCTCTAGCTCGCAAGATCTCACACACTGCCTGCTTCGCTGCATCGTTTGCCGAGATACTCGCCCAAGCAAAGCCGCCTTGTGGGCAGCGCCTCGTTTAAGGACGTATCGCCCTGCCATGTTAGCCACGCCGTTTCCACGCCACATCGCTGTACTGGTCCTGGCCACGCTGGCCTGTTCGTTCGCGGCCAACCACATCGCCGCGCGGATCGCCTTCGATCACGGCACCGGCCTGCTGCTGGCCATGCTCTGCCGCGCCGGGGTGACCCTGCTGGTGCTGGCCGCGCTGGTGTTCTGGCGTCGCGAATCGCTGCGCCTGAGCCCGGCCACCTGGCGCTGGCAGATATTCCTGGGTCTGCTGATCGCGGTGCAGAGCTTCTGCATCTATTCGGCGGTCGCACGCATTCCGGTGGCGCTGGCGCTGCTGGTGGTGAACCTCTCGCCGATCCTCCTGGCGCTGCTCACCTGGGCGCTGGGCGGGCCGCGACCGACCCGCGTGGCGCTGGCGATCATGGGCCTGATCCTATTCGGCCTGGTGCTGGTGCTGGATGTTCCGGGGCGCCTGCTCAGCAGCGCGACAGCGGATGAACAATGGACCGCGGGAATCCTGTTCAGCCTGACCGCTGCCGCCGTCTTCGCGGTGGCGCTGTGGGTCACCGAGCACAAGCTGTCGAGCATGGCCGGCTCGGTGCGCAGCATGCTGACGCTGATCGTGGTATTCACCGCCTCCGCCCTGCTCGGCGCCAGCGACCTGATTCCGGGTGGGCTCGGCCTGCCCAATGCAACCGCCGGCTGGATCGCCCTCGCCTGCCTAGTGTTGCTCTACGGCGCGGCGTTCTCGACGCTGTTCATCTGCATGCCGCGGCTGAACATCGCGCGCAATGCGCCGGTGATGAACATGGAGCCGGTGGCCGGCATGGTGCTGGGCTGGCTGATCCTCGGGCAGGTACTCGGGGCCATGCAAGTGCTCGGCGGCCTGATCGTGGTCGGCGGTATCGTCCTGCTGGCCTACCGCCGCTAGGGCTGTCGACGTACCCGGCGCTAGCTGCGCCGGGGCGGCGATCAGTTCTGCAGCACTTCCGCTTCGGCGCTTTCGTGGGCCTGGCGCAGCCGCTCGCGGCTGTTGGTCAGGTGCAGCCGCATGGCCGCCCGCGCGGATTCCGGGTCCTGGCGCTCGATGGCCTCGTAGATCTGCTCGTGCTCGCGGCCCAGGCGCGCCTGGTAATGCTGCTGATCGTCATGGGCCAGCCGTGCGGAATTGACCCGGCTGCGCGGGATCAGCGTGGTGCCCAGGTGGCTCATGATGTCGGTGAAGTAGCGGTTGCCGGTGGCTTCGGCGATCTGCAGATGGAACTGGAAATCCGATGACACCGCATCGCTTGAGTGCGCCGCGCTCTGGTTGAGCTGATCGAGAAAGGCGCGCATGGCCGCCAGCTGCTCGGGCGAGCGGCGCTGCGCGGCCAACCCGGCCGATTCCACTTCCAGACTGATGCGTAGCTCGAGAATCGCCAGCAGGTCGCGCAGGGTGCCGATGGTCGCCGGGTCGATGCGCAGCCCGGTGGTGCTCGGGGTATCCAGCACGAAGGTGCCGATGCCGTGCCGCGTTTCCACCAGCCCCGAGGCCTGCAGGCGCGAGATCGCCTCGCGCACCACCGTGCGACTCACACCCTGCGTCTGCATGATGGCGGACTCGGTCGGCAGCTTGTCGCCGCGCTTCAACATGCCGTCGCGGATCTGCTGCGACAGTTCGGCGACCAGCTCCTGGGCGAGGCTGCGGTGTTTGCGACGGGCACGTGGCTGGGCGCTCTGGTTATCCATGGACGGCGATCTCTGAGAAGCGGAAGCAACCGTCATCATAGCCCAGCAGTTGTACGATAACTATTGATCCATTGCATTTGTAAGGAGATTGCGCGCAACCATCGCGCCAGATGTCCTAGGGCGATGGGCGACAGTGCCCGGCCCGGCAGCGGTTGGCCTGATGGCTGGGGTCCTGCTGCATGAGCTTGCGCGTGACGCCGTTGGTCCAGCCGAAGCCGTCCTGTAGCGGATACTCGCCGCCTTTGGCGTGCTCGGTGCACGGGCGCAGCACGTATTTTTCCACCAGCTTGTTCTCGCGCTCGAACAGGTGGCTGACGATGGTCAGCCAGCGCTCCTCGATGTCCAGCGCCAGCGCGTCATGGCCGTAGTGCTGCAGGCCGCGAATGGCGATCCACTGCAGCGGCGCCCAGCCGTTGGGGCGATCCCACTGCTCGCCGCTGCCGCTGATCTCGGTG
>CENV01012584.1_pt1 | contig 11109 bp, 11 predicted proteins | sample 530231 | NCBI WGS metagenome assembly CENV01 (sample SAMEA2619815, study PRJEB7988) | marine metagenome | biome: marine biome (ENVO:00000447); feature: surface water layer (ENVO:00002042); material: "saline water (ENVO:00002010), including plankton (ENVO:xxxxxxxx)" | depth 5 m | reverse complement strand
AGACGGGCGGGCCGGGATGCCGGTTCAGACGTTGAACTTGAACATCATCACGTCGCCATCCTGCACGACGTAGTCCTTGCCTTCCTGCCGGAGCTTTCCAGCCTCCCGCGCGCCGCTTTCGCCGCCGAGCGTGATGTAGTCGTCAAAGGCGATGGTCTCGGCGCGGATGAAGCCGCGTTCGAAATCGGTGTGGATTTCGCCGGCCGCCTGCGGGGCGCGGGCGCCATCGTGGAAGGTCCAGGCGCGCGCTTCCTTGGGGCCGACGGTGAAGAATGTCTTCAGGCCGAGCAATTCGTATCCGGCGCGGATCACGCGGGCGAGGCCCGATTCCTCAAGCCCCAGTTCGGCGAGGAACTCGGCGCGGTCTTCTGGCTCCATCGCCACGATCTCGCTTTCGATGGCGGCCGAGACGACCACCGCCTGAGCGCCCTCGGCCGCAGCCTTCTCGAACACCTTGGCCGACAGTTCATTGCCGGTCGCCGCATCGCCTTCGCCCACGTTGCACACGTAGAGCACCGGCTTGGCGGTGAGCAGCTGGGCCTGTTCGAACAAGCGCTCTTCGTCATCGCCATTGGGCTGCGTGAGGCGGGCGGGCTTGCCTTCGCGCAGCAGGTCGAGCGCCTGCCCGAGCACCGATGCAAGCGCCTTGCCCTCCTTGTCGCCAGCCGTGGCGCGGCGCTTGGCGTTGTCGACACGCTTTTCGAGGCTTTCGAGGTCCGACAGCATCAGCTCGGTTTCCACGACCTCGGCGTCGGCCAGCGGATCGACCTTGTTGGAGACGTGCTGGATGTCGTCATCCTCGAAGCAGCGCAGAACGTGGACGATGGCGTCCACCTCGCGGATATTGCCGAGGAACTGGTTGCCGAGCCCTTCGCCCGCGCTGGCACCCTTCACGAGGCCGGCGATATCGACGAACGATAGCTGGGTGTGGATCACCTTCCCGCTCTTCGAGATCGCGGCGAGCTGATCAAGCCGCGGATCGGGCACGGCGACCTGGCCCACGTTCGGCTCGATCGTGCAGAACGGATAGTTCGCGGCCTGCGCGGCCTGCGTTTCGGTGAGTGCGTTGAACAGGGTCGACTTGCCGACGTTGGGCAGTCCGACGATCCCGCATTTGAAGCCCATGGGGCTGATCCTTCGTATTGTGGCGCCGTAGCGCGGATGACAGGCCGTGGCCCTTAGCCGTGCCCGCGCCGCTTGGCCAGCTTGGGGATAGGGTGACGAGGCGCATCTTTCACCGAATGTTTCCGCTTTTCTGTTAGGCAAGGCTCCATGATCAACACACGACCTTTTGCCGCCGTAACCCTCGCGCTGCTGCTTGCGGCTTGCGATAACCCCACCGCTGACCATCTTGGCGACGCCGAGACAGCCTATACCAACCAGAACTATTTCGCCGCCCGCGACGCGGCGCAGGCAGCGCTGCGCGACAATCCCGAGGACGCCAAGGCGCTGGAGCTAATGGCCCGCACGCAAGTCGCGATGGGGCAGGGTGGTGACGCGCTGCTCACGCTCGATCGGCTGGGGAACAGCGGGCAGGGCCCCTCGGACGAGACCATGCTGCGGGCAGAAGCGCTGCTGCAGGCGGGCGAGCCCGACAAGGCGGTGGCTCTGGTCGCCAACGATCAAAGTGCCGAAGCCTGGCGTCTGCGCGCTTTGGCGGCGGGGCAGGATGGCGATGAAGCCCAGATGCTGGCCGACTTCGCAAAGGGCCGCGAGGCCGAAGGCGACAAGTACAAGCTGATCGTGGCCGAGGCATCGTGGTACCTTTCGCAGGACGATGCAGACGCAGCGCGTCCGCTCGTGGCGCTGGCGCAGAAAGAGGCGCCGGAGCGGATCGAGACGCTGCTTGTTACCGCCAGGCTGGCGCAGCTCGATGACGACAACGAACTGGCGTCGCGCGCCTACATGGGCATTCTTGAGATCACGCCGCTTGATCGGCCCGCGCTGCTGGGTGCGATTTTCGCACTGGGCAGTCTTGACCGCATCGACCTGTTGCGCCCGCTGGTTGCGCGCGGGATCGAGGCCTATCCGAACGATGTCGAGTTCATCTATCTCGATGCGCGGGTGAAGGCCGAGGATGGCGATTGGGAAGCCGTGCGCGATGAGCTGCAAAAGCATGAGAGCGGTCTTGCCGGCTATCCCGAAGCTCGCGCGCTCTATGGCGAGGCGCTGCGTCGGCTCGGACAGAACGAACTGGCCCGCGCGCAGCTGGCACCGGTCTATCGGCAGACGCCGGACAATGCCGAGGTGGCGCGCAGCTATGCCGAGGTTTTGCTGGCGACCGGCGACAAGGCTGAGGCACGCCGCGTAATCGAGCCATTGGCGAATGGCCCCGAAAGCACGCCAGAGGATCGCGCGCTGCTCGCCAGAACGCGCTGACCCGGTTTTTCTAACACCTGTAAAACAGTACCGGCCCGCACTCCTGCACCGCATCCGTCATTGACGGGATGCGGGCGGGAGGCGGGCCGGTGCCTACCAGAGATATTTAAAGGCTGATCAGGCCTTGTAGGCGATTAGGCCTTGTTGCGACGGCGACGGGCGAAGCCGATGCCGATAGCTGCAGCGCCGAACAGGCCGAGAGCGCCCGGAGCCGGAACCGGCGTGCCGCCCGAAGAACCACCCGACGAGCCGCCCGAAGTGCTGGTCGAACCGCCCGAAGTGCTGGTGCTGGTCGAGGTGCTGGAGCTGGAGCTCGAGCTGCTGCTGCTCGACGAGCTGCTGTGGCCACAGCTAGGGGTGTGCTTGTGGCCCCAGTTGAAGAAGGTGGCGTGCGCCGGAGCCGAAACGGCGAGTGCGCTGAAAGCGAGAGCGGCGGCGGTAGCGGTAGTCTTGATCTTCATTTCATTTCCCCCTTGGGTCAAAATCGTTCGGTTAAAATAAACTCGATCAACCTAACGCAATGCCCGTGCCAATTACGAAATTCCGGGGAACACAGTGGTTAACGGGCTTCGGCAATGCCCGCAGGTGTAAAAAGTTCCGACGTATTTGAGCAGGTTAACCCTGTTGGCGAAGAGCCACGTCGTTCATGAACCGCACGTCGTCGCCTGCCGCCAGCCAGTCAGCCTCGGCCGCAACTGCCCCGAGCATGTCCGCAAGGCCATCCTGTTCAGCCTTGGAATAGTTGCCCAGCACATAGCCATGCACGCGGTCCTTGTGGCCGGGATGGCCGATCCCGAGCCGGACGCGGCGGAACTCAGCCCCGCAGTGCTGACCGATCGAGCGCAAGCCGTTGTGCCCGGCATGGCCGCCACCTCGCTTAACCTTGACCTTGAAGGGGGGCAGATCCAGCTCGTCGTGCCACACGGTGAGCTGGTCGAGCGACAGCTTGTAGAAGCGCATGGCCTCGCCCACCGCGCGGCCGCTTTCGTTCATGAAGGTGGCAGGCTTCAGCAGCAGGATCTTCTCAGATCCAATGCGGCCTTCCTGCAACCAGCCGGAGAACTTCTTCTGCACCGGCCCGAAGCCGTGCATATCGGCGATGACGTCCACGGCCATGAAGCCGACGTTATGCCGGTTCAGCGCATATTGCGGACCGGGATTTCCAAGGCCAACCCAAAGCTGCATAGCGCTGCGCCCTTAATCCAAATGTTCTGCAAAGCAAAACGCCGGACCTCTCGCGAGGCCCGGCGTTTGCTAACTATCCCGAAGTCGGGGCGGAGATTACTCGCCGCCTTCCTTCTCTTCGGTCTCGCCTTCGGCGTCGCCTTCAGCTTCATCGCCCGACGCTTCGTTGGTCGCGCGCTTGAGAGCCGAGGGAGCAACCACGGTGGCGATGGTGAAGTCGCGATCGGTGATCGCGCTTTCGGCGCCAGCGGGAAGCTTCACGTGGCTGATGTGAATCGAATCGCCGACTTCGAGGCCGGTGACGTCGATCTCGATCTCGCCCGGGATCTTGTCGGCTTCGCACAGCAGCTGCAGCTCGTGGCGAACCATGTTGAGCACCGCGCCCTTCTTCAGGCCCGGGCTGGCTTCCTCGTTGATGAAGACCACCGGAATCGCGACTTCGATCTTGGCGTCCTTGGCAAGACGCAGGAAGTCGGCGTGGAGCGGACGGTCGCTGACCGGGTGCAGTGCCACGTCCTTGGGCAGCGTGCGGATGGTCTTGCCACCAACCTCGAGCATCACGATCGAGTTCATGAAGTGGCCCGTGCCAAGCTGGCGCGCGAGCAACTTTTCCTCGACGTGGATCGGAGTGGGTTCTTCGTTGCCGCCATAAATGACAGCGGGTACACGGCCTTCGCGACGCAGCGCACGGGAGGCTCCCTTGCCAGCCCGTTCGCGCAGCTCGGCCGGCAGTTTCAGAGCGTCGCTCATGAGGAATGCCTTTCGGTTGCGTTGAGTTATCTTCCCGCCACGCCTCCAGGGATGACCATGACCGGAAGCGCGCGCCTATAGCGGGTTAGCGGGCAAATGCAACTACTGGATGCGGCGGACACGCATCCCGCGCGCCTCAAGCAGTGCCGGCAAGCCGTCTTCACCAAGCATATGCGCCGCGCCAACCGCGACGAACGGCTCGCGACCGGCAAGGATCATGGGTGCGATCTGCTCGGCCCAGGCGGTGTTGCGCCGTTCGAGCAGCGCCGTGCGCAGGCCCGGTTCGGCAAGCATGCCCGTTACGGTGAGCTGCGATAGCGCTTCGACATCCCCGGTAAGCCAGGCCGCGCGCATGGCGGCCTCGTCCTCGGTGCTGTCGTCATCGATTACGGCACGCAGCAGCGCCTGTTGATCGGCGGCGGACAGGGCATCGAAAATACCGAACTGCGCGGCATAGCTTTCCAGCCCCACCACCGGCTTGCCGCCCGCCAGCAGCGCGCGGTCGACGCCATTCTCGCCCATGTCTTCAGCCGAGGCGCTGGCGATCTGGAGCGCGGCGGCCCAGTCTTCGATATCCGGGGCGAGGATGGCATCGTTGTCGCCGATCTTCGCATCGAGCCGGGCGTTGAAGGCGCGGTCTTGCCGGGCGCGGAAGGGACCGAGGCCGGGGGTATAGGCGATCCTTGCGAAGGCCTCTGCAGCTGCGTTCGCATCGCCAAGGTCGGCGATTTCGACCACCAGCACGTCGGCCTCGTCAAAGGCGCTGTCGAGTGCTGCGCTGTGCCAGCGGGCACCATCGGGCAGGGCGTGGATGGTGCCGAACAGCCAGGCCTTCTGCCCATCGTCGGCCGTGACCTCCCACAGTGCAGGAGCGGGGTCACCCGGGGCGATTTGCGCTGGCTCGGAATCCAGCCCGTCGCAGGCGGCCAGTCCGGCCGCCAGCAGCAGCGCGGCGAGCAGGACGCGGATCAATGAACCCGCTCGACCGTGAACCCGTGTTTGCGCAATTGCTCCTGCACGCTGCCTTCGCCTGCCAGGTGCCCCGCGCCAACGGCAATAAACACGGTGCCGGGCTGGTTGAGGCGCTGCTCGATCCAGCCGGTCCAATTGGCGTTTCGATCAATCAGGAGGCGTTGATAGAGCGCCGGGTCTTCGAGGCCCTCGTTCATTTTGGCCGCAAGGCCCACAGCATCGCCGACCACCCACAGGTCGATCAGCTCGCGCAATTTCTTGGCCGCTTCAGGCACAGCCTCGACCGTCGCATCAAGGAAGGTCAACTGGTCGGCAACGGGCATGTTGTCGAACAGCGCCACCTGCTCTTCAATCGTTTCGAGCGCGTCCTTCTGCTTGGCAGCGCCTGCGCGGGTGAGAGCCATATCAACACCCGAGGCGGGATCGATGCCCGACTGCATCAGCGGCAAGATCGACAGGTTCATCGCGGCATACCACGGCTCGACCGGATCGAGCGCGCCCGGCGGCAGGCCAAGGTCGATCATCGCTTGCTCGTATTCCTTGCGGTCTTCGGGCGTCATCATGTCGCGCAGGTTTTGGCCGTCGGCGAGCAGGCCCGAGCCTGTGAGCGACTGGGTCAGCTTGAGCTGGTCGTCCATGGCGATCTCGGTGACGAGTTCGTCAGACGCTTCGAACGCCGCTGCGATGCGCTCGTCGTACCACTCGACATCGCTGGGCAGGGCGTGGACCGTGCCGAACAGGTAGATGGTGGTGTCCTCATCGGCGAGCTTCCACAAGGCCGGCCCCGCCGGAACGGGCGCGGCGGCGACCTGCGGGTCGGCATCGGCGGACGCGCAGCCACCCGTAAACATGAGGGCGAGGGTACCGGCAGCGCGGGCGAGGGACTTGAGCAGTTGCATGGGGCGGTCGATCCAGATTGTCCCGTGCGAGATAGGGGATCGGCGGCTGATTTTCCAGAGGGTTGGGGGGAAGCTGGGTGGTTCAGTTCGCGCTATCGAGGAAGATGTCCTCGATAGGCATGGCGAACAGACGGGAGATGCGGAAGGCCAGCGGTAGCGAGGGGTCATGCTTGCCGGTCTCGATGGCGTTGACCGCTTGCCGCGAGACCTCAAGCCGCGTGGCGAGTTCGGCCTGGCTCCAGTTGCGCTCGGCGCGCAGTACTTTGAGGCGGTTGTTCACGCTCGTGTCCCCTTCCAGCGCGTGAGGAAATAGGCGGTGGACCAGATCGCCAGCAAGATCGTTAGAACGCCGTATCCCGGAATTGAGCCCAGCGAGCTGGCGAAGAGCACTTCCCAGAGTACCAGCCAGATAAGCAGCGCCATGACCGTGATCAGCGCCGACTTGGTGAGTGTCATGAATATGAAGTCGTCGGCCAGCTTCTGGTCGAGATCGGTTGTCTTGGTGGAGATAACGGTAACGGCAATGGCGGACCCCAGAAGGGCGAGGGCTTTGACCCAGCCGCTTTCAAGCGCCTGAATTGCTGGTGCGCCACCCCCGGCCGAAATAGCGATGAGGGTGATCGAGAGCGCGGCCAGAACGCCGAACAAGAGATCAAGGTAGCGTGGCTCGTACATTGACTTGAGAAAATGGCGCATCGGATGGCTCCTTGGTCAATAGGCCCTGACAAAGTGTCAGGTATGCCTGACTAAGTGAACCATGCAGGCACGCATGTCAAGATAGCCTGACTATAAGTCGCTAAGAGCTGACATCTGGCGCGAGCCAACCGGCCTCACTCGATCCGCTCAGCCTTAAGCCCGCGCGCCTCCAGCATCGCCAGCACCGAGCGCGGCCCTTCGAAATGCCCGGCTCCCACCGCCACCAGCACGGTCCCCGGCTGGTCCAGCCGCGCGTCGAGCCAGCCCGCCCAGGCGCGGTTGCGGCGGGCGAGCAACACATTGTCGAAAGCCGACGCCAGCTTGCCATGGCCGAGGCCAAGGTCGAACTCCTCGCCGACCACGCCGCGCGCCCAGTCGTGCTCCATCTGCCAGGTCTCGGGCTCGTAAAGGAAGGCTCCGGCGCCGTGGTAATTAGCGGGCGACTTGCCCTTCCAGCGCGCAAGATCGCTTTCCAGCTCGGCGATCAGGCCGCGCTCGTTGATCCGCATCAGGCTCAGCATCACCGCGCCGTGGTCTTCGATCGATCGGATCGGCTTGCCTGCTACTGCGAACTCGGCCTCGAGCACGCTTTCCACGCCCAGTTCGGGCCGCGACAGGCTCGGCTCGCCCACGCTCGAATAGCCGATTCCCATTGCCATCAGGGGCAGGGGTAGCGCGTCGACCTCCTCGAACAGCGAGCCAGAGCTTTCGATCAGCGTCCGCCACTTGTCACGCACGGCGGGGGATAGCTGCTGCGATGTGGCAAGGCGCGAGGCGCCGATCGCGCCATACTTGCTCTCATAGGCGGCAAGGCTCGCCATGGCGTCCTCGGTGCTGCTTTCGAGCACCAGTTCGTCGGCCTCTTCGATCACGGTGTCGAACAGCGGGCTGCGCCAGCGGAAACCGGGTGGCAGCATATGGATGGTGCCGAACAGGTAGATCGTGGTGTCGTCGTCGGACAGTCGCCAGATAGCGGGGGCCGGATCGTAATCCTGTTGCAGGGCCACCGGTGTTCCTGCGCGCAGCGGGCTTGCCGTTAACGGCACGCATATGAGCAGCAGGGCTGCCAGCCGGGTGAGCACGCGTAGCATCGATATGAGAGGGAACTGCAACACTCTTCGCCTGTCAAGCATGGGTGCAAGGAGTGGCCCATTGACGCCCTCGCGCGCTTGAGCCATGCGCCCCTGCCATGATGGCCGAGACCGCGCGAAACCCGCAAAGCAGCTTCCAGGACATGATCCTGACGCTGCATGACTTCTGGAGCCGTAATGGCTGCCTGATCCTCCAGCCGTATGACATGCGCATGGGCGCGGGCACCTTCAATCCCGCCACCACCCTGCGCGCGCTGGGGCCTGAGCCCTGGAACGCGGCCTATGTCCAGCCCTGCCGCCGCCCGACCGACGGCCGCTACGGCGAGAACCCCAACCGGCTGCAGCACTACTACCAGTATCAGGTGATCCTGAAGCCGAGCCCGCCGAACATTCAGGAGCTTTATCTTGAAAGCCTGAAGCTGATCGGGATCGACCCGCTGGCCCACGATATCCGCTTCGTGGAGGACGACTGGGAATCGCCGACGCTGGGCGCATGGGGGCTGGGCTGGGAAGTCTGGTGCGACGGGATGGAAGTCACCCAGTTCACCTATTTCCAGCAGATGGGCGGGTTCGACTGCAAGCCGGTGGCGGGCGAGCTGACCTACGGGCTTGAGCGCCTCGCGATGTATATTCAGGGCGTCGACAACGTCTACGATCTGAACTTCGACGGTCGCGGCGTGAGCTACGGCGACGTGTTTCTCGAAAACGAGAAGCAGATGTCGAAGTGGAATTTTGAGGTGGCCGACACTGCCGCCCTGTTCGACCTGTTCGAAAAGGCAGAGGCCGAGTGCAAGCTGAGCCTTGAGAATAATGTCCCCATCGCCGCCTACGAGCAGGCGATCGAGGCGAGCCATGTGTTCAACCTGCTGCAGGCACGCGGCGTGATCTCGGTGCAGGAACGCGCCAGCTACATGGGCCGCGTGCGCGATCTCGCGCGCGGGTCTTGTGAGAAATATGCCGAGAAACTGATGCCCGAATGGCAAGCCAAATATCCGGAGTGGACGCTGTGAGCGACTTCCTTCTCGAACTGCGCTGCGAGGAAATTCCGGCCCGCATGCAGGCCGGTGCCCGCGCCGAACTGGCAAAGCTGTTCGCCCGCGAAATGGACGCGGCCGGAGTTGCGGTGGGCGATGTGCAGGTCTTCTCGACCCCGCGCCGCCTTGCTCTGATCGCCAAGGGCCTGCCGCAGGGCACCGAGGCGGTGCGCGAGGAAGCCAAGGGGCCGCCCGTCGGCGCGCCCGATGCGGCGGTGGATGGGTTCTGCAAGAAGAACGGCGTCACCCGCGATCAGCTCGAAGAGCGCGACGTGAAGGGCCGCGCCACATGGTTCGCCGTGATCGAGAAGCCGGGCCGCGCCACCAGCGAGGTGCTTGCCGCCGCGATCCCGGCGATCATCCGTGATTTCTCCTGGCCCAAGTCGATGCGCTGGGGCGCTGCCTCGCTCTCGACCGAGTCCTTGCGCTGGGTGCGCCCGCTGTCGGGCATCGTGGCGCTGCTGGGCGATGACCAGATCGAATGCGAAGTCGGCGGGATCGCCTCGGGCCGCGTAACGCTTGGCCACCGGTTCCATTCCTCGGGCGACATCGTGATCGCAAATGCGGGCGAATATGCCGCACAGCTGCGCGCTGCCCACGTGATCGTCGACCAGGAGGAGCGGCAGGACATCGTCCGCGAGGGCGCGGCGAAGGCCGCTGCCGACGCGGGCCTGACGCTGGTCGCCGACGAGGGGCTGGTGATCGAGAACGCTGGCCTGACCGAATGGCCGGTGCCGCTGCTTGGCCGGTTTGACGAGGGCTTCCTCGACGTGCCGCCCGAGGTCATCCAGCTGACGGCGCGGGTGAACCAGAAGTACTTTGTCTGCGAGGATGCGGGCGGCAAGCTCGCCAATGCCTTCGTCTGCACCGCGAACATCGTGGCGAGCGACGGCGGCGCGGCGATTGTCGACGGCAACCGCAAGGTGCTGGCCGCGCGGTTGAGCGATGCGCGCTTCTTCTGGGAGCTTGATCAGAAGACGCCGCTTGCGGTTCACGCGGAAAAGCTGGCGCGCATCACCTTCCACGAGAAGCTGGGCACCGTGGCCGATAAGGTCGAGCGGGTGGCGAAGCTGGCGCGCTGGCTGGTGGAAGAGGGCATCGTCACCCCGGACTTGATCCGGGGTCCCGCTTCCTCAGCTGACGGTGAGCAGCGGGACCCCGGCTCGGGGGCCGGGGTGACGAAGGAAGAGTTGGCCGATCTCGCCGAGCAGGCCGCGCGGTTGTGCAAGGCCGATCTGGTTACCGAGATGGTTGGCGAATTCCCCGAATTGCAGGGCCTGATGGGTGGATACTACGCCGAGAAGGAAGGTCTGCCGCAGGAAGTGGCCGACGCGATCCGTGATCACTACAAGCCGGTCGGGCAGGGTGACGATGTACCTACCGCGCCGGTGACAGTGGCGGTGAGTTTGGCGGATAAGCTGGATATTCTTTCTTCGTTTTTTGCCGGAGAAATGCCTCCGACTGGATCAAAAGATCCCTTCGCACTTCGACGTGCCGCTCTCGGCGTGCTTGAATTATTGTCAAAGAATGGCTTGCGGCTTTCATTGGGTCTGCCGTTGTTGACAAATATGGGGAGAGTCCAAGGCCGTATTCAAGGCTATGTCTGGCGTGTGAAGTTTGAGGATCTGGTTGCCGCAAGGCGTGCCGCTGGTGACCCAATGTCAGACGGCGAATTCCAAAAAACTCGAGCGGAAATGATCGCAAGGGCAAGGTCAGATCAAGAAAAGAATAAATTCCGCAAAGTCGCTATGACAGCAACGGCAACACTCCTTGACTTTTTCGCAGACCGCCTGAAAGTCCAGCAACGCGAGGCAGGCGTCCGCCACGACCTGATCGACGCCGTGTTCGCACTGGGCGGGGAGGATGACCTCGTCCGCCTGCTCGCCCGCGTTCACGCGCTGCAGTCCTTCATGGCCACGGAAGACGGCACCAACCTCCTCGCGGGCTACAAACGCGCGGCGAACATCCTAAAGAAGGAAGACTGGGACGCCGCCGGCCCGCAGCCGTCCGGCGATGAAGACCCGCTCGAAAACGTCGACGATCCGCAGATGCGCGAAATCTATGCCGAGCAGTCCAAGACCCAGCTCTCCTACGCGCCCGAAC
>CENV01022409.1_pt1 | contig 11124 bp, 14 predicted proteins | sample 530231 | NCBI WGS metagenome assembly CENV01 (sample SAMEA2619815, study PRJEB7988) | marine metagenome | biome: marine biome (ENVO:00000447); feature: surface water layer (ENVO:00002042); material: "saline water (ENVO:00002010), including plankton (ENVO:xxxxxxxx)" | depth 5 m | reverse complement strand
TATTAAATTTGCAACTGCATCAATTGCAGCGAGCACAGTTTGTACCATTCCAGATTCAATAGAAAAATTTTATATATTTGATTGCACAGGATTAACAAATCCTACAAACCTTACAATCAAAACTGCATCAGGCACAGGATTTTCTCCTAATGCTGCCAAAATTTTCGCAGCATATTCTGATGGAACAAACTTAAATGAAGTTTCACTAGATACTTTAGGAGGCACTGTTGCAGCAGCAAATATTTCAGGCACTATTGCAACTTCACAAATAGCAGATCACGCTGTAACTTTTGCAAAAATTCAAGAGACAACTACTGCTAACAGAGTGATTGGTGCAGCATCCGCTGGAGACGTAGGTGAAGTACAAGTTCAAACAGACATGATAGCTGACGATGCTGTTACTGCTGACAAATTAGCTGACACAACAGTTTCTGCTGGATCTTACACTTCAACAAGTTTAACAGTTGATGCACAAGGTAGAATTACTGCTGCCTCTTCAGGATCAGCGGGTGGTGGAGGTTTTGTGCCTACACATATATTTAATGCTCCCTCAAGTGGAACTTATACAGCAGACCCAGGAGCCAATTTTGCACTAGGTTACTTGTATGCCTCTGGAGGAGGAGGTGGCGGGGGCCGATATGGAAATAGGAATGGAGGAACTGGCGGGTCTGGTGGCTTTGGCGGATACTTCAAATCAGTAACTGGTGGAACAGGTTATCCGTACAACATAGGAGCAGCAGGAAACGGTGGATCAGGAACTGGTGGACCTCAAGCTCCTAGTGGGCAAGCTGGATCACCTATTGCATTCCCTCAATTTGGAACAGTGAATGGTGGCGGTGGCGGTACTGGAGCCCAAGACAATCCAGGTGCCAACGGTAGCGGAGGTAATGCACCGGGCGCGACTCTTACTTATCCAGAACGTAATATGTTTGTTGGAGGAAACACTCAGTTTGGACAAGGTGGTACTCCAGGAACAGGTACCCCAACTAGTGGTAACTCAGGAGGTGCTGGTACTGCTGGTAAAGTATTTTTATATGAGAATACAGGAAGTTAATTATGGCATATTTAATTTTTAATAAAGATTTAGATAATGTAGCAGGTTCATTATGTGCAATAGCAGCAAATGATGCTGATTTAAATAATTTAAATATAGATTTGGATGGTGTAAAAACAATAAGTATAGATGATAGTGTTTTTACACAAGTACAATTATCTGAAAAATATCCAATATCTTATAATGGGGAAACAGTTAATTATATAGATTATGCTGATAGTCATACAAGCCAAGAACAGTTTCAATCTGTAATTGATGATAGAATTTCTTCAATAAACAATTTTTTAATAAGTAATGAAAATCATCCAGATTATACTAAGTGGAACAATTTTAAAACTCAACTTACAAATTTAAACATAAACGATCTTACTTATCCTTATGAAAAAAGTTTGGAAAAACATTTATCTGATAATTCATTAACAGTTCTAAATATTTTACAACTACCTTAAAAAATTTGTAAATATTTTAAAAATCATATATAAATTTTGAATGTTTTCAAAGAAAATAACGTTTAGTTGTCACGAAGATTATTTTGAAAGAAAAGAAGATTATCCAATACCTGCTGTAGTTAATATACCAGAGTGGTATAAAAAATTAGAACATTCTGTAGAAAAAAGAACAATAAAAGGGTGTATGCCTTTTTTAGATACTTTAAAAATAGGTTATATTTTAAAAATGCCTCAAGATATGCTTATTAAACACAATGTCCCTAATCCAGAAAAAGATGACGAATTAGACTCTTTTCAAAGATCATCACTACAAGATCATACTGATTTTATAGTAGCGAAATCTTTAAATTTTAATACAGGTGTTCCAGAAGCACATCCTACCCATCAATTAGAAGGGGCTCCTTTTATTGAAAAAAATAGTAATCAATCTTTTCATAAAATTTTAAATCCATGGATCATAAATACTCCTCCTGGATATTCTTGTTTATTTGTTTCTCCTTTAAATAATGCAGACGATAGATTTTCAATTTTACCAGGCATTGTAGATACAGATGAATTTAATATTCCGATTAATTTTCCAATAGTGTTGAATGGAGATAAGTATCCTACACAAGAACTTTTTATTAAAAAAGGAACTCCATATGTTCAAGTAATACCATTCAAAAGGGATAATTGGAAAATGGAATGTGTTCCTACTTCAGAAAAACAAATTAAAAAAAATAGAATTTTTTATAACTTAACTTTATTTAATAGATATAAAAATAAATTTTGGAAAAGAAAGACATGCAAATAAAAGATTGCATTAAAGTATACGAAGATATATTTCCTTTGCAAACTTTATCTAACATGATTAGATACATGAATACTATAGAATTTGATAATGCTAGAATACAAGGTAATGTATTAGATAAAAAAATAAGGAACACTGGTGTTTATGGTTTAAGTAGATTAAATGAAAAAATGACAGATGTTCATATGGCTGCGATTATACAGAAAGCTTTAGCAACATCTATAAATAAATATTTTAAAGATATGCAAACTGAAGCCTCTTGGAATAGAATAATAGACATATCTTTTTTAAAATATCATGAAGGTGGATTTTATAAATGGCACACAGATCACTGCGCTCAAATTCCAAGAACAATTAGTGCTATATTTATTTTAAATAATGATTATGACGGAGGAGAGTTGTGTTTTAGAAACCCTGATGGTAGTGAAGAAATTATGATGGATAAAAAAGCCAACTCACTTATAATTTGGCCTAGTAATTTTTTATATCCACATACTGTAAAGCCTATTAAAAAAGGCACTCGTTTTTCAATAGTAGGTTGGGCTCTTTGAGTAATGTCCCCACTTTTGACTTTACCTTTTTTAAAATATTTTAATAATCTAAAAAATATAAATAAAACTTATTTAGAAATAGGTAGTGGAAAATCAACTATTTATTTTTCACATAAATTTAAGAAAGTAATTAGCTTTGAAAATAACATAGAATATTTTAATAAAATAAATAAGATAAAACCATCAAACGTAGATTTAATATTATTTAATAAAGACAACATTGATGATTTATTGAAAAAAGAATTAAACAAAAAACCAGATTATATTATGGTTGATAATGACCCTAAATATATTAAAAGGGTTGATATTGTTAAATTAGTTCATACCAATAAAAAAAATGACTGTATTGTTATATTAGACAATGGGACGTGGAATAAAGAAGCTTATTCTTTTTTAAAAGAAAACTATTACTGTATGGATTTTCCGGGGCTTAATACAAAACTACAAAATACAGTAACATCAATTTTCTTTACAGAAACAAATAGTAAATATATTTATATGTAAGAATGAAAGTAAATAAAATTTTAAATACTAAAATAGAAAGAGATTGTGTGTTTGTAACTGGCAAACTTAATATACCTACTGATTACTTTATACAAGAAATAGAAAAAGGAATTGCAAAAGATAACAACGAAAGTTTTAAAACTAATCTAGTAAGCCCAATGACAAACTATGAGTATTTTAATAATGATAAGGAAATGTCTAAAATATTGATGCCTATATATGATTTAATAGAACAACATAATTTAAATAAGAACGATGTTTTTTTCTTAAAAAGTTCGTGGGGTTTTAAAATGGGTTTTTCTCATTACACTATAAAACATAAGCATGATAAATCTTTTTTGTCTGGGGCTATAATGTTAAATGAACACGATCAGACTTTGTGTTTTCCAGAAATAGATGAACAATTAAAATGTGAGCCTGGTAATTTTGTGTTGTTTTCAGGTTTCTTAAATCATTACACTAAAAGAAATTTATCTGATAGTGTAAGATATGGGTTGAGTTTTAACTTAAATATAATATGAAAAATTTTAAAAAAGATATTAAATTCAAAAAAATAAAAAACTTTTTAAGTAAAAAAGAAGTACAAATCTATAATGAATATTTTTTAATTAAACATAAAAATAATACTGAGGAATTCGATTTTGTACAAAATAATAATGGAGATACTTTCTTTTATGCTGATCCATTAACTGAATCTTTATTGATGCACAAGAAAAAAATAATAGAAAAAGAAACTAATTTAAGTCTTTACCCCACTTATTCTTTTTTTAGAATGTACACTATGTTTTCTGATTTAAAAAAACATTCAGACAGACCTTCATGTGAAATTAGTGTGACAGTCATGGTAGGGTCTAGTGGTGAAAAGTGGCCTATATTTATGGACGGTACATCAGTAGAATTAGAAGCTGGAGATGCAGTTATATATTCAGGCTGTGATGTAGAACATTGGAGAGAAGAATTTTTAGGAGATTATCATTCTCAATTTTTCTTACATTATGTAGATAAAAATGGTCCACATAAAGAATTAAATTTAGATAATCGATTTTATTTAGGAGCACCTACTTGGTGTAGAAAAAATGCAGTTTAAACAAAAAAAAGATGGGTCATGTGATATGATTTTTTCTTGGAAAGAAATATTTATCATAATAAGAAGGAAAAAATTAACTTTTACTGCAGAAGGTTTAAGACACTTTGGAAACGTATTAATTAAAATAGTATCAGAATGGAATATGAATTTTAATAAAGAATTACAAAATAAACAAACTAAACCAGAAGATTTAGATAAGATAAAAGGAGAATAATTTAGTGCAGTATAGATTTGATCAATTTATCGGCATTTTTGAAAATGCTGCAACCAAAGAAGATTGCAACAAAATTATAAAACATTTTGATAAAGCACATAATCTAAATCTAACCGATAAAAGAACTGAGTTTGAAAATATTAACTCAAGCCAAAAAAATAATAATATGTATCAGTTAATAAATGAAAGTGATGAATTATTAATGCAAATAAATAATAATATTGTAGGTAATTTTTTAAAAAATATAGATCAAGCTTACGAATTATATAAAAAGAAATATGATATTGTGAATAATTTAAATGTTCACAAATTAAACATGGATATTAAAATACAAAAAACTGTCCCCGGTGAGGGCTACCATGTTTGGCATTGTGAGAATGCAAGTGTTGCTAGTTCTAGAAGATTAATACTATGTATGTTGTATTTAAATGATGTTGAAGAAGGGGGTGAAACTGAATTCTTACATCAAAGCATAAGGATAAAACCAAGAGCTGGTACCATTGTACTTTGCCCTGCACATTTTACACACCTACATAGAGGAAACCCTCCTCTCAAAGGAAACAAATACATGATAAATGGTTGGATAGAGTTTATAGCCTAATGCGTATCTTGGCACTTAATTTAAGCCACCATGCTTCAGCTGTTATTGTAGAGGATGGAAAAATTTCATTAGCAATAGAGAACGAAAGAATATCTACAATAAAACATGACTCTTCTATAAAAGAAATATTAACTATTTTAAAAAACGAAAGCTTTGATTGTATTGGATATACTTCCTACGATATAAATTTAAATAAAAAAAATTATTATGAAAATTTAATTAAAAAAGATTTAGATACATGTAACATAAAGTATAAAGAATTAATAGAGTTTCCTTTTCATCATGAAACTCATGCCTTTTCTTCTTTCTATAATTCAGGTTTTGATAAAGCTATTTGTTTAATAGTAGACAACGGGGGTTTAAGTTATCAAAAAGACACTCAGCAATTAGGCCAAGAAATTTTATCTATTATAAAAATAGATAACACTGAGTGTTCTCCAATTTTAAAAATTTGTAGTAATAAAGATAATAATACTTTTATAGATGAAAAAATTAAAAGCTACCCTACAATAAGTCCAGCTGGTATTTTTGAATTAACTAAAAGTATTTATTCATACAAAGAACCTGGTGCAGTTATGGGTAGGTCAAGTTATGGTAAAAAAAATTCAAGAATATGTGATCTATTTAAATTTAAAGATAATTGTTTTTATGTAAACCCATTTTTTCTTACTCAAATAATTTATTCTGTGCATGAAATTGATTTTAATGAAAATGATATGTGTTTTAAAATACAAAAAGATTGTACAGATATTATACTTAAATATTTAGAATTAATTAATAAAGACTTTCCAGGCTATAAGATTTGTTTGTCTGGTGGTTTTTTTCAAAATTGTATGACTAACTACGAAATAATAAAAAACAAATACGATGTCTTTGTAGATCCTGTATCTAATGATGGGGGGACAGCTATTGGTTTAGCTCAACATATCTATCAAGTAAAAACAAACAAAAGACCAGAGAAATATAACAATTTATATTTAGGTTTACATAATGATGAAATTACTCAAGAAAAAATAAATCTTATTGATAAAAATATATTTTGTAAAGAAACAAACCCTAATGAAGTAGCTAATTTATTAAAACAAAATAAGTCTGTAGCTTTATTTCAAGGTAGATCAGAGTTTGGTCCAAGAGCATTAGGTAATAGATCTTTATTGTATAACCCAAACGATTTTAATGCAAAGGAAAAAATAAATCTAATTAAAAAAAGAGAATGGTTTAGACCTTATGCGGGTACAGTGCTTTATGAAGATAAAGATGAATGGTTTAATTTTTATGGAAAAGATGAAACTAAATACATGTCCTATGCTGTGAAAATTAAAGAAGATAAATGTAATATAATACCAGGAGTGTGTCATATTGATAAAACTTGTAGAGTTCAAACTTTAAAAAAAGAAGATAATTTTGATTTCTATGAACTTATTGAAGAATTTAAAAAATTAACTGGTATACCTGTTCTCTTAAACACTTCATTAAATGTAGCAGGAAAACCATTGGTAGAAACTGTTCAACATGCTATAAATTTTCTTACAAAAACTGATACAGATTATTTATATTTACCTGAAACATATTTATTACTAAGTAAGAAGACATAATGATTGATGAAATATTTGACTTACCCGTTCCGGGTTTAATAAACAGAAAAATTATTAACTACCTAGGAGAGCAACAATGGTCTTACGCTAGTGATAATGATACAAAATATAAAAATTCTTTTTATGATATTGTTTCTAACCCTCTAGTAAAAGATTGTGGACAAACAATTGTTTCTTACTTAAAACATGGTCAATATAGAAATGACCTTACATTAAATTTTTTTGGAGAATATATTTTTTCTTTAATTCAAGAAAGATCAAAATTTAAAATAAAAGATCTCGGTAGATTATATTGGAATTTATATACACCCTCATCAGAAAGTAAATTACATTTTGACGATGGTAATGTAGGTAAGTTTATATCTGCAGTATATAACTTACATACTAATGATGGGGGCACACAAATAGAAGATCAATTTATAGCCTCTAAAGAAAGTCAAGTTATTATTTTTAAAAGCGAAAAAATACATAAAGCAATTGCTCCAAAAACTAATAACCTTAGATTAAGTTTAAACATAATTATGGAGCTTAATGTATAAAGTAATAGACAATTTTTTAGATGATGAATCTTATAAAAATTTGAACAACGTCATTAAAGGCGGATTCTTTAATTGGTTCATTGAAAAAGAGGATACTGATGATAATAATAAAAATTTAAATGGGTTTTTCAATCATAATTTTTTTAACAATCATGAACCAGCAAGTCCTTATTTTAAATCTTTAATTATTCCAATTCTTAAAAAACTTAATATTTGTTCTATTATAAATATTAGAGCGAACTTATCTTTAAGAGATGTAGATACAATTGAATCTGGTTTACATACTGATAATGAATCAAATTCAGCCTATACAGCCATATTTTTTTTAACAAAATGTAACGCTGTAACAGTCCTTGAATTGCCAGAAAAAAAAATAAATGTTAAAAGTATTGAAAATAGAATGTTAATATTCAAGTCAAAAATAAAGCACAAGGTTATTTATCATACAGATGTGCACAAACGTTTTGTTATAAATTTTAATTTTTTCAATGAAGAATAGCTCTAGTACGTACTTTTACAAAGACAAAATTATGGTATAATATCTCATGCCCTTAACAAAAGTAGATATAGCCCCTGGATTTAATAAACAAGTTACACAGACCGGAGCACAAGGTAAGTGGACTGATGGAGACTTTGTAAGGTTTAGATACGGCTTACCTGAAAAAATAGGGGGCTGGGAACAAATTTTAGAAAGCACTTTAATAGGAGCAGCAAGAGAACAATTTATTTGGGCAGACTTAGACGGAAGAAAATATGCTGCAATAGGAACTAATAAAGTTTTGGTAATATATTATGAAGGTGCTTTCTTTGATATAACTCCTTTAGGCACAGCTCTTACGGGATGCACATTTGATACAGTTAACACTTCAGCAACTGTTACTGTGAACAAAGCGGCACATGGTTTAGAGCCTGGAGATATATTTTTATTTTCATCTGTAACACCTCCAACAGGAGCAGGTTATGTTGCATCTGATTTTGAAACAAATCCTTTTCAAGTAATTACTGTTCCAGGGAGTGATGAATTTACTATTACAATGGCTAGTGCAGCAGGGACAACGGTCAACGGATCAGGCTCAGCCACAGTTACTCCATATATAAAACCTGGTGCTTTAGGTTCTACATTTGGATTTGGTTGGGGAACAGGATTATGGGGTGGTGGCCAACAAGTATTTAGTACATTGAATGGAGCATTATTAGATGACACTGCTGGAACTGGTGGGTCAGGAACATCAATTACTTTAGCATCTACTTCAGGATTTCCATCGACAGGAACTATAAAAGTCGGAGCTGAATTTATTTCTTATACAGGTATTTCATCAAACGACCTTACTGGTATTACAAGAGCTGCGGCAGGAACAAGATCAGCACACTCAAGTGGCGCAGGTGTTGAAGTATTTACAGGATGGGGAATAGAATCATTATCTCAAACCTTAACAACAGACCCTGCATCTTGGTCATTAGATAATTTTGGTGAACAACTTATTGCAACAATTAAAAATGGTCAATCTTTTTCTTGGAATCCTATTAACTCTGATTCTAATGCTTTAAACACAAGAGCAACAATAATTTCAAATGCACCGACTGCTTCTGTAATGTCTTTAGTTTCGGACAGAGATAGACATTTAGTTATGCTTGGAACCGAAACAACTATTGGAACTCCAGGAACACAAGACAAAATGTTTATAAGATTTTCAGATCAAGAGAATATTTCTGATTACACACCAACATCTGTTAACACTGCAGGTACATTTAGACTTGATTCAGGGACAAAAATTGTTGGTGCAGTTAAAGGTAAAGATTATACTTTTATTTTAACTGATAATGCAGCTTATGTAATGCAATTTGTAGGTCCACCTTTTACCTTTTCAATTAGACAAGTAGGTTCAAATTGTGGATGTATCGGGCAACATGCAATGAAATATGTTAATGGTATAGTTTATTGGATGGGAGAGTCTGGTGGTTTTTTTGTTTATGATGGTACCGTAAAATCTTTACCATGTGCTGTAGAAGATTTTGTTTTTACAACAAAAAATGGAAATAATTTAGGAGTAAATTTTTCTGCTGGTGAATCTGTTTATGTAGGATTAAATCATTTGTATGAAGAAATATGTTGGTATTATCCACAAGCAACATCTGATTTTAATGATAGATATGTTTGTTATAATTACCAGGATAACACTTGGGTGACAGGATCTTTATCAAGGACTACTTGGGTAGATGCTAATCTTTATGAAAATCCGTATGCTACAGAATTTAATTCTACAGGAACTGGGACTTTTCCTACTGTTCAAGGTGTAACAAATATAAATGGATCAACCAAATATTTTGAACATGAAAAAGGTGTTAATGAAGTCGACACAGCTGGTAACAAAACTGCGATACCTGCTTTTATTGAATCAGGAGATTTTAGCTTAAACCCTGATGGAACTAACGCTGAGTTTTTCATGAGCATGAGAAGATTTGTACCTGATTTTAAAACTATACAAGGCAATGCTCAGGTCACTATTTTGCTTAGAAATTTTCCTAGTGATACAGAAGCATCGTCTCCATTAGGACCATTCACGGTCACCGGATCAACACAAAAGGTCGATACAAGAGCTAGAGCTAGATTTGCTAGTTTAAAAATTGCTAACACATCTACTGATGAAAATTGGCGTTTTGGAACTTTTAGAGCTGATGTCCAATTAGATGGAATGAGGGGATAATGTTAACTGTAAATGATTTGATTGGTTTAAATTATTCTAGTTTAAGAAATCCAATTACACCTAGACAAGACATGAATCGTAATCAACCTTTTTTGAATAGTAGTTATCCTCAACCCGAATTTTTTCCTAATGATCAACAAGGTTTATTAAATGTAAACATGGGTGCTACAGGGACTATCCCAATGGCTGCGAATATCAATGCACAACCGTTGATGGGTGAAACATCTGGAATAGCTCCTTTACTTAAACAAGATATGGATTCTGGCACAAGCGTTGATAACTTTCAAGGATTTACAGATAAACAAGTTTTTTCAAAACCAACTACACCTAAAAAAGGAGAAGGTTTAAAAGGGTTATTATCTTTAGCTTTCAGTCTTGCTGTACCAGGAGCAAGTCTTTTGATGAGAGGACCAAAAGGATTAGCGGGATTAAATAGAAGAATACAACAATCTGATTTTGGACAAGCAACATCTTTAATTGATTATTTTAACACAGTAAAAAACAGAAGATTTACTGGACAAAACGACCCTCAAGGAGGACCTATCACTACTTTTAGAAATGTAAAACAACAAGCACAAGATAAAATAGACGATAGAAACAGAGGACAAATACCAACTAAAACACCAACACCATCAAGACCAAGCGCTTATTCAGAAGCAAAAAGTGCATTTACAGCAGGAAGATAATGGCAAGAGTAGATATAGTAATACCAGAACCAACACCTGTTTATACAGAGGAAAATCAAAGACAAGTAACTCAGTCTTTACGAACGATGCAAGATAAGTTAAACACTTCTTATCAACAAGAATTAAAAAATGAACAGGATGCTTTCAATTATTTTTTATCATGACAATTAGATATAAAAATCAAGGATTCAAACAATCTAGCACAGCGAAGACCACTGTATTTACATGTCCTAGTGATGCAACAGTAATTGTTAAAAGTGTTTATTGTGCAAATAACGATGGATCATCAGCCGTATTAGTAAATATGAATTTAGTTGATTCATCTGATTCAAGCACAGAGTATGAATTT
>CENV01048898.1_pt1 | contig 11143 bp, 9 predicted proteins | sample 530231 | NCBI WGS metagenome assembly CENV01 (sample SAMEA2619815, study PRJEB7988) | marine metagenome | biome: marine biome (ENVO:00000447); feature: surface water layer (ENVO:00002042); material: "saline water (ENVO:00002010), including plankton (ENVO:xxxxxxxx)" | depth 5 m | reverse complement strand
CTGTCAGACAAAAAACATCTCCCCGGCCCAGCCGCAAGGAATGCCCCGGCTGAAGCCACACAAACAACAGCCCACTCAAGGCCACACCTCCGGCCAGTAAAGGCACCACGGCATAGCTGTAGCGGAAGGTCATCAACAGGGAGAGGAAGGCGAAAAGCAGAAGACTGGAAAGCACGGAAAAAAAGCGATCCGGCCCAGACGCGGGGGGAAAAGAGGAAACCATAATCACCTGTATTCCTTTATCAGGGCCAGTCTTTATCAAACCAGACCTGGCGAATGAATCCATCGGTGATTGGACAGAAGGGAAGGAATGCCGTTCCTTCCAAGGGCATGAACAGGTTCACGAAACGGCCGAAAGAACAGAAAGGCCATGGTTACAACAGGCGCGGTCCGCAGACCGCGCCATTCATTCAAAAAACTACCTCACGACGGAACTCTTGATCCCAATCAGAGCCAGCAAATTGGGCCCGGGCAACGTCCAGATGCCCAAGCGGCGCCATACGAACAGCAGAGCTGTCAGGTTTTGCACCACCAGAACAAAAGCCAGCGCCAAGGCAGCGCCAAGGGCGCCAAAGGGAGGGATCAGCACGAAGAAGGCGAGCAAGCCAAGGGCGTTGCATATCAAGGCAATATTCCTGGCCAGCCGCTCATGTCCTGTCATGTTAAGCAGAAAACTAACAGAGCCTGTAGAAACGTTAACGGCCTGTGCCATCGCGATGATGCGCAATAGCCACTCTCCATCCCTGAAGCCTTCACCAAACCAGCTTAGTACCCAGCCCGGAAAGATAAGGCATAGCAGGAGCAGCGGTGCAGCAACCACAACGCCCAATATCGCTCCCTGGCGGGCCAGACGCCCCAGGGCTGCGATTTGCCCTTGATGGTAAAGCGAAGCAAAGCGAGGGGGAAAAATCGCGTTGATCACAATCAGAATAAAGCCGATCAGCGTGGCGGTCTGCTGAGAGGATTTGAACAATCCCAATTCAGCACTACTCAACAACCAACCCGCGATCATTACGCCAAGGACTTGCTGCATAAAACCAGCAAAATTGGTCATAAAAAAAGCGCGGGACGTCGTCGTGAATTGCGCCAGAGAAACGGGAGCCTCTACGGCGACGACCAGCTCAGAGCGCTCGGACCACCAGGATTGCCGGGTACACCAGCGCCATACCTGATATGCGCCCTGCAAGGCCACGAGCCAGGAAGCCAGCGCATAAGCATAACCAATAGTGGTCAGGTCACCACTGTTTCCCGCTTTCTCCCAAACCAGAATCAGCACCCCGGCCACCAGAGCCACGGAACCATTTTCCAACAGACAGGCAGTGGCCGGTTTGCGAATTCCCTTGAAAAAACCGGAGAGGAGGAACCCAAACGCATAGGCGGGCACCGCCAGGGAAATCCCAGTCAAAACACCGGCCAGACCAGCCGCATCGAAAAGGGCTTCAAACCAGGGACGCCCGAGCCAAAGGACCACCGCTGCCACCAAGCTAATGATAAAACAGCGGGTTATCGCCCAACGTAGATAGCGCAATACAAAGGGCGAACTATGATCCTGGCCCACATAACGCATCAAGGCGTTATCCATTCCGGTCCGGGAGAGCAGTCCAGCCCCCAGTAAAAGCCCCTGAGCCAGGGCGTAAACGCCAACACCCGCCGGGCCATACAAACGTCCGATCACCAGCGCAAGCGCCAAGGCGCCGAGAGCAGCAATGGCCCGGGCAATAAAGGTGCGTATCAGCGCCTGCCCCATCTCCCCGCGGAGACGGCCTTGTAAACCAGCCGATAAACGGCGAACACGACTCAATTCATGACTCCACGCATATCAAGCTAATCACGGCTAGTGAGCGAGACGTTGCCCCACCTCTGCCACAAAGCCGCTGTAGGAGCCCGCCTTGCTGGCGAATCCTATGCCGTTGCACTTTACGTTCACAAACAGACGGGGGACTAGTCCATCTGGCTCTTACAGATCCTTTCGCCACCGCTAAGCCGACGCTTCCGCCATCACCGCCCGAAGCGTCTCGCATGTCTTGTCGATATGTACCTGCTCCAGAGTGGGATGCACCAGGAACATCAGGCTGGTTTCGCCCAGTTCCTTGGCTACCGGCAGGCGCTCTTTCGGCGCCAGACCGAGGTCCTGGAAGCACTTCTCCAGATAGACTTCAGAGCAGGAGCCGGAGAAGCAAGGCACGCCACGGGCAACCATCTCGTTCATAATGCGGTCGCGGTCCCAACCCTCGGCCAATTTTTCCGGCTGCACAAACACATAGCATTTGTAGCCGGCATGCCCTACTTCGGCGGGCATCTCCGGTACACGCAAAGCGGGGATGTCACTGGCGATTTGCCAAATGGCCCGGGAATGGGTCAGACGTTGGCGAGTCCACTCCGGCATACGCTTCAGCTGAATCCGCCCAATGGCAGCCTGCATTTCCATCATCCGCCAATTGGTGCCCACGCTCTCATGCAGCCAGCGGAAGCCCGGTGGATGGTCACGCTCATACACCGCATCCCAGCTTTTGCCATGGTCCTTGAAACTCCACATGCGGGACCAGAGGTCGCGGCCATTCACGGTGACCATGCCGCCCTCTCCACCGGTGGTCATGATCTTGTCCTGGCAGAACGACCAGCAGCCCACATGACCCAAACCGCCTACCGGACGCCCTTTCCAGGTAGCGCCATGGGCCTGGGCGCAGTCTTCAATAACATAGAAGCCGTGTTCGTCGGCCAAAGCCATCATGGCATCCATATCGCTGGGCCAGCCGGCCAGGTGCACACAGATAACGGCTTTGGTACGCGGAGTTATCACCTTGGCGACGGTTTCAGCAGTGATGTTCTGAGTCTCCGGATCCACATCGGCAAATACCGGTGTCGCCCCGGCGTTGATCACCGTGGAGGCGGAGGCCAGGAAAGTACGTGGCGTCACCACCACTTCATCGCCAGGCCCAATGCCCAGCCCTTGCAGCGCCAAATCCAGCGCCACGGTGCCGTTGGCCACGGCGATAGCGTATTCAGTCCCGGCAAAGGCAGCGAACTCTTTCTCGAATTCGCGGCATTCCTGCCCGGTCCAGTAGTTCACCTTGTTGGACAGCAGCACGCGTTGCACCGCGTCCGCTTCCTCCTGGGTAAAGGAAGGCCAGGGGGGAAAAGGTCCGTTGAGCATACTTAGCCCTCGACAATATCAGAGCATGGACGATGTGGTTAACGGCCGATGAAAGGCTCAGCCAAAGACGGTTTGCAGGATATAACGAATATCACCCCAGAACGTCCATTCGCGGATGTATTGCAGATTCACTTGGACTTTGTCCGGATAAATGACTTCACGATTGTATCGCTCAGGATCTGGTTGAGCCGCCAGAATGTCTTCTTCATCCCGATACTTCAGAGTAGCCGGCCCAGTTATGCCCGGCCTGATGGACAGGACTGCACGCTCTATGCCGGTGAGAGTGTCGGCATATCCAGGTACGTCCGGGCGAGGCCCCACAAAACTCATATCACCCAGCAAAACATTCCACAGCTGTGGCAACTCGTCGATCTTCGTTTTTCTGAAGAAGCGCCCTAAAGGTGTAATACGTGGGTCTCCGGAGCGGGTCACCGTGGTTGTCGTTACCTTGTCAGGTCGCATGGTTTTGACCTTGACCACTCTGAAAAGGCGACCATCCTTACCCACGCGCTGCTGAATGAAAAAACCGCTACTTCTGGTATCCCAGCTAGCTGCCAGGAAAGCAAGGGTAATCAGCCACCATGTACAGATCAGACCGAACAAAGCCACCAGAAAATCAAAAGCCCGCTTGATAAGGGCCTGGGATACCGAAAGCGCAGGTACATCCGTCATGGTCCTAGAGGTATCCATATCGTTTCAGAGTTTCTCCAGTCAATGATTCCAGTCGCGCAACCTCTTCATCCCCCAGGGCTTTTCGCCCCTTGCCAAGGCTACCGCTGGACACACCTTTCACAGCGGCCTGAACCTGTTCCCGTGAGACATCGTAGTCCAGAAACTCGAGAATACGCTGTAGCTCCGGAGCAGGATTGGACACGAAATCCTCGTAACGCACGCGAATGACACGCTCCGGATCGATCTGGCTCAAATCGCGATCCGCTTTGTCAACACAACGCTGCCATTGCAAGGCACACACTTCGTTCAACGTATGCTTCTCCAAAATATCATCCATGCCATCCAACTTCGGCCCCCAAAAAGCCAGCCGTTTTTCTTTGGAGAATAAACGGTAAACCCGGCTCCATAGGTAGCGAAAGCCATAATACGGCAGGTCCGTCGCCGGCACGAAACGAACCTTTTCCATGAGATAAGGGATGTCCAGCTTGGCAGTCCATCTCAGTTTGGCTGAACCGGTGGCATCGATACCATCCCGGTAAATATAAATGTACTTGGCTTCCGGCAGGACGCGGTCCACAAAAGGGACTCTGAGGCAGTTGGCGCAGGTCTTCTCCACAACAATATCTGCCTTTTGAGCACGCCTGATCTCCTGGAAACGAGCGCGTATGTAAGCGGATATCGCCGGAGTCGCCCGTTCCGCCGGAATTTCGTCCGAGGGATAACGCACATTGCCGTGCCGCCAGATATAGTTGATTTCATCGCAAGGCCAGGTTCCAATGCCTTCAAACGAAGTCAAAACATCTCTCAACATATTGGTGCCTGATCTGGGAGCACCAACGATAACTAAATCCGTCAAGGCTGCCATACTAAACCCCAATGGCTTGGATGATTTTCTCGAAGTTAGAATCTAGAACCAAGTTCTCTTCTAAAACCTTTCGTCCTTCCAGCGCTACACGCCCCCTTTCCTCATCACTTAATCTCAGTACATACTCGATTTTACTCTTGAGCGCATCGACAGAGTCCTTTGAGCAAACATAGCCACTAACATCATCTTTCAAAATACATGCTCCTTCAGGCCCAAAGAAAATAATAGGCTTTCCCACAAGAAGATAATCAGCAAGCTTATTTGGAGTCAGACCATAATCAAACACCTTCGCATCGACCAAAGGCAAAATCAAAGCGTCCGCTGATTTGAGAACCTCAAATATCTGGCTCTTTGGAACAGGATCATCAAAACAGACATTCTCACAATGAAGGCCATTCGCATATTCAACCAAATTCGCCTTCAAGGACCCTGCCCCTATCAACTTCAGGTTGACATCATCACGTGAAAAGGAAGAAAACGCCTCCAAAACCTTATGCAAATTCTGAGCAGGTCCGTGAGCCCCCGCATAAATTATGGTAAACGGCTTAGAGGCTTGATAGGTGGCCATTGGGTTCTTCAGTAAGGCTTCTTTAGATATACCATTGGGAGCCCACAAGAATTTTCTTATTTCGATGCCCTTATCTTTAAAATAAGACTCGACCCCCCAAAGTGTAGACACAACCATTTCAGAGCGAGAAACCATGACATTTTCGATCATAGAAAAAATCTTAAATACTGGATTTTTCTTCGAAAGCCCTCCCATATCGTTCAATATCTGGGGCCACAGATCTCTAATCTCGTAGACAATTCTCGCACCTTTAATTCTCGCGGCAATCAACCCAGCCATACAAGCAAAAGGTTGGGGGGAGGACAAATATGCAATATCTCCTTTCCTGACTGTCTTTAACATGTAGAAAAATAGAAAAAAAGAAAACAGCAGCATATTCAAAAGCCGACGAGCACCATTTTTCTGATAAGCCAAAGACCAAAGCCAAGTGTATGGAACCCCCTCCACATTTTCATGTTTCACTAATTGACGTTCAGTCCCAGGCCTACGCTGACACTTTTTGTGGAAAAAAGAGCAAGACACAACGCAAGCGTCGACACCCTTACTGATTAGAAATCTAGCGAATTCAAACTGACGAGTACCAGCACCCTGGTCAGGGGCATAAGCATAATGATTAATTATAAAGAATCGCATACTCAACGTTCGCCCATCTCTTTCTTTACAATCTCAACTTCTTTAAATGCAGTATTTGAGTAATGAAACTTGGGATTAGCTGTGTTCAAGGGGGTTGGAATAAATGGGGATAGATCGACCTTTCCTATTTTATCGTTCCCAATAAAGGAGACATTTGGAAAACTTAAAAGCATCTCCTTACACACAGGGATATCGGATGTAATAAGCGGCATCCCATATGTGGCAATCTCGCAAGACATAACACCTTGGGCATCAAGCCTTGTAGGCATAAGGGCGCATCTACAGTTATCAAGCAACTCTGGAATTTCTTTCTGTGCACAGAATCTATTCCACCAAGTTAGATTAGGTGGAATATCTTTTCTATGATCGAAGAAATTGCCTTTACCGACAAGAAGGAACTTTTTACTCGGATTATTTCTTGCCGCGTCAACCACCAAATCAATACAGTATTTTGATTCCGTAAGCGGCCTAATTGTCACAAAATCATATTCTTTATTTCCCCCATACCTGTAGGTTCGAGAAACAAAGCCTTCATTGACGGGGTTGTTAATTATAAAAGCCTCCATCCCCGTTCCATATGGCCGTATTCTTTTCAGGAAAACACTTTTCATCCAGTCACTTACAAAAACCACCTTTATCTTATTTCCATAAAAAAGGAGGAAATGCCTCATGGCAATAAACTTAGCACTATCATAAATATCTATGATGATATTTTTAAACAGTCCCCTTCGATTCCATTCATAAGGCTTAGGATAATCCCTAACTCTTCTCATCACCTCATGGCCATGAAAGAAAAGAACCACACATCTTGCCTTTTTAATCTTACCAACCAAAAATCGAAGGTGGTTTTTCACATTCGGAGCATGACTAAGAAACACTGTTTCTTCGTTGACATACTCACCTATTTCCTTTTCGCCATACACAGACACACCTTCATACTCGTATGATGAAATAGTCGAAAAAGATAAAACCTTTACAGAAATCCCATGCTTTAGGTATTCTTTAACACGCGAATGAACATAGCCCATAGCATAAGGGTTTTCCTCCGAGGGATAATCTTGGCACAATACAATTGCAGAGCCCATCACAACCCTCTTGACCTTTTATGGAGATAGAATGTCATATAGCCAATACAGAACAAGATTAGAATATAAACAATATATATAATGGAGCTATAAAATGCTCCCCGTGCAATCATCATTGATGACAGCGATATCATCCCAAAGGCACCTAAATAGAAGCGCCCTGAATATTTGTACAGAAAGTGAGGGACTATATATATAAAAAGATATATATATACTATCCAAAGGAAAAACCAAGCCCCTGAATCAGCAAACAATGTACCAAAAAAAGTTGGGTGCATCGTTGCATGAATACCGGACACAGCTTCATGCATATCATATTCGAAATTATCAGGCTTAAAATCAAAAATTGACGCCGGAAAGAACATCATCAACGATCTTGCAAAGTACTTAAGCTTCTGAAACTCTTCGTAATGATTTATTCCATGAATGAAAGCATAATAAACATATCTCAACGAGGCTTCCGTTCTTTCATCCCCTCCAAGCAACCCTATATAATCCTGATAGTTTACAATCACATCCCATCGTTCTGCCAGGCTATTCTTAAACCTCATAAGCCTCATTATATCCATTATGAACGATGCAGCACTGTAGAAAGACGCAAAAAGGAGCGCCTTTAAAATTCCATTAGATTTAAATATCCACACCATTATAAAGGGAAGCACCACAGCCAGAAGAGGAATTCTTGTTCCTCCAAGAATGAAAAAACTACCAGAGTAGATAACAAATATAAAAAGTGAAAGATAGTATTTCTTTTTAGCGAAGAAATAATAAGAGGAAAATGAAAGGACCCCCATTAGAAAATTACTCAGCCCTTGCTCTACCTTTCCAACTGACTCTCTTCGCGCCCCCCAGCCAACACCACCTCCATATGCAGTCAAATCGAAATATGACTTCAATGTAACAAATAAATATAGAGCCAACAAAAACCAAAATATGTATTTTGTTTTATCTTTCCAGTCAGGAGAGACCAGCAAAAAAACGTCATTATTCTTTAAAATTCCCCCCAGGGAAAGTCTAAAAAACAAGCACAATGCCAGAACCAAAAAGGCATACACCTGGCCCCAGAAAACATCCTCACTAGAAAAATATAGGTACCCCCAACCATAGCCTGAAAAGCCTTCAATATTTGAGTCAAAGAAGCTCGGCATGACAAACAAGATCAAAATTATCAGCCACAACGCTAATGCTGGCTGACTCTTTCGTGCGTCCAAAAATATGAGCCCTAAGATAATCAGAAAATTGAATACGCAAAATATTATCATTTCTAGATATTCATTGTGTAGTTAAAAATTTTATAGTCTTGCTTGTAAATCTTACCTACAATTCTCTTCGCCTCTTCACTTATGTTTTCATTACTTGGCTGGCTTCTATTTTTGCTTTGCAAAGACGATGACAGCCCTATTTTTTCGGACAAAACTTTAAAGTCTTCTTCTATTTTTTCATACCTAAAAACGCTGTCCACCATAATATTGAGGTGACTGTCGCAAATATACATAAACTGGGGCCAAAACATAGGATTGCATAGATATAACTGGGCATCTTCCAAATATAGAGCAAAGTCCGATACAGTCATTCCTTCTTTCTTTATCTTCTGAGACATCAAGATATCTCCACGATTATTTCCTCCATTTTTGAAATATTTATAAAGAGAAATAAATCTATCCTCGGGGTGCCTCACGAAACAGAACTTAAAGTAATCATTAAACCGTGTTGGATTCGCTTTCATGAACTCTCTATAGGTACTGTGATCTCTCCCTCCCTTATGACCGAGAGCATGCAGAATAGAGGTGCCAGCAGTCTTTGGTATATGTATGAATATGCATTTATTCTTTTTTATATACCGTCTATAGGGAAAGGGATTCATTTTTTCCCTATAGCAATCTCGTATAGACTTAGCAGCATTCAATTGAGCATCAGACGCATGTTCTAGAAACTTCTTTTTGATATCCATCACATCCCCTTTAGACGAAAACCTCAGAAGAACACACCCCTCTAGTATCTATCAAGTATTCCGCCTTCTTATCTTTAAAGAAACTTTTCACTTCCCTATGATCAACCAAAACAACATGAATATCCCCTTTTTTGAAGGACTCCTCGATCCCGAGAAGATCCCCTTCCTCCAGACCTGTTGGCAGTTTTTCTATATTTGGCTCGCATATAAGCACTTTTCCATACCCAAGCTTCATTATATTTTTAACTATCTGCAGAGCTGGGCTTTCCCTCAAGTCATCAATATCAGCTTTAAACGTTAATCCATAACATGAAATATTAACATCTTTCTCTTTTTTATCTTTGTTGTATTCAAGATATTTTGAAATGACTTTTTTTAGTTTTTCTATAACCCATTCAGGCTTCCCGTCATTGATTTCTCTCGCTGAGCGGATTAATTTCGCCTCACTAGGTGTTTGACTAGCTATAAACCAAGGATCCACTGCTATGCAGTGCCCTCCAACCCCCGGCCCGGGCTGGAGAATGTTGACACGGGGATGACGATTGGACAGCGAGACTAGTTCCCAGACATCGATACCTACTTTGTCACAGATGATTGAAAGCTCATTCGCAAATGCGATGTTCACATCCCTAAACGCATTTTCCGTTAGCTTGGCCATTTCCGCTGTTCGAGCGGTTGTGGTCAAGCATTCACCTCTTACAAAAGTTTTATAAAGGTCGCAGGCAGCGGTACAACTTTTCTCGGTCATACCACCAATGATCCGGTCATTTTCGATTAGTTCGTACATAACCCGGCCAGGAAGCACCCGCTCAGGGCAATGAGCCACCATAATATCTGCCCCTTCTCCCACTTGCTGCGGGAAGCTCAGATCAGGCCTCGCCTCCGCCAACCAAGCCGCCATTTGCTCCGTTGCCCCCACAGGAGACGTGGATTCCAAAATTACCAAGTTTCCCTTTTCTAATACTGGAGCGATGGAGTCTGCTGCTGCTTGTATGTAACTCAGATCAGGTGAAGGAACTTCACCCTCCGCCTGCCCCTTCTTAAAGGGAGTCGGTACTGCAACCAGGAATGCATCCGCTGGTTCGGGGCGAGTAGTCGCACGCAAATAGCCTTCCTTTACTGCCGCATGGACCGCAATATCCAACTCCGGTTCTACGATGTGGATTTCGCCACGATTAATCGTATCCACCGCATGCTGATTAACATCCACACCAATTACCTTCTTGCGACGGGAGGCAAACATTGTGGCGGTGGGTAGGCCAATATAGCCGAGGCCGACTACACAGATAGTGTCGAAGTTCATACCGTTCCTTGTCCTAGATAACGTGATGTTCGTGTTCAGGAGCTTGGACCATCAGGATGCGGTCCTTTCTGTGTGAAAAGAGAACCACTTCTACTGGTCAGAGAGATGCTTTGCTGATGTGATCCGCGATTTGCGCGGCGGTTGTACCGTCACCGTAGGGGTTATGGGCCCGGCTCATGGTTTGCCAAGCGTCTGCGTCGGTGAGCAGACGGTGCGCTTCGCTGAAAATGCTATCGCTTTGAGTTCCAACCAGTTTCACCGTCCCCGCGGATACGGCATCCGGGCGTTCCGTCGTGTCCCGCATTACCAGAACGGGCTTGCCTAATGAGGGCGCCTCTTCCTGGATGCCGCCAGAGTCAGTGAGAATCAGCCGCGCGTTCATCATCAGCCAGACAAAAGGCAGGTAATCCTGCGGTGGGATCAAGTGGACATTGCCGTGGCCTTTTAGCAAGCGATTTACCGGCTCCTGAACGTTAGGGTTCAAATGCACTGGGTATACAAATTCCTTGTCCGGGTGTTCTCCGGCCAGTTTGGCGATGGCCTGGCAGATGCGCTCAAAGCCGCCACCGAAGCTCTCACGGCGGTGGCCGGTGATCAGAACCAGGGGCCGCTCCGTGCCGTAAGGGAGCTGCCCCTTCAGGTCCGCCCGCAATCCCGTGTCATTTTCGATTCGTTCCTTCACCCACAGCAAGGCATCAATAACGGTATTCCCGGTAACCTTGATGATATCTTCACTGACGCCTTCCGCCAGCAGCGCATCCCGAGCCGTGTTGGTAGGCGCGAAGTGCAGCCGGGCCAGATTACCCGTGAGCTTGCGGTTAGCCTCTTCCGGCCAGGGGGACATCAGGTTACCAGTGCGGAGCCCCGCTTCCACGTGGCCGATGGGAACTTGTTGGTAGAACGCGGCCAGCG
>CENV01050916.1_pt1 | contig 11147 bp, 10 predicted proteins | sample 530231 | NCBI WGS metagenome assembly CENV01 (sample SAMEA2619815, study PRJEB7988) | marine metagenome | biome: marine biome (ENVO:00000447); feature: surface water layer (ENVO:00002042); material: "saline water (ENVO:00002010), including plankton (ENVO:xxxxxxxx)" | depth 5 m | reverse complement strand
GCTACATTATTGAAGCGATTGACATCCAAAAAATAATCTTTTGCGTGATATAGGTTGCAAAAATAGATTTTTTTGTCTATTTTGAGTGTAATATCACTCAATTTTAAGTGTGTGCTGTACATTATTATAACTATGTCCGAAGGCGGGTTAGCAAGTATTCCAAGAAAGTTGAAACTCTGGGGGCTGCTATGAGCAAAAATAACCGGCTTAGCGGCGAAGAGCGAGAAGCTCTTATTGAGCGCATTGCGCTACAGCTATTACAGGGTGAAATAAGCCAGGGACAAGCGTTGCAGGAGTTCAGGAAAAAAATTACTGCAATGAATCAAAGCGACTATGCCGAGCTCACGAAAACTTCCCGAAAGACCGTTTCGGAAGTTGAAAATGACTTGGGTAATTATTCTAGTGATGTCATTAATAGACTGTTTAAGCCTTTTGGACTAAAAGTTGGCCTGGTTCCGGCATCCGCCCGGTTAAAGCGCCGTACATTGAAGGTATCGTGAGCGCGCCCGACGGTTATGGGAGCTACTGCGGAGGTGTGCAGCGCCAAGGATGGCGCTGCCCAAGCCCTACAGGGATGTATTCACGGGCGTCCTCCGCAGTAGTTCCTATAACCTCAGCGCTCTCTCACGCCTCAATAACCCGCAGCTTCAAGGTTTTGGCTACCTGGTACAGGCCGTTGCTGCGCGAGGGGCTGAGCGCGTTGTCCAGGCCTTCGGCTCGGTAAAAGGCGTCAATATCAAAGGCCGCTATTTCCGCTACAGGGCATCCGTCCAGCCGTTGTTGCAAAAGCGCCAGTAAGCCGCGCACAATGCGTGACTCCGAGTCAAAACGAATCACTACTGCCTCCACATCAGAGGTATCCAGCCACAGCCACACCTTCGCCTCGCAGCCACCCACCAGATGATCGTCATCACGACATTCCGCCGGGTATTCTGGTAGACTTTTAGCTTGTTGAACTAAGTGACGAAAAAGCTGTTCCCAGCTGGCCATGTAAACTCTCCCTTACGGCAATAGAGTTTTATTCTCCCATAACTTGTGAGATCGACGCCAGTCTAGGATAATGGCAACATAATAAATACCAACATTCAGAACATTCCAGAAAAAGGAAGACAACATGAAGATACTTGTCGCGGTTAAGCGCGTCATTGACTACAACGTCAAGGTGCGCGTTAAACCAGATCAGTCCGATGTCGATTTGGCAAACGTCAAAATGGCACTTAACCCATTCTGTGAAATTGCGGTAGAAGAAGCCGTACGCCTGAAAGAAGCAGGCACAGCAGACGAAGTGGTTGTTGTTTCTATTGGCCCTAAAGCGGTTCAAGAACAACTTCGCACCGCCTTAGCACTAGGTGCAGACCGTGCTATTCAGGTTGAAACCGACGACATGCCAGACTCTTTATCTGCCGCCAAAATCTTAAAAGGCGTAGTAGAGAAAGAAGGCCCCGACATGGTTATTCTGGGCAAACAGTCTATCGACTCAGACAACAACCAGACCGGCCAGATGCTGGGCGCTTTAACCGGTATGCCACAGGGCACCTTCGCGTCTAAAGTGGAAGTGGGCGACGGTTTTGTTAATGTCACTCGTGAAATCGACGGCGGCCTGCAAACCGTTAAGCTGGCTCTGCCAGCGGTTGTCACCACCGACCTGCGCCTGAACGAGCCGCGTTATGCGTCGTTGCCAAACATTATGAAAGCCAAGCGTAAGCCGCTGGAAACCACAACTCCGGACGAACTGGGTGTGGAAGTTAAGCGCACTATTAAGCTACTGAAAGTTGAAACGCCTGCGGAACGTAGTGCCGGCGTGAAAGTAGCTGACGTAGATGAGCTGGTCGACAAACTGAAAAACGAGGCGAAAGTATTATGAGCATCTTAGTGGTAGCAGAACACGACAATAACGCGGTTGATCCATCAACCCTGAAAACGTTAGCCGCTGCACAGAAAATCGGTGGCGAGATCGAGGTGCTGGTTGCCGGTAAAGGGTGCTCAACCGTTGCTGAAAACGTAGCAAAAGCCGACGGCGTGAAAAAAGTCATGCTGGCAGACAATGAAGCTTACGAGCATCAGTTGGCGGAAAACATCAGCGAACTGGTAGCCGACTTAGGTAAAAACTACAGTCACATTCTGGCTCCGGCCACAACTACCGGCAAAAACTTCATGCCGCGCGTTGCTGCATTATTAGACGTAGCGCAGGTGTCTGACATTATCTCTGTAGAAAGCGACGACACCTTTAAGCGTCCTATCTATGCGGGTAACGCCATTGCCACTGTGCAGTCAGAAGACAAAATCAAAGTCATTACCGTTCGTGCAACAGCGTTCGACGCAGTCGCAGAAGAAGGTGGTAGCGGCGAAGTTGAAAACATCGACTCTGTTTTTAACAACGACAAATCTGAGTTCGTTGAAGAGCAACTGGCAGAATCTGAGCGTCCTGACCTGACTTCAGCCGAAATTGTTATTTCTGGTGGTCGCGGTATGCAAAACGGCGAAAACTTCCATCTGCTCGAAGACGTTGCTGACAAACTGGGCGCTGCCGTAGGTGCATCACGAGCTGCAGTAGACGCCGGTTTCGTACCTAACGACATGCAGGTTGGTCAAACCGGTAAAATTGTTGCACCGCAGCTTTATATTGCGGTAGGCATTAGTGGTGCTATCCAGCATCTGGCCGGTATGAAGGATTCTAAAGTCATTGTTGCCATCAACAAAGACGAAGAAGCACCTATCTTTCAGGTCGCAGACTACGGGTTAGTTGCCGACTTATTCGACGTACTACCGGAATTAAACAGCAAAATCTAACGCCTATTGAGCTGTTAAAATCGCTACTGACGTGCAGTTTTAGCCGTCAGTAGCGACATTTCCCCGCACTTTTTCTAACAACTTGTTATATTTTCGTGTTCATATACTTGCATATTTTTAACTCATCGGACATGATTCAGACATAACCGCCAAACAAGTTAAAAAGATTAGGTGGCTCACAATGAAAAGAAGAACAACTATGCTAAAAAAACTTCCTCTGGCTACGGCCATTGCACTGAGCTTTGCAGCATCAGGCCAGGCAGCTGACTTTGAAGTCGGCGATTATGAAATTAAATTCGATTCTATTCTGTCTTACGGCGCAGCGTGGCGTATGGAAGATCAGGCTAACCATCTGATTCATCCGGGTAACATGGCTGGCGGAACGGCAGGTTCTAGTGTCGGCGACGACGGTAACCTTAACTTCGATAAAGGTGACTTAGTCTCGTCGGTATTCAAAGGCGTACACGATTTAAGCATTGATGGCGGCAGTCATGGTGCCTTTATTCGTTTCAACTATTGGTACGATCATGTGGTTTCAGAAGAAAATATGCCGCATGGTCACGCAGGTAACAATTATTATCCTGATAGCAAATTAAATGACGATATTTTTGACGATTACTCACAAGGTAAAGGTGTCGAACTATTGGATGCCTTCGTTTACGCTAACTTTGACTTAGGTGGCATGCCAACTAACGTTCGTTTGGGCCGCCAGGTATTAAGCTGGGGTGAAAGCTCTTTTATTTTTAATGGCATCAACGACATTAACCCGTTAGATGTTAACGCTGCTCGTCGTCCGGGCGCTGAAGTTAAAGAAGCCTTGCTACCCGTAGGAATGTTCAGTACTAGCATTGGTCTAACCGACTCGCTTAACTTAGAAGCGTTTTACCAGTACGAGTGGGATAACACCAAACTCGATGGCTGTGGTACGTATTTCTCAAGCGTTGATATTATTGGTGGTCCGGGTTGCGGCAAGGTCACGCTTAACCCCGAACTAACCGAAGGAAACTTTTTAAGCGACTTTGAGTCGGTACAAGCTGGCGCTTATATTGGTAGTAACCCAGTTTTAGAAGCCTCTGACAGCGGTCAGTGGGGTGCTAACCTACGTTACTACTCGTTAGATCTTGGTGCTGAATTTGGCGTTTATTATCTTAACCTGCATAACAATACGCCTATTATTTCGGCTTATAACTGGACAGAAGATCCTCGAGCGAGCCAGGAAGGCGTATCGCCTCTTGATCTTGGTTTTACCTGGTCTTCTCCTAATGGCTACCCTATTGATGGCCCCCGGTTAGTACTCGAGTACCCAGAAGACACCGAAGTGTATGGCTTTAGTTTTAGTACTAACTTAGGCCTATGGTCAGTTTCCGGTGAATACAGTTACCGTGATGGTGTGCCTGTGCAAATTAACACCACCGAAATTTTAACGACTGGTCTGCGTCCAAATGTGCCAAGTACCTTTTCAAACCGCTTTAATAACACCCCGTTTGGCGGTAATGGTTTAGCTCATGGTTATGACCGTTTAGACGTTAGTCAAACCCAGTTAAGCTTTGTGCGTTTCGTTGACCGTCTGTGGGGTTCTGATCGCATGACTTTCGTGGGCGAAGTGGCGATGAATAACGTTCACGACATGCCTGGGCTACAGGAACAACGTTATGGTCGTCTTCCATTGTATGGCAAGTGTTTAACTCAAGCAGATATGAGTCCGCTAATTGGAGCAGCGGAACAAGCTGGCCTTAGTGGTGTTGCTCAACAATTCCAAAGCCAGGTTGGAAACTGCGAAGGTTTCGCAACATCAACGGCTTGGGGTTACCGCACCCGTTTCCAGTTTGAATACTCAAACGTTTGGCAGGGCTGGGGTTTAAACCCAACTATTCAGTTTAACCATGACGTAAACGGCTACTCAACTAACAGTAACTTTATTGAAGGTCGTAAGTCATTAGGTTTGAATTTGGTAGCCGACTACCTGTCAACCTACAAGGTTAGCTTAGGTTACACCATGTATTCTGATGAAGAACTCGATCCGCTTTCTGACCGCGATTATGCGTCAGTTAGCTTCTCATACGCGTTCTAATACATTGATTCACACCGTGAATCACGATAAAACCGTCTCTACTGAGGCGGTTTTTTTATTATGTAGCCTGACATTTATGTCAGGAACAATATCTCACCTGACATAAATGTCAGGCTACATCACGGCAGGTTACATTTTCCGGGAGAACAACAATGAAAAAATGGATAATAACAGCGGCGGCGCTGATGCTTTCAGGTACAGCCGCAGCCCAGGAAAAACTCCAGTTAGAAGACATCTTCACGCTGGAATACGCATCATCACCGACTATTCATCCCAGCGGCGAATGGACAGTATTTGTTCGTCAGTCTATGGACATAAACAACGATCGCAAAGTGGGGCGTTTATGGGCCAGCCTGCCAGACGGTGATATTCGCCCGTTAACCGGCAGTCAGGGCAGTGAAAGCCAGCCGGTCTGGTCACCCAGTGGCGACCGCCTGGCGTACGTATCAACCGAAACCGGCTCCCCGCAAGTGCATATTTACTGGGTCGATTCCGGTGACAGCGCGGCAGTTACTCAGCTAACACAAGCGCCGTCTGGCTTAAGCTGGTCACCCGATGGCAGCCAGATCGCATTTTCCATGTTTACACCTAAATCGCAACCGGCACCGGTCAGCTTACCGGGCAAACCCGAAGGTGCCGACTGGACTGCTGCGCCTAAGTATATCGATAAAGGCAACTACCGTTATGACGGCGGTGGTTATGCCAAAGACGGGCACCAGCAAATCTATGTGATTCCGGCAACCGGTGGCTCTCCGCGTCAGCTAACAGACGAAGAATTTAATCACGGTGGGCAACTCTCGTGGTCGCCGGACAGTAAGCATATTTTCTTTTCAGCTAACCGCCGTGATGACGCATTCCGTCAGCCAGTTAACAGCGAAATTTATCGTCTAACTCTAAGCTCCAAAGAAATTACTGCAATCACCGAGCGTGACGGCCCTGACGGTTCGCCAAAAGTCTCTCCAAACGGTGAAAAAATTGCTTTTACCGGTTATGACGACACCAAAATGAGCTTTCAGGCCTCTAATTTGTATGTAATGGACTTAGACGGTTCCGACGTCGAACTGCTGACAGGAGACTTAGACCGCAGTGTTACCGGGTTTGAATGGGACCGCGACAGCGAAGGTGTTTACTTTACCTACGACAACAATGGGGTCGGACAGCTGGCGCGCACCGACTTAGACGGAGATCATACCCAACTGACCAACAGAGTCGGCGGTCTGTCTTATGCCCGGCCATATGGCGGAGGTGACTTCAGCGTAGCCAAAAACGACCGCATAGCGTTCACCATCTCCAACCCAATGCGTCCAGCGGAGCTGGCACGGTGGGACGACGGAGATGTACAGCAGCTCACCCGGTTAAACGAGGACGCGCTGGCGCACAAGCAGTTAGCTAAAGTAGAAGAAATTAACTATAAATCGAGCGTTGACGGCATCGACCTGCAGGGCTGGATAGCCTATCCGCCGGGTTTCGATAAAGACAAAGACTACCCGTTAATGCTGGAAATTCACGGTGGTCCGCACACTAACTATGGTCCTCGCTTCGCGGCTGAAATTCAGTTATTTGCTGCGGCCGGCTACGTGGTGCTTTATACCAACCCGCGGGGCAGTACCAGTTATGGTTCGGACTTTGCCAATGAAATTCACCACAACTACCCAAGCCATGACTACAACGACTTAATGGACGGCGTAGACGCAGTTATTAACAAAGGCTTTATCGATAAAGATGAGCTTTACGTTACAGGTGGTAGTGGCGGCGGCGTGCTAACCGCCTGGATAGTCGGACATACCGACCGCTTTAAAGCTGCGGTTGTGGCTAAGCCGGTTATTAACTGGTACAGCTTTGTGCTTACCGCCGATATGTACAACTTTTTCTATCAGTACTGGTTCCCGGGTCTGCCGTGGGAGAATATGGAACATTACATGAAGTATTCGCCTATCAGCTATGTCGGCAATGTGACTACGCCAACCATGCTGCTGACTGGTGAAAACGACTATCGTACGCCTATGTCAGAAACCGAGCAGTACTATCAGGCACTGAAATTGAAAGGTGTGGACACCGCTATGGTTCGCATTCAGGACTCAGGCCACGGTATTTACGCGCGGCCCAGTAACCTGATGAACAAAGTAGCTTATATTCTGCATTGGTTTGAAAAATACCAAGAAAAGACAAAGTAGCCTGACATTCATGTCAGGAGGAATGCCGCTCCTGACGTAAACGTCAGGCTACGCGTCTGCTAGTGATAAGTAAGCGCGCATAGCAAAATCAGGCTGGATATTTTCCAGCAGAGGCCATTGCTCTAAGTTCACCGTAGGCCTGTCTTCGGTGAACTTAATTATTTTCTCTGCCAGAGCATCAATATCTCCTACAGGAACTAGCCAGTTCGGGGCGAAATTATGCGTAATTTCTCTGGGACCATGGTCGCAGTCTGTTGAAACAAATGGCGTTCTACAAACTAAAGATTCTACTAATACGTTTGGGAAGCCCTCGTACGATGAGCTAAGGACAAGCAACTGAGCATTACGTATCCACGGGAATGGGTTTTCAATGAAGCCGGGTAAAATCACGTTTTCCTGAAGCTGTCGTGCTGCAATAGCCTGTTTAACCTTTTCTGTCGGGTTTACCAACAATACCAGCTTAAGAGAAGGCTTTTGTGCTACAACTTTTTTAAAAGCATCCAGCAAAACGTCATGTCGTTTTGCTTTGGCAAAGCGACCCATATGCACAATATAGGGTTCTTTGGGCAGTAACTTGGCATCATTAGTAGCATGACTTAGCTGTGTTATGTGTTCTTGATTAATTGGGTTATAGATTGTTGTTACCCGCTTAGGATGCAGCCATGAAATTTTTTCCAGATCGTTTTTCGCACCCTCTGAGACCGCTACAACAGACTTTCCGTTCAGGGCTTTCTTTTTGTTCTTTAAGCGCCAATATTTTAGCAACCCTCGCTCACGGGCAGCATTTAGTTCTCCGCAAGTAGAAATATGAACGACATAAAAACACGGAGTTTGAGTCTTTAGATGATTAACAACTACGTTAGACTCGTCCAAATGTGAGTATATGGCGTCAAATACACTGCCGTCCTTCTCAAGCATGTCTATGGTGCCCTGAAGGGCGCGAGCTATTCTCTTTGATTTCCCAAATAACTCGAGGTTCTTAACATGCTTAAATGGCAAAATATGAATATTCTTAAAACTCTGATGTTCGTAGGTAACCTTTTGCGAGAGAACAATAATATGGCTTTCTATTCCATTCTCTAGAAAATGTTCATGTAAACGCAGACATACCCGCTCGGCACCGCCGCCGGTAAGTGTTGGAATTACAGTCAAAACTTTTTTCACAGTGTCTCCAGAGTTACCATTTGAGTTTGAAACGAACGGTTTCTTTTAGCTTATTAAACGGGCGCTGCTTTAATTCTTTACGCTTAGCTATGCGTTGTATTTCGCTAGGCTCGTCTGATACATCAGCACCATACGGAACAAGCCCCTGAATTGTAATACCGACCTCCCAGGACCATTGTAAATCAATATCAATGGGTCGGAAGAATGGCGGCTTTTTAGCCAGCAAACGCTTCGCGCCTTCGCGACTTACGACCTGAGCGACAGTTCCTGTCGGGCTCTTTTTGTAGTTAACTAATGACACATCTAAGTTATCATCGCCCATTACGGTCTCAGTGGCTTTATAGGGTCTCGGTTTAAAAGGGCAAGACAGTTTTAAATAATGCCAGTCGCTTTTAAGTTGAGGGATAGTTGAAATAACTGACGCAAACTGGCGGTCTAATAGCAAGTCGTCTTCCAGAATAACGGCATAGTCTAAATTGTCATCGATTATTTTTTCCCAGCATTTTATATGACTCAAATAACAACCAATTTCGCCAGCAGTTAAATCGTACTGAAACCGCCGCTTTGCCGTTTCTGCGTCGAACACCTCGGCTATTTTTTCATCGGTAAGGGTTGCGCCATCCACCGCAGGGACACGTTCAAACGTGAACCCAGTCTTTTCAATTTGATCAGAAGCTCGCTGTAACCTTTCAGTTGAGCGGTCAAGGTTAATTAGAAAAATATTAAACTTCATTATGAGTTAAATCTCTGAATAATTGATGGTAATTGTCATGCATGATCTCGGTGCTGAATTTCTCAAAAGCGACATTGCGAGCATTGGCCGACATATCTTTGGCTAAATCCGGCTTGCTTAGTATGAGCTCAATAGCGTTAGCCAGTTCTTCATCATTCTCATGGCCGTGGAGCAATCCGGTACGCTCAGGTTCTATCACTTCTTTTACGCCCGGAACTTCGCTGCCAATCACGGCACAACCTGCCGCCATGGCTTCTATTAAAGTTAAAGGCATACCTTCATAATGAGTGCATTGCACGAAAATCTGACTTTGCATTAACAGCTCAGGTACATCGGAGCGGTACCCCATAAATTCAATATTGTCCGATAGTCCACACTGACTAACTAAGCGTTTCAATGGCAAAAGATTTTTGTTTTTTCCTTTACCAATTATCTTCAATGGCACGTCAATGCCACGCTCTTTTAGCTTGGACATTGCTCTAATCAGGGTGGCATGATCTTTTTGTTTTGCAATGCGCGATACCATGACAATTTGACGTTTCCGGACTTCCCACGCCGCGGGAGTCTTTTCAAACGGGGCTAACTGAATACCGTTGCTTATTGCATAACATTTTTGAGGCAAATAACCTCGCTCCAGTAAAACTTGTTTAACACCTTCAGAACACCCCACAATGGCATCGGTATAGCGGTTTAAAAATGAGGAAAGAGCCAGACGAAAGCGGTTATAACGCTCCCGTGTATTGTGCTCAACATGAACAATTCTAGGCACACGTGCAAGCACAGCAGCAACTCGCCCCCATAAGTGCTCACTGAATCCATGGGCGACAAAAATATCTGGTTTGTGCTTACGGCATAAATGTACAAGTGCAAAAATTGTTGTGATGTGTGTCCAGCTATTGACGGTTTCAATTTTCAAACCCTCTTGTTTTAACTGTTCAACACGAGCTTTTGGCATATGCGCCTTGCGACGTAGAATCAATACGTTCTCAATATCACTCTGCTCCTGGCCAGCTTTTACCAAAGATAGAGCGACTTGGGTTGCGCCACCGGAAAAGCCTCCGGTGACAAAATGCATTACTTTCATACAAAGCCTTTAGTGTTTTATCTGTGGCAATTGTAGCAGAATTGGGTCGTTATCCTGTAAAGAATTAGCTAAAATGGAAGGCAATGTTTATCAAGTCTGGACTGTTATGTCACAAATTTTAGTCACCGGAGGCGCGGGTTATATTGGTTCTCATACCGTGGCTGAATTACTCACTGCAGGGCACCAGGTGGTTGTGCTGGATAACTTAGTTAACAGCTCTGAGCAGAGTCTGAGGCGAGTGCAGGAAATTACGGGCAAGCCGCTGACCTTTATTCAGGGCGATGTGCGCGATACCGTTAAAGTAGCGGAAATTTTAGCAACTCACGAAATCGATAGCGTTATCCATTTTGCCGGACTAAAAGCCGTAGCCGAGAGCGTGAACAAGCCTCTGGAGTACTACGATACGAATGTAAACGGAACTTTGTCTTTATGTTCGGCGATGCATAAGTCTGGAGTGAAAAGCATCATTTTTAGTTCATCAGCAACGGTTTATGGCGCTGAAGCGCCTGTGCCTTATGTTGAATCTATGCCGCGAGGCAGTACGTCCAACCCTTATGGGGAGAGCAAAGCCATAGTGGAGCGTATACTCACCGACTTAGCTCATGCAGACCCGGACTGGTCGGTCAGCTTACTTCGCTATTTTAATCCTATTGGCGCGCACCCCAGTGGACTCATTGGTGAAGACCCAAAAGGTATTCCTAATAATTTGTTGCCCTTTATCACACAGGTAGCCATAGGGCGAAGAGACAAGTTATCCATTTTTGGAAATGACTACCCGACCGAGGATGGTACCTGCGAGCGTGATTATCTTCATGTAGTCGATTTAGCTAAAGGCCACCAGGTGGCTGCTGAGAAATGTGCGCAGCACTCGGGAGTACATACCTACAATTTAGGAACCGGTCAGCCAGTGTCGGTGCTGAACATGGTTAAGGCCTTCGAGAAGGCGAATAATGTGTCAGTACCTTTTACCTTTGAAACGAGAAGACAGGGTGACTTAGCGGCATTCTGGGCAGATACCGCGAAAATTCAGCAAGAACTAAACTGGACGGCACAACACAGCCTGGAAGATATGGTGAGAGACGCGTGGCGGTGGCAACGCCAAAACCCTAATGGTTATGAAACGTAATTAAT
>CENV01006565.1_pt1 | contig 11172 bp, 11 predicted proteins | sample 530231 | NCBI WGS metagenome assembly CENV01 (sample SAMEA2619815, study PRJEB7988) | marine metagenome | biome: marine biome (ENVO:00000447); feature: surface water layer (ENVO:00002042); material: "saline water (ENVO:00002010), including plankton (ENVO:xxxxxxxx)" | depth 5 m | reverse complement strand
CTGCAAGCTGCAAGCTGCAAGCTGCAAGCCAGGACAGGGTGGCGGTTGGGTTGTGCCGGTCAACGGGCGGTTGACAGTTGAAAGTTAAAAGTTGAAAGGTCGTGGCCGCGGGGTTCTCCCGCGGCCTTCGGCCGGGTGGGGTTGGTTGCGGCTTGTAGCTTGGGGCTTGTAGCTTGCTGCTCAGACTATCCCCGCCGCCTTCTTGATGTCCTTGACGTTCTGCTTGGTCAGATCCTTGTCCACTTCACGGATCACGGCGCGGCGGGTGGGGTCGTCGAGTTTGTCGCGCAGGGCGCCCAGGAAGCGGGGTTCGGCGATCACGATAAAGTCGTCCACGCCACCCTGGTCGTGGGCCGCTTTCATGTATTCCGCCAGCTCCTTGGCGAAGAAGGCGACGTGCTTGTCGGAGGTGGCCTGTTGGTTGCCGGTAGCGCGGGGGTTGCCGTGCATGGCGCCGCTGCCTTCCTTACCGCCCTCGCCGGTACGCAGGTCGCCGGCGTGGGCCTGGCTTTCCGGGTGATCCAGCTGTTCAACCTCGCGCACGCGGCCCACCTGGTGGGCGAACACACGGGCGTGGGCGGCGTTACTGGCGATGATGTAGGTGGTCATAGTGGCTCCTTTCCATTGGCTGTGTCCTGTTACCCAGCCTTGAGCCAAACGCGCCTCGCTTCAACCCATCAACGCGCGGAACCGGTAAAAAGCCTTTAAATCAGCGGGTATCCAGCGGCTGACCACGAACATCTTCCGAGCCGCTGCGCAGCCGGAAGGTGCCCTCTCCAATGATCAGAAGCCGTTCCTCGGCGTCGTACACATCCACGGTGGAGTTGAAAATGCGGCTGCCACCGGCCCGCCGGGTGCCGATGGCACGGATATAGCCCTTGCCGCTCTGACCGGTGAAGGTGGTGGTCATGGACAGGGTAATGGCCTTGCGAATACGGTCCGGGTAAGGGCACCAGGTGCCGGCACAGGCGCCGGCCACGTCCAGCAGGGTGGCCAGCACGCCACCGTGGATCAGCCCCGCCAGATTGAGGTGCCGGTCGGTGACTTGCAGGCCGAGCACCGCCCGGCCTTCCTGCCATTCCAGAAACTCGAAGCCCAACAGGGCCGGGAAGCCGTGGCTGAACTTGCGGGTGGCCGCGTCCATGGTCAGCGGTAACCCGCGGTCGCTATCGGGGCTCATTGGGTCTTGCTCATGCATTGGGTCTCTTTATCGCTTCAGACTTCCCGGCCCTGCACCATCTGGCGAACCTGATCCACCACTTCCTTCAGGCGCGGGCCGAGATTCTCGATCAGTATCCGGCGGCTCAACCGCAGGGACGAGCCACCACAATTAAACGGCACCACCTGGCCGCCGTTATCCAGGATCAGCGGTACGCCCACGGCGCTCACGTCCCGGTTCCATTCTCCGTCGGAGGTGACGAAGCCGTATTGCTGGTATTCCTTGATCGCCCGCTGCAGGCCCCGTTGCACCTCCGGCCAGGCGTCCGGATTCTGGGCACGGATCGCCTCGTAGTAGGGCTCCCGCTCGTTCTCCGGCAGCGCCGCCAGCAGCGCGCGACCCACCGCCGAGGTGCCGGTGGCCACCCGCGAACCCACCGACAGGCGCAACACCAGCGGACCGGAGCCCTGGCACACCTGAATGTAGGTCATGGAGGCGCCGTCCGGCGCGCCGATGGACACCATGCAGTCAGTGGCATCGGCCAGTTCCTGCATGAACGGGCGGGCGATATCACGCACGCCTTCGCTGGCCAGGTAGCGGTAACCCAGGTCCAACACCCCCGGGCCCAGGCGATACTTCTCCAGATTCTCCGCGTAGCGCAGATAGCCCAACTGGGTCAGGGTGGCGGTCATCCGCGATACCGTGGGGCGCGGAATATTGGTGCGTTTGGCCAGTTCGGCGTTACCCAGGTACTCATCGGAGGGACCAAAACAGCGCAGAATATCCAGACCGCGGGCCAGGGCGGTGACAAAATTACGGTCTTTCTCCGCGGATCCGTCTTTGCCAAGAGCGGCTCGTCGCATGGTGTTGCTTCCTTAATCAGGCTTCGGGATCGGGGTCGGGGCCCCGTTTGCTTATCAGTGTTTTTTCTTATTCGTGCTATTTATGGTTGTGTATAAAGCGGGCAAATATATCAAAAAGGCGTTTCACCGAGGAGCCCGAAAGCCCCGGCGGTGCGCCGCCCGGTCAGTGTTTCATGCCGGGCAGGTTCAGTGAGGCGGTGTTGCCGCCGTCCACCGCCAGCGCCTGGCCGGTGACATAGCTGGCGTCATCGCTGGCCAGGAACGCCATGGCGGCGGCGATCTCATGGGGGCGACCGTAGCGGCGCAGTTCGCAGCGGCTGCCCAGCTTTTCTTCCTTGTTGCGCTCGCGGGCGAAGTCGAACACCGGCTTGGTCATGCCGGTTTCAATCAGCCCCGGGCAGATGGCGTTAACGCGCACGTTGTACTGGCCCAGATCGCAGGCGGCGGTCTTGGTCAGGTTGATCACCGCCGCCTTGGAGGCACTGTAGGCGTTGCCGCCGGCCCCGGAGCGGATACCCGCCACCGAGGCGGTATTGACGATGGCGCCACCGCCCTGCTCACGCATGTGCCGGCCCACCGCCCGGGTGAAGAACACCGGCCCCAGCAAATTCACGTTGAGGATATTGCGCCAGGTGTCGGTGTCGGTCTCGGTGATGCCGGTATAATCGCCGCCGGCGATACCGGCGTTGTTGCACAGGGCATGAATGCGGCCCCGGGCCTCGATCACCTCGGCCACCAGGGCGTCCACCGCGTGCTCGTCGGACACATCCACCGTGCGCAGCATGGCCTCGCTGTCCGCCGGCAGAGCCTCGCGGGTTTCCGCCAGCCCGGCCTCGTTACGGTCCACCAGCACCAGGAAGGCGCCCTCCTCCGCGAACCGGCACGCGGCCGCCCGGCCAATACCGCTCGCCGCGCCGGTGATCAACACGGTACGCTCCTGGAATCGCTGCATGGTGCTCTCCTCGAATTGCTATTGTCATTTTTAACGGCGTAATGCCTTTCCCAGGCAAGATGCCTTTTTCAAGGAAGATGACATGGGCGCGGGGGGCGGTCAAGATTTTGGAATGCCATTCCAAAAATGAGCTAGGCAGAATCGTCAGGATGTGGCACGTTGGACGGTCTTTAAAGAAGTTGAAAGTTTAAAGTTAAAACACGTACCCGGGCCCGGTTGAACGGAACCGCCCTGCCCGCGTTCAAAGGAAAGCGTCCGACGAAAGCGCCCTTTCAACGTTTAACTTTCAACTTTCAACTCGTTTCCCAGGGAGAGCATTCATGAGTCATCTGGCACAGTTCTACATCAACGGCGGCTGGGTCGCGCCCAGCGCCGACGCCAAACCCTTCGAAGTGATCAACCCGGCCACCGAGGCCAGCGAAGGCACCGTTTATCTAGCCGGCCGTGGCGACGTGGACGCCGCCATCCAGGCCGCCCGCGATGCCTTCGAGGGCTTTGCCGCCCTGCCGCTGGAAGAGCGCCTGGGCATGCTGGAACGGCTGCTGGCCGCCTACCAGGCCCGCCTGGACGACATGGCCGACGCCATCAGCAGGGAAATGGGCGCGCCGCGCCACAGCCTGGCCGCCAAGGTGCAGGCGCCCATGGGCCTGGGCCACATCAAATCGACCCTGGAAGCCGCCCGCGACTTCCAGTTCGAGGAAAACCTGGGCCGCGCCACCGTGCGCCGCGAGCCCGCCGGCGTGGCCGCCCTGATCACGCCCTGGAACTGGCCCATGAACCAGGTGCTGTGCAAGGTGGCCCCGGCCATCGCCGCCGGCTGTACCATGGTGCTCAAGCCCAGCGAATTCGCGCCGCTGTCCGCCATGGTACTGGCCGAGATCATCGATGAAGCCGGCCTGCCCGCCGGGGTCTTCAATATGATCTACGGCGACGGCGCCGAGGTGGGCCCGATGCTGTCCTCCGACCCGCGCGTGGACATGGTGTCGCTGACCGGCTCCACCCGCGCCGGCGCATCCGTAAGCAAGGAAGCCGCCGACACCTTCAAGCGGGTGTCCCTGGAACTGGGCGGCAAATCCGCCAATATCATTCTCGCCGACGCGGACTTCCAGAAAGCGGTGGGCCACGGTGTGCAATCCATGATGGGCAACACCGGGCAAAGCTGTAACGCCCCCTCGCGGATGCTGGTGCCGGCGGACAAGCTGGCCGAGGCGGAAGCCATCGCCGCCCAGGTGTGCGAGAAACTGGCGGTGGGTGATCCCCGGGACGAGAGCACCCGGATCGGGCCAATCGCCAACGAGCGCCAGTTCAAGCGTGTGCAATCGCTGATCGAGAAAGGCATCGAGGAAGGCGCCAAGCTGGTGAGCGGCGGCCCGGGCAAACCGGAAGGCCTGGACAAGGGCTTTTATGCCCGGCCCACGGTGTTCAGCGAGGTCAACAACCAGATGCTGATCGCCCGCGAGGAAATCTTCGGCCCGGTGCTGGTGATGATCCCCTACCAGGACCTGGACGAGGCGGTGGCCATCGCCAACGACTCCGACTACGGCCTGTCCGGTTATGTCTACGGCGCCACCGTGGAGGACGCCGCCAAGGTGGCCGCCCGGCTGCGTACCGGCATGGTGCATCTGAACGGCGCCCAGCTGGATCTGCCGGCGCCGTTCGGCGGCTATAAGCACTCCGGCGTGGGCCGGGAATGGGGCGTGTACGGCCTGGAGGAATTCCTGGAAGTGAAATCCGTTTTCCATCCCTGAGCGGGAGGTCGCCATGACCTATGAAACGCTGAGTGTGTCCGTGGACGACCGGGTGGCGCTGATCACCCTGGATCGTCCCGATCAGCTCAACGCCATGAACGCGGCATTCTGGAACGAGCTGCCGGCGGCGGTGCGTGCCCTGGACGCGGACGGTGGCGTACGCGCCATCGTCATCAACGCCAACGGCAAGCACTTCACCGCCGGCCTGGACCTGGGCATGTTCGGCGCCCCGCCGGACCCGGCGGACCGCACCGCCCGGGTGCAGAAGGCCGCGCGCTTCCGCCAGCACACCGCGCTGATGCAACAGAGCTTCAGCGCCCTGGAGGAATGCCGGGTGCCGGTGATCGCCGCCGTGCACGGTGGCTGCATCGGCGGCGGCGTGGACCTGATCAGTGCCTGCGACCTGCGCTATGCCAGTGCCGACGCCTTTCTCACCATCTATGAAGTCAATGTGGGGCTGACCGCCGACGTGGGCACCTTTCCCCGGCTGTGCAAGCTCCTGCCGGAGGGCATCGTGCGCGAGCTGGCCTATACCGGCCGCCGCATGGGCGCCGAGGAGGCGGAGTACCGGGGTCTGTTCAACGCGGTGCTGGACGGCCGCGAAGCCACCCTCGGGAAAGCCATGGAGGTGGCCCGGGAGATCGCCGGCAAATCACCGCTGGCGGTGCACGGCTGCAAGCGCATGATCACCTACGCCCGGGATCACAACACCGCCGACGCCCTCGACTATGTGGTGACCTGGAACGCCGGCATGCTGCATGTGGAAGAAGTTCAGGCCGCCATCGAAGCGGGCAAGCAAGGTGGCGAAGGCGATTTCACGCCGCTGCCACCGCTGGCCGGTGAAGTGAAAGGCGGCGTCTGACAGGGCATCGCGGCCAGCGCCGCGATGCCCCCTATTTCAAACGTTGAGAAAGTTCAGCGGCAGCCCGGGGCGCTCCCAGGGCATGGATACCAGTTTGCCGGCGCTGGACAGCGTGATGTAGGCGGTACGCAGATCCGCGCCACCGAAGCAGATATTGGTGGTCACCAGATCGTCGGTGGGCACATGGCGGATACTGGCGCCGTCCGGCGAGAAGATGGTGATGCCGGAGTGGTAGATGGTGGCCACGCAGATGTTGCCGTCGGCGTCCACCGCCAGGGAATCGAAGTAGCAGAACTCCGAGGGTTGCCCCACCAGGCGACCCGGCCGGCGCGGCCCCGGCGGCCGCGCCACCTCCCCTTCACCGATGATGTCCATGGCCCACAACCGGCCCGGCAGGGTGTCGGCCACGTAAACGGTTTTCTCGTCCGGTGACAGGCCCACGCCGTTGGCGGTGGGAATGGGGAACACCGCCTCGCGGATAAAGGAACCATCGATACGCGCGTAATACAGGCCGCCCCGGTCCTGGCTGCGCCCCCGCCCCTTGCCCAGGTCGGTAAACCAGAAACCGCCCTGCCTGTCGAACACGATATCGTTGGGGCCCTTCAGTGGTTCGCCGTTCACTTCCGTGTACAGCACCTCCACCTTGCCGGTCTCCAGGTCGATGCGCTCGATGCGTCCACCGGAATAATCCTCCGGCATGTCCCCGGGCAACAGCAGCCCGTCCTTCTCGTGAAACTGCATGCCACCGTTGTTGCACACGTAACAGGCCCCATCCGGGCCGATGGCCGCGCCATTGGGCCCGCCGCCGGGCTCGGCGATGGTCTCCTTGCGACCGTCCGGATGCACGCGGGTCAAACGCCCGGCGGCGATCTCCACCACGATGACCGTCCCGTCCGGCATGGCGATGGGCCCCTCGGGGAAAAGGAGCCCGTCGGTGATGACTGTGTAGTTGGACATGTTTTTCTCCTTATAAGCTGCAAGCCAGGGCAGCGTGGCGGTGGGGCGTTTCGGTGAGGACCAGTTGAAAGTTGAAAGTTAAAAGTTAAAAGTTGAAACGCGGGTTGGGCCGTGGAAACAGGGAGGCCATGCCCGCGTGCAAGCGGCTGCAAGCCACAAGCGACAGGCGCCAGCCAGCCGTCACCGGCTGCGGTAAAACGGTGGGCCCGCTACCTTTCAACTTTCAACTTTCAACTTTGAACCTCCAACTCACGCCTCCGGGGCAACGCCTGTCCGCGGCTAGCCGCTTAAAGCCGCGCCCCGGATCCGCGATCAACCCTTCTCGTTGAACATGGCGATACGCCCGCCATCCACCACCAGATCATGGCTGTTGATGAAGCTGCCTTCGTCGCTGGCCAGGAACACCGCCGCGAAGGCGATATCGTCGGCCAGGCCGGAGCGCGGGAGAGGGGTGGCCTTGGCCAGGTTGGCCTGCAGCTTTTCCATCTTGCGTTGGTTTTCCTCGTCGCTGAGGCCCTGGGCGCGTTGGGAGCCGCCCCAGAAGATCGGCGTGGCCACGGCGCCGGGGGAGATGGCGTTGACGCGGATATTGAACTCGCCCAGTTCGGCGCCGGCCAGGCGGGTCATATGGGCCACCGCCGCCTTGGCGCCGGAATACAGGTAGCCGCCCTGGTTCAGGCGGTGGCCGGCGATGCTGGCGTTATTGATGATGCAGCCGCCGCCATTTTCCTTCATCGCCCGGGCGGCGTGCTTGATGCCGAACGCCGGAGCGCCAACCAGCAGGCGCATGATGCGGGCGAATTCCTGCTCGTCAAAGGAGTCCACGGTGGTGCGGTCGCCGGCGCCGGCGTTGTTGAACAGGCAGTCCAGGCGGCCGAACCGGTCCACGGTGAAATCCACCAGAGCGGCGATGTCGTCCTCGCTCATGATGTCGGTACGCTTGAACACGGCGCGCTCGCCCAGCTCGGCGGCCAGCGCCTCGCCCTTGTCCTCGGAACGCCCGGCCAGCACCACGGTGGCGCCCTCTTCAATAAAACGCCGCGCGGTGGCCTCGCCAATGCCGGAGGTGGCACCGGTGATCACGGTAATCTTGTCCGCCAAACGATTGCTCATTTCTCTCTCCCGATATTGACGTTGCAGGAGCGGCTTCAGCCGCGATTTGTAGCCGAGATAGTGCCACGGACGGGCATTGCTTTTAAAAACATCGCGGCTGAAGCCGCTCCTACGGGGTGGGGCTTAAAACGCCGAGACGCCGCCGTCCACGGCGATGGCCTGCCCACTCATATAGGTATTCGCCGGCGACAGCAGCATCAGCATCACGGCGACGATTTCCTCGGGCTCGCCGATGCGCTTCATGGGGCTGCCGGCGGCCATCATCGCCAGGGTCTGGTCCGCCTGGTCACCGGCGGCCAGCCCGTCGCCCTCCAGCATGGGGGTGCGGGTGTAATAGGGACAGATGGCGTTAACGCGGATGTTCTTGCGGCCGCATTCCACCGCGGCGGTGCGGGTCAGACCGATCACCGCGTGCTTGGAGGCGGCATAGGCACCGATCTTGGGGCCGCCGCCGATGCCGGCCATGGAACTGGTGTTAAGAATGGCGCCGCCACCGCTTTTGCGCAGGGCCGGAATCTGATGCTTCATGCCGAACATCACGCCTTTCACGTTGACGTTCATCTGCTGGTCCAGCAGTTCACCGGTCAATTCTTCAATGCCCAGAAAACCGTGGGCGATGCCGGCGTTGTTGGCGGCCAGATCCAGACGGCCGAACCGTTCCAGGGCGGTGTCCACCAGGGCCGCGCAGTCCGCTTCGCTGGACACATCGCAACACCGCGCCACCGCTTCCACGCCCTCCGCTTCCAGATCCGCGGCCAGCCGGTCCAACGCCGCCATGTTGAGGTCACCCAACACCAACCGCGCCCCGCGCCGCCCCAACTCCCGGGCCAACAAAGCACCAAAACCACTGGCGGCGCCGGTGATCAGCCCCACCTTGCCGGTGAAATCCAACATCGGGTCCATAGGAATCTCCATCAGGCGCCGGTGCGCGCGGCCGGGGCCGCTGCCTCACCGGACGCGGGTGCGCAGTTAAAAGTGACAAGTTAAAAGTTGAAGGCGGCTACGTAGCCGCCCTTTTCACTTTCAACTTTCAACTGCTTTTAAATGGTGAACCCGCCATCCACCACCACACACTCGCCGGTCACGTAACTGGACGCATCCGACACCAGATACAGCACCGTGCCGGCCATTTCGCGGGGTTCGGCGTGGCGGTGCATGGGGATCTGGGCAATGGCGCTCTTGTAGATGGCTTCCTGTTCGAACAGGGCACCGGCGAATTTGGTTTTGGTCAGGCCGGGCAGCAGCGCGTTGACGCGGATGTTGAACTCGGCGCATTCCTGGGCGAAGGATTTGGTCATGCTGATCACCGCCGCCTTGGAGATGGAATAGATGCCCTGCATGTTGCCCGGCGACAGGCCGTTGATGGAGGCGGTGTTGACGATGGCGCCGCCGCCCTGCTCGCGCATCAGCTTGGCGCCTTCCACGGACATGTAGAAGTAGCCGCGCAGGTTCACGTCCACGGTTTTATCGAAGGCCGCCACCGGGGTGTCCAGGATATGCCCGAAGTAGGGGTTGGCGGCGGCGTTGTTGACCAGGATGTCCAGCTTGCCGCCGTGGGCGCTCTTGATGTGCTCGAAGATCGCTTCCACCTGCGCCATCTCACCGATGTGGCAGGCGAATGCCTCGGCGCTGCCGCCGGCCTCGTTGATGGCGTCCGCCACCGCCTGGCAGCCGTCGATTTTGCGGCTGGAAACGATCACGTGGGCGCCCTGCTCCGCCAGCAGCTTGGCGATCTCCTCACCGATGCCCCGGCTGGCGCCGGTTACGAGGGCGAGCTTGCCGGTCAGATCAAACAGATTGGTGCTCATAAACTTCTCCTGAATAAGTTGAAAGTGAAAAGTGAAAAGTTGAAACGCGGACCATGCCGTGCGGCGCCCTATTCCAGCAGCCGCGCCCGACCCGCCTTTTAACTTTCAACTTTTAACTTCCTTCTGTTCTTTAAGCCCCTTCGCGGGCAATCTTCATGGCCATGGCGGCCAGTGGCTCCACCACCTGGGCGGCCCAGCTGGCGCGTTTGCTGGAGGCATTGCCTTCCTGGGCCCGTTTGGCCACGCCCTGGGCGATGGCGGCCAGGCGGAAGAAGCTGAATGCCAAATAGAATTCCCAATGGTCGATGTGGTCGATGCCGCGCCGCTGGCAGTACATGGCCACGTATTCCTGCTCGGTGGGGATGCCCAGGGCGTGCCGGTCCTTGCCTTGCAGGCCGGACAGGTTGCCGCCTTCCGGGGGCATGCGCAGCTGCATGCACTGGTAGGCCAGATCCGCCAGCGGATGGCCCAGGGTGGACAGTTCCCAGTCCAGCACCGCGATCACCCGGGCTTCGTCCGGGTGCCACATCATGTTGTCGAGGCGGTAGTCACCGTGCACCAGGGACACCTGGCCGTCGTCGGCGGGCTGGTGCTGCTCCAGCCACACCATCAGGTCTTCCATGGCCTGGATAGGGTTGATCTCGGAGGCCCGGTATTGCTTGGTCCAGCGACCCAGCTGCCGTTCAAAATAGCTGCCCGGCTTACCGTAGTCGGTGAGGCCCACCGCCTCCAGGTCCACGTCGTGCAGCGCCGCCAGCACCCGGTTCATTTCCGTGTACATGGCGGTGCGGGCGTCGTTGTCCACTTCCGGAATCGCCGCGTCCCAGAAGATCCGGCCCTGACAGAACTCCATCAGATAGAACATGGAGCCGATCACGTCCGGGTCCTCGCACAGGTGGTACATGCGCGGCACCGGCACGTCGCTGTCGCGCAGCGCGTTCATCACCCGGAATTCCCGGTCCACCGCGTGGGCGGATTTGAGCAGCTTGCCCGGCGGCTGCCGGCGCAACACGTACTCGCCGGAGGACGCCTTGATGCGGAACGTGGGGTTGGACTGGCCGCCCTCGAATTTTTCCGCGCTCATCGGCCCCTTGAAGCCGGGCACATGCTCTTCCAGATACGCCGTGAGACGCTCGGTATCCAGAGTATCCACCTGGGACATGACTCTCCTCCTTAAAAAATGGCTGTAGGAGCGGCTTCAGCCGCGAATCGCCGGCGCCATGATCGCCCCGGCCTTTCGCGGCTGAAGCCGCTCCTACGGTTTGTTCCTGTCAACGCCGGGTTTATTCGAACCGCTTCGCCAGGTTACGGCCCAGCTGGGACATGTGCACCTGGTCCGGACCGTCGGCCAGACGCACGGTCCGGGCGTAGGCGAAGAAGCCGGCCAGCGGGGTGTCCTGGCTGAGGCCCACGGCGCCGTGGATCTGAATGGCGCGGTCAACCACCCGGAACGCCATGCTCGGCGCCACGATCTTGATCATGGCGATCAGGTCCTTGGCTTCCTTGTTGCCGTAGCGGTCCATGTGATCGGCGGCCTTCAGGGTCATCAGCCGGGCCTGTTCGATCTCGCAGTAGCTCTTGGCGATATCCTCGCGCACGGAACCCTGCTTGATCAGCGGCTGGCCGAAGGCGATACGGGTGTTGGCGCGCTCACACATCAATTCCAGGGCGCGCTGGGCGGCGCCGATCAGACGCATGCAGTGGTGAATG
>CENV01016347.1_pt1 | contig 11224 bp, 18 predicted proteins | sample 530231 | NCBI WGS metagenome assembly CENV01 (sample SAMEA2619815, study PRJEB7988) | marine metagenome | biome: marine biome (ENVO:00000447); feature: surface water layer (ENVO:00002042); material: "saline water (ENVO:00002010), including plankton (ENVO:xxxxxxxx)" | depth 5 m | reverse complement strand
AGCTATTAACTCAAGGTTAGTATTCGTACTCGTACCCCAAGTGCCTGACTCATCACCTGTAGCAATTTCTTTAAGGCGTAAATCGTTTACATAAGTAGCCATTTATCTGCTCCGTCTTCTAGCATTAGTTTTAGGCTTCTTCATCGAAGAAACATGCTTTTTTAATGTTTTAGCTTGCTTCTTGTGCGTTTTAGATGCTTTCTCTAAAGCCTTAATAACTTTTTCAATTTTACGATACATTAAGCTACTTCTTCCCATTCTGGGGTTTGAGTATCTGAAACGCTCGTCCAACTTGGCGTTTGACTGTCTGAAACAGTTGACCAACTGGGGGTCTGGGTGTCTGAAACATTCGACCAACTAGGCGTTTGACTGTCTGAAACAGCTGACCAAGACGGTGTTTGGCTATCATCCACTTCTCCCCAAACCAATACTTGGACCGTGCTACCTGTCGCAGAGACACCAGTGACTGCCACTGCCGCCGAACCTGTCGCTGTAACAGACCCCACTGATCCCGTGCCCGAGACCCCAGTGATCGAAACATTAGCTTGACTCGAAACGGTAACAGACCCCACCGAGCCTGTACCTGCAACACCTGTAACCGAAGCATTTGCGTCAGCCGCAACCGTAACAGATCCGACAGCACCCGATCCTGCCACGCCCGTAATCGAAACCGATACGCCCGTACCCTCGACAACTGTAACAGACCCCACTGCGCCAGTGCCTGAGACACCCGTGACCGATACGTTTGCATCCGCACTAACAGTAACGGAACCAACCGCACCTGTGCCCGATACGCCCGTGACCTCAACAGGGTCAGGTTGTCCCCAAGGACTTTCGCCCCAGGCACCTCTACCCCATCCAGTAACATTCGCCACACGTTAAATCCTATGCAATTCTAATAATTGCGTTAGATGCATCTGCTGCAGGAAATTGAATTGTAAAATCTCCCGAGCTAGAGGTCTTGTCTGCACCAAAATCAAGTGAACAAACCGAAGGGTCTCCACTCGCAGAATCATTAAATATTAACGCTCCTCTAGCGGTAATACTGCTTGAACTAAAAGTTAAATCAGAAAAATCAGTAAGCGCCGTGGTGCCTGAAGTACTAGGATCAACTCGGGTAAGAGAAGCGCCTTTCGCGGTATACCCTGTTCCTGACACCTCATTAGACGTTGTGTACGCCGTTGTGCTTGCGTCAAGAGAGGCAGAGCTCGTATATAAAGCGAGATTAAAAGTACTGCCACCAGTATTTTTAAAGTTATGAACAGCCTCTAGAAGCTCCTTCTTAAAGCTTGTGCACATAGCGGTACTAATGGCCATTATAATCTCCTCAATATATCGGCCATTTCTTTCTGGCCTTGCTGTTCAAGTTCTGCAATAAGCGTTGTTCTGTCACTTTTTATAGCTTCCTTTATGTAAAAGGAAACAACATGATGCACTGAATTTTTAAAAGCCTCTGCTTGTTGAGCAATAATAGGGTGTGATGATTTACCTACGCTAACTATTTTATCTGTTGCTTTCTCTGCCCAAAAGTCAGAAGAATGCCCGCCATCCTTGGTTGCTGTAACTACAACACTTCCTATGCTTATCTCCGGTGCCGGTATATTCAAAGCCTAGCCTTTATCAATATCATATCTATATTCATCTCGAGCGCCATAACCTTCGCCAATCCTTTTCAGCGCAGATACTGCACTTACAAATCTTTGCTCATAAGCAGGCACTTCTTCCGCGACTTTCAAGAAAGTTGCAGCTTCTATGAGCGTTCCATACAACAAAGCATCGGGGGCATTGGTAGAGAGCCAAGTTGTCCCGCTATCCGCTCCAGCGGTCAATGATTCTGGTCGATACTTGTAATGTAATTCAAAGGTGTAATTAGAATCTGGCGTAGGGCCCAGGATAAATGTGTTGTCATCAAACAAAGCATAGTACTTAGGCGTTCCTGTCGTTGACGCATTTGGCGTGTAGTCTCTGATGAAAGAGACATGCTTAAACAGCAGATAGCTGTACACACTGCTTGATATAACCGCCAAGCTGTAAGAAGCCAAAAAGTCACTAGGCGTTGATAGATAGGTATTACTAGATGCAGCAGTGCCTGTAACATTCTTTCGGAAAACAGGCAGTTCTACGTTTTTAAGAATCCTCTCTTCAGCTTCTTTTATAAAGGTGGTGAGTTGCGTATCAAAAGTTGTTTCAGACGTTTCACAGTAGTCTTTTACCGCTGTTTTTAATGTTGCTAACGTAAAACTCATGATATCACCACTGTAACAGTACCAACTTCTCCTGTTGCTCCGCTTGCCGTAAATGCAGAACCTATACTATCACCTGTTACGGTAATCATCGCATTAGGATTTATCGTCCTCACAACGCCATCCCCAGCAATAACGGAGGGGGACAACTGTGGTCGAGGGTCTCGTATAGCCTCTGGATCTGCCGCATGAGGGACAGGATCTATCTGTGGGGCTTTGGGCTCATAGCATTCAGAACAGACAAAAAGATTATTCCATTCTTTTCTTAGTTCTTTGTATTTGTACCTAAAGCCGCATCTATCACAGATAGCTAGAGAATACTTACCAGAAGCATATGCCATTACGCACGCCTGTATGATCTCAAATTAGGAGCAACCATTAGTGATGCTCTACTTTCATCTTGATCTGCTGCTCGAGCGAACTCTTCTTCATAGATGCCTTTTAAGATCTGTACTCGATCAGGCGCTCTTTTCAACGCAATGTAATACGCCAAGCCTGCGCTTAGGCATGGATAGAACCTAAAAGGCACATTAACTGTATTGACCCCAGCGTCTGCATCTTCAATCCTGACAAGGCGATTAATAATAACTTTGTCTGTACTGTTTTCTGCAGCAGGCCAAATATAAAGCCGGGGTGTTATTTGCTTGTCCAAGAACCATTGGCTTGGCCTTGCCTCTGTGTCCTTATTCGGGATGTTCCAATAAGCAGATCTACTGATCTGGTTCATTTGAATATCTGTGACTTCACTGTTTTCTGTTCTGCGAAGTACGACATCCAACACATCAATGGTAGTTGCCGTAAGATCAAGAAATTGATCTGACTTACTAAGCGTTGTTACAGAATTAGTAACAGTCCATTGATTCAGGCCCCTGTTTGCCCAATCGGCAAACAAAAGATTCAGAGATCTCCTGGCAGTTACTCCATCATACCCAGTACGGTATTCAAGACCGCAACGCTCAAATGCCTCTTCAATGTATTCAGCTACATCAGGCTCAAAGTCACTACTGCCAGAAGTTGCCATCAGAACGTCTTCAGTAGTTCTACGATGACGGTATAAGTATCTCCGCTGCTAGCGCCTATGGTGGTGAACTTTATATCTCCAGTCTTTCCAGATCCTGCATCATTAGGTATCCCTGAAAATACAGAATAATCATGGAACCCATTTGAATCGGGAGAAAGGCCAATAATAAGCGTGTCTGTTGATGCATCATTTAAGAGCTCAACACCCATGCCAACGCACTGCCACCATATCTTAGATACCGCAACCTCTGTACAAGATGTGCCACTGCTGTTCGATGCAAGCGCACTTACATCAACTTTGGTTACAGCAGACTCGCCTGTCCCATCACTGATGTTTGTAAACTTTAGAATAGCTTTCTTTTCGCCATCTTGAATGGTTTGAGAAGTTACTGTGTCAGCCATATTTTTCTCCTAAGCAAGAAGGGCGAAACCGCCCTTCTGTCAAAGCTAATCAATTTATTACTGATCAGCAAAAGCTGGAGCAGTGGTACTCGTAACATTTCCAAAGATCTGATAATTCGTTGTGTTCAGACCAACAATGGTGACATCAAAACCAGCAGGTACATTAAACTGAATACTGCTATTAGAGTCGCCATCAGAGAAAACGCTACTAACTTCGTTGCCGTCCGTGTCTAGGAACGTCACGCCGCCAATGTAAAAGTTACTATTACCAGGGGTAACGACAAGCGCATCTGTCGCATCAGCGGCACCGCCAGCGTAGACAAACCTGAAAATAGAACCAGCAATAGGTGATGGCAGTGTATAAGTGTTGTCTTGGCCCCCATCTGGGACAAGCAAGATTCTGCCACTGTGCGTTGCGTTGGTTAGGGTTACGTCTCCATCAGACAAGCTAACAGGGCCATCGCCCAGTGTTGTAACTTCAGTAATTGTGCCAGTCGTAGAACTTTTACTGATTGTCTTAAAAGTAGACTCTGAACGGATAGGACCCGTAAATGTAGAATTAGCCATAGCTGTCTCCTGTCTTGGCTAGGGTCTGTCGCGGTATGCGACAGTCAGGAATAAATTATTTATACCGCACAAAAAGAAAGGGGGCAACAAGGTGCCCCCAATCTTACGGTTTCACGTGAAACAATTAAGCTCCTTGCGAACCGAATACACAGCGTGGGTTGCTAAAGCCAAAGCTGTATCGCTCCCTGGCCTTGTAACGCACGTTACCTGTATCGAAATCTCCCTCCATGGAGGTTGAAATCGGGGTTCGTTCAAAATGCTTAAACCCATCTGGAACGTCAGTCAGAATGAAGAACGCATCGGTGTCAGTCAGGAAGTGGTTGACTGAATAACCTTGCGGCAACAGACCCATATTCCTTACTGCGTTGATGTCGTTATCAGACGTGCCGACCCGACCGGGAGACTCTAAGAGCCTATCAGCAATGAACTGAAGCTGAGGCGGAACAATAAGCTTGGTTCCTTGCAAAGCCAAGATCATGTTTCGATCATCAACAAAAGTGCTAATGCTGATTAATGCATTTTCCAAAGACGTTTCATTGAGGTCAGCCATCGTCGTTTGACGATTAGCCAACGTACCGCCACCCGCTAAAGGGTGAGAAGTATTAATCAAAGAAACACCATCACCGCCAGTAAAGCTTGAGCTAAATGCATTGTTCAATACATTTGCAGCTTTAACCTGCTTGGTGTGCGCCATACTGCGGGCCAGAGCCTTCGTATAACGAGCGCCAAGGCGGTCGTAGAGGTTATCTTCAACAGCTTCCTCAGTGAGCGCAAAGCCCAAGGCAATTGTTTCATGCGTATAACGCGCAGTGAAACCTTCACTTGCGTTATCGTAATTAACAGATTGACCTTCAGATTTGGTTTCAGCATTGCCGAATCCAACAATCAGGACTTCTTCTTCAAATGCTCGATCTGAAGCTTCTGTTTCAAAGATTTCAGCATGCTCGTTTTCGTAACGTGCATACTCCATACCAAATAAAGCGTTGAGACCTGGCTCTAGCTCCTTGGCTAACTGTGCTCTTGAAATAGCCATTAGTTATGCTCCTAAGCTAATCCAGCGCCTTTAACGCCAAATATGTGGTTTTGAATTACAACTAATACGTTCGTATTCGCTGAAGCAACATCTGAGTTCTCAGGGTCACCCGAGATATCAATTGCTTTCAGCGGCAAAGAAGTAGTAGTTGCGCCTGTTGCAACGTCAAGCTCTGCACCGGATATACCCGTGACAGTGCTTCCAGAAGACGTATACACAATATCGAAGTTTCCAAACAGGTCTGCTACTGGGAAGGTATCGTCTGCTTGAATCTCAAATACAACATTCGGATCATCAATTACAAAAGCAATGATGTCTGAAGCATTTGTACTTGCAGGATAGTAGTTGCTGAACTTTTGCTCACTTGTCGTGGGATCTGTGTACATACAACCATTAAATACGCCAACGATTGGAACAGTGCCACCATCGGCGTGTACTTCTACGCCACCGCCAGTAACCTGTGCAACCATATCTCCCTGAAAGATACTGGTCCCATAATTCGCGGCGATTCTGTATCGGCTTTGTCCACCAGTATAAGGGCTACCGCCTATCATTCTGGAAGGAACCATGCCAAACGCGGCATCTTTATTAGCCATCGTTGAACCTCCTTAAAACACAATCAAAAGATTAAGCCCTGCCTTTACCAAACGAGACTTGAGTTTTCCTCTCTCTCGTCATCGGCATTGCAGGATTTTCCTCGCGCATCAAATCGTTATCAACTGCTCGCATTTGATTTTCGGTTTGACGCTCAAAATGAGCATTACGCTCATTAGCTGTCTCTACTGGAATCTTGCAAAGAATTAAACCGCCAACACCTACAGTACCGGCATGCTTACCATCATCAATGGTAGGCAAATCGTATCCTGCAACTTCTGAAGGTTTAACAGGCTCAAAGCCCTCTCTAAACCTCATGTGGACGTTGGTCTTATCGTCCTCTCCGCGTATATGCGTTCTGATCCACCTGTATTTTACGCCAGGGGGAGCAGGCGGCGTTTCCAGAATTTGAGGGGGAGTCCATGGTTTTCTTGCGGCCTGTGAGGACCGTGAAGAAGCATTTCTAGGTGTTCTGTTAGAACCCTTTCCTGTTTCTTCGTTCATGATCTCTGTAACCTCATTTTTTGTTTCGCGTATTCCTTGAATGGAACCCCAAGCCTTCTAGCAAGCTGCTGTTCAGTAGGGCTTAATTCAATCCTACGATTATTTTGATTGCGTCCGGTTCCTGTTGTGCGTGATCCAGAGACTACTTTTTGGACGGCGTTTTCGTCTCCCACGATGCCAAACTTATGAGGAAATTTTTGCCTCATCTGTCTGTCAAGCTCAGAATAGTATTCATCTGATTCTAAGTCAATCCTGCGGTCATAAGCTAAACTCTCATGGACCTTCATTACTTCATTAGTCATTTCAACATCTGAACCAAACCAATCGTTCTCCTCTGCCCACTTCTGGGCTTTTGCAGAGGGCTCTTGGTAGACAGGTTGATTCTGTGGTTGCCCGTAAACAGGATTAGTAAGACCTTGTTCGTGTTGAAGCTCTTCAAAATTTTGTTCTTGAATAGCCTGCTGGCTTTCTTCCCAAGCTTTATATTGAACCTTGTAGTCTTCAAGGTCCTGCTTGTATTTATTGAGAGATGCTCGATCAGCTTCTGCCTGTGCAAGTAATTGCTGGGCATCTGCCATCTTCTCTGCATCGCCTGACTCATAAGCAACTTTTAATGCATGCTTTGCGGCTTGAGCCTGAGTATCTACTCGATTTTCAAACTCATTTTTGTAGCCTTCCTGAATCCTAATATTTTCATGAGAAGAAGATGTTTGGGATTCAAGCAGCTGATTAGATAGCTGTTGGTTCTTTTCATGCAGTTCTTTTACATACTGAAGAGCTTGTAACTCTCTTCGTTGAAACTCTTTTGCTTGAGCAACTGCCTTATTGATCCTGTCCTGACTTGTCCTTGTCCTTCTCTCTGCCTCAGAAATTTCCTCATCTTCTGGTACAGGTTTAGGTTCAAAGTCTTCCTGAACAACGTCCTCTGTAATCGGATCAACATCTTCAATGTCACTATCATCAAGATCAATGATTGCAACATCCTCAGATACTTCTTCTTCAACTCTTCTGTGTTCTGGCAATGATGCTTTCTCAATGTTTTCATCATTAAGATTAGCTAATGCCTCAGTCAATGTTTCTTCAGCCATGGGTCACCTATGCAGATTTGATATCGTCTGGATTGAGTATTACGCCAATCACTTCATCGTCATTGATGATTCTGACTTCGTGATCGTCTTCTAATGCAAATCGAGCCCCTGCGTACCTTCCAATCAGTACCCAGTCGCCTTTTTTACACCATGGTTGGCCACCAAACTTTGCATCGTCTTGGTAAGCTAATGGCCCAACCTTTAATACGTAACATACTGATGTGGCTAAGTTTTCTTTATCCAGAGTGGAATCAAGAAGGTGTATACCACCATCTGTAACGCCTCTCCCCTTGTATGGTAAGACCAAAAGTCTCCACCCAGACGGGTCAGGCATTCGCTCAATTAAAGATTTATCTAACACGGTGGGGTCCAAGACCCGTTCTTCTTCGCTAACGTATGCATCCATTACGGATGGTTTTGCGACGGTGTCCAATTGTGGCTCACTCATCGATGTCATCTCCCTGTATATGCAACGCTTCCTTTAAATCCTGTCGTAGGGCGCGAAGCATTGATAATTCGCCCATGACAAACTTGTAGTCCTCCATATTTTTTATGTTGCCAGAGGTTACATAATCAATATGACCTTCCTCATATTGATTTAATTTTTTATAGATATAAGACGCGAGAGCGACTGAGTCCATAGGCTATCTAGAATACCCTGTAGGCCCAGAACTAGGCAGTCTGTCAAAAGTACTAGATGGCGGTCTCTTAGGAGGAGAAGGCTTCTTAGGAGGAGTTCTCTTGGGAGGAGTTTTCTTAGGCGGAACTGATTTTCCACGGCCTGACCCCTTAGTCACAGGTCCTCCACGCACAGGTCTATTACTCCCAGACCCTTTACGCCTATCTCCACTCACAGGCTTGGGAGGAGTCTTCTTTGGAGGAGTAGGTCTTTTCGGAGGAGTCTTCTTCGGAGGAGGCTTCTTGTACGGATCTGGTAATTCCTGCCTAACTTCTTTTCCCGTTGTCAAATCAATAGGCAAAGGCATTACTTGAATGCCAGACGTACCAGAAGGCAGCTTCGGCATGGGGGGCTGATATATACGATTACCAGTTATAGGATCGTTGTAGTATTTCCCTCCAGGCATTACCCCTTCAGGCAACATATCTTTGTCAGACTTCGATTGATCCTTTTTTTCTTTTGCCGGAGCAGAAAATAGACTTAAATCTTCTTTCGGTGAGGTAGGATCAAACGTGCCTATCTTTACATCAATCTTTGCGTTGGGATTTTCTTTTTGTTGGTCCATTGCCACAATTACTTCTGGTGGCAAATTGCTGTCTGCAGCACGCTCCAACACATCTTTCCCATAATCGCTCGCGTCCTCAGGTATTACAGGAGCAGGCGGCGGGCTAGGCATGCCCGGTGTTAGCCCTGGGTAATAACCCGTTGGCCCCTCAGTATCTGTGTATTTTAACTCTGCTTGATAATCACTGCCTGGCGCTGTTGGCGCTGTTGGAGACTCGCCCTCTGAGCCAGAAACAACGGGTGGAGGAGACGGTGGCGCAGGTTTTGGCGTAGGCGTTGGTTCAGGTGCTGGTCCTGCCGTAGGTGGCGGCGGCGGGGGAGGCAACACAAGCGGATCAGGCTGTGGCATCTCCTCTCTTTCTGTTTGTGGTCTTAGCCCAGCATATTGCTTCATCGGGGTTGTCGGCACTGTCATACCGTATCCGCCAAACTGCACTTGAGGTGCAGGAGCAGAAGGTTCCCCAGCACCAGCAAATGGAATCACTGGGCCTGGCGGTCTAACAGGCCCAACAGTTATAGGCGGCCTAGGACGCTCCATTTCTGCTTGAGCTCGCCTAAGTATCTCTATCTCTAGATCACTTAGCATTTGTGGTCTAACAGCCATTGATAATTATCTTGTAGGGTCCGCCCTTAGAGCCATTTGTCTAATGCTTCCTGGCCCTCGATTCCGATACATTGGCATTGCTGGCATTCGCCCTTGAGGCACGAGGGAACGCAAACTGTTTGGGCCTTGCGTTTGTGCCATCGGCATGGGGCCTCCGCCTTGCTGTTGCAATGATCTCATGATATCTGGACCCAAGAATTCTCTTGCCCGGTCTTGTGATGCTAGGGTCGGGCCTCCGCCTTGTGCTTGCAGTTGTGCTTGCGCTCTCAAACCTCCTTGTGGCATCGTGCCGCCTCCCGGCCTTCCTAACTGCTGCCCTAACTGCTGCTGCCGCAGCATCCCTTGCCTCGCTTGCATCATTGGGTTGCCCATCATTGGGTTGCCCATGTTTCCGAATTGACCACCCATGCCCATGCCCATGCCTGGCTGCTGCATGCCAAATCCACCGCCGAATCTTGGTTGCTGCATCCCAAAACGAGGCTGTTGCATTCCGAATCCACCACCAAACTGCGGGGGTTGCATACCAAAACCTCCACCGAACCTAGGCTGCTGCATTCCAAAGCCACCACCAAATTGAGGAGGTTGCATCCCGAATCCGCCACCAAACCCGCCACCAAACTGGGGTTGCTGCATGCCAAAACCACCGCCAAAGCTAGGCTGTTGCATGCCGAATTGTTGAGGTTGCTGCATCCCAAAGCCTCCACCAAACTGAGGCTGTTGCATTCCAAATTGCCGAGGCTGTTGCATTCCAAATTGTTGGGGCTGCTGCATGCCTCGCCCCATTGCTTGCCCAAACGGGTTCTGCTGAGGGGTATACTGCTGTTGAGAAGAAGGCATCATGCCGGGGCCGGGGTAGTTCATTAGAAGATTCCTCTAAACTTCTTGCCACGCAAAGCTGCGCCACCGCCACGCATCTCACCTGCGCCGAAAGGCTTAGAGGATGCTGGCGTAGCAATGGTTTCGCCTTTTGCGTAATTAACCGTGCCTTGGTCCTTTACCGTTGTCTTACTGTCTAAGACCTTAGGGTCTTTGAAGGATGTTTGACGTTTAATCGGATTCATCTACTTTTCCTCTGTATTACTGCCTAGGACCAAAAAAAGTTTTCGTCATCTCTTCGGCAGTCTTCGCCATCTGTTGCTGGCGAGATAATTCAATTCGATCTTGTGCAGTATCGTTCCTCATCCCAGCAATCGCAACCTGTGCGCCTAATCTTTCGTTAGCAATGTCTTCCTGTTGGTCTAAACGCTGCTGTTCAAGATCAATTCTTTGCTGCGCTTCCTGCGCCTTACGATCGACATCTGCTGCCTTAATCTCCAGTTCTTCCTGCCTCAATCCGACTAGCGGGTCTTCTTGGTTAGGCATTTCAAACTGCGGAGCAAGTTCTTCAAGAATCTGAGTGGTCATCTGCGCTACCTTGTCTTCTACCACCAACTGCATCTGTTGCTGCATCTGTTGCATCTGTTGTTGCATTTGTTGTGCTTGCTGCTGCATCGCAGGGTCAGACATCGCTTGTTGCTGAATCATCTGAATCTGCTGCTGCATATTGGTAACTTCAGGTGATTGCATCGCCATCTCCCTCGCCTTGAAGTCTACGTGCTGATAGATATGCGCTTGAATCAAAGAAGCTACCTGCTGTTGTCCAGGGGGTGCCCCTTGCACCACGGCGGTCTTATACAACTGCAGGTGAGCAGCGATATGAGCATCATGGTCTTGGTCTTGAAACGCTTGAGCCGGTTGCCCCTGCAGGAATCCTGCATTCTCCATCGATGGAGGCGTGGGCTGAGGCTGCGGTGGGGGCGGTAAAATCTGCTCAACCTGCTGTACACCCATGGCTTCGTACATTCGACGGTACGCATTGTACATACCCATAGGCCCGTGGATCTGCGGGTTCGCTTGGACCATCTTGAGCATTTCTTGGGCCATCAT
>CENV01056029.1_pt1 | contig 11232 bp, 3 predicted proteins | sample 530231 | NCBI WGS metagenome assembly CENV01 (sample SAMEA2619815, study PRJEB7988) | marine metagenome | biome: marine biome (ENVO:00000447); feature: surface water layer (ENVO:00002042); material: "saline water (ENVO:00002010), including plankton (ENVO:xxxxxxxx)" | depth 5 m | reverse complement strand
AAATGTATAATTCATTATTGGAATATGGTCACCAGTTCCAATGTTTAACACATGTTTGAATTGATATTTATAATTTGGATTTGGTATAATTAATTGGCCAAAAGTATCTGATTGAGGATTATTATCAGCATAAAATTCTGGTTCATTATTATTAAATTCATTTTTTAAATTTGTAATTATATTATCTTCAGAACTTATATTTGTATTAAGTAATTTTACTCTAACTTCTTTTCTTGTTGTTGAAATTTGTTTTATAATAAATTGATGATGAGCATCAATATTATCAAAAGCTATAAAATTAGAAACTTGATTTAAAAAGTCAATTTGTATTTTATAATTTCCTTGAGGTAAACCAAAATCATTAAGTATTTCATTTGGTTTTATGTAAATACTATTATCACTAGTATTTCTATATATTTTAAAGTCACCACCTTTTCCATTAGCTGATGGTGTACCTGTGGAATCTACATTACCACCAACTCTTTTTGTTGTTATTTGATTTAATGGAGAACCAAATGGTGATACATTAATATCAAAACCATTTGTATCAGCGTCATATAAAGATGAATAAAAAATAGCCTTATCATTAGTTCCAGGTAATCTTACAATGTTATTAATCGCTTCTGCTGGATATATACTTAATCTAATGTAATCAGTATCACCAAAAGTTGAAGCTTGTTGTGAAATCACTAACTCGGTATCTTGATTATTAAATTCAAATTCAAATTCTGGCATTACAATGCTCCGTCTTTATTATTTGTTTTTCTTGGAAGTTTTTCAAAAGAATCTCTTCTCATCGGTTCACCTTTTCTAACTTTTTTAACTTTATAATCACCCATTAATAATCCTTTACACCCATTACCAGTAGAGTCATTAATCGTTTTACCAATTATATTACCAGTGTTTAATTCTACTTGACAATTTTGTTTTAAATTTTTGTCCTGATTATCACTTATAAATATCTGTCCAACCGAACTTTCTGACGGAAATTTATTTACAAATCCATCCCAAAAATCTTTATCATAATATGGATTTGGTAATTCATCTGTTACAATATATGAAATTGGATTTTCAAAAGCCTCTATTGGTCTCACTGGTTCTTCTTCAGGTGGCAGTGGAATGTTTTCAATATAAAAATAATCATCATCTGCAATTGGATAATTAACATTCCAAGTTATTGGTTCTTGTATTGAAGCGTTTAAGAAAAATGTATAACTATTACCTGATGTAAGTGTCATTTCAGGTAAAGAACCCACCCATATTCCTAATGTCTTTATAGCAGCCGTTTGATTCTGAGGATTAACTATGTATGTAATTTCATCAGGTATTTTATCAGAATTTAAATTAAGATTAAAATCTTCCCAATTCCAAACATAAGTGTTTTCGGGAAAATTACTATCTGGTGGCATTCCAGGAGTTAATTCTAATTCTCTATCAGTAACACCTGAAACAAATGCAGGACCATCAAGTCTTAATGATGAATCAGCCGAATAGTATATAACTTGAGTTAATATCATTTTATAATATCCTGTTTGAAGATTTTCGCCCACTTGCATAAACCACTTGTTAGCTCCATTAGAAATATCTTTTAAAGTATCTGGACCAACATAACTTCTGAGTAAATATTTTTCTCTTTTTACTAATTTACCATCTGGTGCTCTATCATATCTTCGAAGTTCTATTCTAACTCTTGTCCTATCTAAATTTGTTTCCAATAAGTTTAAATCTATGTAATCACCCGTTTCGTATGATGAAGTTCCTATTTCAAAATCAAGAATTGGATTTATTAATTCCGGTACTTCATTGTAATTTAAATTAACAGAAAAATTAAATTCCTCACTATCACCACCTGTAGCACCTGTGAAAAATATATTTTTTACTTTAAATTGATAAGCACCTATTTCTTCATCTATATTATAAAAAATTCTACCATCTTCTTTTAGAAAAACATGATTCATTGGTAATTGGTCGGGTGTATCAATTGTGGAATCAATATTGGTTTCTGAATATGGGTTAAAATAATTCACTTCAATGTAGTCAGGATTACTTTTATCATTTGCAAAAACTATATCTGTTAATTGATAAACTGAGTGTGATGTCATTCCAGGTGATGGGTCGATAAGTAAATCAAGTATTGTCAACACACCACTACCAGCTGGTATGGGTTCAGCTCCTTGTTCTGGTTTTTTAAATCCAACCACATCAGCCGTGTCTCCAGTGATATACAAAGTTGGATCATATATGTCAGCATTTGGTGGTGATGGTGGATTTATACAACCTTCAATAATTTCAGGTCCTTGAATGAAACCACCAGGTGGAGTTTCACCATCACCAGGTCCAAAATCCATAACAGAATCATCACCACCAACACCAGTATCACCACCAGCACCACCCATTATATTCTGTTGATTTTCTTCAATGATTATTTCTTCATTTTCATTATTTGACATCAAATCACCTTCTAAGATTATAGGCACCATTTCTTCTGGATCTGGTGCAATTTCATAATTTTGTGTAATGAAATTTGCAATATCGGGTCTACCATAATTTATCCAAGCATTAACATCATATTCTGATATAATACCATCTTCTGTAAATAAATCAAATTCTTTAAAATTCATTATTGGTAAATCATTTTCAATTAAACCACCACCACTAAAACCAACTAAAGTTTCTAAATGCATGTCATCTGTAAGATAAATTCTTTGTCCAATTTGGTTTGGTGAAAAAATCAATCCTAATAAATTATTTAATCCATAACTTTTATTAAAATATCTAACTTGTTCTAAATCAAAATTTTGAATAGACAAACCCATTTCAGTATTGTTAATATCGTCTTGTAAAAATACCTCATCTACAATATCAGTATCACCCAACTTTCCACTACTTAGAGCTTTATAAACACTTTGTTTATACTTTGAATCCTCACTAACACCACCAATAATTGGAGTTGTAAATGGCCAAGGAAGTGTTGTGTAATCATCACCACCAACTTCACCAAAATCAGGATATTTATTTATTGGTATATCTAAATAAATTTTTGTAGATATTAACTTATATCGTAATACTTCAAATTCATTATCAGCTAATGAATTTGTACTACTTAAATTCATATTTTGATAAGGTACATAACTAAATAAGAAAATTTTAATATTTTTAATTCCTGGTGTGTTATAATTATTAATCAGTTTGTTGTATATATCAGTAAATTTATAAAGATTATTTCTTTGTTTATTTAATACCTCTACAAGATTAGTTGGTTTATCATTAAAAACATCTTCAACTGAATTAAATTTATTTTCTTTATCATCCCACGAAACTACACAATATTTATAATGTTTTGGTAAGGACACATCATCAAGACTACGAGGGGTTAAAATTATATCTCCTTGACGAAGCCCAGTATTTGGGTCTTCAAGTAATTCAGTTATTTTAACATCTATTTCAACTTGATTTGGAGTAGAACGAAGTTGTCTTTGTAAATCTTCATATAAATAAGATTGTAAATTATAATTTGTGTTTTTAACATTAATAGAAACCATTGGTATAAAATCTTTTCTATAATCAAAACCTCCACCTCTTACTGTTAGTACTTCATCAAATGATGTTATATCAATTAAATCCTCATCCAAGTTATTACCACGAATAACTTTTTTTTCAGTTATTGATTGAACAATATCTTGATTAGGTAGATTTTGATATTGTAATGGATCAACACCAGCATCTGTTTTTATAGTAACTGAAAAATTAGATACTTCCCAAGCTGGTGTAGAACCTCCACCACCTGAAACATATGGTAATCTTCCAAAGTCTATGTTTTCCTCTGTTCCTTCTTGATTATCATTGACTATGTTAATAAATTCTTCTTGTAAAATTTTTGCAACAGCAAATACACTTCTTCTTTTTTTAGTTCCTACAAATCTTCTCGCATCACCACGCAACCAAAAAACAAATTGTATGTAATTATCATCATCATTAGAGGTAGGGTCTGAAAAAATACTTGTTAATCTAACAGGAATTGAGGATACACTATCTCTTGGATTAAAAGGACTTGGAAAAGGAAGAGTAGTATCACCAGCTATATATGTTTCAGTATTAAAATTTGATATACCAACATCCAATGATTCAAAGTGGCTCCAGTTATTTACTTGTATGATTTCATTAGGTTGTTGAGTAGGATAAAGTTGAGAAATCAACTCTTGATTTGATAAAAAAGTTAATTCACCAGGCCCTTTTCCTTCAGAATATCTTGGAGCATTCCAATTAAAAATTGTTGCAAAATCATATATTCTACTATTTAGAGTACTAGTTGAATCATTAGGATCTCTGTAATCTTTGTAACCATATATTCCATTATTAATATCATTATAACTTTTCAATTGTCCATTTTCAAAACAATCAAATGTATTTCTATCAAAAACAAAACCACGAAAGTAAGTGTTTTTTACCTTATGATGTACACCTCTATTTGAAATGATTAATCTATTTATTTTTATAAAAGAACTACCAACCATTCCTATATTGTTATCAATCACATAGTCACGAGTTAAATCTGATTTAACTGTAGTTTCTAAATTTTTATCAGAAAATCTTTCATATGGCTTTGGTACTGAACTTGAACTTACAAATGTGTCAAAATCACTTGTATCATTTTCATAATGATATTGTCCATATGTATATGGTTCAGGTCTGTCTCTAAATTGTTGTTTTTTTGCCATTAAAATGCTCTATCAGTATTTTGTTTTTTTAATCTATTAATATTTTTATTTTTTCTAACTTTTAATGATTCTACACTAAACAATGGTTTATAATCAGAAAAAATAAAACCTAAATTATTATTTCCACTATTATCATTTAAAACATTATTATCAAAATCTTGTGTTGATATATTGATTTTCAATTCTTCTTTTAGTTCAAATTCATTTGTTATAGGGCCTTTTTGTGGAAATGGTATTTTTATTACATTATCTAATTTGGGTAAACCATCAATCACATTACCATCATCATCATATTTTATTTCAACAAATCTACCATTTGATCCATATTTTGGTAATACAGGATAATAATAATTATATAATAAATTTGGATTTACAGTACTCCAATTATGATTCCCATTGGTATTTATATATCCACCTTCAATAAATAAATCTGTTCTATCCGTAATATTTATATTATCTGAAATAATGTTTTTCCAATATCTTGGATTATCTGGTTTAGCTATTTCATTTTCATCTTGTGAATTAAACCCAAACATTTCCCAAATTGATTTTGGTTCATTATAATATTTTACACTTGATATATCACAATCACCAATTGATTTACCCATTGTAGCTGTTAATTCTTCATAAGTTGGTAAATATGTACCAATTGCTGGATTCACATATACTGATGGGTCGTTATAGTGTAGATAAGGTGGCCGAGCATCTATAACACCTTGTCCTGGTTCAAATTGATTTGATTCCATAAAATCTGCTATATCAGGCCTACGATAAACATTTCTCCAAAGTTCTAAATCACCCTCACCCACTATATTACTTGATGCTCCATCACGATTAATATCATATTCTTGTGTGTATCTTGGAAATGGTAAAGTCTCTAAGTATTCATCTGATAAATAATATGAGTCTGGTGATGTATCATAGTTATTAGTCAATGGATTAATTCTTTGTGAATAACTTTCATAAGCGTCTAAATTAAATCCACCAACTGATTCATCCATTTTTCTTAAAGCAAGTTGTGTTTTGAATTTATCAAAGTCACTATCAAAATTCACATCAATTATATTACCATCTTGAAATATACCTGAATGTCTTTTTATACTTTTGTAATATTGACTATTTTTACTGAATCCACCAATTATAGGTGTAATTGATTTGTTTGGTATAAATGAAAAACCATCAGAACCAAATAATTGAAAATCTTCATCTACACCTTCATTGATTAAAATAAATAAAGTAAAGTTTTTATTGTGTCCAACACCCAATTTACCGTCAACTTTACTTTTTTCAGGTACAAAAGCATCAAACTCAGATGATTCGGGCTTTGTTTGAAACATATTACCTGTAATTTTAAAAATACCACTTGATTCGTATGTATGATATAACATAGTGTTTATACCTAATCTCACTGGTTCATTAATATATTCTAAAGGTGAACCATCTCCCCAATCCAAAGAATGAATATAAAATTGTTCATATTTAAACTCATGAAATAATGGGTCTCTTAACTCTGAAAAAATATCGTCATAAGATTGTCTTGGATAGAAATAAAATTGAGCTTGTAGTGGTGCAGTTGTATCATTTGTATCTTCTACGTTGTAATTCGTTAATGATTTTTGCCCATAATTATTTGTACTTATTCTTTTCCTCACATCTACATCAGGATGAAAATCAAAAGCCTCAGTAAATTTTATATCATCTATGTAAATTTTTGAAGCACCATTTGCAAAATCTACGCCTAATGAGTTTTTCCATTCATTAATAGTGTACGCGGTACTGAAATTAGTAGCAATATTATCTTTTCCCATTATTAAATCTCTACTGTTACCTCGTAAAACTTGAAGTGGGAAAAAATTAATTTTTAAATTTTTTACAGATTGATTTGATTCATTGATGTCATATACTCTAAATCCGTTTTCTATATCATTATAATCATCAGGATATTTTACTGTAAAAGTCATCTCCATTTTTTCCCAAGTATCATTTTTTTTGTTTCTAAATGAACCTCTAATTTTATTACAATATGCTTCTTTTTGATCTTCTGCATCCATATGTGGAATATCATAATGTGCCCCATTTAATTGATTCGGGTGTGATTTTGGAGAACATTGTGAATTTGAAAAATCTTTACATATTTCTGTGGAATTAGCAGAATCGGATGCAATTCTAACATTAAAAGTAGTATCAATAGCTGGATAAGAAGAGGGCTCTCCATTTATTATTTCAAAACCACCAGGATAAAATGTATGGTTACCAAAAAAAGAACTCACTATATGAACACCAGTATCTTTTAAATCAACACCATTTTGTTTTTTAGTTTTCATCATAAAAGAAATTTTATATTGTTGATTTATTCTTGTTGATTCTATTGGCAAATCTTCATTATAAACCACTGTACTCATACCTGTTCTTGAATCAAATTTAAAATCATCTGCATCTCTATTATCTGTTATAGTATCCATAACAATACATTTATTTAATGAAAAACATTCTGAATTTCTAGAACTCCAATATGGAAGCATTGTATTATCAGTTTGAAGTGCATATAATCCATGATATATATTATAGGGATATCCACTAGTATCAGCGAGTTTAACTTGTGTGTTGTAAAAGTTTTCTGCACTATAAGGAATACCTTCATATTCTTCACTACCATTATAACTCCCGTCTCGAATATCTTCATAAGTTCTACTGATGTTAGAATATCCAGGTGCATCAAAAATATTTTCTTGTCTTAATCTACCATTACCATTTTTTAAAAAATCAATCAAAGGGTATTGATTAAAACCATCTTCAGTAATATTTGATATAAAATTTTCTTTTGTTTTATTATCCTCTTCTGAGAAAAATATACCCAATGATTGTCTTGAATCACCATCACTTAAAAAATATAATTGTTGATTTGTATTTGTTTCAATTATTGAATTACAAGCTGATATACCGTTATCAAAAAATGGATTTCCATTTTCAGCTCTCAATTTAACTGTTGAATTATCTTTACAAACCGCTCTAACCTCAATATCTAAATCAACTATATCATTAGAATCTGCAGAACATGAATAATTTCTAATCACATTATTAAATCCATCAGGTATTAATTCATCAGGTATTTGATATGGTTCATAAAACATTCCATTGATTAAAAATTGAATATAAGCACATCCATTTAAATATTCCTCTCTTAAATCTATTCCACTATCCACATCTAATTCATTTTTCATTGTTGGTATTATTTTAATACCAGGTAAATCAAAGTCACTAAAAAATGTTCCCATTCCAATAAATGATTTCCATTCATTGATTAGGGTTGTATATCCTAAATCTACATTTTGACAAAAAGGAGAGTTACCACTTTTTCCAAATAATGCGAGAGGTGGTAAAGGAAACCCTATTCTATTCATAACATCAAATTTTTGGCTTGTTGACATTGTTTCAAAAAACAAATATGGATTTTCTTTATAAGTAGCATCATCAGTCATCCATTGTAAACCATATCCATTTTCTGAGTTTGGAATATTAATTATTTCGTTGCCTGTATATGAATTATCTGTAATTACTTCTTCAGGTAAATCACTAAAAAAATTATAAAAATAAAAAGCTGTAAAATTATCCATCATGAATTGACTTATTTCATTTAATCCATACTCACCACAATAACCAATACCATTTCCAGCTGATGTCATACTAGACCCTAAAGGTGTTGCAAAAACTTGTGCATAACCATTAGAAAAACCCGTAGCCATATCACAAGCACTTTGAAAACCATATTGTGCATAAACGTCTTGAATCCGTATACTTAATTGGTCTGATAAATCATATAATACATTACCTTCTCTATCTATACCTATTTGATATTTATCATAACCATCATTTCTAACCTCTTGTGTGTCTGTGGCTCTTTTATAATAAGAATCATAATATCCATCATCATTTTCTTCTTCAAAAAATGGATATTTATAATAAAAAGTATTAATTAAACTATTTCTATTTCTCAATGGATAATAATTATAACTTTCTGGATAATTATTGACATAAAGTTGTCTATGTGTATCATAAAAATCGTAAACAACATTATGAGGACCAAATGTTCCAACAGGTACTTGACATTTTAAATCATTATGAAAATATGCTATAGAACCATCTGGACAATTTGAACATTCTTCATCAACACAATTATTTATATCTTCACAACTACTATTTGTTCCACAAGCGAACAAATTACAAGCGTCCATAAAGGGATGGCCAATATTCCTTAATGGGTCGGATTCATTCATATCATAAACATCACAACACTTTTCAACTATGGTGTATTGTGGTCCATTGTCACCACCACCACCACCTCCACCATTACCTGACTCAACACAATAACCTTGATAAATACCTAATTGCATCAAATCTTCATCATAATCACAATAACATGCACCATAACATTGTTGTGGTTCATCTACAAAACCATCATTATTTGTGTCAATTCCAAATCCACAAGCTGCACAACATTGTAGATTTGAAGTACAAAATACTGGATCTGTGAAGAACTCATCATCATCTTTTAAAAAATAGTTATCTATTTCGTAAGCCAATTTAGAATCTCACTTTATACTTTAAAACCACGAGCTCTTAATAATTCTGTTCGTGATATGATTTCTACTTTACATGTATTTCCATATAATGATTGTCCTACAAATTCTCCAGTATATGGATTCAAGTGATTTAACCAATAATTAATTTCATCTTTATATTGTGGATAAATAGCATCATCAGGAAAAATCTCTTGAACTTGTGGATTGAATGAAGCACAAATAAAATACCATTCATTAATGTCTTCAGGTATAAATGTTGTTTGTAATCTTCTAGCTATGTTATTACCTTTGGGATAATATAGTGTTGCAGTGTGAGAATCGAATGGAATAACACCCGAATCACTAACTGTAAGTTGTACAAATCGTGCAGTGTTAGATGTTTCAAATGGTTTTTTATATTGTGTTGGAAGATTTTCTAAAGCGTATTCTTGTTCAATAATATTATTCGCTTCTGTTTGATAATCTTCTTTATTTAAAACATATGTTTCTAAACTAAAACCGAATGGATTTTCATCTCGTGTGGGATTCCCATAATTAAATAAAGTCCCCTCACTTACTTTATCTAAAAATTTAACCCACATTGTTATGGTAAAACCAGTGCCAGGATTATCATAAATGAAATTTTTTTTATCATTACTACTTAATAAACCTTGATAGTCACTTGTCAACCACGTTGGATTATTTGGGTTTAAACTTTCTATAAAATCTTCTTGTGTATTTCTAATAATAATACCTTGATTTAAATTTCTAAATTGTAAGTATCCACTTGATTGATTTTGATATTCAGGTCTGTCATCTATTACTATTGGTGGATCTTCTAATATGTCTGTTAAATAGGGAAGAATTGTATTATAAATATCTTCTATAGTTCTTGTAGAATTTGTATTATTTGCAGTATTTTTTAATCTATGAAAATATGCTTCCTCTTCTTCAATATTTGATAAATTAGGATTATCTTGTGCATATGAAATACTATTATCTTGACTATATTGTTCAGAACCAATCCAAGTTCCATCTGTAATATTTCTATCAACAAATCCATCTGCAACACCCCCATCACCCGTTACATCAAATTGAGGTTCTATTGGTGGAAGTAAAGTATTTAACTCATTAAAAAATCTAATGATTCTAGCTTGTCGTGTATCTCCAGTTGGTAATAATTCATAAATGTTTGTATCAAGAAATTCTTCAGCTTGTTCAACATTTACTATTGAAGCGGATTGTTCTAATGCTACAAATTGACTTACGTTTAGTGGATTAGAATCTTGTTCAAAAATTAAAGGTGTAATATCAAGTCCATTATATGCATTACCACCACCAATTATTTTAACTTCAATGAAGTCCCCCGATGATACATCTATTCTTTCAAACTCATCATAGTTAATATTATTAGCTATTTGTTGTAGAGTTTCATTCACATTATTTTGATTAAGTGTAGATTTTATTAAATCTTCTTGATTAGCTTTTACATCTTTTTGAAAAAGTGCTAATGTTCCATCAGTTCTACCTAATTTTAGTTGTCCATCAACAATGTATTTTTGATTGTCTCTAATTATACTACTATCTACATACGGACTTTGTATTAACGCATCTGCTATTAAATCTAATAATTTTTCAAGATTTTCATTTTGTTGTTCTTGTGTTAATTCAGACATAACTATTTCCTTTTAACTATAAATTCAAAATCATCATCAAATATTTGTTCTTGTCCATCATCATATTTTAATTTTAATAAAATTTTATAAACTCTATCAGGATAGAATCCATCTAAGAACTGGATAAAATAATTAGAATCACTATCACAGCTAAGTTTTGTATAACTTACACCTTGATTATCTTCAAATGGGACAATAAACTCATCAGTAGCCACATCTTTAATTGCATAAGAACCACTACCCTCAGTTATAAATGAACCTGTCACCGTCTGAACTGAA
>CENV01004161.1_pt1 | contig 11239 bp, 24 predicted proteins | sample 530231 | NCBI WGS metagenome assembly CENV01 (sample SAMEA2619815, study PRJEB7988) | marine metagenome | biome: marine biome (ENVO:00000447); feature: surface water layer (ENVO:00002042); material: "saline water (ENVO:00002010), including plankton (ENVO:xxxxxxxx)" | depth 5 m | reverse complement strand
CAATTCAACCTGTATATTTGTTGTACTAACTGGTTGTACTTCTATTGCTGACATGTCATTTGTCATACTTGACATTGCAGGATCACCATCAGCTTCAGCAACTGCAACATTTTCTCCATGATATAGTAAATGCGATGCTCCAGGTGTTAAACGTACTTGATAGTTTGTAGAACCAGTAGTTATAATACCAACAATTAATTCTTGATCTGTACTAAGGTTAGTTACTCTTATATATCTAACATCATTTAAATCAATAGCACTTTCACTACCATGATTTGATGTAGCAAATTCAGCTATTGTAGTTATATTGGAATGTGCTGCTGTTAATGTACGTTCTAAAGTATTATTTATACCTGTTGTTGTTAGTGTGTTTGTTGATCCCCTGTCGGAACCATTGATAATTACACTCTCTGTAATAGTTGTTGTTAAATCCGCCATAATTATTTTTTATCTATTTGTTTTAATTTATTTATTGCCCAATTTATACCGCTGGAACCTCCCCAAGCATCCCACATTAATCCTCCACAACCTTCCGAATATGGTACATCTTTATGTTGTTGGTGTCTTTTAAATGAAGCCATGCGAGCGATCGTATCTCTACTAATCGGTTTTCTACCTGCTAATTGGGCTGATCTTGTCCACCCTACCTTAGTTCCACAATCACTTCCGTTTTCTTCTTTCCACTTTCTAGCTCTCTTTGCGTTGTTTGTTGCTGCTTGTGGATAATCTGTATAACTTTCAAGGTTAATACTTATTTCTTCCAGTTTGTCTAATAATTCGTTATAGTCCATAAGTTATTTTTGGTGGTATTAATTGTATTGTTAATTTTCCTATTGTTATTTTACACATATTGTTGTATTGTCTATTGGTATATTACAAGTGTTTAATTCGTTTTCTACAATCACTCCTAAACTCATTACCCAACCTGCAACTGCGTTATCAAATCTTTCTGTAAAAGGTTCACATGTAAAATTATTATCTATAAAATATCTTGCTTGTTCTGCATCTTCAGTATTATAGTGGTACAAAATTTCTCCATGTTTTAGTAATGCTATAATATCATTTAATATTTCTAGTGTATCACTATATACCTCCTGTTCGTTACTGTTATCTTCATTTACCAAATCCATAATGAATATCTGGTAATTAAAAACTCTTTGTCCTAATGATATATCTACATTGACTGGTTCAATGTGTAATAAAGGAAATAATGTGTTTTTATCAAGATCAATATCCCAAATATCTCCTGTTGTAGTAGTGTTTATTTGTAAATGTTGTTGTCCTAAACATTTTAATGTATCTACAACATTGTTGTATGTTTTATACCTTATTGAATCTACGCTCATTTTCTATTTTTTCGTTTAAATCTTGTTTATAACTCATAAATGTTAAACACTCATATACAGGTAATTTTGTAACCTTATTTATATTTAATATGTTTTCATTTGCTAATATGTATATATGATTATACCAGCCCCATTTTTCTCCTAAATTATTATAACTATTTACTCCTAATTCTTCTGTTTTTATTGTAAATAATTCTTCAAACTCTTTATATATGTTATTTCTAAATTCAACATACTTCATAAAAACTCCGTATATATCTTTTACTTTTAATTTCTTTAAAAACAAATCTGATCTACTTTTATCAGGTTTATATTCTGCTACAATTTTATTTTTGTATGGTCTGTATAGTATAGACATTATTTTGTGTAAATTTTCTGTGTGGTTTTTACTATACGTTTCCAAATCTACAAACTCTCCTAATGTCATATTGTTAAAATCAGTATTTACACCATATTTCTTTCCTTCAACTCTAATTGTATTGTGTAATTCAATTGTAGTTTCAGTATTTAATAAATCATTTACATATATTATTAATTTTCCAATACTTTCTTCATCAATTGTTTTTAATGCTTTGTAAGGTATTTTTGATAAACTTGATACAATTTGTAATATTTTAAATACTTCTTTTTCATCTTTAGTTTTTTCTATTGTATTTTGTAAATCAATAAATTGTTCAATAGTTAAATCATTTATGTTTTCTGGTATCTTAAATACAAATTTATCATTACCTAAATTAAAAGCTAAATTCATAATATATAAAGGGGATTAATGGATTTTCGTTTACTGTACAAAGTATTTACCAAAGTTATTATCTATTTCGTAATACATACGCATCATTAACGCATCACTATAATCAGGTGATCGTTCTAATATTGTTTTAACTTTGTCCTTTTGTAGTATTTGTAATTTCTTGTCCTTGTCAATATCTTTACTCCTAACTTGTTCCAATTCTTCAATAATGTATTTTTTAACCATTATATCTTTTGTAGTTATACCAATTTGTCCTTTATTTATTAAATCAGCTAGTTTGTAATAACATTGTGTTTTTAAATTCTGATAATTTTCTCCTTTTAGTGGCTTACCATTATTAATAAATCCTTTACATCTAAGTATATCTACACAACCACCTCCTACACCATCTTCATCAACTATAATGTTACGTAAATTTACACCTTCATTTTGTTGTATGTTCCTTATTTCTTGTGCTACTTGTGTAATAGAACTTTTATCAAATGTTTTAATGTGTTTTACGTGTAATCCTTCCCAATACATTATAACTGTTTTATCATTACCAAAACGTGCAATATCAGCTGTTATGTATTTATCACCTACTTTTCCTGTTTGTTCAAATGTGTTTAATATACTATCGTAATTAATTAGATTATCTTCATTTGCGTTATACTCCCAATTTCCGTATAGTAATCTTTGTTTACTAATTTCATCAAGTTTTAATAATTGTGTTTCATAATGTTTTGAAATATAGGGATTATCACCAACTAAACTTTGTATAAACTTCATGTGTTCAGGTAATTTATTCTCCACACTAGGTCTGTAAAAACTTTGATATACCCAATTCTTTGCTGGGTTACAAGTCATTATAGTTTTAGGTATTAAATTATTAATATCTAGTTTGTACCTTATCCTACTATTTACAATATTCTTTGCTTTTTCTGTAATTTGATTTACTTCATCTAAAAATGCTCCTGTAATTTCTAATGATCCCAAACTATCATAATTTGGATCCGAAGGATAGTGGAACAAATCCTTTAGTAGTATTTCTGAACCATTAAAAAACGTAACTATGTTACTACTACCATTAAATTGATAATGTTTGTTTGCTTCAATATTCCATTTTGTACATATCTCCAAAAACGTGTTAAAAGTAGTTTTCTTTAAATTGTCAAGTTTACTCCTACCCATCAAATAACGTGTGTTAGGATATTTTAAGCACATCAATATTAACCATGCACAACCTATAAATGATTTTCCTCCACCTGCCGCTCCTCCAAAAAGTATTTCACTTGTTGTTTTATCAAATAGGTATTTTAATGCTAGTTTTTGATTATTAAAAAAGGTAGGGTTAATATTCAATTCCTTCAATATTGATATTTATTTTAACTGGTTCTTCACCACTTGTTATATCAAGCTTTTTTGTTTCACTCCAACCTAATACATGTTTTGTTGCATGAATCAATACACTTGGTACTTTGTCTGATACTGCTTCTAAAAATTTAGATTTAACAAAATCTTTTTGTATATTTTCTATTTCTGCAACCTTAGCTGCAAATTCTTCATCTTCTTTTAACCATTTATAATAGTTTGTTCTTGATAATTCAGCTTTTTTTAACGCTGTTGTAGTTACTCCTAGTGATGCTTCTAGTGCCTTTAACATTCTTTTTTTATTGATCTTTGTTCTATTTTGTTCCATTTATAATGTCTTTTAATTCTTTCATCATTTCCTTTCTTCTAAATTGTTCACCTATTCTCCACGCTTTTTGTATTGCTAAATGTTTATCAAAATCTTTATTACATTCTTTTATTTTGTCTTGTAATTCTTCATAACTATTTACAATATAATTTTCTACTGTATCTGCATGATTTTGTAACTCACTTTTATTTATTGTGTTTCTACAGTTAGCATCAAAAAATACAACATTGTTACATATACCAGCTTCATACCACCTATTAGCTAAATTACAAAATACTTCATTTGTTAAATTATCTTCAATGTATAATTGGTATCTAAATAAATTCAATGTTTCTTTTTGTTTTCTCCAACTTAACTTTGTTATGTATTTAGGATTGCATCCAATTGCTTTAAACTTCTTAAAATTTTTAGGTGATGTAGATAGATATATATCATTTTGTAAATACTTGGTAAAGTAGTTTTGTCTATCCTTTCTAAATGTACCGTAATATATACAATCGTATTTTTTCTTTGTTAATTCATTAGCATGATCAGCTAATAATAAATTTATATTCAGTGTATGTGCTGCTATTTCGTTTTTTTGTTTTTTACATTCGTATCCTGCAATTAGTGTATATGGTCTAAATCCTCCAATACTACTAACAAAATTAACATCATTTGAAATAACTATTTTTCTTGCATTAGGATTGTTTGATACTAATTTTTTTATCATTTTAAATGGTGCGTAATGTGTTGCAAAACATAATACAAGTACATCATATTGTTTTTTATGTGCTTTAATAAAATCACTTTCAACACATAATAAATCTGCTTCTAAATAATCTGATATAATAATTGCGTTTCGTAAATGTGCATCTATTGCATTTGCTTTATTTAGTTTTTTATTAGGATATACTTCTATTAATGCAATTCTCATAATGCGGCTTTTAATATAAAAGTATCATAATCTAATTTTGCTGTATCTGTATTTAATTTACTTTGTAATTCTTCTAATTGTTTTTGATCTTCACATTTGATAATAAAATTAACACTTTCACTAAATGTTGTAATTTCTTCAATATCTGCAATATCATCTTCATTTTGCCATACATCTAAACCCCAATCCTTTAACTCATAACTACTCCATTCGTTTGCTAGTAAATCCCATTCCCACTCTCCAAACCCTACATTATCTTTTATAATAAATTCCTGTTCTTGTTCTTTTGTAATATTGTTTGCTATTTTTATAGGTATTTCAGTTAGTCCAGCTTCAATTGCTGCTTTATGTCGCATGTTACCTCCTAATATCAACATATCACTATTTACAACAATTGGTCTTATCTCTAACATCTCAGGAAAATCTTTAATACTTTGTACTAATTGTTTAAATTTTGCGTTTTTTATATTTCTTGGATTTGCAATATTTGGTTTTAACTTGTTGATTTTTACTTTTTTATTCATAATATATAAAGTATTTATTTAATTTTTATTTTTCAGTATTGTTATATTTAAAATCATTCCACAATTTATCCCCGTTCATGTGTTCCTCATTTCTTCTTATATCTGGAAATCCTTTGTATTCCTCTGTTTTAATTTGTACCATGTATTCATTACAACACATTGCATCTTTGCATACTAATCCTTTATTTGTTGCTGTAAATTTAACTTTGTATATATCTAGTGTACTATTACAGATGTTACAAATAAACTTCATATTCTATTTTTTATTTTTTAAAAATTGTATTTCATCTTTCACATGTTTCTCCTCAATACCAAACTGCATTTCAAATCCATAATCCTCGTTAATTATTTCAGGTATAACTAATTTTCCGTTTTTTACAATACTTGGTTTGTAGTAGTATTTTTTTGTTTTCCTACCTGCCTTTCTCCAATTCTTCATATTTTTCAATTTCAAAATGTAAATGATTAATTGCTTTTTGTAAACATTCAATTGGTGTATCGTGTTTGTGGTATGATCTTAAAATGTAGGTAACTGCGGTTCCTAAATGATAACTCAAATTAAAATTATCGCATACTTTACGTGCTTCATATCCATTTTTACCTTTATAATATTCTGGTATTCTGCTAACCAATCCTAATTCTTCTTTTGTCAATAACATTTTTGAATTTAATTGGTTCATTTGTTTTGCGTTGTCCATATTTCTATCAAATTCGTAATAGTATTTACTTTTATTTGCCTTGCCCTCTGTACTTTTTTTTATATCCATTTTGTCCTTTACTTGCATTTTTACTATGTATTCCTTTCCTTTTTTTCTTAATTGTTTTCCTTTTAGCTATTAATTTCCTCATATAATTTCTTTATTCCGTTATAACATTGTGATAAACAACTTCCACATGATGTGTTTATCCTAAATCCTGTATTGTATATTGTATTATGTAATTCAATCATTTTTTGTTTCGCTTCTTTTGTTTTTGCTTCTCCTGTTTTTATATCTTCCCAAACATCAATTATTTGTTTTTTTAAATGTTCTGGTATTTCTTTAGTTTGTTTTTTTGTTGTTATTGATCCCCAATATTTCATAGGACATGACATGATTCCAATACTTGCTTTTATTCTCATAAAACAACCGCATTTTTTACATGTCATTGTAGATTTAAATAAATGTTCACATGTTCTGCATACATCTAACCTTTCATTATATGTTTTTTTATCTACAAAAAAATTACTCATCTTTTAAATTTTCAATCAATGTTTTACGTACATTGTCTATTGTTGTAAATAAACTGTTCCTACTTATTCCTGTTTTCTTTGCGAGTGTATCTAATGTTTCTTTACTATCAACACTATAATACAATTTGTATATTTCCTGATCATACCAGTACATTTTATCCAATTCAGTATCTAATTGTTCAAAATATTCCCATTTTTCTTTTGTATCTGTATTATCTGTATAATTATCTATAATAAAATTATAATCATATACGTTATTTACTTTTAAATTTTCGTAATATCTCCTGTATGTATAATAGTATTTATTTTTACTTGATGTAAAATATCTTCTAATTGTAACAGCTGCATATTTAATTAATCCATCTTTACCATCTTTATCGTATATTTTGTTTAATGTTTGTTGATTCATGGTAAAAAACATTTCATATAACATTTGTACCGCATCATCTATTTGATCTTGTTTACCGCAATACTGTCCAGCAATTCCATTAAACACTTTGCGTAATTCTACTAATGTTTTTTTTAAATCACTCATGTGATATTTTTATTTCTTTTAATTCTCCTATTACTCTTGCTGCATATTGTCCTAACAATTCTCTATATACTGTTACTTCATGTTGATTTGATTTGTTTTCATAACCACAAAAAAATCCACTTGTCATAGTGGATATTTGTAAGGGTATTATATTTAGATAATCATAAAAATTACCATCATTTGTTATACAATCATAATTATTGGAATATTCTATAATTGCATTGTATATAGACATGTAATCAATTAATTTACTTTCTTCATGTACTACTGCTTTTATACTGTTTTTTACGAAATCTAAATAAGGGCGTAATATCATTTCGTGTTGGTAATTTACATAATGTATTTTCATGTGATACAAAATAGATTAAAATAAATCCACAAAAAGCACAACTAAATAAAAAGTTATTAACAATTATTTTTTAATAATTCTAGTTTTTCTTTGTATTCTTCAATCATTTCTAAATAATCTGATCTTGTAAATTTAATTCTTGCTTTACTTAATGTTTGTAAATGCTCTGCTAAACCTTCTTTAATTCTTATATCAAGTAATTTACCAAATGCGTATTGTTCCCCCTGTCCAAAAAGATTGCATTTAGGACATTGTACTTGTACATTATCTTCATGGAAACGTGTAGGTAAATGTTTTCTACTCATAAAATGTCCAGCATGCATTTCTTTATAATGTTTTTTCACACTACATGTCCAACATTCTACCATTCCATTATCATCAGCATATCTTGTTCTAATATAAATACTAAATATTTTATCAAGTTCCTTTTTTAATTTACTGATTGTTTTTGTTTTCATTATATTTCTTTTATAATCGTATAAAAGTGTTCAGGTTTTCCGTATATTCCTGTTTTAGTTTTAGATAATTTAAATAAAAATCCTTCTTTTTGTAAATTGCTAATTGCTCTTCTTATACTTGTTAAAGGTACATTTTTGTATGCTTTAAAATGTTCCCAAACTTCTGATGCTGTTAATTTTCTGAACATTGTATTTTTAAATATAAAACGTACTATTTCTTCTTGTTTCATATTTGCCTTTTGTGCTTTTAAAAATTCTTCAATTTTCAAATTGTTTGTGTTGTGATAGTGTTTTGTTTTCATAATTTTAGTTTTAATTGTTTGTTTTCTTTTATTTGTAATTCATTATATAATTGGTTTATCTGTTTTCCTGTTAGATTGTGTGTAATTCCTGTTAATAGTTTATTTGCAATAAAAACATTTTTAGTCATTGCATCAACTATAAATCTTGCTTTACTAACTGGATTTAATTCTTTTAATTTCATTTGAAATGTTTTTTAATCCAGTATTTATTTTACTTCTATATTGTAAACGTTTATCTTGTCTTGCTGGTTCTTTATCTGCATTATCCCAAATAAGTTTCCTTTGTGCTTTAATCCATAAATAATATGTTTGTACATTTAGTACAAATTTATCAGTATGACGTACACCATTACGGAACGCTTGTTGTATATCATCAAAAGTTAAATTACCAAAATCATGTAATAAATCATAATACAAACTTTGTGCAAGTAATACCAATGTTTTATCATCTTTAGTTTGTCCTAACTCAACAAAAGTTTTTGTTATAAGATCCAAACATTTTAGTTTTAAATCTTTTTCAGTATGTTCTTTAATTTTCATATATCAAATTAAATATAAAATTAGCATCTACTCCCGTTTCCTCACATATTCTTTTAATGTGTTCAACTTTTATTTTGTGTGGATTATCCATATATCTATCAATTGTACATACTGTAACATCTAAATCCAATGCAAGTCCTGATCTAACAAATCCTTCCTCTTTTAAAAATTTATGTAATTTGCTTTTATCTATTGTTGTATATGATGATTTTGTAAATCTTTTTACTTTCATAATCCTAAATGTTTTTTTGCTTGTTCATAATTATTTAATTGCGCGTCTATTTTACTTGTTTTTGTTTTATTCCAATTGACATCATTTTTTGCCCAACGTGCTAATCTACGCCCTATATCAAATGTTTTTTGCATTTCAAACTTCATCCTTGTTCCTTTAGGATTTGTTTCTGTCCAATATGCACAAAAATCATTACATAATTCAGTAGAATATTTAGATGAAAAAACTTTTTCTGTAAATTCTTGCAAACGTTCAGAAATACCTTTTATAGTATTATTTATTTTTATTTCTTTATTATTATTAATAGGAGTTAAGTTATTTCGCATCAAGTTATTAATTAACTTCATAACTTGTTCTTCATTTACTTTATAATACAGTTTTGCTGGTATTCCCTGTTTCTTAGTTTGTACAAGGTTGTGTTTTTTAAGTGTTTTAAGACATTTTCTTTGTTGATACGGCGTTAATGTTGTATCTTTAAAAATATTGTCGGAGGTGTTATAAAAATAACCATCTTGTAATTCATTATTATTTTTAAAGTACGTTTCTTTACTAATAAGATCAGCAAGTAGGACTGCCTCTTTTAATCCTACCTGCTTTGCAACCTCTTTATTAACTACAAAAAACGCTGTATTACTTAGTATATTTTTCATAATATTATTTGTTAGGTTTTGTTAATTGAATGTCAATAGTACAATCATAATCCAAAAGTGCTAATCTAATTAATTCCGAATTAAAGGAGTAATTTCTGTAATCGGTATTAACACTAACAACAAAATCTTTCATTTTTACTTTTATAAATATTTCAGGTTTATCTGAATATCGTACACCACAATTAAAAAGATATGATCTTAATTCTTGTTCGTTTGCAAAAACTTGTCTTTTGTTTTTAATTCTACAATAATCCTTATATACTTTATCAAATGTATCTCTATATACACTCCACGTTTTATAATATGGTTCATGATTATTAAAATATACCAAAATACTACATCTATCCTTACCTAGTTTTGCCCCTATAATTTCAGGGTGGATATTTTTTTCTATCCTAGCTATATTTGATATGACTTGCCTACAAATAACATGCATTTGTTTCCTACTTTTACCTATAACAACACTTTGATCAATACCAAAATTGTTTCTAACAATTGCGAGTAATGTTATTAATTCCTGTTCATCTGTTAAATTAACTTTCCTCATAATTAAAATGGTCTTTCCATATCTACTTCAAATGATTGTGGTATTGTTCCATACTTTGCGTATTGAAATATAACATCTGCATCTTGTATCATTTGTTCAATTGTACAATCACCTTTACAAAACTCTACCGCAGAACGTACCGAACTTTGTCGCATTATTCTATCCTCTTTATCATTATCTATTACTTGTCCTGTTTTTGTTTTGTATGTTTGTCCTGTTTCTCTATCATAACTTGTTCCACCATCACCAAATTTTTTTTCATAACTTTGTGCAAAGTGTGGTTTAATTTTAGGAAAATCTCCTCCATAAAATTCATAGCTTACCACATCTCCTTTTCTAAATTTGTCTTGATTTTCAAACTTACTCATGTATTGTCCTACATCTCCGTTTGTCATGTGTACATCAAACTTGTACATAAGTCCATATTTACTTTCCCATGTTCCGTTTGCTTGTACTTGTTTTACTGTTGATTTTTTTACTTCCATTTTTATATATTTATTTGTTTTGCGTACTCTTTAGATTTTCCGCCTCCTCTTTATTGATCTCATTTACATATTTTAAAACACTTGCCCTAATTTCATCTATATGTAACCACTCTAATAATTCAAATGCATTAAAAACTAGTGTAATATCTTCTCCGTTATTATCTTTACCTCCCAAATATACTTCGTTTTCATACGCTTGGAATGTATTAATATCATGTATTGCTAAATATTTTTCTTCTTTCATAGTATTACTGGTATTTTATTATTATTATTATATTCTTGTATCATGTAATCTTTTATAGGTTCATCAAAACTATCTCTTAATTGCCATGCATAGTTATTCAACATGTGCACAAATAATCTATAAATCTGTAATTCTGTTCCTACAACAATACATTCTGATCCCTTTTTTTTATAATCAATACAATTTTCAATTCTACCATACCCATCATTTCTTGAACTTGATGATTTTTGTAATGTAGGTTTAAGTATCCAATAGTTTGCTATAATCTTTGTATTGTCTAATTGTTTACCTGTAAAAGTACAGGTTGTAGGTGTATTTAAATCTTGTATATTCATGATAATTCATCAATAATTTTTTCGTAATCTTTTATAGTACATTCATTATCCCAAATTTCTTGTAAATGATCACTTTCATTTAATATTTCTTCACCTAATATATATACATACATATT